>Ga0116144_10001915_pt1 | contig 23535 bp, 22 predicted proteins | sample AD_UKC035_MetaG_FD_89746 | JGI IMG/M metagenome (GOLD analysis project Ga0116144, IMG submission 89746) | Active sludge microbial communities of municipal wastewater-treating anaerobic digesters from USA - AD_UKC035_MetaG | ecosystem: Engineered > Bioreactor > Anaerobic > Digestate | place: USA...
CATGCACGCGCAAAGCGAATTCACAGAATCTCACAGAACCTTGCAGAACGGAAAGTATCCGGGGTATCTCTGCTAAAAAGAATTAATCAGGTTGTTCTAACCTGAAACTTTTGTGATAATTTCGCGTAATCTTAAACACTGCTCAGAATTTTTGTTATGATAAAAAAAGGTACCGTTAGCAGTCGAGTAAATTATTAACCGGGAGACGACAGCATGTTTACGCTGAACCGAAGGGGAGTAATCGGTTTCATGCTTACCATGGCGGTAGGAATAGCGCTGGGCGCGGCCGCCCTTGTAGTCAGCAATGAAATTGCCCGCGACGATAAGCAGAAGCAGCCTTTTGCAGCGGTACGTGAGCCCAGCTCGCCGGCCAGCGTCGAAAAGGCCTTTGAACAATACCAGAAAGCCTATCGCGATTACCAGCAGGCTGTTGGCCTGGGGCGCCCCGACGTGGCAAAATACGCTGAGGCCTTGCGCGAGGCGAAGCGCAATCTTGAGATCGAGATTTTCCGCAACACTCCAGGCGTTTCCGAAATGGATATGGACGCCTTCGAAGAAGCACGTAATGCTTCAGCCGCTGCGGTTCCTTCTGCCCCGGTGTTTACCGATGCACCATCGCCGTTTGGCGAAAACGCAGTAGCCATCGGTGCGCCCGGCAGTCAGAGTTCGTCGGGCTCTGCAGCTGCAGCCGCGCCGTCACCGGTCGCTGCAACAGGTTCTGGCGCTTCTTCCGATGCTATCACCGGCATGGACTACTACCGCGTAAAATCCGGCGATTCATTGTATAAAATCTGTGAAAAATACTACGGCAACGGCGGTATGTGGCAGCATATCGTCAAATATCAGGCCAGCAGCATTGCTGCAACGCCGAACCTGATCTTTCCCGGGCAACTCATCGCTTTGCCGCGTGGTTTGAGCTCGTCGGCGACGTCTACGCCTGATTCATCGGTATCACAGACATCACCCACACCCGAAACCTCTCAATCTTCGTCATCGTCTTCAACCAGTTCCGGGGTTGCGCCATCGAATGGCAATGAATCGTGGCAGGAAACCTTTCAACAGGACTATCTGATCTCAGACCACGCCCTGACCAACAGCAATACCATGACTGTCGCTCAGATCCAGAAGTTTCTTGAAGCAAAGAATTCGGTGCTGGCAAAACCTTATCGCGGCTCTTCACCGGCTCAGATGATCTACGATGCAGCCCGAAAATACAGTATCAATCCTCAGGTCATTCTGACCAGACTGCAATGCGAACAGGGTTTGATATCAAAGTCGACTGCTACTGAACACAAGCTTGACTGGGCGCTTGGTGTCGGCTGCTACGATTCCGGCAACTGGAACCAGAAGTTCAAGGGTTTTGACAAGCAGATCGAATATGCTGCCCACACATACCGTCGCCATTATGATGACGCAAAAGCAAAACTCGACCGCGGTGAAAAAGTGGTTATGACTATCGACGGCAAAAGAGTACAGGTCAAAAACGCGGCGACCTATTCGTTTTACAAGTATTGCCCGCATTTTCAGGGCAACAAGCTGTTTTTTGACGTCTGGCGCGGCTATCGCAGTAAGTTTTAACTGCCGGTTCAATCTTCTTCGGCGGGTTGGGGTGACTGAAAACCGCTGTCGCGCGAGTGCCTGAAAAAGGCGTCGACTTTTTCGGCGTCTTCGAGAAGCCTGGCGGTGTTGCCTGAACTCAGCAATGCCATTGTCTGATTGTCGGCAGAGCCAAATTTAACCAGGCTTTCACCACCAATCGTGCGCAATTCGTCTTCGGCGAATTCGCCGAGATCGTGATAAATCAGCAGTTTGCAGATTTTTTTGCCATGACTCTTCGCCGCTGGCGATGAAATACCGGCAATGCCGGCGGCACTGCACCAGTCTGGGTGATATTCCGGCCGGTTCATTCCGGTGTTGACTGACAGCAGCATGGGCTTGCCGCCATGCAGGGCAAACGAGAAGCGAATCGGCACATCTTTTATTTGATCGAGCCCTTTGAATCTACTGGTGATTGAACATATCTGATCGACCAGTGCTTCCGGTGGCCTGATTGGAAATACGCGCCAGCTGTGGCGCATGCGCATCGACTTTTCGAGCCCGAACTGGGCGATCAGACGTGGCAGGCCGGCAATGCAGGTGACTTCAAGCCGACTTTTGGCGCTGATGAATTCTTCGAGTATCACCGGGCCAGCGAGCGAGTTTTGAATCGCATCAAAGAATTCCGGTAATTCGCGAAAGGCTTTTAGAACGTAGCAATGGTCGCAGTCGCTACCGTTGATTGCCGATTTCATGGCCAGCGGGAAGCGGTTGCGTTTTACTGCCCAGGCGGCAAGAATGTCGAACTGCTGCCCGGAAATATATTGCGGTTGTGCGATCTGGTTTCGCCTGCAGAACTCGCGCAGCAGAACCCGATTGCCAAGCAGCTGAAAGAGTTCTGAGTTTTTGAGTGAAATCGGGGTTCTGGATGCGTACACAGGTGCATCGGCATAAAAGCCTTCAGCAATGTGTGACCAGTCGGCAAGGAATTCGATTGGGCTGTGTTTTTCTTCAGACATCGCAGTACATATCGGCTGAAAAACGCTGATAGTGTACCCGATTTTAGTCGCGCATCTGTTCTTCGAGTTCTCTTAGGCGGGCGCGGGCTACGCGGTTGCCGGGTTCGCGGTTGACAGTTCTCTGTAGGCGATCCATTTCGGTGCGGCTGTAGCGGATGAGTCGGCGCAGAACATCGAGATCGCGCTCGATGGTGCGGTCGTCGTTCGGCAGCTGGTTGGCGCGTTCCCAGTCGTTAAAAGCCTTGCGCAGCTTGTTTTTCTCGAAGAAGATCTGGCCGCTGAGCTTGAATATGCTGTAGTTGCTGGGATCGTAAATTCTTGCCCGCTCAAGGCGTCTGAGCGCTTCTTCGTAGCTGCCGTGATAGTAGTCATGGGTCGCCGATTCTACGTATTCACGGGCTCGACTCTCGTTGAGATATCGATTGCGCGATTGAATGGCGGCTATTGCTTCCGGGCCGCTGGCTATATCTTCTTCGAGGTCAGGCTCAGGGGTGCGGTCTGCCGTGCCGCCAAGATTGCGCCTGACACTCGAAAAGTCGATTGCAGTAGAGTGCGGCACTTCGGAGATCATGTAGCCTGCGAACAGCAGTAAGGCTATGAGCAGTCCGACTTTGATAAAGTTACCCAGATTACCTTTCATCTCGGGCACCAGGCCTCCTGATGGTTGATTCCGCGTTCAGAGAGATAGGAATACCACCGGCTTTTCGGGTTGGCCGAACAGGTGCCAATCACACCTTTGCCCTTGAAAAAGTCGAAATGATATCCCAGTAATGCAATCTGTCTCTTGATTTCAGGATCGCCAGTCGTAAAACCACGGTCGAGAGCTTTCTGTAAGTGTTCGTGTACGGGCCAACACTTCCATAACTTAAGTATATCGGAATTTGCGCCAAGTGATAAGGGGGAAAGTGCGATTTGCCAAAAAGCGCGAGCTCTCAGAAGCTGTATTCTGCTCTCCAGATCAGGGTCTAGGGGCTGTGTGTGTTTTTTTAACCAGTTGTTGCTCCAGGCCAGAGCAGCCATCGGTTCGACTGCCGCATCAGGGTGCCAGCCGCGTTGCAGATAGTGCTTAAGTTCAACTGGGCTGAGGTTGCTGAGGCTTTGCCAGTCGGGGTTCTTTGCGTGGCGGGCGGCGATGTCGATCGCGACCTGAAGCTCGCTAAGGTCCTGACCGGGCAGTTCTGCTTTGAGCTTCGTCAGTTCTTCACGCCAGATTTCGGCTTTTTTTTCTGTTACGGTGTTCAGGTGGTTTTGCAGGTTGCGGGTCGATGCTATGGCTTTATAATACAGGGCTCTGGTTTTCAGCATATGATCTGGCCAGGTGTCGATGAAGCGGGTGAAAATCTCTTCGGCTTCCTGCCAGCGGGCACTGTTGAACGCCCTCGTGCCGTCGCTGTAGACCTCAGTAGAGGTTATAGCTGAAACCTGCGCTGCTGTGAACGCCAGGGTCAGTATTATCAGAATTTTTGCGCATTGTTTCATCAAACAACCTCGCTTATTGAATAGCAATTTAAATGCCATAATTCCGGCAGTTCTGCGGCTGCCGGAAGCTCTGTTCGAAATGTCCTGCTGATACGGTTTTGTACAATGTCGGGCTGGTTTATGATAATCCCTCCCATATTAATATCGGCATAAATACTCTGCATTCTGAGAGATACAGAAGGGTAGAATGTTAAAAAACGAGTGTAAAAAACACACGTTTTCGCACCAAGGCGCTGGTGTTTGGTGTAATTTAGTGTAAAAAAAGCACCACGCTGTGGTGGTGCTTTTTTTGAGGCTTACTGGCGGGTGCTATTTGGTTAATGACTCCAGGCATCTTTTCAGGAGGACTCCTGCCATTTTTTTGCGATAGGTGCTGGTCGAGCGAAGGTCGCTTATTGGCCTGGCAGTGTTACATGCAAGTTCGGCAGCCTGGTTGAGCAGGTCATCGTCTTTGCTGACGGCTTTCTCGAGCAGTTCTTCGGCTTCCTGGCAGCGCAGAACGGTTGGCGCCACTGACCCCATGGCGATACGCCAGTGGTCGCGGCCGTCGTTCCAGGTAGATACCGCCATATTGATTTTTGAAATGGCGTGTGCTCTACGCTCGCCAAGCTTTAGGAAATCTCCGCGAGTTTTTCTGAGCAGCAGAGAAAATCCTTCGATTAATTCCCCGGTCTCTAACTTTGTTTTGCCTGGGCTGAGGAAAAATTCTTCAATTGGCAGCTTGCGGGTGCCATTGCAGCCGGTGATCAGCACTCTGGCTTCAAGGCTGTACAGGGCCGGAATCGTATCGCCGGCAGGAGAAGCGTTGGCGACGTTGCCGCCGATGGTCGCGCTGTTTCGTATCTGCAGAGCGCCGACAGTTGAGGCCGCTTTTACCAGCGTTGGAAAATAATCCTGCATCAGGCGGTCGCTGATAATCTGGTGCATGGTGCAGCCACTGCCAATGATTACACGGTTTTCATCGGTTCGGATCAGGTTGAGCGGAGCAAGGTCGCCAATATCGACGAGACCTTCGAGATCGGGGTAAAGGCCGTTACGGATTTTAACGACCAGGTCACTGCCGCCGGCAACGGCCATGAATCCGGGTTTTTTCAGCGCTTCACAGGCGGCCTGAACATTTGCTGGTCTGATGAACTGCAGGTTATTCATTGGCTTTCGTCCTTTCGGCTGCCTTTTTTACAGCAGCTTCGATTTTGCGGTAACCGGTGCAGCGGCAGATGTTACCTGACAGAGCCTGTTTTATTGCGTGCTCATCGGGTGTTGCATTGTGTTTGAGCAGATGATAGCTGGCCATGGTCATGCCGGGGATGCAGAATCCGCATTGAACGGCGCCTTCTTCAACGTAGGCTTCCTGGATGTTCCGCATCAGCTTGTCTTCGCTGAATCCTTCTACGCTTATCACGCGGTCTTCGGGCTTCAGCGTGGCTGCCAGCTTGAGGCAGCTGTTGATCGGGTGGTCGTTGAGCATGATCGAGCAGGCACCGCATTCGCCTTTTCCGCAGCCTTCTTTGGCTGCTGTCAGCCTGAAGTTGCGGCGCAGCATCTCAAGAACGGTCAGTTGCGGCGTAACCTCGGTTTCGACCCGGGCGCCGTTGAGGCTGAAACTGATTTTGATCAGATTGTTACTCATGTTTTTCTCCTTTGGAGCCGCCGCTTATGGCATTGTAAGACTTGAAATCGACGTTTTCGTTAATGGCCTGATTCAATGACTCACGGCTTTTTTCGAGCAGTCCGGCCCCGTGTGTGGCGTCGGCAGGGTAAGCTGCCGAGCCGATGAACATTTTCAGACTGGTGCTGTTAATAAAATCAAACTTTTCGTTCTGTTTAGCAAATGTTTTTTGCACTCTTTTGGCGACAATTTCGGCAACTTCGGCGCTGGTCTCGGTGAGAATGGCAAGAAACTCGCCTTCGTTCTTGCCGCAGAACATCAGATCAAGACGGCGAAGCGACTGCTTGAGTGCTGAAGCTGCGCTGCGTGCTACCTGCTGCGCATTCTCGCTGTTCAGGCTGCTGAATCCGCGAATCGAGATGGTAAACAGGCTCATTTCCTGCTTGTAGCGCTCTGATCGCTCGACTTCGGTTTCGAAAGAGTCGGCGAAACATTCGAACAGAAACAGTCCGGTCGATTTGTCTTTGTAGCGCCCGTCACCGCCACTGCTGGCGTTATCGACAAGTGTCAGCAGAGTTTCAAGGAAGAGGGCGGTGCTGGCCATTGGGATCGGCGGGGCTTTGTGCGCCTCGCGGCTTGAAAATACGCACAGAGCCAGACGGTTCTGGTGAAGGGTCAGGGGCAGGGCGGTAAGTTCGAGCCTGATCAATGAAGATTTGAAAGAGATCGGGCGATTGGCGCCAACCTTGCCGACTTCTTCTTCGCCAAGTGAACCGGGAAATTTGATGAAAACGGCGTTTTCGCGGTGAATGAAACGGCTGCCATTGAGCGCAGCCGGCAGTTCGCCGGCACCCGCTACCTGACGGCACTGCGTGTTTTCGAGAAGATAAAGAGCGACCGAATCACTGCCGCAAATCTCGCGAAGACGAACCAGTGCCCGGTTCAGCAGATTTTCGTCGATTGCCGGTGAATTGCGCAAAACGCTGCGCAATTCGTTGAGGTTGCGCATTTTCTGGCGTGATTCTTTCTGTTGTCGGCCGCGGATCTTGATCGGGCGTCCGCCGAGAATTACTTCACGAAAGATCAGAATGGTGTTGATCAGCACCAGGATCAGAAGGAGATTAGGAAATCTGAGACTGACATCCCAGACTGGCTGGCGGTTCCACAGGCCGATGAGCAGGACGCCCACGATGACCAGGTTGGCGAAAAGATATGAATTGAGGTTTATTCGTTTGCGGTCTTTCAACTTCTTTTCCCGTTCCGGGTGGTTGACACCCTTTGCAAGTTTGCGCCTTGACTTACTTCTGTCTACTGTACTATGCTGCAACAGGATACATTATACACAGGCTTGCCGGCAGGTGCAATTATTTGCCGCGATGTCGGGTCTGTCTCAGGAATGCTTCATCAGATGCGCACAACAGTCATGCAGAATTCGACAAAAGGCGAACCATTCGAAAGGTTTTTTTCGGAACTGGCTCTGCCGGAGCGCAGCAGTCTCGAGGGTTGTACTGGCGCGCTGGCGGCGATATGTCTGGCCGGGCTGGCTCAGCAGCCTGGCGTAACGCTCTTTGTCTGTGCTGATGCTGAACGCGCAAAAAACCTGGAAAAACAGGTGTCGACCTGGCTGGGTTCACGCAGCGGGCGGGTTATCTGTATGCTGCCCGAACGCGCATCGATTTATGACCAGACCGCTGCCGACCCGGATGTAATGTGTCGACGGCTTGCCGCTATGGCAGCTGAAATGAATAGTGGTGCGCTGGTGATTGCGCCTCTGTCTGTGGTGCTGGAACGTTTTTTCTCACCAGAACGCTGGCTCTCTGCCTGTTTCGAAATTCGTTCTGATGTCGATGTCAGTCGTGACGAGCTGATTAACCGCCTGATACAGGCTGGCTACACGCGCACCAGCGTGGTTGAAGAGCGAGGCACTTTTGCAGTACGCGGCAGTTTGCTCGACCTGTTTCCGCCGGACGCCGAGTTTCCGGCCAGGCTTGATTTCTTCGGCGACGGCCTTGAGTCGATCAAACTGTTTGTGCCGACAACACAGAGGTCGTTTGACAAGCGTGATCGGTTGACGGTGATTCCGGTGAACGAGTTTGTCGCTGATGATTCTGATATGCAGAAACTCAGCGCGCGTGTCGCCGAAGAGTTCGCCGGGCTTGACGAGCGTCGCGCCAGTCTTCTGCAGCGCCGCCACGAACATCTGCTGGCGCACCCGGATTCACGTGATTACAAAGAACTCAAACCCTTTGTCGAAAAAGGCTCAGGCTATCTGTGGGATTTCTGGAAAAACTGCCGGATCGTCGTCGAAGAGCCAGACCAGATGGCTGCGCTGTCGGACGAGGTCTATGGCGGTTTTGAAGCTCAATTTGAGCAGCTGAACGATTTGACTCCGCTGCGGCCTCCGCAATATTATTATCATCGACCGCAGGCCATCGTCGAGGGCTTGACTGAACGCGGGTTCAGTCGCTTCAGTCGTTTTGGCGAGCGTGCCGGTGGCGTTTTTGCCGATATCGAGCAGCACCCGCCACCTTCCGATTCTTCCCGCGAAACCCTGCTCAAGGAACTTCGTCAGTTGCTCGAAGCCGGCTGGGCAGTGGCCATCGTTATCGAAGATGAGCAGCGTCTGCACAACCTGCGCGGCCTGCTGGGTGAGCGCAATATTCGTATTCACTCATCCGGGCGGCCTTTTGGGGTTAAGATCGCTTCGGTTCTGTTCGTAAATGGAGCCTGTAGTCGCGGTTTTAAAGACTATCGTCGTCGTATCGCGGTTTTTGCTGAAGAAGACATCTATCTTGGCCCGGCGCGCGAAACAAAACCGCGTCGCACAACTTCTCAGCAGAATCTGCTCAGCCTTCAGCAGATGGTGCCTGGCGATATCGTAGTGCATGCTGATCACGGCGTCGCTGAATTCCGCGGTATTCAGACAATGACCGCGGCTGGTCGCACGCGTGAATATATTCTGCTGCAGTATGCCGGCACCGACAAGCTCTATGTGCCGACCGATCAGGTTCACAAGGTCACCCGTTATCTTGGCGTCGAAGGTTTCGTGCCGAAGATTCACAGCCTCAATTCAAAGGCCTGGGCCGGGCAGAAGAGCCGGGTCAGCAAGAATGTCGAAATGATCGCCCGGGAGCTGCTCGAACTCTATGCGACGCGTCTCGCCAGCAACGGCTTTGCCTTTTCGCCTGATTGTGATCTGCAGCGCCAGATGGAAGAGCGCTTTCCCTTTACCGAGACGCCCGATCAATATAAGGCGATCGTTGCCACCAAGGAAGATATGGAAAACGCAGTGCCAATGGATCGCCTGATCTGCGGCGATGTCGGTTACGGCAAAACAGAAGTTGCCATGCGGGCGGCTTTTAAGGCGGTGTGTTCGGGCAAACAGGTCGCGATTCTGGCTCCCACGACCCTGCTGGCGTTCCAGCATTATCAGACTCTGCAGAAAAGATTCGACGGTTTTCCGGTCAGCGTCGACATGGTCAGTCGCCTGCGCAAGCCGGCCGAACAGAAAGAGACGCTTAAACGATCTGCTAATGGTACTCTCGACGTTCTTGTCGGCACGCACCGCATTCTGTCGTCGGATATTTCGTTTCGCGACCTTGGCCTGCTGATTATCGATGAAGAGCAGCGCTTCGGGGTCAAGCACAAAGAAAAACTCAAACAGCTGAAAAGTCAGGTCGACGTGTTGACATTGACGGCAACGCCGATTCCGCGCACCATGCAGATGGCCATGTCGGGTATCAGACAGATCAGTGTTATCGATACGCCGCCAGTTGACCGGCGCCCGGTGCAGACTTATGTGGCGCCTTTCGACGCCGCCTGGGTCAAACGCGCGATTATCGAAGAACTGAAACGTGGCGGCCAGATTTATTACGTCTTCAATCGCGTCGAATTCATCGAACAGAAAGTGCAGTTTTTGCGCGAACTGGTTCCGGAGGCGCGCATCGCGGTTGCGCACGGCCAGATGCCGGAAGAGCGTGTCGAAAAAACCATGCTCGAATTCATTCAACGCAAGCACGATCTGTTGCTGGCTACTACTATCATCGAGTCCGGGCTCGATATTCCCAACGTCAATACATTAATCGTCGACGAAGCCGAACGACTCGGGCTGTCGCAGATGTATCAGTTGCGCGGCCGCGTCGGCCGCTCGGCCCGCCAGGCCTGGGCCTACTTCTTTTATTCGAAGGGACGCAAACTGACAAAGGAGGCGACTGAACGCCTCGAAACCATCGAAGAGCACACTGCTCTTGGTTCTGGTTTCAAGATCGCACTGCGCGATCTGCAGATTCGCGGCGCCGGCAACATTCTCGGGGAGTCGCAGAGCGGACATATCTCAAGCATAGGCTTCTCGCTCTACATGGAGCTGCTCGAAGAAGCGGTAACTCGCCTGAAGAGCGGCAAAAAGGAAATTGCCAAAGTCGACTCGGCCATCGAAATTCCGGTTACTGCTTATTTTCCGACATTTTACATTGCCGACGAAGAGACTCGGGTTGAGCTCTATTCGCGACTGGCGCGCTGCAACGACGCTGCTTTGCTCGACGAGATCCGCGATGAGTGTGAAGACCGCTTCGGCCGGCTTCCCGAAGAGGCTAAGGGACTGTTTGCGATCAGTCGATTGCGCATTCTCGCTGCCTTCGCCGGAGTTAAAAAGATTACCCGGGTCATCAATCATCTACGTTTCGAATTTGCCGCCGCGCGCCTGCCCGACATCGGCCGGCTGTTCAAGCATGGTGGCAGCGTGTTGAACCAGATTTATTTTGAGCCGAAAGACAAAAATACGATAAATTTGAGTATACTCAGAGATACTGATGAAGATGTTTTTGGCGATGCGGCAGCCCTGCTGCAGCTGCTTTGTGAAATCAGGCAGGAAGACGAGGTCAAGGAGGCCGAAGTTGGAGAGAACACTGCAGAAATTTTATGATCTTTTGCCGGAAAGCCTGCGCTCGGTTGCTGCACGCTACGATCAGCCACTCGACAGTGCAACGGCAGACTATTTGCACGACGAACTCAAGGCATATCGTAATCAGGCAGCGGCTGAAAGCCTGAAAAACGGTTGTATCGACATCGAGCTTGTCGATCGCATGGTTGTAGCTCTGAACAAGCTTCTCACAGACTTCAAACGCTTTGATGATGCAGAAAAAATGGTGATTTCTGCTGCCGTTCGTTATTTTCTCGACAGCGAAGATGCGCAGCTCGATTTTTCTGACCGTTTTGGTTTTGATGACGATCTGGCGGTGCTGAATGCCGCTCTGCTGGCCATCGGCAGAGAAGACTTGATCGTGGTACGCAGCTAGCGTTCGGGAGTGTTGAGCAGATCGACGGTCTGCTGAATCGCTTCGATGATGATGTCAAGCTGCTTTTCGTCAGGGTTGTGATTCGGCCCGTAAAGCCGCTGCAGGCGGTCGAGCATGTTCAGAATTTTTTGCGCTTTTGCCGGGTCGGTGCGCCTGTAATACTGATACGCTTCTTTCAGCGTCATTGGCGAATCGAGCGGCCCCCTGATCAATCTTACGTTTTCGATAAACCCTTTGGGATCGAACAGCACAAAATAGGTGAGCGTTCGCGCCGGGTCGCTGAAATAGTCGGTGTCTCGAAGGTCTGGTCGAGCTCGCTCGATTGCATCCTGAGCGTATTCATTCAGAGTTTTGCCGTTCTCGCCGATTCTGGTGCGACCCAGGCGCTCTATCAGCATGCGGTTAGACCGCTGATTCTTGTCGACAGCTGTTTCTGGTGGCTGTGAAAGCAGCTCTTTGAGCTTTTCGACAGAATTATCGAAGTTTTCCTGCAGATTGAGGTCAGGCAGGCTTTCATACCACTTTTGGGCGGCCTCGCGGTCGAACTGCAGAGCTTCTGAAGCTGTCTGCTTGAGGTAGTAATAGTAGTTTTCGAGACGCGCGGTATTGGCAGCCGCTCCGGCCGGCAACAGCAGAGCTAAAATGGCGGCCGTCGTCTTTTTCATCGAGTCATTCCTGTGACTGAATACCAGGTGTTGCCGTGGCGTGAAGCCAACCAGCGCATGTTCAGGTCAAAGTAGACCTCGGTATCGGGCGGTTTGATTTCCATCAGGTTGCAGGGCGTGCGCCAGACTGAAGTTCCGAGGAGGCCCCAGGCCAGTTCTGCCCGCTCGTTCAAAGTGTTGAGACAATCAGGTAGCAGGGTCGCTCCGCCAAAAAGGTTGCCATCAGGCAGACAGCAGCGGCGCCCGCATTTGCTCAGGTGGACTCCGTAGAGTTCTTGCTCGCCATCTTCGAGACCGGCAGGCGCAACCGCATCCGAGACGAAAATGATCTGGCTGTTCTCGTGCATATTACAGGTGAGCCTGAGAATCTCGGGCGCGACGTGCTCGCAGTCTCCGATCAACTCTATGCTGAGATTGCGCTGGCCCATGATGTAACTGAGCATGTTCGCCTGGCGATGATGAAAAGCCGGCATGGCGTTGAAGAGATGGGTGACATGACTGGCACCAGCTTCAAATGCCTTTTTGCTCGTCTCCCAGTCGGCGGCCGAATGACCAAGTGCAACAATAATGCCCATCTGCCGCGCCCGGCTGATGAACTCAAGTGCTCCCGGCAGTTCTGGTGCAACCGTGATGATTTTGATCAGCCCGTCTGCCGCTTTCTGCCACTTTTCGAGCAGCTCGATCGAAGGCTGCATCAGCATCTCTTCTGGATGTGAACCGCGACGCGATGGCGCCAGGAAAGGGCCTTCGAGATAAATGCCATGCATGATCGGCAGCTTTCGTCGAGTTCTGGCGACCTGTGCGATATCGGTCAGAGCTTTTATGCGTTGCTCTTCACTGCAGGTGATCAGTGTCGGAAAAACGCCGGTCATCCCGGTGATCAGCAGCTGGTCGAGCATTGCTTCTATTTTTGCGCAGTCGCCGAAGGCGAAATCCCAGCCAAAAGCACCATGAAAATGGATGTCGATGATTCCGGGCAGTTTGAAACCGTCAACGGCATATTCGATGTTGAGCTTGTCCTGTGGGTGAATGAAGGTGTCGCGAATGAGAAAGTCTGGTGTGTTGTTACTTTCGTTGTAAAGTTCTGTCATCGTCATGCTCCTCGATCCAGTCAGATAATTATATCATGCGGAAATTATAATGATTTTTTGTGACGCTGCAAACTACCAGGTGCCGCCGAATTTTTTCTGGGCGGGCGAGAGGGCGCCGGGTTCGGCCAGCGTATCGATCTGCGGTTCAACATGCTCGCTGAGAATCTTGCCAGGTCTTTTAAATGGTGTTGCAACAAAGTTCGAAATGAACTGGCCGCGATTCGTGAAGATGTTGAACCTGATCCAGCGCACCCACCAGTCTCTTTTTCGACGGCCAAGAACCGTGTGCTTATGCTCGACCACGCGCAGGGTTTTGCCGGGTGCAACCGTCAGCGGTCCCCGGTTCTCGAACCAGTTTTCGCCGAGGGCCTCTATCTGATGACCTCGCCAGGTATCTACGGTGACTCCAGTTACGATCAGTGGCCTCAGATTGTCGTCGTTATAAACGTCGAGACACTCGCGCACGCTGTAGTAGTCATATCGGAGACGGCTTACTTCGGCGCGGGCAATGAAGCGAAGCGGCAGGTCGTAGGTTTTGCCCGGTTCGGTCGCAGTGCCGGCCATGGCGATAAAGATAAAGCTGACCCATGCCATGGCACAGGCCAGCTTTTTACACAATTTCATCGGCAGATCAGCTGCCCTTTATCTTGTGGGCGAGTTCACGGCCAAGTTCACGACATTTTTCGAGGTCTTCGGCACTCGGGTTGAACTGACACTTCGCAGATGACACGACAACTTCAATACCCGCTTCCTGCAATCCGGCCTCGATGCGCTTGGTGCCTTCACCGCTCCAGCCATAGGTGCCGAATGCTGCGCCGATTTTGTTACGGAACTTGAGCCCGCGCAGCTCTTCAAGGTAGAGCGCGAGAGTCGGCACTATGCCATTGTTGAGCGTCGGACAGCCGAGAACTACCGCTTTTGACGTCAGTACATCGGTCATGACGTCGTGCATATCGGCGCCCCCGGCGTTGAACATACGATAGCTCACTCCTTCTTCGGCAAGACCGTCTGCTATAGCCCGGCCCATCGCTTCGGTGCCGCCCCAGATGGTATCGAATACGATAACAGCTGCTTCACGGTTGACGCCTTTTGACCACTCGACGTATTTTTCGACGATCTGACCGGGATTCTCACGCCAGCACAGGCCGTGTGCCGGGGCAATGATCGCCAGTTCCCAGCCAAGCTTGCTGAATTCTTCGACTTTTTTGAGAATCTGGGCAGAATACAGGGTGAGAATGCAGGCAAAATACTTTTCGGCCTCGAACCAGAGACCTTTCTGATCGACCTGGTCGACGAAGCGTTCAGGGCTGGCAAAATGCTGGCCGAAAGCGTCGGTCGAAAACAATATTTTTTCTTCGGGGCAGTAGGTGAACATGCTGTCGGGCCAGTGCAGCATCTGGGCTTCGAAGAAGCGCAGGGTGCGTTTGCCGATGCTGATGCTGTCGCCGGTTTTTACGACGTTGATGTTCTCGACCTGTGGGTGATGGCGCTTGATCGAAATCTGCCCGCCGCGGCTTGCGTAAATCTGCAGTTTCGGGTTGCGCGCGTAGATTTTGCTCAGAGCGCTTGCGTGATCGGGTTCGGCGTGGTTGATGACCAGAATGTCGAGGTCTTCGATTTTGACGAACTCTTCAATATGGCTGATCAGGTCTTCGGCGTGCGACACTCTGACGAGATCGATAAGAACTTTCTTTTCATCATCGATAAAATATGAATTGTAACTGGTGCCATGACGAATCGAAAGCTCATGTCCGTGAAAATGTTCTTTGCTCCATTCGAGGGCTCCAACCCAGTAAATATCTTTGCAAATCTGCTGTTTCAATGCATGTCTCCTTATTGTGATTATTTTATCAACAAAAATCTAGCATAAAGTTGCTTTTAGTCAAACTATTATGTACATTTAAACAGACTGGCGTTCTCAGATGTCTTATTGCCAGGTACCTGTCGTGATCTTATTGTCAGGGGAGCTGAAATGCAAATTATTCTGGCCGGACTGCTGATTCTAATCGTACTGGTCGGTCTTTATCTGATCAGCCTGTTTCCATTCATGACTTACATGAACTGCATATCTGCCAACGTCCCGATTTCAGCTGTGCAGCTGGTAGCCATGCAGCTGCGCAATGTTCCGACCAACGTTATCGTCGAGGCATACGTGCGTGTGCGCAAAGCCGGAATTCCACTCGGCCTCGATCGCCTCGAAGTTCATTACCTCTCGGGCGGAAATATGCACAAGGTCGTTCAGGCGCTCATCAGTGCCAAAAACTCGAAGATCGATCTTGATTTTGAGCGTGCTGCCGCTATCGACCTCGCCGGTCGTGATGTCGAAGATGCGGTCAAGATGTCGGTTCACCCGCGTGTTATCAAAACTCCAGATATTCACGGTATCGCCAAAGATGGTATCGAACTGATCGTAATGGCCAATATCACAGTGCGTTCAAACCTCAAAACCATGGTTGGTGGCGCCGGTGAAGATACGGTTCTCGCCAGAGTCGGTGAAGGTATTGTCTCGGCCATAGGTTCTGCGGACACTCACCAGGTGATTCTCAACAAACCCGAGATTCTCAGCCAGAAGATCATCTCGGCCGGCCTCGATGTTGGCACTGCATTCGAAATTGTCTCTCTCGATATTTCTGATATCGATGTCGGGCGCAATATCGGTGCCTATCTGAAAAATGCTCAGGCCATCGCCGATAAGAAAGTGGGCGAAGCCAAAGCCGAAGGCCGTCGGGCACTGGCCATGGCGCTTACCCAGGAAAACAAGGCTGCTGAACAGGAAGCGAAAGCCAATCTGGTTCAGGCTGAAATGAAGATTCCACATGCGATTGCCGACAGCTTCAGAAAAGGCAAAATCGTAGTTAAACGCAAAAAGAGACAGACACCGACCGACCGCAGCGGACTGGGGTTTGGCGATGACGCAGGATGAGATAAAACTTACGCGTGATCAGCTCGAAAAAATGAATCGCCTGCACCGGCGTGAACTGCGCCAGTTGAAGCATATGTCAGAAGCGCAGTTTCAGGCGTTTCGCCGCAACTTCTCGTTTGGACAGCTCGAAGACATTACTCTGGCCGAAGCGCATGCCCTGTTGACTTCGATGCTTGCGCTTAATCTGCAGCTGCTCTCTGATCTTGGCCCGATTTCCGGGCCGAGTTGTCAGAGCCATATTGACAGCTGAAGAGAATTACGCCGCGATAACCTTTTGGATTATTTTCTGAGCGGCATTAACACTCAGAAGCCACCAGGTGCCGGCATGGCAACTGGTGCAAAAGCCGGATCAGCGGCAGCAGATGCTTCAGAGGAACTCCCGGTATCCACTTTCCCGCTGCTGTCAGGCAGCGGCTTGAGAGTTGCATCTTCAGGGGCGCTTGCCGGAAGACTTTCATCGCCAGTTGGCAAAATAGCTGGTTCTGAGTGTGACGCAATGCTTTTGAACTTTTGGTTTGCCGGCAGAGCAGATGTGCCGGAGGCAGTTTTGCCATTGCCGCCGTTTTTCATCATTTCATGTGCTTTTGGCGGGGCCGGTGGCACTGCTGGCGCCGTGGTCTGGAACAATATGACGTTGTAGGCCAGGTAAACCGCCACAAGCAGCGCGCCTTCAGCCCTGATGATACGCATTCCAGTCGACATGATCGGTAATACGCCAAGGCTGACTGCTACCATCAGAGGAATATGAATGCCGAGCATGTTTGGTGAAACAGCCAGCACCTGCGTGTCGGGGGTGGCATTGAACCAGGCTATTGTCGAGGCGCAGCCAACGATGCCAAGAACATTGAAGATGTTCGAACCGACGACGTTGCCAAGCGCAATCTCAGATTGCCCTTTGCGGGCGGCGACGACCGAGGTTGCCAGTTCTGGCAGCGACGTGCCGATGGCAATGAGGGTAAGGCCGATTACTTCGTCAGAGAGTCCCAGGGTTCGGGCAATATCAACGGCTCCTCTTACCAGCACTTCAGAGCCGATAACCAGGCCTATCATGCCGGCGATCAGATAAAACACATTAGTTGTTGTCGTCGGCATTTCTTCAGGCTCTGCAGTAAATTCGTCACATTTCTCTGCGATCTCTGCTGCGATTGAGCTTTCTTTTCGACTCCAGTAGTAGCTCAGACTGGTATAAGCGATGAACAGGACGAACATGATGATGCCTTCGGCAGGGGTGATCACATTCTCAGTATACGCCATATACCACATTACAAGCGCTGTAACTATCATTATCGGAGTTTCGCGGCGAACTATCTCGCGACCGCATTGAATTGGTTTGATCAGCGAGGCGATACCGAGAATGAGTGCGGCGTTCATGATGTTCGATCCGACGACGTTACCAAGAGACAGGGCAGGGTTGCCTTTGAGCGAGGCGTTAACGCTGACCACCATTTCTGGCAGAGAGGTGCCGGCCGCAACGATGGTGAGGCCGATGACCGTCTTGCTGACGCCAAAATTCATGGCGAGGTTGGAAGCGCCTTCAACAAGTTTATCGGCAGCATACGAAAGGATGACAAAGCCTGCGACGCAGAGAATGGTGCTTAAAGCCATAATACCCGTGCTCCTGTAAAGGTTCGAGGGTCATAAAACTGCAGTCATTTTAGACGGGTTTATGGGCGAACGCAATAAAAATCTGCAATGGGCCAACAAAGAGAAAACCCGCCAGAGGCGGGTCTGATACCTGAGAATGTGGGTAAGATCTGGTCTTGATCAGTCGTGAGCGTAGCAGATTTCGCTGCTTACGTTGTTCTGTGCCGGTGTGCTGGTTGTGTGTGTGTTAGCCCACCAGATCAGGTATGAGACAACATACAGAATGATGAACCATCCCCAGAAAATGCCGAATTCAGCAAGGAAAGCCGTGTCAATAACCAGTCTGCCGATAAAGAATATTTCAATCAGCAGCAGGTGAATTACTCTGAAATGAACAGTCTCACGCATGTCCCTGAAGAAGTGGAGGGTGGAGATAGAATCTGTTTCGGTGGTGATCAGGAATGATGAAGCGACAACAACGAGCAGAGTGTTGACAAGCGTCTGTAAGAATTCGGCGCTGATAATACTGCCCAAACTGAGGTTCAGGTGAATGGCTGACGGCAGGGTGCCGCTGGCGAAACCTTTCCAGAGAACGAACAGAAGAAACGGGAAGACCAGAAACCACAGTGTGTTTTCGATTGTGGTCAGGAGGCTGCCTGAGTAATTGTGTGAGCTGTGTCCGCTTATCAGGTCGCTTACCACCAGATTGCAGGTTTTCTGCAGACGGGCAGCCGGTTTTGCTGTGATGTCGCTGAAGAAATCTTCTATTACCGCTCCCTGAGTTTCGGTTTTGGCCAACTCGCCCGTTTGCTTTGCCTTCGCTTCTTTGCTGCCTTCGCGTTCCCTTTTTTCGAGTTCGCCGATAAGGGTTGTAGCATGCTTGGTAAATAGTTCATGGCCACACATAGAGGCTATTTCCAGAAAGTTTTTGCCGCTGTCGTCTATCTGGTGCGGGTTAGCCTGGTTGCACAACAGCAGAGCAGCGCATTTGAAGTGCCCCTTTATGGCTGTCATGTGCAGGGCCGTCAATCCGATATTGTTGCGGGCACGCAGGTTGGCTCCGCCAGTGATAAGGACTTCTACGGCTCTGGTATATCCTCTTCTGGCGGCTAAGTGCAGAGGAGTGTCACCATCTTTATTGGTTGCTTCACATCTGGCTCCGGCTGCAAGCAATCTGGCCATAATAGCGAAAGCATTGTGCCTGGCTGCGATGTGAAGAGGAGTTTCCTGTTTAGTGGTTCGCTGGTCGAGGCTGATGCCGGTCAATACAAACAGTGCTACGGCTGCTTCGTTTTTGCTGCGGCAGGCTTCGTGCAGAGGAGTCCAGCCGAAGTCGTCGGCATTGTCTGCTCTGGCCCCTCGTCTGAGCAGTTCAGCAATAGTTTCGCCATCAGCACTTCTGGCGGCGTGATGCAGCAGGGTTTCATCATGTGAATTCTGTTCGAACAGAAGTTCTGGCTCCTGTTCGAGGTAGAATCTTACGAGACTCGTGTCAGAGCCTGTTATTGCTCCAGATAACTTGTCCCACATTTTGCCCTCCCATGATCTGCTGTTGCAGATTCTTATAGACTTATCAGATCTTTCCCCGCGAATCGGATTTGCATATAAGCAAATACCGTGCCACGGATTAAAGGTGTGTTGGGCCGCGGTTCGACCTTGCAGTAGACGGCGTTTGCCAGAATTTCAGCAGCAGTTTGCTGAGCCTTCTGCAGCCAGAGGTTTTGTGTGTGGCGTATAAGAGGCTGTAGGCATGTTTCCCTCCTGGGTGCGTAAGATAGAACAGAGCTTATGGTCTGAACACTTGTTTTCTGTAATCTTAAGCCAGGTAAACCGGGAAAAACCGCTAAACTTCCAACTGTGCCAGAGCACTGTCAGAAGCTCGAACTCGGTCTGAACACCAGAATCGTGTCATTGGGCCTTTGGTTGCCACGCAACGATTCTTTGCGTTGTTTTTTCTCTCACCTCTCTTAACTTAATTATACTCGTTTACCGCCATCCCGCAATTGATATTTCAAAAGCCCTGAACAAAGGGCTTTAATGGTATGGAAAATCTTGCAGACCCAGTTGTTCTTGAATTGCGACTGTGAAAAATTATATTTAAGATAGATGGCCCGTAAAATGTCTGCAACAGGGGTTCAGAGGAGGTGAAGTCTGATGAAGGCAGGAATATGCTTTACCGGAACCGGTCCTGTATTATTTCTGACAACCTATTCATCCTTTACGGATGATGAATTGCTGAAGAAGTTCGATGCCAAGGGCATCAAGAAGTTTATCGTTTACGAAGTGTCGCTCGATACGGTCAAGGAAAAATACGGCAATCACTTTAACGTAATCATGGGCGACCTCAGACAGGAAAGCGATCTGCGCGTTCTCGACTATGACGGCCATCATGTATTCTACCAGTTTTCGCTCAAAGAACTTGGCGAACCGATCATTCATGAAACTGTCAGTGCCTGACATTGCCTGAAGCATCTGATCGAATCCACCCGGAATCTCCGGGTTTTTTTATGTCTGTCAGCCGCATCTGGACGATTTCTAAAAAAATCCAGAAAAAAGTAAAAAAACCACCGCAACTTTTTGGCGGATTGTTGATTTAACCAGTTGGATACGATCAGAAATTTCAGGAGGAACCGAAATGAAAAGCTCAATTTTCGATGTGCTCACGGTAGTGACGGTAATGCTTGTTCTGGTCTTATTTTCAGGCACAGTGAATCCGGTGATGGCGCAAAATGCCTACGGACGCCAGGACCTCACTTTCGAAAACGATTCGGGAAATGGTAACGGTCACGATCAGGGCAAGTCCGGCCGTCGTGCTGGTCATAGCGATAATATGCCGGGGCAGCGCAACGGGCATCGCAAAGATGTCGTAGATCAGACTGCCGGCGATACCGGTTCCGGCGAAGGTGTATCAGAGCCGCCAACAGGCGCCGGGCAGCAGGGATTTCAGAGACGAGGTTTCAGAAAGCCGCCGATGCGTGGTTTCGGCCCTGGCCAGAATAATAATGGCGAGCAGGGCAATAATGAATGCGGTCAGCAGTATCACAGAAGGCCGTTCATGCGTCGTCAGCCCATGCCTTTTGCCGGCCGTGGCAGATGTCAGCCTGACTCTTTCAAACCTGGCAACAATGGTTTTCAGCAGAATAATCCCGGTCAGGGAGCAAAGGGCGATAACGGAAAGCATTTCGGCTGGAGAAACCGGGGTCCTCAGAGAGATAATGCGAACATCAACGGCCAACCAAAGCCGAACAACGAAGGTAACGGCGCTGGTAATGCCATGAAAAAAGGCAATAATGGCCTGCATCTTGGCTGGAGAAACAATGGCAATCAGGGCAGGGGGGCAGTTGACAGTGGTCGTATAAAGCAGGGAAATGGCAACAATGGCATTGGCAATGCCAAAAAGAGCGGAAAAAAATGACATGGCGCCGGGCGGCCACGAACGGGCACAGCGGCCGGCCGGCCCCTTTCCGACCAGCCTGCGTGAAATTGAAAAGATCAGGCATATGAGCAAGATGAATGTTGAAACGTCATGGTTCGATACTGTATCTTGGCAGAGTCTGCACGAGCAGCAGGTTGCTGAACAGAAGCCGGGTTATTTTGATGAGGTAAAGTTTGGAAAACGATCTCGAGAGACTGCCGGACGAAGAACTGATGCTTCGCTTTCAAAAGGGAGACGAGGTGGGGTTCAGAGTTCTGGTCGACCGCTATCGGCAGCGCATATTCGCGTTTACCTGGCGGTTTCTCAGGGGCAGTCAGGAGTCGGAGGACATCGCGCAGGAGGTCTTCGTGAAAGTTTATTTTGCGCGTGAGACCTGGCGGCCGGCGGCGAAGTTTTCGACCTGGGTATACGTGATTACGCGAAATACCTGTCTGCAGGCGCTCAAGAAGATGGGGCCGCGTCTGTCGGTAGACTCGCGGCAGGCTGAAGATGGTCGTGAGTTGATTGAAACGCTGGCTGACCGCAAGGCGCCAGAGCCTTCCGGGCACGTGCTGGCCGAAGAGAAAAGTCGTCGTATTGCTGATGCGCTCGACCGGCTGCCGGAATCGCAGAAAATGGCGATTATTCTGCGCCGCTATGACCAGCTGAGCTACGAAGAGATCGCCGAGGTCATGAATTGCTCGGTTCAGTCGGTAAAATCGCTGCTTTTCCGGGGGCATGTGGCTCTGAAGGAGTATTTGAAGGAATGCTTCGCAGATGGCGTGTAAACAGCCAAAGAGGCAGGAATGTTATGAAGTGTAATGAAGTAAAAGAGCTGTTGATCGAATATCTTGACGAAAGTCTCGATGCGAATCGCCGCCAGGCGGTTGAAGAGCATCTGTGCGCCTGCGCCGGCTGTCGTGAGGAATGCGACAATCTGCTGGCCTCCTGCGCAATGCTGGCTGATTACCAGGCCCCTGCTGTCAGCGACCAGTTCACCCGTCAGGTGCTGCAGAAGGTGCATGAGCGTAGCCAGGAGCAGCCGGCAGCAGGCCTTTTCGACCGTCTGGTTGCATTTATATCTTTCAGAAGCCTGCCGGCCCTGGCCTCGCTGGCTTTGCTGGCGGGGCTCGGCTATTTTGTGCTGGGCAATCGCGCCGTTGATGTAAACAATGAAGGGCTGTCTGGGTCACAGAAATTCGAAATTGTCAGAGACCTCAAGGATGAAGATATCATTCGCGATCTCGAAATTTACGAAAACGCTGATATGCTCGAAAATCTCGACCTTCTGGTTGATCTTGAAGCCGTCGAGAATTACGAGGCGGAAAAATAATTATGAAAAGCAGCCTGTTTCGGAACCTGTGTGCTTTAATGCTTTGTCTGGCGGCTTTGCTGGCCGCTGGCGACGTTGCTGCGCAGAATGCTTCCGAGGCCAGGGTGATCAGAAAACTCAGTTACGAAGAGAAACTCGCACGCTGGAACAGCATGTCGGAAGAGCAGAGAGAAGCTATTCGACAGAAAGCGCGCTCGATCAGCGAGAAAAAGTTCAAGCAGCTCGAAAATAATTTCGAGCGGGTCAGCAACTTCGAACCGGCTGAGCAGCAGCGGGTAAAGCAGAACTTTGGCCGGATCAGGCAGTTCAAACCGCAGCAGCAGCAAAAGCTGCGCCAGCGGTTTCAGCAGTTTCAACGGTTGCCGGAAGAGCGCCGGCAGCAGTTCCGGCGTCAGTTCATTCCAAATTTTCAGCCGCGACCAGAGCTTATGCCGCAGCATCGCCCGGGTCAGGCCCAGCCGCCACAGAATCGCCCGAATCAGTTGCAGAATCAGCAGCATAGACCTGGCTTAATGCCAGGAGTATTTCCTGACGCACAAAACCGGCAGCCGCATGACAAGAAGCCCGCCTGGGGTGAACGCCAACAGCAACCTGATCGCCAATCCGGCCCTGGCAATCGACCATCGCAGCACCAGGAGCGCCCGCAGCGGCCGGATCGGCAGCCTGGTGAGCAGCCCGGTTCATGGCAACAGCAAGGCCCATGGCAGCAACAAGGCCCATGGCGGCAGCCTGGTCATCCTCAGGAATTCAAGCCTAGGAATGGCTCGGATCAGGGCAAATCTCCAGAGTTCAGGCCTCCAGAGTTCAGGCCTCCAGGCTTCAGACCACCCGGATTCAAATCTCATGGTATGCCGCCCGATGCTGAAATGCGCGAATTCAGGCGTGGAATGATGGGCGATAAAGACCGGGATAAGCAGGGCCCCGATCAGCAGAAACGCTGGCAGGAGATTGACCGGTTTCGCGAAGGCGTCGGTCCTGGCCAAAATGGCCCCAGGCGGCCTCGCCCGCCAGATGGCATGCGCGACGGCAGCAAAAAGCCATGGCCCGGCCCCGGGCCTCGCCAGTTTAAACGGCCTGACCCGCCTTCAGGCCAGCCCGGCGGCAAACCGCAGGGCTCTGAAAATCGGCCGCCAGCACCTGTCTTTAAAAACAGGCCTCCGGTAAAAGCTCCGGCCGGCAACCCTCAACCTAAGGGCCCTAAGTCCAACCAAGGCCAGGCGCCCAATCAGTGGCCGGCGCCATCCCCCCCGCGCCAACCCTGACTGTTTTTACAAACTGTGTTCTGTTGTTAATCAGGGTTTCTGGTAAGGTCGCAAATTGCGACCTCAAAAATCTCTCTGGTAAGGTCACAATTTGTGACCTTACGCTAGTGGTCTGTCACATAAGAGTTCAAGAATTAAATCTTAGAGTCTCCGCTTATGCCGGGCTCTCGGCGTGATCTCATTCGCTACACTCTCGCCAGTAGAGAGTTTCTCTTGATAGCTATGGCTCTGCGTCAAAACTACCTGGCTCGAAATTTCGCTCATGAGAAGCACGCCTGCGCCCTTACTGTGTCTGCTAAACCGGATAGAAAATGAACTATATTGA
>Ga0116144_10001921_pt1 | contig 23511 bp, 25 predicted proteins | sample AD_UKC035_MetaG_FD_89746 | JGI IMG/M metagenome (GOLD analysis project Ga0116144, IMG submission 89746) | Active sludge microbial communities of municipal wastewater-treating anaerobic digesters from USA - AD_UKC035_MetaG | ecosystem: Engineered > Bioreactor > Anaerobic > Digestate | place: USA...
GCCGAGCGGCCCATCAGGCTGTAGGCGGCGTAAGCCAGGCCTGAGAGTATCCCGGTGAGGATGCCTGCCAGGTTGGAGCGCCAGGCGGCAGGGTCGAGCGCTTCAGCCACCAGCACACAGCCGCCCAGGCTGAGGGCCACTGCCAGCAGTTTGCCCCAGCCCAGGTCTTCTTTGAGCAGCCACCAGCCCAACAGGGCAGTAAAGCCTGCCGAGCAGTAAGCCAGCACGGTGGAGACGGCGGCGCCGTTGATTGCCACCGATAGCGTCCACAAGGCGTTGAAGCCAGCCAGCACCAACCCATAAAAGACCAGGTACAGCAGGTGCTGGCGCGAAACACGCAGCAAAGCCGGGCGTACAATGCTCAAAACGACCAGCAGGCTGAGCATGACAAATAGATCGCGCCAGAAAGCCAGCACCAAAGGCGGCAGTTCGTAGGCCTGGGTCAGGTGGCGGATGAGGATGGCGGTGGTCGAGAGAGTCACTGCGCTGGCAAGGGCGATGCCATAGCCACGTGTTAGTTGGGAGGTGGGCGGTTGGTTCATGGTGAGCGGCTGTCTTCAGGAGGCTGGTTGACCAGGGCTGCGCTTCTTCAGATGGTCTTCAATCAAACGGCAGGCGACCAAGAAGGGGATGTAAACTGCAACTGCGGCAGCCCAACGGCCATCCCAGCCTTTTTTGATCTCAATGCCGGGTACCACTTCTACGCCAGGCGTGTCGGCAGATGCGGCGAAGTGCAGCGGTGCACTCATCGCAGCCGAGAGTTCGCCGCGCCCTTCGGCCCAGGCCTGCATGGCCTGGTAAATGGCGTTCAGTTCGCCGTTTTCACCATAAGATAAATGCGCCCCATCGGTGCGGCCAAAATAGACCTGGCGCAGCGGCGAGCTGGAGGCCCAACTGGCATCGGCGAATTCCCAGGCCCCATCCACGTAGACTTCATTCCAGGCGTGTGCCCCCGCGGGAGAGCTCCAGGTGGCGTTGGCTGACCAGAAGGGCGGAAACCCCAACGGCATTGCCAGCCCAGCCATCGAACGCGCCGGGATGCCGGCGGCGCGCGCCAGGGCGGTGTACAGGTTGGCAAACTCTTCGCATCCGCCGATCCCAGCCTCGTATGCCTGCCGGGCCGAAGGGGTCACGTTCACGCGCGAGCCCTGGGGCCAATCCAGTGCCTGGGCCGTAAATTCGAACAGGCGGTATGCATCCTGGCGGCTTTGCCCTGGGGCCAGGCCGTTGGCAAGCTCTGCCAGCACCGGGTCTGCCGCTTCAACGTTCTCCTGGGGCTGGAGCATGGCATCTGAGACCGGCGCATCCCAGCGCGCCGGACCCTGGAAAAGGATCACGTCATATTCAATGCTTGCCGTCTGCAAACTGCCTGCCAGGCGCAGCTCGTCTACATCCGTATGGGCGATTGTCTCTTGATCGCCCTGCCAGGTGATAGCCAGGTTCTCCACCGTTTGGTAAGGCCCGTTGCGCGGCAGCAGCACCCCCAGGCTGACCTGGGCCTGGGCTTGCGGGCTGTTGAAAAGATACTGCTCGGTGACGTGATAATGAACCTTGGCAGGGGTTAAAAACCAGGCCAAAGCCACCAACGTCAAGCCTAACACGGTATAAATCATGATGCGCAGGATTGTTTGAGTGCTTCGCATGACGGGAACCTCCAAAAATACGATTATAGCAGTATTCAGGATATAATCACATCTGATGCTGCATACCATTATCCAGGGCTTTTCACCCTTCAAGCTGCGGAATTTCCGCCTGTACATTTCTGGCCAGGCGGTTTCGCTTATTGGCACCTGGCTGCAAGCCACGGCCCAAAGCTGGGTGGTTTGGGAACTGAGCCAGTCTGAGGCGGCCTTGGGCATTGTGAGCATGTTGGGGGCGCTGCCCTCCTTGCTGCTTGGGCCTTGGGCTGGTGTGCTGGCAGACCGGGCCAACCGCCGCCGCCTGCTGATTGCCACCCAGGTGGGCATGATGCTCCTGGCTTTCATCCTGGCAGGGCTGACCCAGTCTGGCATGGTCAGGCTGTGGCACGTTTACTTGCTCAGCCTGTGCCTGGGTACGTTGAACACCATCGACTTCCCCACTCAGCAAACCTTACTGGGAGACCTGGCAGGGCGGGGTGAGGCGCGCAAGGCCATTAACCTGAATGCCATGTTCTTCCAGGCCAGCCGCATGATTGGCCCGGCCCTGGCAGGCTGGGTGATTGCCGCGGTGGGCGCCTCGACCGCTTTCTGGTTGAACGGGATCAGCTTTCTGGCGGTCATTGCCAGCCTGGTAGCGATCCGCTTTCAGCAGGCCGAACGCCCACCGCAGAACAGTACCATCTGGGCCGATTTTGCCGAAGGCCTGCGTTTCTTGCGCGGCCAGCCGCGCCTGCAAGACTTGTTCATCCTCTCGATCATTATCACCATGTTGGGGTTTTCCATTTTGAACATGATGGCTGCCATCGCAGACAAAATGATGGGCGGCGATGCCAGCACCCTGGGCACATTGATGGCGGCCTCAGGCGGCGGGGCATTCACCACAGCCCTGATCATCTTGCCGCTGGCGCAAAGCCGCAAACACATCGGGCGTATCATGGCCTTGGTGGTGGTCTGGATGGGCTGTTGGTACATCGTGCTGTCTTTTGCGCATTGGCTGCCCCTGGCTATGCTCAGCCTGTTTGCCTTCAGCCTTGGTGCGCCTCTGGTGGTCGCCATGTCTTTGGGGCTGATCCAGGTGTTGGTGCCATTCGAGATGCGTGCCCGCCTGGTGGGCCTGTTCAACATGGTCAGTTTTGGCCTTCAGCCGTTCTCTTTCTTGCTGGTGGGCGCCAGCGCCGAACGCTTTGGGTTAGAGAAGGTGATTTTGGTGAACGGCAGCCTGCTGGTGCTGGGCGGGATGGCGATGTTGTTGTTGCGCCGCGGCCTGCGCCAGTGGGAAGTGCATGAAGCAGCCGCCCCGCCTGCGCCGGCAAGTCATTAAGATAATTGGCTGCGGTAGAAATTGCGGTCTTTATAATGGTATTCGTCCACCCCCAAGATATCCATTACCCGCAAAGGTGCCTGCTTCACCAGGTTACGGCAGGCGCGTTCGGCAATCCAGTAGCTGTTTTTATCCTGCGTTGCCACCAATTCCTGTACGATGTTGAAGATCAACTCCGGCTGCCGGCGAGATAGGTCGCTCAGGTTATTGCCCACTGAGGTGCGGGGGTAAGGGTGGGCCTCATGGAACATCAACCTCAGAACGCCCAATGAATATTCCGGCTGGCGGAACATCCAGCGGCTGACCGTGACCGGGCGCAGAGTTTCAGCGGCAAAACGCCGCCGGTTAGGGCTCTTATCCAGCGCCATTTGCTTCAGCCAGGGCAGTACGGCCTCTCTTTGCTCCCCAATCAGTTCGCGAAAGCCTCCCTGGGCGAACTCGCGCACGACCCAATCTTGCGAATCAGCTGCCCGGGCAAAAAAATCAAATACTGCCTCCGGCTGCCGCTTCCCAACCTCCCCCATCATAAAGATCGGCACACCGAACAAGAGGTCGCTGTCAGAAATGCAGCGGCTTAATAACTTTGCCAGAGATATGAATTCCGCCGCATCAGGGCAGCCCTCTGCCAGCAGATCGCTGATGCGCTGCACCACCCAGGTGATGCCGCGCCCGATGCGCAGTTTTGCAGGGATGGCGGCGTGAATGGTTTCTCTCAGGGCTTGCAGGTTTTGGACGGCTTGATCCACATCCCCGGTGCGCAGGTCGGTCAATATGGCCTGGATCGCTTGCAATTCTGGGCCTGCCTGGTGAAGGAGCTGGTGCTGGTCAGTCATCTTGGCCGGTTTCATAGTCTTTGCGGAAGACGAGTACATCTTGCAAGACGCAGAAGCCCATGTTTTCGTAAAGGCGGAAGGCCGTATCGCGGTAGTTGTCGGTTTCGACGTAGATCTGATCGACCCCGGCAGCTTTCAAGCGCCGCAGGGCTTCAGCCAGGGCCACCCGTCCCAGGGCATAATGCCGGAAGTTCCGATGGCAGCCTAAAGGTTCGATATGTCCATCGCTGCCATTGAGCCAGGCAATACAAAACGCGCCCAGCCTCCCATCCGGTGCCTCGACCACAATATCCAGGTTGGGGTGGTAAGCCGGGTGGTGCAGGGTGCGCAGGCGCCAGGCTGACCGCATGTTCTTCGTTTCAAACGTGGCCTGGTGCAGTTCCACATAAGCTGCCACTTCATCTTCCCCCGCCAGAGAGCGCACCACAAAACCGGGTGGAATATGGTAATTGGCCACCGGTAAGGAGGCCTTGCGGCGCATCAGCACCTTTGTCCAGGATTGTTCGCCCAGGTTGGCCTGGCAGATAAAACCGGCGGCCTCAAAAGCACGAATGCGGTCTACTTGTTCTTTGAAAGCCAAAATGAACCAGGCCGGCAAGTTGTATTCGGTGCCAGCAAGCTGGAGTGCCCGCTGGTCGGCCCAGGCCAGGATCAGCGGCAGCAGGTCGGCTTCATCTTGTGGGTCGCAGGTGTAATCGATCGTCCAAAACGGCGTTTGCATCACTGCCCAGGCGGCCAGGCGGCCAGAACGGTCGAACCACAGGCAGGTGTTATGCGGGTCATCCAAAGCCCAAGAACTCAAGCGGTAGGGCAGGTCAACATTGTGCAGGTTGTTCTCGGGGGCAGCTTGCGCCAGCTCAGCCATGGCCTGCTTATCGGCCATATCAGAATAGGGGCGGGTGGAATAGATCATACGCTTGCGTTCCTCATAAGAATGGCTGGCACTGGCGGCCCCTTGATAGACGGTTACCGGCTCTAGAAGGCCCACTCGCCCTGGCGCATCACCGGCTGGCGTCGGCCGTCGGCCAGCACGCCGTCCACATCGATCTCGGCCGAGCCGATCATGAAGTCGTTGTGGGTCAGGCTCAGGTTGCCGCCGGCGGCGTTAAAGGCCTCGTCGTTCATCTGCGGGCCGCCTTGCAGGCACTGCTTATAAGCCCGCCCCAGGGCAATGTGGTCGGCGGCATTTTCATCGAACAGGGTATTGTAGAATAAGATGCCCGACTGCGAGATGGGTGAGCTGTGGGCCACCAATGCCACCTCGCCCAGGCGCGCCGCCCCCTCGTCCGTCTCGATCAGGTGGCGCAGGGTTTCTTCGCCCTGGTCGGCGCTGATCTTCACCACCCGCCCGGCTGAAAAGCTCAGGGTGAACTTTTCGATCGCCCGCCCGGCGTGCACAAAGGGCTTGGTGGTGGTCACATGCCCCTCCACCCGCTCACGGTGCGGCAGGCTGAAGATCTCTTCGGTGGGGAAGTTGGGCACATGCTGGATGCCGCTGTGGCTGGCGGCTTGCCCGCCCACCCAGGCATGCCCGGCCGGCAGACCCACACTCAAATCGGTGCCGGGGCCGCGGAAATGCATGGCCGTGTACTGTTTGGCGGTCAAATAGACACCGCGCTCGCGGATCTGGCGGATGTGCGTCTGCCAGGCTGCCACCGGGTCGGGCGCATCCACACGGCAGGCCGCCAGGATGGCCTGCCACAGGCGCTCTTGCTGCTGCTCTGGCGGCAGGTTGGGGAAAACTTTGGCTGCCCAGCCTGGCGTGGGCACTGAAACGACCGTGCCGTTCAGCGGCTGGGAGGCGTTGTGATCGGCAAAGGCCTTGCTAATCTGCAGCGTGGCGTGCTGCATCTGGCTGACCAGGGCCGGGTCTTGCCCTTTGAGCAGGTCGGGGTCTTCGGCTGAAATTGAAACCAGGGCATCGCCATTTTGGGCATATTCCAATGCCACCTGGCCGCGCCAGGGCGACCCCTGGCCAAACGAATCGCGCCGGGCATATTCCAGGCGCGTGCGGGTCAGGCCATCATCCCCCCACAACACTTCCACATAGGCTGCCCCAACCTGGTAAGCGTGCCGGGCCAGCATGCGCACAAAAGGCGCACATTCCAGCGGCACGTACCGGCGAGGGCTGCCCACCAGCAAACGCTGGCCCGGCTGCACGTTCAATGCAATCTTGACGATCAATTCGGCATAGCGGTCAATTGAGGGGGTTAGATCGAGGCGCATATTTTCTCTTTTATAGATGTGTAATTTACTTGCTCAAAGCCAGCGAAATGGCGATGCTTCCATCTTTATAAATGCAAGTCACATTGCCCGAAAGCGTCCCACCTTCAAACGAGACCACCCCATTGGCAGTGAAGCCACCATCGTTGCAGCTTGAGAAGGTAACCGTTTGGTCTGCGGCATTGACGCTGCCGTTAATATACCAGGTTTCGTCGGTGCCGGTAGTGCAGTTGTAATGATCGATGAAAGAAGGCCCGGTAGTAACCAGCTCGGCTGTGCCGTCGCCATGCAAGGTCAACGCTGCGGGCTGGGTCACCTGGCAAGAGATATCGGGGGATGGGCCAAAGCTGGCCTTGGAACCGCTACCTTGGATGATCTGATCGGCTGTGGTTGGTGGCGGAGTCTGTTCTTGGTCGGGGGATACCACAGCCTCAGACGGTGCAGGGGTAGGTGCAGATGTCGGCAGGCCTCCAGCATCATCCTCCAAACCTGGGTAAGTGCACGCCAGGCCGGTGAACAGGAGGGTCATTAGGATAAGATAGGGGATCAAAGTGGGCTGCGGATTCGATTGGTGCATGTACATCTCCCGCTAATTGAACTGCTGGTGACCGTTGCCCAATGGTTGATAACAACCAGCTGTATTTCCCCCGTTAAACTTAAGGGTGAAGGAGAGGGCGCAGGCTGTTGTGCTGCGGAGCGACCGGCCACAGCCTTGCGCCCTCTCTCTCGCCTGTTTTACAGACCTTCGAGCAGGTTGCCCAGGGCCAAAACCACGAAGCCGACCAGGACCAGCCAGAAAGCGAAGCCGCCGATCAAAGGCAGCGAGGGGACGATGACGCCAAGCAGGCCGAGCACGGCCAGGGCAACGGCGATCCAGAAGGTGATTTGACGAGGTGCACTGAGTTTCATAGGATTTCCTCCAAGTAGTTTTATTTTTGTGTGTTTCTCTTGCTGCTCCGCAACTTCTTACCACCTAATTAAACACCATAATTGAAATATAGGTGCGAAAATTGACACTGAATTTTTATTAAACAATCGTGCCAAACAAGGCACCAATCAAGGCGGTGATGGCCATAGCCAGCGCTCCCCAAAAGGTGACCCGCCCTGCCGCAATGAGCATATTTGACCCTCCGGCGCGTGCCGAGAGAGCACCCATTAATGCCAGGAAGACCAGGGAACTCACCGCCACCACCGGGATGATGGCAGCCTCTGGGCTAATCAATACCATTAAGAGCGGCAGCATGGCCCCTACGGCAAAGGTAATCGCTGAAGCCAGTGCAGCCTGGATCGGCCGGGCGGTGTGAATTTCTGACAGCCCCAGTTCATCGCGGGCATGCGCCTCCAGGGCATTGTGCGCCGTCAACTGCTCAGCCACTTTCAATGCCAGGCCCGGCTCAAGCCCGCGTTGTTCATAAATGCCCGCCAGTTCTTGGAGCTCGGCTTTGGCCTGGGTTTTAAGTTCGTTTTGTTCGCGGGCCAAATCCGATTTCTCGGTGTCGGCCTGCGAACTGACTGAGACGTATTCACCCGCTGCCATTGACATGGCCCCTGCCACCAGCCCGGCAATCCCGGCGGTCAGCACCTCGCTGCGTGCTGCTGAGGCGGCTGCCACCCCTACCACCAGGCTGGCGGTTGAAACAATGCCATCGTTAGCGCCTAAAACAGCCGCTCGCAGCCAACCAATGCGTGCGGCATAATGTCGTTCTACATGTATTTTGTGCAAGGGATTATCCTTTCTTTGTTGGCATTGATTCTACTGCAATTCGCGTATAATACCGTATTACAATATTTATACCTCCATCTTTGTATACCAAGGAGCTGCTTATGCCCGGCCATGATTGGATCGAAGAATTCCCTGTTGCCATTACCGTTTGCGATGCCCAAGGCACTATTCTCGAAATGAACGCCGCTTCGGCCGAGGTATTTCGCGCCGATGGCGGCAAGGAATTGCTGGGTGCCAGTGTATTTGACTGCCACCCGCCGCGTGCCCGCGAGCTCTTGCAAGCCATGATGGCCGACCAAAGGACCAACGTTTATACCATTGAGAAAAACGGCCGCAAGAAGCTGATCTACCAGGCCCCCTGGTACCAAGATGGTCAATATGCCGGGTTTGTTGAGCTTTCTCTGGTCATCCCATTTGACGCGCCTCACTTTGTGCGCGGTTAGGGCCCAGCCATGATAGACCCCGAACCCCTCTTAAGCCAACTGATTGCGATCAATTCGGTCAACCCCAGCCTGGTTCTGGGCGGGGCGGGCGAGGCAGAGATTGCCGCCTTCATTGCCCGCTGGCTGGAAGATGCCGGGCTGGAAGTGACCTTGCACGACACGGCGCCCAACCGTTCGAACGTGGTGGGCATTGTGCGCGGCAGCGGCAGCGGCAAGACCTTGCTGCTTAACGGCCACATGGATACGGTCGGCCTGGCCAGCATGCCGAACCCCCTCCAGCCCCAGGTGCGGGATGGGCGGTTGTATGGGCGCGGTGCCTACGATATGAAAGGTGGCCTGGCGGCTTGTATGCTCGCCTCGGCGGCGGTTCGCCAGATGCACCTGCGCGGTGACCTGATCTTGCAGGCGGTGGTGGATGAGGAGTATGCTGGCGCGGGCACCACAACCCTGGCGCCGCTCTACCGGGCGGATGGCGCCATCATTGCCGAGCCCACTGATCAACAACTGGTGGTGGCCCATAAAGGGTACGCCTGGCTGGAGGTAGAGACGATTGGCGTAGCTGCCCACGGCTCGCGCCCCGACCTGGGCGTGGATGCCATCGTCAAGATGGCCCCGGTGCTGGCCGGGATCGAGGCTTTGCAGCAGCGCTTGCAAGCTCAGCCTGCCCATCCTCTCTTGGGGCATGCTTCCTTGCATGCCTCACTGATCCAGGGCGGGCACGAGCTGGCAACTTACCCTGAGCGCTGTGTCTTGACCGTTGAACGCCGCACCTTGCCGGGCGAGACGCCTGCCGGGGTGGAGGCTGAGATGCAAGCCATCCTTCGCCAGCAGGGCCAGGCCGATCCGGCCTTCAAGGCCGAGATGCGCATGGGCATGTCGCGCCCGCCTCTCGAAACGCCCCAGGATGCCGCCGTGGTGCAGGTTGTGCAGCGCGCCGCAGCCGGCGTTTTCGGCCGCCCGCCTGAGCTGGCAGGTGTCTCTTACTGGACCGACGCGGCTACCTTATGGGCGGCAGGCATCCCCAGCCTGCTGTTGGGCCCGTGCGGCGGTGGCGCACATGCCGCCGAAGAATGGGTGGACTTGGAAAGCGTGGCCGCTTGCACCGAGATCTACATCGAAACAGCCAGGCAGTTCTGCGCCTGAACCGCGGAAGGAATCGAGTCACATGGAAGAAAAACTGACCTTTGTGCTCAGCGGAGGTGGGTCGCGTGGGGCTTTGCAGGTGGGGGCCTTGTATGCCCTGCTTGAAGAAGGCTTTCAGCCCGACCTGCTGGTGGGCACATCGATTGGCTCGGTGAATGCCACCTTTTTGGCGATCAACGGCTTCTCTAAAGACAGCCTGGATCATCTCGCCGCGGCCTGGCGTGAAGTGGTCGATATGGATTTGCTGCCCGCCAATTACTTTTGGCTGGCAATCCGTACCATGATGGGGCGTTCCTACAGTGATCCATCGCGCCGCATCCGGGAGTTTTTGGTTGCCCATGGGTTGAGCGAAGAAATGCGCTTTGCAGATTTTCAATCGCCGAGACTGGTGATCGTGTCATCTGACCTGAACAGCGGGCAGCCGGTGCTGCACGGCGACGATCTGGATGAGAACGTGTTGGATGCGGTCTTGTTTTCCAGCGCTTTACCCCCCTGGGTGCTGCCGGTGAAGCGGCATAACCGCTACTTGATGGATGGGGGCGTGGTCAGCAACCTGCCTGTTCAGCCGGCCCTGCGCATGGGGGCCACTCGCATTGTAGCCTTGGACCTGACTGATGTGCGGGATACGCCTGGTGTTGCCGAGGGGGTGCCTGCCTTCTTGGAAAAACTCTCGATGGCTGTCGAAAGGCGGCAGGCCGACCTGGAATTAGAATTGGCAGCCGCCCGCGGTGTGCCGCTCTTGTATTTGGGCCTGGCAAGCCCATCTCCCATTGCTTTGTGGGATTTTCGCCATACCGATGAGTTGATGGAACAGGGCTACGAGATTGCGCGCCAGGTGCTTAAAGAGCACCCTGGATTCAGGCCTGGCCCGCTCAAGGGGTAGTGAATACCAACCTCCCCAGCACCATCGTTTGGCCAGGTTTCATCACTTCTTCTTCCTGAACATATCCACCAAGGCCAGGATGATCCCCAACCCGATAAAGATGTAGCCAAAAGGCATGCCGTCTCCAAAGACGATTCCGGCGATGAAACATCCAAAGGCTAATCCCGCCAGTGGGGTGAGACGGTCATTTTTCCGGTTTTTGCTGACCACCAGGAACCACAGGCCAATTATAGCCAGGACGACGATCGTAACTACGATGTAGTATGTGTTCATAAGAATCTCCTCCTATGAAGCGAGCCTGGGATGACTGGGTTAGGCCTGCTTGGATTTGAACAGGTACTGCAGCAGCCTTATTCCGTCGATGCCTAGCGCAATCACCGCCAGGGTGTAAATGACCAGGCCGGCAAGGACGAGCGCCCACTGCCATCCCCCCATGGCCGTCTCGCCAGAGGCCAGCCCGGTGACCACAGCCAGCAGTTGAGATGCCACCAGCATGACCACCCCAATGCCCAGGCTCCAGGCAATGAGCTTGACCTGTGTGTGCACTCGCAGTGCAGCCCACAGCAAAAGACCTCCGCCAATAATGACCAATGGCGAAAGCTCAGCCGGTATCAAAAAATCAAAGTTGCCCCGGCCCCTTCGAACCAGGCCTCCTAGCCAAAACACAACCGGAAGCAAGACTGGGATCCATACCAGTGCCGTTCCAGCCGCGGCCAGGATTTTGGTGAGAAGATCATTATTCTTCATCTTTGCCTCCTCTAAACAGGCAAAACTTGGCTCAAGGCTCTTCAATGGGCAGCGCTGTGCGGGTGATCTTGATCACCACACATGCAGTGGGATCGGGACAGCGCACGAATTCTGTTGTCACCCCATCTGGATCAATGACCTTCTCATAGCGCGTGCCTGTATAGCGCCAGGGCAGGGTCCCGCCATTTTCAAGAGCGCGGATCATCCCGGTCAGGCTGTCCACCAGCCAGGGGCACATCTGCCCAAGATCATCAGGGTAGTGAAATTTTTGCCCCACCTGAAGTCGCCCATACATCCAGGCGCAGATGCCTTCCCGGGCAAATTCTGGGTAGCTTCCATCCCTGCGCACTTGGCCAGGGTTGCCTTCGAAAATCTCCAATTCGATCTCGTAGTCTCGCATGAGCTTCTCCTCTAAAAACATCTTTCTGTACATTGATTATAAATCACTTCACTGCCTACTGTGATTAAAGCGGCTGACTGCAGAGATAGCCTTCAAAATTCAGCGCACTCCGCGTCTCTGCGGTGATAATCTCTTCGCCTCGCGATATAATGATGCCAACACCACACTTGGGAGAAACGATCCGCATGAACGAAACCATCAAAACCATCCTCGAACGGAGAAGCGTTCGTAGTTATGAATCCACCCCGGTGGAGAAAGAAAAGATAGACCTCATCCTTCAATGCGGCCAATTTGCCCCCTCGGGCATGAACCGCCAGCCCTGGCATTTCACGGTCATCACAAGGCGGGCCATGCTGGATAAGATCTCGGCTGAGAATCGGCGCGTGATGCTCCAATCGCCGGTCGAGGCTTTGCGCTTGCGGGCAGAAGATCCAGATTTCGACAGTTTCAGGGGCGCACCGATGGCCATCATCGTCTCTGGCGAAGATGAAGCCGGTTATGCCGGGGCCGACTGCGCCAATGCAGTGGAGAATATGGCCCTGGCGGCCCAATCCCTGGGCTTAAGCAGTTGTTATCTTGCATCCTTCAAGATCGCCATAGAAACCCCCGAGGGGGCTTTCTTGCTGGATGATCTGCGCATCCCCAAGGGTTTCAAACCCATGTTCGCCTTATCCCTGGGCTACGGCAATGAAGTGCTGGGTGAGCGCGCCCCCCGGCGCGAGCACACCATCACCTTCATCGAATGATCCCGGGCGCGGCAGGCCAGGCCCTCCTGCCGGCGCGGCGTGGGGTTCCATCCATTAGCCGAAGGTTATTTCTTGGGTAGGTTTTACCTCGGCCTTCGTCGCGCTCAGCTTTTGATGCAGTTCTTCGATGCGCTTGGCGGCATCTTTGCTGTAGCTGCTGTGCGCGTCTTTGACCAGGGTAACCTGGTAGCCCAGCTCCAGCGCTCCCATGACGGTGGCATTCACGCAGCCGTGCGTCACCAGGCCGGTGATCACCAATCTGGTGATGTGCTTGCCTTGCAAGATCTCTGCCAGGTTGGTATCTTCGAAGGCATTGCCGTGTTCTTTGTACACGATTGGATCCTCAGGCAAGGGCCGGAGCTGCTCATGCAGTTCCCAGCCCGGCGAGCCTTTTAATAGGATCCGGTCGCTGGAATGCTGAATATAGACCACCGGTGCGCCGCCGCGATGGGCGCGCTCAACCAGGGTGTTGATGTTCGCCAGCAAGGCTTCTGCCTGGTAGATCTTGGTGGATTTTTGGAAGAGCTCTTGTTGAACGTCAATGACCAGCAGGGCAGTGTTTTGTGGGGACATTTCTGGTTTTACCTTTCTGGATGTTGGAAAGTCGCCTGTTGAGAGTTGTTTGCCGCGCGGCTTACTTATTCTAACAGGGATGAAACTGCCTCTTCTTGGCACCACACCGTCACCAGGTTCCTGCCCCTTTGCTTGGATTTGTACAGTGCCTTATCGGCCTTGATGATCGTTTCTTCGGCATTGCTGCCGTGCCGGGGGTAGCTTGCCACGCCAAAAGACATGGTCAGCCTCAGAGGTTTCCCTTCATGGATGATGACAATCTCGGCGCATTTTTGCCGGATCTTCTCGGCACGGCGCTCGGCTGATTCAGGGGACGCGCCAGGCAGTACCAGCACAAATTCCTCGCCCCCATAGCGGCAGACAAAATCGGATTTGCGCGTCGACCCAGCCATCAGGCCGGCAATCTTGATCAAGAATTGGTCGCCCACCTGGTGCCCATAGGTATCGTTGATATCTTTGAAGTGGTCGATATCTGAGACGATGATGCTGAGTGGGTTCCCTTCGCGCTCTGAGCGCGTGATCTCTCGCTCAAGCATCTCAGCCAGGTAGCGGCGGTTGTACAACCCGGTCAACGGGTCGTGCAGGGCTTGTTCGCGCAGCTCGGCTTGTAGCTGCTCTACCTCTGCCACGCGTAAGCTCAGTTGTTCGTTCGCCGCCCTGAGCGCCTCTTCGGCTTCTTTGCGCTCGCTGATATCGCGCACCACGCTTTGGATGTGCAGAGGTTTGCCGGCCTTATCCCTGATCAGCTCGGCATTGATCTCAACCGGGAAGACGCGCCCATCCTTCTTGCGGAATTGTCTTTCGAAGAGGGGCACAATCTCGCCAGCCATCAGTTTTGAAAATACATCTGTGCTGTGATCGTATTCGGCTGAGATATCGCGGATCGATAAGCCGATCATCTCTTCGGGCGAGTAGCCGAGTAGGTCGGATGCGCGCTGGTTGGCTGCCAGGTGGCGTCCATCCAGGTTGATGATGAACACGGCATCGTGCGTCTGCTCGAACAAAGACCGGAAGCGCAGCTCGCTTTTGCTCTTGGCCTCTTCGATGCGTTTGCGCTCTGAGATGTTCGTGTGAACGCCGATCATGCGCAGGGGTTTCCCATCAAGGGTGCGTGTCAGCACCTTGCCCCGGTCTAATACCCAGATATAGCCCCCATCTTTGCAGCGTAAGCGGTACTCGCTGGCATAGATCTCTGTCTGTCCATCCAGGTGCTGGTTCAGGTCTTTATAGACGCGTTCTTGATCATCTGGATGAATGCGTTGATCCCATTCGCCCAGGTCTTCACCTACCTCATCAGCTTCATACCCCAACATTCTCTTCCACTGAGGGGAGTAATACAGGATATTGGTTTGCACGTTCCAGTCCCACACGCCGTCGCCGGGGCCTTCGAGAGCGAACTGCCAGCGCAGCTCACTCTCGCGCAGGGCCTCTTCTGTGCGCTTGCGCTCCTCGATCTCTTTTTGCGTGTGCCTGAGCGCATCCAGGGTCGTTTGCAAGGCATAGTTGGTGATATAGCCCGCCACCAAAAACAAGAAGGTATAGGTGATCCATTGGGTGAACCCCACCCGGTAATCTGGCGTGCCGAGCAAACCGGCGTTTTCTGCCAGGATCAATCCGCCCACTGCCAAGGAAGATGCCAGTGTAGATGCAAGGATGCCGCGCCTGCCAAACAAATTCCCCGCAATGACCACCAGGAACAAATACATGATGCTGATGGTGGTGCGGACGGTGCCTACGCTGGCGGCAGAAGCAGTGACCATAGCAATGCCAAAGCTGATCAGGCATAGCCCTACCAGGGTCAATTTGCCATGGAATAGCCAACGGCGCAGCAGCAGGCTTCCGGCAAAAGCAAGGGCGTTGATTGCCAGGGTGGCAACCGGGAGCTGCCCGCCAATCCAGCTTCCGCTCAGCACAAGGGCTGTATAAGCCAGAATGAACAGAATCGTCGCGTTGAGCAGTCCGGCGCGGCGGTTTTTTTCTTCATCATCCTTGAAGGTCGGTGGTGCAAGCCAGCGTTTGATCAATGTTTCCCCACAAAGTATGTTTACATAAACAAGAACGGCGTGTACTAATCCATTGGCTGCAGTTTCAGCACCACGCACCCGTGGGCGGGCACTTCGGCGCTCACTTCGCAATCCGAGAAATCTATGTCTTTGTGCAGCCATAGGTCGCGTATGCGGTAGCGCCCGTTAAGCCCCAGGTCAGACCAATGGGCGCGAACGGTGCATTTCTTATCACCCCGGTTGAAGAGGGCCACCCCCACGGCCTTCTCAGCCAGCGGCTTTTTCCAGATCTCAACCAGCCCACTGCGACAGGCGCGAAAACCCTGCCGCCCCAACCGGTCTTGGTTGAGGGCGATCACTTCGCGATTGAGCAGTATCTCGTGCGTGGCGATATCCATGTGCGCCACGTCACAGCCGATCATCAGGGGGGCAGCCAGCATGCACCACAGGCTGAAGTGGGTGCGGTATTCGATGTCGGTACAGCCTGCGCCGGCGATCTCGCGGCTGCTGCCTTTCAGGCCTACCACCAGCATATCGGGATCATTCCAGTGCCCGGGCCCGGCATATTGCTCCAGGCCGCGCTGCTGTTCAAAGCCAATCGACTCAATCCCATACAGCCAACCCCACGGCACGGCAACGTCTTTCCACGCATCGCCAATATCGCCGGTGGTGCGCCACAAATTGCCGCCCACCTGCATCCCCCACAGCCAGGGGTTATGGTGACCCCATTCGCAGATCGAGTAGACGATCTCGCGTCCGGTGGCTTTTAGAGCCTCGCCCATGCGCCGGTAACGGTACTCGGCATTGGCGCGCGTATCCTCTGCGTGGCACCAATCGTATTTGAGGTAATCTACGCCCCATTCGGCAAAGGTGCGGGCATCGATTTCTTCGTAGTCCTGGCTGGCAGGTCGCCCGCCGCAGGTTTTTGTCCCCGCGTCTGAATAGATGCCAAATTTCAAGCCCCTGGCGTGCACGGCATCTGCCACTGCCTTCATGCCATCTGGGAATTTCTGCGCGCCTGGGAAGAGCTTGCCATCTTCGCCGCGCCCACCCTGCCAATGGTCGTCAATCACAATGTACTGGTACCCGGCATCCTTCAGCCCCGCGGAAACAAATGCATCGGCAACCTGGATAATGACATCGGCATTGACTGTGGCGCCGAACATGTTCCAACTGTTCCATCCCATCGGTGGGGTAAGCGCAAGCGGCATACAAGTCCTTTCTATATTGGGTGTGGCGATTTTCCCAACAACCCCTTACCATTGTACAACCAAACAACCGCCCAACGCAAGACGGAAACTGCTCAAAAGCGGTCGGGTGAGTTCCAGATATTTGCGGAACTCATGGCTTTGGCAGCCCTACAGCCGCTTTGCCAATGCATAGAAGCACTGACATCACGCAATTCAGCCATAAGCTCAAGGTTGGAGAGGCATGTTTCAGCTCAGCGTCTTTCTGCATTCTGCATACTGCTGTAAACGTTTCATGCCCACCTGTTCGTAGAGGTGGCAGGCATTCTGGTTGTTTGCATTAACGCTTAACCCCACCCGGTTATGACCGCGGGCATAAAAAACGCCAAAAACATACTGTAGCAGGGCTGACCCGATGCCCTGGCCCCGGCACTGTGGAGAGACCCCTAACTGCCGCACCCAGCCATACTCTTCATAGTCAAAGCACAAGATTGCTCCAACCAATTGTTCCTGGCGAAAGGCCAAGAACCATAGACTGGCATCAAAGTTGCTCGCGCCCAGCATGAAATCATGCCAGCTTTTGAAAGATGGCCGGACGCGACCGGGTTGGTCGAAGGCCTCTTGGATAAAATCGTAGATCAACTGCGCATCTTGTTCAGGGATTGCGTTGCGCAGCATGACGCCTGGAGGCCAGGCAGGAGCAGGGGGCGGGCCATCAAAACTGATGCGCATGCCAAAATAGTATTGGTACGGCAGATAGCCCAATTCTCCAACGATTTGCAATTCTACCGGGTTAACGAGCGAAACGATGAGCGCGGCGGTAGTTTGAAGGCTCGGATTGGCCCGGCGTTTTTCTGCGGCGCGTGCTTCACACAGCTCCAGCAAGTATTGGGTCAAACCAGGGTGTGCCAGGCCGGGGCGTGTATAGAGATCAAAGTTAAACCGCTGCTCACCCCCATAAACCGCCGCATACCCAAGCATCTGTTCCTCTGGCGTCAGCACCAGCCAGGCATCCTGGTCAAGAGAAATATCGGACCATTGATCGAGTAAGTCTTCCAGGCTGGAATCGGGTTCGCCGTACTCAGCGATATCTCGCGCCACCATCATTTCAATAACAGCCGGGGCATCTTCAGTCGTAGGATGGCGGAGGATGATATCTTTCAATACGTCAGGCATACTATTCCTCAGATCGTTTGCCAGGCCGTCGACGCCCGGTACGGTTTACCAATAGTGGTGTACTTGCTCGCGAATGGCGCGATCGTAGATCGCTTGTACCTGGCGCATGGTCTCAGCCGAGATGGGGGACAGGTTGACCGCCCCAAAATTCTCCTCTGCCTGGGCCGGGCGTTTGGCCCCCGGAATGGCGCAGGTGACGGCATCGAACATCAGGATCCAGCGCAGGGCAAACTGGGTCAGGCTCATTCCAGGCGGGCAAATGGCTTTCAGTTCTTCGACGGCGACCAGGCCCAGGTCATAATCCACGCCCGAAAAAGTCTCGCCCCGGTCGAAGGCCTGCCCCTGGCGGTTAAAGGCCCGGTGGTCATCGGCCGAGAAAGCGCTGTTTGGCTTTAACTTGCCCGTCAGCATGCCTGATGCCAGCGGGACGCGCGCCAGGATGCCTACCTTGCGTTTCTTGACCTGCTCAAACAGCAGCTCTGCCGGGCGCTGGCGGAACATGTTGAATATAATTTGCACGCTTTGAACGTTGGGATATTCGATGGCTTTCAGCGCTTCTTCTACCTTTTCTACGCTGACGCCGTAATAGCGCAGCTTGCCTGCCTGCACCAGGTCGTCCAAAACCCCAAAGGTCTCGGGCATGTAGTAAACCTGAGTCGGCGGGCAGTGGAGTTGTAAGAGATCGAGCGCTTCCACATCCAGGTTCTTGAGGCTGCGCTCTACAAAGGCCGTCAGGTTGGCACGGTTATAGCCCTCAGCCACGTGAGGGTCCAGGCGCCGCCCGGCTTTGGTAGCCACATAGATGGTCTCTTTGCATTGGCGGCGCAGTTTTGCCACCAGGCGCTCGCTGATGCCATCGCCGTACACATCTGCGGTGTCGATGAAGTTCACCCCCATCTCAACCGCTTTCTGCAGCGCGGCCAAAGATTCGGCCTCATCCACGGGTCCCCAGGTGCCGCCAATGGCCCAGGCCCCAAAGCTCAATGCTGAAACCTTCCAACCTGTGCGTCCTAGTTCTCTGTATTCCATCTCAATCTCCTCAATAAAGTGGTGTGTGATCTGTTTGTGAACATCCCAATCATATCGCGATTCACAGTTTTTCTGCAGGACGAATGCCATGCTGCAAAAGGTGGTGCGCAATCATTTGAAGGCCATGACTCTGGTTTTCTGAACATCTCACCTGTTGATGAAAGGCAGGAGGACATAATTGTCGCTGATGTTGCTGCATGGCGCGATCACAATATCCGCGATCGATGTATCTTCTCTATCTGGGAAGAAGTGGGAGCCGTTAAAAACATCGGGCCCTTCTCCATCCAGGTATTCTAGCCTGAACCCCACCAGGTCGCCTGGGTGGAGGCAAAAATCCAGTTCGTCCCCGCTGCATAAGGGATGCTTCAATTCGTAATGATTCAATCTCCCCACTCGGCTTGACGCTCCATCGCCGTTGGGCCTTCCTCCGTACTTAATATCTGCATCGGAAGAAGCGGAGGATGTCGTGACGATATGCGAGTCTTCAAAGTAGGGCCAACCGGCAGAGACTCCCAGCACATCATCCCACAGGGCAAACAGAGAGCCGCTGTGGTCATTATCAAAGTCGATGCGGAAGGTGTCGCCGCCTGGCAGCCATTTTCCCTGTTCGCTGAACTCATCATCGTTGATCGTGATCCCTAGATATAGGTAGCTGCCGCTGTTCATCACGTACAGGGTAGCAGTGAGCGGGTCTGCTGTGCTGACGGTGATCATTTGGAAAGTCTCGCTTGAAGCGCCGTGCCACTCTGGTATGTCAACCCTGCCGTCGATCGTTGCCATGCCGCAGGCCGGGCCAAATGCATCGCCGGCAGATGTGGAGCTTGAGGCCGGGGTCGGCTGGATGGTGAACAGGAGCGCTATGAGCGCTGTGATGACCAACAGAATGCGTGTTGTGAGCGTGATGGATGGGCCTGGCATGAATTGGGTATTCATATCTTCCTCCATCATTTTGAATTTCAATTCTCACTCAACAAGATGCGCCGGCAAGAGCCGGTATTGACCGCCTGTGATCCTTAATAGTATTCCGAATCCAAAAGACTCTGTGGCCTTTAATGTTGCGGTGATGGTATGTATTCCGCGCGAGAGGGGAAGGGAAATGTGATGGTCTGGGCTTACATATCCTCGTTCGGCCCAATTGGGGCTGACGTGAAAAATGTTTTGGCCTGTGAAAATGACCTGGTCATCCATCTGCAAATTAAGCTCATCGCTAAAGCCCAGGTCAAGAGTCAAACTGCCGTTTTCCAGCATCTCGATCTGCCGGATCAGGCGCACTTCTTTCACCGTCACCGGCAGATAGCGGTTGAGATTAAGTATCCCGCCGGGCTCACAGTTCACCTTGCCAAAGCCATCTAAGAACCATGCATCCAACAGCCCGCAAGTGTTCTCTCCTGGCAGGGCTGGAAAGTTAAGATGGGCCCAATCTGGCAGGTCATCCCACACGCGCAAGTTGGCAAAATGTGCTGGCAGGTAAGTCCATATACCCACCAACCCGCTCTGGTGAGGATGAGCCAGGCGGCTGACCAGTAAAGGCGGCTGTTCCCCGGCCTGAACGAGGGCCTGCTGTTCCTTGAATTCAACCTTCAAGCGGATCCAGGTTTGCGGGGGCACCTGCGCCATCTGTTGTGCGCCTGCCCCATAATAGACCTGCCAGGTGTTTGAGCCATGAAAGACCGGGTCGTACTGTAGGGCATCCCAGCATCCGCTGGTGTGCGGCTGGATATAAGCCAGTTCGTAATTGTACGTATCGAGCGCACGAAAAGCGATCCCCGCGTAGGCGGCCCCCTCAGCTTCGATATCTACCTCGATTTTACCTTGTGAGAGGCACAACTCAGGGATGAGTGCCAGGCTTGCCCCTTGACCGCTCAGGCGTAATACCTCCTGCCCGTGCCAGACAGCAATTTCGGCTGCCGGATCGCGCAGAAAGAGTTCTTTAGGGTTGGGTACTGCACGCTCGTATTGTAAAGGCATAGACGGGTTTCCTGGTAGGCTAGAGGGTTTTGTGCTTCTCCGCAATGGCATCTGCCAGCACATCCAGAGCACGGAAATCTTCGTCGTTTGGCAGACCTTTGCACAATACCGGCGGCAGGAGTTCGGCCTTCAGGTTCTCGAGCATTCCAGCCAGGGTATCGACTGCCTTGCCTCCCCAGCCAAACGATCCGATGACCGAGATGTATTGGATGCGCGGCTTGAGCATATTCACCAGGTACGCGGCGCCGATCACGCCGGGGTGAGGGCCGCCCAGAACCGTGGGGGTGCCAACCACCAGGGTGGGGGCATCCACCAGGGTCTCGGCGATGCGCCCGATGTCTGACGTTGTCAGGTCAAAGGCTTCGACCGCCACACCGCGTTCGGCCAGGCTCTCGCTCAGGTAAGCCACCATTTTGAGGGTGCTGCCGTGCATGGATATGAATGGCATGAGCACCACGTTGCGGTACGGCCCCGAGAGCCAGTCGCGGTAGGCATCGGTGATCAAAGCCGGGCGGTCGTAGACCGGCCCGTGGCTGGGGGCGATGAAGGCTGTTTCGATACCGGCCAGTTTATCCAGGTTTTTCTGTGCCATGTTGCGCAGGGGCATCATGATCTCTGCGTAATAGCGCTTGGCTGCATCGTAAACGCGCTTTTCATTCGACGAGGCAAACAGCTCGGATGTGGCCAGGTGAGAGCCAAAGAAATCGGTGGTGAAAAGCACTTTTTCTTCCACCAGGTAAGCGGCCATCGTGTCGGGCCAGTGTACCCAGGGGATATGAATGAAGCGCAGTGTCTTGTCGCCCAGCGAGAGGGTTTCGCCATCTTGCAAGGCCTGGATGCGGTCGGCCGGGATGGGCAGGTGGGTTGCAAGGGTTTCTTTGCCCTTGGGGCTGGCCAAGAGCTGGGCCGATGGGTACTTCTCCATCACAGCAGGCAGCCCGCCCGAGTGATCTTGCTCGGCATGCAGCGAGATGATATAGTCGATCTTTTCCACCCCTTCCAGGCGCGTCATCAGCACGTTGAGCAGAGCCGGGTCAACGGCATCGATCAGGGCTGTTTTTTCGCTGCCTCGGATCAGGTAGGCATTGTAACTGGTGCGGTCGGGCAAGGGGATGAGGGCATCAAATAAGCCGCGTTCCCAATCTACCGCGCCGACCCAATCTACAGAGGGGGTGATGGATCTGGATTTCAAATTGGTTTCTCCTGAGCATCAAATTCCCCGGCGTATTTGGCGGGGGGCGATATCGATTATAGCATGCCGGGTTTGAAGCGGGGGAAATCGTGCCAATAGGCTGTCGGGAGTTCAGTCAATCACGGCATTTTCTATGATCCCAAAGCTGTGCCGCTCACAGTCTATCTCGGCCTGAACGCCGTAAGGGAGAACAAACCCGGGTTCGGTGTGCCCAAAATCCATCCCGGTCACCAATGGCAGGTCGGTCAACCCGGCCTCATCTGCCACTACCTGGAGGAGTACTTTGTCGTACTCGACAAACTTTTCGATGGGAACTTCTCCCCCCGGGCGGCCGAAGATGATCCCTGACAAGCGGGGCAGGATTCCCAGGGCGGCGTAGGTGCGCAGCCCATACTTGACCATCTCAGGCGTGGGGGCATCCTCAGAGGTTTCTAGAAACAGGATCGCATCTTGCCAGGCATTTGCCTCAGGCCAGAATTCCGTGCCGCGCAGCCAATCGAGCACCTCAAAACAGCCGCCCAGCAAATGGCCTTGCCGCACCCCTTGCCCCTGGAGAAACCGCCAGCCCGTGGATGGATTCCGTTTCCGTTTTTGCGTCTGGTTGGCCGGGTTAGACCAGGCCAGGCGTTCCACTGTCCAGCCGTCCGTATTCGGGGCAATGTCTCCCACCGCCTCAGCAGAGAAAAGGGTCTTGCGCACCGCCTCAATCATGTAAGGGAACGGGCCTCCATTTTCGCCGAAGCCAGCCATGATCGAAGGGCCATAGAATGTGACCAGCCCGGCCTTGAAACAAGCCAGGTGGCTGATGGTGGTATCTGAAGACCCCATCAACACCTTGGGGTTGGTACGGATGATATCCAGGTCCAGGTAGGGCAGCAGGCGGATCGAATCGTCGCCGCCGATGGTGGAGATGATGCCTTTGATGGACAGATCGGCGAATGCGGCCATCAAATCTTCTGCCCGCGCCTGGGGATGGTGGTGCAGCCAGTCGGGATCTTTCAGTGTATGCGGCATCTCCACCACCACCAATCCCAGGGCGTCCTGAAGCTGCTTTTTACCAATCTCGTAGCGGTGGGGAACAGCGCCCGGGCCTCCCCAGGATAGGGAAACCGTTGCCACCTTGTCGCCTGGTTGAAGCTTGCGTGGTTTGATCATCTTGGATTGCCTGTTGTGTGGGCTGTGATGGCAATAATATCTGCCCGGCTCTGATCAAGATACCAGTTGGATACTTTTAGCCGATCAATTTTTTGAGTTTCTCTTGCAGTTGAGCGATTTCTGGCTTTTGCGACGCTGCGAAGATGCTGTCTACCTGCCGCCCGCCTGGGGTCAGTGTGAGCGATAGGGTCAATAGATCTTCGGCTTGCTCCTGCAATGAGACGGATTGAATATGCTCCAAAGCAATATAACGCCATTTCCCGCCGTCGCGCTCGCCGCGTTTCTCGGCGCTGCGCGCATCATCTTGGATCAAGATCAGTTCTTTGTCGGTCAAGATGAGCAGGTGGGTCAATGCCAGGGTGCGCTGAAATGTATGCCATCCCAGCTTGACGATGGGTTTTGTGATCTTGGGCTGCCACAGGGTGTGGGAGACTTTTTCACCCTCCGCCAGGCTCTTGTGGGCGTAGTTCATGAACTTGTAGTTTTCTGCGCCTACATGATCGAACTTGGCCCACTCTGCACTCTGCTGGCGCGCATCTGTTTTTATGGGTGGGGGTCTTAGCAAGTTGATGAAGTGAGCATAGTACCGCCTGCTGGTCGTATTGTATTCAATCGTGGATGCAGCGGCTGTTCCTGCTTTGGTCAGCCCGCCGATGGTGATCCAAGAGAATAAGAGGATAGATCCCACTTCAAGATCGGTGATCGTCTCCAGTGGATAGGCGCTCAAAGAGACCTTGCCGCCGGCGTTTTCCCAGACATAGATCGTGTCATTGGCCTCGCAGAGCAGCTTCTCGGTTGTCTTGGTGCCGAAGGCGGCGATGGCTGGTGCGAAGACGGTGTATGGGAATGTGCCTTCTGCTCCCAGTTCCATCTCAAATGCGCTTTTGAAGATCTCGGGGATATTCTCGTATGATTCGACCACTTTGGACCACGACATCATGGTTTGCCGGGCCCCAGTTAACAACCGAGAGGATTGGTTATCAGTTGTTGATCCCATCACAACCTCCCTTATATCTAGCAGTCAAAACGGCTTACCCGCCCTTCAGAGCAGCATAAGCCTGTGTCGTATTTTCATTGTAGCATAGGTTTGGACGAAGCGCGCCGGTCAATCTGGCGCAGCGGCCCA
>Ga0116144_10001932_pt1 | contig 23452 bp, 18 predicted proteins | sample AD_UKC035_MetaG_FD_89746 | JGI IMG/M metagenome (GOLD analysis project Ga0116144, IMG submission 89746) | Active sludge microbial communities of municipal wastewater-treating anaerobic digesters from USA - AD_UKC035_MetaG | ecosystem: Engineered > Bioreactor > Anaerobic > Digestate | place: USA...
AATCCGGTCCGGCCCTTCTCATCCAATTCCGCGACAACGGCTCCGGCATCGCCCCCGGCCGGCTGGAAGAGGTTTTTTCCCCTTTCTACACCACCAAGACCAAGGGCATGGGGCTGGGCCTGCCCATCTGCCGGCGCATCGTGCAGGAACACGGCGGCATCATTGAAATAGAAAGCCGGCCCGGACACGGAACAACCGGCAGCGTCACGCTGCCAGTATTGACCGGACGGAGCTGACGGGGAGCCTGATCTTTTCCGGGGGGATGAAATAATGAAAAAAATCCTGATCGTCGACGACGAGAAGAGCGTCTGCGAAACGCTGCGCATCCTGCTCAAGGACCATTACCAGATTATCACCGCCAACAACGGGCAGCGGGCCATGGAACTTCTCGAGGAGGAACCGGACCTGATGATCCTGGACGTGATCATGCCGGATATGGACGGCCTCGAGGTTCTGAAAAAGGTCCGCTCGGTCAACCAGGAGCTGCCCATCATCATGCTCAGCGCCGTGGACCGGATCAAGACCGTGGTTGAAGCCATCAAGCTGGGCGCGATCGAGTACATAACCAAGCCCTTCGATAACGAGGAGCTGAAGCACACCATCGAACGCATGCTGGACGTCCAGAAGCTCCGTTCCGAGCTGGCCTATCTCAAGCGCCTCAACCGCGACTACCAGTCAAACGATTTTGTCGGCGAAAGCCCGGCCGCGAAACGGATCATCAACGAGGTGGAGCTGGTGGCCCGTACCGATTCCAGCGTCCTCATCCGGGGTGAAAGCGGGGTCGGCAAGGAGGTGGTGGCCCGCCTCATCCATCAGCGCAGCCCCCGGCAGGGAAGTCCCTTCGTGGCCGTCCATTGCGCCGCACTGCCGGAGAATCTTTTCGAAAGCGAACTCTTCGGCCACGAAAAAGGCGCCTTCACCGACGCCTCCGCCCGCAAGCCCGGAATGTTTGACATCGTCCGGGACGGGACCCTTTTTCTCGACGAAGTGGGCGACATGCCGCTGACGACCCAGGTAAAGCTCCTGCGCGTTCTCCAGGAGAAGGAGTTCTTCCGGCTCGGCGGCACCCGGCTGGTCAGGACCGAGGCCCGGGTGCTGGCCGCCACTTCCAAGAACCTCGAGGAGGAGATCGGCCGCCGGACCTTCCGGGAAGACTTCTATTACCGGCTCAACGTGGTCACCATCCGGATCCCCCCGCTGCGTGAACGCCGCGACGACATCCCCCGGCTGATCGACCACTTCTTCAACCAGCTCCGGCAGAGCCTTCACACCGAAACCGCCGCCATTTCCGACGGGGTGAAGAAGCAACTCCAGGATTATGACTGGCCGGGCAATGTCCGGGAACTGAAAAACATCGTTGAACGGCTGCTGGTTCTGCACGCCGACGTCCCGGTGCTCCAGCCCGCCCATCTGGAGGGTATCCTGAACAATCCGGCAGCGAATCCGAAGCTGCAGCCGGAAAACAAATCCCTGGAGGAAGCCCTGCAGGAGTATGAAAAATTTTTGATCGGAGAGGCTATCAAGAAGAGCGGCGGCGTAAAAAGCCGGGCGGCGGAAATACTCAGGACCACCCGGCGCATATTGAGCTACCGGATGGAAAAACTCGGACTTTCAAACGGTTCAGGTTCCAGCTGAACGACGGTATAAATTGACGGTCCGCCGGGCCAGCCGGACCCGGTAATCACGCAGCAGCAGAACTTGAAGTTCCCGGTCGGTCACTCTTCGGCCGGCTTCGCGCTTGAGAATCAGCCGGATAAGCCGGCGCACCCGGTAATTCCGACCCGGCAGCAGTTCCTTGAGCGGAATCACCTGACCGGAGTCGAGGCGCAGGGCCCGGTTCCGCAGGGCCCGGTTCAGGGTGGACGGAATCAGGCCCAGGGAAAGGCTCAGCTCCCGCTGGGTTAAGCCGTTTAAATCATCCGGATCGCCGCTGACCAGGAATTTCCGCTGAACTTCCACCACCCCCTTCAAAACCCGGTAAATCACGCTGCGCCGCCGGTTAATCCAGTTGATCTCTTCCACGATCCGGCTCAATCGCTTCCGCTGCTCGGCGGTCAATTCCTGCCTCAACTCGGCCAAACGAGCCGGATCCAGACGATACCGCCCCCGGCAGAGGTCGAAGACACAGTCCTCAAGCACCGGCTTGCCTTCACTCCAGGTCAACCCGGCCACCACCGTCAAAGGTCGGCCCGGTAAAGGGTCCCGCCGACCCGGCAACTCGGCGGGTGAGTAAAAACCGGGCGTAAAATTGTTCAAGGCGTCAGCCAGCATGCCGATTTCCTGGGAACTCAACCCGGTGGCCCTGGAAATCTCGGCCACGGTATAAAGACGTTCCGGCAGCAGAAAAAACTTCTCGAAGTCGGGCCGTCCCAGTTTGCGTATCAGTTCGACCGCCGCCATTTCCTTTTCGGAACCCCGGAAACCCGAAACGAAAGAGGGGACATCCCTTTCCGGCGCCAGCCTGAAGACCGCCGGCGAAACCCCGTGAAACCTTTCGCGTTGAAGCACCCGGTAGGAGAGCATCTTCTGAAAAACGGGGTCGGCCTCCAGCCGGCGTACCTGTTGAAGGCATTCGGATTCGGGCAAATCGATCCAGGCGGCCAGTTTCAGTGAGGCTTTGTTCAGCAGGCCGGTCCGGGTCGACAAACGCCCGGAAACAGCATTATTCAGCACAGTCAACTCCGACTCAGGCGAAACACTTCAAGAAAATCTCGGCCAGGACCGGATCGAACATCCGTCCGCTCTCTTCCCGGATAACTTTGATCCCGGTTTCAATCGGCAGTGCCTCCTTGTAGCAGCGCTTGGAGCAGATGGCGTCGAAAACATCGGCCAGAGCGGCTATTCTTCCGTAAAGCGGAATCGCCTCGCCGGCCAGGCCCTTCGGATAGCCCTTGCCGTCAAAACGCTCGTGGTGACTCCCGGCCACGATCTCCGAGGCCTTGAGAATGGCGGAATCGGCCTTGGACAGAATCTGGGCGCCGATGGTGGTATGGGTCTGCATGACCCGCCGCTCCTCTTCGGTGAGCGGCCCGGCCTTCAAGAGGATGGCGTCCGGAATGCCGATCTTGCCGATGTCGTGCATGGGCATGGCGTTGCGAATCAGTTCCACCTCCAGGCGGGAAAGTTTCAGCCCCTCGGCGATCATGGTTACGTAATCGGTGATCCGGTTGATGTGTTCGCCGGTCTCCCGGTCGCGGTACTCGACCGCCCGGGCCAGGCGGAGAATGGTGTCCAGGTGCGCATCCTTGAGGGCCAGCCCCAGTTTGGCGTTCTGGATGGCGATGATCGTCTGGAGCGCCATGATGGTCACCAGCTGCACGTCGTGCTGGGTGAAATTGCTGGTGGGAGAAAAAGCGGTCGGCGTCTTGTTCATGAGCACCACCACGGTTGAGACCTCCGTCCCCGACACGAGCGGAATGGCCATCAGGTTCCTGGTCCGGTCCGCCAGCTTCGACAGCCGCGGCTCCCGGAGAACGGCCGGACGGTTTACCAGCCAGGGTTTTCCGTCGAGGCCGACCCGGCGCACCACCTCGCCCAGTTCAACGGCCAGTTCTTCCGGAAAACCGCTGGCGGCCAGGGGCCTGATCCCGGCCAGTTCCGGCCGGTAATCGTAGATCAGGACGGCCCCGGCCCCGATCGAATCGGAAAAGATCCGCATCACCATCTCCGGGGTGCGCAGGTTCAATGAATAATTCAGGTTCTGGTCGGCCAGGGATGGTTCGGCTATTTCGCGGGCCGAGATCGGGCGGATCAAGGCGCTGACCTCCTCCTCTTCCCGGTAGAGCACGGCCAGCGAATCGCGCCGGAGGGCGATCGCCTCCTGCAGCGAGACCAGCAGGGAGACCCCGTAGGAGGAGACCACCAGCAGGCAGAATGGGATCGTTTCCAGAATAAGGCGGCCGGCCTTGAAAACGTAGAATGATCCGGCAAAAACAGCCGCCGTGGCCGCCAGACAAACCAGCAGGTTAATCCGGTTTCGGCTTGAAAAGATGGTCAGAGTCAACACCACGGCCAGTCCGAAGAGACCGAAAACCGTCCAGTAGGGCGGCGCTCTTTTGATAACCCGGCCGGTAAGCAGGGTGTTGAGAGCGCTCGCCTCCACCAGCGCTCCAAATTGATATCCGAAGGGCGTTGGCGCCAGGTCGGCATTCTTCAGCCCCTGAATGATCTGGCCGATCAACACGATCCGGCCCCGAAAGGCCGACGCCGGAACTTGTCCCTGGAGTACCCGGGAAAAAGCGTAAATGGAGCCGGCTTGCTTGAAGGAATCCGGCGGCAGGTGATTGATGTAATAGCGGCCGTAGCGATCCAGGGGGGGCGGCTTGACCCCGTCCCCGCCTTCCCGCCCGAGCAGCCGGGCGGTCTCGACCGCGGCGAGAGCCAGTTGAGGATAAGTCCGGTCCCCGTATTCGATGAAGGCCGGAGCCGATCGAACCACCTGGTCCCGGTCCGGGTGGATGTTGATGTGACCCAGACCGGCCGCCGCGGCTTCCAGTTCAGGGAAACTGCTCTGAAGGCTCCCGGCCCGGTAATGAATTGCGCCCGGCCGACCGCTGGGAACCAGAACCTCCGGGGAGAAGACCGGAAGAACAACATTGCCGGCGGAACGAACCGCCGCCACCAATTCCCGATCCTGACCAGCCGGGCCCTGGTGCGGGAAATAGATGTCGGAGATGATGCTGTGCGCCCCGGATCGGCTCAGGAAGGAGATCAGACGGGCATAATGGGAGCGGTCGGGGGAGGTTCCCAGGCTCTGCACGCACCCCTGGGTAATGCCAACCACCGCCAGCGAGTCCGAAAGGGGAGGGTAGGCCCGGGCATGCCGGAAGCGAAAATCAAGGCTGATCAATTCCAGCCTTTCCAGACTCCCGGACAGGAATAACGCCGAAAGTATCCCGGCCAGAGCAAGATTCGCCTTAAGCCCGGTAAATCGGCGCTGCATGGCAAGAGGCGGGCCGCTTCAAACCGAAGACGGCCTCAGGGCATCCGGAGAACCTGACCGAAGGGTATGCGAGTCCTCGTTGCCCAAGGCCTCGGTGTCCTTACCGCATAACCGGTATTGCTGTTGATGGAAGTGAGCGGGACGCGGCTTTTCACCTCCAGGCTGCTGGCGGCGGCCACCGAGCTCATATAGCGGACCGCGCCGCGTTCTTCTACGTAGATGGTGCCCTCGAGGCACTCGGCCTTGGTCGAACAGAGAGCGCCGCCCCAGGAAGTCAGGACATTGAATTTGGTCCCGGCCACCCCGGTGATCAGCGAGGGGGTAACCACTTCGAACTGGGAAGTGCCGTGATGGTTGACCGAAATCTGCCCTTGATCCCCTTCCTGGATGCAGATCGTGCTGTACAGGCGGTTCCCGGGATCAGTGCAGGAGAGCATGACGCCGACATTCATGCCCGGGGCGATTTCCACCACCGTTCCATCCTCGAAGTTCAAACGGCCGCCCGTGACAACCGTTCCCTGGTTAACCGGCGTTCCGTTCCAGAGCACGGTGGCCAATCTTCCCACGTTGAACTGCGGCCAGCCGAAAAGGGCGAGCGCCTGCCCCTGGTGGCGGGGACAACCCAGAAAGAGCTTCTGGGTATCCACCGAAGGCCGGGCGATGTAAAATGCCCCATAAGAGTCCTGACCGGTTCCGGCGTCGACCGGACATTTGAAAATCTCCGGATTCTTGAGGTAAGAAATAAGGGTGGGGTAAAGTGTCGGGGCCAGCTCATCGTAATCCGAACGGTACATTTCGAGGGCCGAGGCAATCTGGCGCAGGTTATTCAGGCAGGCGATGCTCTTGGCCGCCGTGCGCCCCTTGATGAGCATGGTGCTTCCGAAGATGGCCAGCACAACAACGATGGCAATGACGATCATCAATTCCACTAATGTAAAACCTGACTTTTTGTAAATTTTACTGCGCATGAGTCACCTCTTTTTTTATTGGACGAATAAAATTGTTCGTCTCCTTATTCTTGTACCAGTTTTTAATTGATTTGTCAAGTAAAAAGCCCGCCCGCTCATTCAAACTTCTGGTAATCAGAGTGCCAGGTGATATCGCCGTCCAGATTCTTGCCGCCCGGCTGGCGGTCCAGGCCGTAACTCGTGATCAGGTATGTTTCCCGGGCCGGCACCACCGCCGGGATCGTCACCCTTATCCAGGCATCCGCGTCGCCGGCCAGGGTCACCGAAAGCTGGTTGTTGCTGGCGGCCAGGCTGACCGGCAGCAGCATCGGCAGGCTGGCCGAGTTGATCGAACCGGTCAGAAGCACGCCGTTCAAAACGAGACTGCCACCGGTTATGGCGCGGCGGTCGGGATTGTCAATCCGCAGGTAGGTGGAGGTCAGAAAGCTGGTATCCCAGCTAAAAAGACTGCTGCCGCCGCCCAGGGCGTAGTCGGCTGAAAAACTGCGGTTGGCTGAAAGTCTGATCCGGTAACCCTCTTTCCAGGGATCCTTTTCAACCACGCTTTCGAGGTAGGGGCCGGACCATCCCTTTGAGATGCCGGGCGGGGCGACCGGACGCATCAGGTCCGCGAGATTGAGTGTAAAGTAACCGGTATCCGACTTCATTTTTTCAATGGACATCGCCAGCTGGATGATTTCGGCCTTAGCCTTTACCGCCCGGGCCTTCTCCTCGACCCTGGCGATCATGGCGACCACGCTCATTACCAGGAAGAGGATAATGATGCAGACCACCAGTATTTCCAGCAGGGTGAAGCCGCGGTCGTTTGCCGGATGTTGTTGTTTCACGATCCGGCCCCCTTTTCTCCGCTGTCGATGTTCATAACCGAAAAAATTGCTTCCAGGTCGCGCAGAACCTTCTCCAGCTGCCTTTGAGCGTCGGCCAGCTGCTTTTCTTCCTGGCCCGCCCCCGATTCCCTCAGGACTTCGTCAAGCTCCCGCAGCTGATGCTCCAGGTCCATGGCCCACTTCCGCTGTCCGTTCAGGAAGAGATTGATCTCGTCGGCCACCTCCTTGAGATAATCCTGGTTGCGGAGCTTGACCTCGCTCGGCCAGATGCCGTGGGCCATATCCATCATCACCTTGCGGATCCGGTAGGCCGGGCCGGCGATCCGGTGCATCAGCACGATCTGACTCCAGCCGGCAATCCCCAGCAGCAGAAAACCCGGGATGATCAGGGTCCAGAAAAGACGGGCATTGACCTGCTTGATAATGGCCGGCAGGTTGGCGGCGGTCGGAAATCCGTTGATAATGTAATTCCAGATGGTGTAATAGGTTATCAACCAGGCGATCACCATCCCGACGCCGACCAACCAGACCAGGAACCCGGAATAGGCCAGCTGCATCGGCTTGTTGACCAGATAATGATGACGTGCCCGATCCTTCCGGTTCCAGTCAAATCCGAACATGGCTTTTCTCCTTGTGGAATTAATCCGTATATCACGCCCCCGGGGACGCCGTAGAAGTACCGGCTTCTTCCCAGAGGCAGATGGCATTTTTACCCCGGCTCTTGGCCAGAAACAAGGCTCGGTCGGCCTTTTCCAGCAGTTCCTCCGCATCCAATCCGTCATCCGGACAGCCGGCGAGTCCAAAGCTGAGCGTCAGGTGAAAATGGCCCGCCCGGGCCGTGAACTCATAAGCCTGGCAGGCATCCTTCACCTTGGCGGCCACCACCCGCGCCCCGGCGGCCCGGGTCTGGGGCAGCAGGTAGGAAAACTCGTCTCCGCCGTACCGGGCCACAATGTCGATGGCGCGCAGGTTTTCCTTGACCAGACCACCGATTTCCTTCAAGGTGCGGTCGGCCATGGAATGACCGTTGATATCAACGTATTGCTTGAAATCATCAATGTCGGAAATCATCAGGGTGAGCGGCATCGAGAAGCGCTTCGCCCGGTTCAGCTCCTCGTGCAGCCGCTCGTGGAAATAACGATGGTTGTAAAGGTTGGTCAGGCTGTCCACGATCGCCAGATTCTTCAGCCGCTGGTGCAGCAAGGCGTTTTCAATCGCTCCCTCAACACCCTTAACCAGAAGTTCAACCGCTTCAAACTTGTGGACAAGGTGCTCGCTGTCCACCACGAAGAATCCAAACCGGCCGCCGCTCTTGTTCAAAATGGGTACCAGCTGCAACTGCTGCCATCCGGCCGGCCGTTCTTTCACACCGTCTTCCAGCCGTTCCCGGCCATCATTTTCCGGACCGGCGCCTCTCAAATCCGGACCTTGGCCGGATAGCAGGAATCCCGTCACCGTCTCGGCATCCTCCCGGGTCACGTGGTAACGCGAAACAACCTGCCAGCTGTCATCGTCGCCCTTGACCAGCAGAAAAGCGCGCCGAAGCGGGACCAGCCTGGCCAGACCGGCCACTCCGCTCTTCAGAATCGGGTCCGAATCCAGTCTTCGAAAGATCCGGTCGTGGCTTTTGAGCAGAATCTTGAAATCCTGGTTGGCCCTTTCCAGTCGCCGTTCGGCCCGCAAAAGCTTGACGGCCTCGTGTTCCAGAACCAGGAAGTACATTATCAGAAAAAGGGCGATAAAGAACAGGAAGGGGAAAAGCACCTTGACCAGGAAACCGAGCGTCTCCAGGGGAAAAGTCCAGGCCAGGATAAGAATTACAACCGACTCAACAACTATTATGGAAAAAAATTTGGCGAACGAATAATAAAAGGGCAGCCGGTGGACCGGCTTCTCTTCTTTCACGTTCACCCCGGCTTTGATTGGGAAAAGGCCGTCGGCGCCCCCGCCGGGCGATGCTGCCGGAATACGGCCCGGCCGGCCGCCCCGGGCTCAATCCAGGACCGCGCCCTGGGCGGCGGAACTGACCGAACGGCTGTAACGGTACAGATACCCGGCCCTGACCTTCGGACGAGGCGGCTTCCAGCCGGCCCGGCGCGTCTTCAACTCGGCCTCGGAAACCTGAAGCTTCAGAGCCCTCTTGACAATGTCAATTTCAATGATATCGCCGTCGTGCACCAGGGCGATGGCGCCCCCGGCCGCCGCCTCCGGTGAAACGTGTCCGATGGCCAGCCCCCGGGTCCCCCCCGAAAAGCGGCCGTCGGTCAGCAGGGCCACCCGCTCGTCCCGGCCGGCTCCGACCAGGGCGCTGGTCACCGAAAGCATCTCCCGCATGCCGGGACCGCCCCGGGGACCTTCCTGGCGGATCACGATAACGGAGCCATCCTCGATCTGGTTCTCCAGGACCGCCTTCAAGGCCGCTTCCTCTCCTTCAAAAACCCGGGCCGGACCGACATGCCTCAGGTGACTTTCGGAAACCGCCGATTGCTTGACCACCGCGCCGTCGACGGCCAGGTTGCCGCTGAGCACCGCTATGCCGCCCTGGCGGCGGTAGGGATCGGCCGCGGTCCGGATAATGCTCGGATCGGCATTGCGGGCGCGGGCGACGATCCGGCCAAGCGTCTCCTGGGCTGCCGTCTTAACCGAAAGATCAAGCAGGCCGGCCGCGGCCAATTCGGCAAGCACGGCCGGGATGCCGCCGGCCCGGTCCAGGTCTTCCATGCGATGGGTTCCGGCCGGGGATATCTTGCACAGATTCGGAGTCCGAAGGCTGACCCGGTCGAATTTTTTCAAGGGCAGTTCCAGGCCCGCCTCCCGGGCAATGGCGGGAAGATGCAAAACGGTGTTGGTCGAAGCTCCCAGGGCCATGTCCAGGACGATGGCGTTGTCGAAGGCGGCTTCGGTGGCGATCTCACGCGGTTTCAGGCCCTTACGGGCCAGCGAAACCGCTTTCATGCCGGCCTGCTTGGCCAGACGAATCCGCCGGCTGTCGACGGCCGGAATGGTCCCGTTGTAGGGCAATCCCAGGCCCAGCCCCTCGGTCAGGCAGTTCATGGAATTGGCCGTGAACATCCCGGCGCAGGAACCGCACCCCGGACAGGCAACCTCCTCCAGAGACTTCAACTCCTCGTCGCTTACCCGGCCGGCCGCCCGGCCTCCCACCGCCTCGAAGACCGAGATCAGGTCAACCTTGCGCCCCTGAAAATTCCCGGCCAGCATCGGCCCCCCGCTGACAAGAAGGCCGGGGATGTTAACCCGCAGCAGGGCCATGAGCATACCGGGAACAACCTTGTCGCAATTGGGAATCAACACCAGCCCGTCAAAAGGATAGGCCTGGGCCATGACTTCAACGCTGTCGGCCACCAGCTCGCGGGAGCAAAGGGAGTAGCGCATGCCCGGGTGTCCCATGGCGATCCCGTCGCAGATGCCGATCGTCCGGAATTCGAAAGGGGTCCCCCCGGCCAGATAGATGCCCTGTTTGACCGCCTCGGCCACCCGATCCAGATACATGTGTCCCGGCACCAGTTCATTGCCGGAATTGGCCACGCCGATGAGCGGCCGGGACAATTCCTCGTCGGTATAACCCAATCCCTTCAAAAGGGAGCGGTGCGGCGCAAATCGATAATCCTTCCTCATGAAACTGCTGCGCATGTCTCCTCCTGAAAATCGCCCTCCCGATCAACCGGACAACCAGACGCTTGACACCCCGGGTAATCCCGGCGGATTTATGATTGACGGCGTTTTATTTTGTATTATATCACAATATGATTCCAGGGTAGAACCCGGCGACGGGACTGCTTGAACAGAAAGCGATCGGGATCAAGGCCGCAATCCAGCCAGGCCTTCTCCCAAAGTTCCGGATGAAAGTGTTCCCGGTAGGCGTCAAAACGGCAACCGTTCTCCCAGGCTTCTTCGATAACCCGGCCGACCCGGCGGTCGCCCCGACAAAGCAAGGCCTCCAGACGGCTCTGCTCGTAGGCATGAAAATCCAGTTTCAGACTTCGAACACCCCTTAATTCCCGGCGCAGGATTTGTGACCGGACTTCAAAGGCCTCCCGGTTGATCAAGTCGGCCCGTTCCAGTGGAGTGTATGGCTTGGGAATAAAGGTATTGAATGAAACGTTTACCGCCAGCCGGCGGGAAAGTTCGCGGATAAGAACGACGATCGCCCTCAAATCGGACTCTTCCTCCCCGGGCAGCCCCAGCATAAAGTAAAGTTTCAAATGGCGCCACCCGGCTTGCGAAGCCGCCGCCGCCTTTTCCAGAATCTGGGCGTCGGTTATCCGTTTACCCAGCCGGAAACGGCACGCCTCGGAACTCTCGGGGGCGAAAGTCAGGGCCGGGGGCTTGCGGCCGAACTCCGTGCGGACCTGTTCCAGATCAAGCGAATCGACCCGGAGCGAAGGAAATGAGAAGCGGGCCCGGTGTTTTTCGCAGACAAACCGGAGGCCGGCCAGCAACTTCTTAAGCCGGGGATAATCGCCCGAGGAAAGCGAGAGCAGGGAGATTTCCTCGTAACCGGTTTTCAGCAGGGCCCGGTCGGCCAGGTCAACCAATTTTTCCGGGCTGCGCACCCGGCAGGGCCCGTAAATAACCCGGGCCTGGCAGAAGAGGCACCGGTGCACACATCCCCGCATTATCTCGAGGGTAACCCGGTCGTGGATCACCGGCAGGTAGGGAACCAGCCAATCCGTTGGAAATGGAACCGCCTCGAGATCGGAAACCGTTACCCGCCGAATCCGGGGTGAAGCGGACGTTTCCAGGCCGGTCAATCCGAGGTAATCTCCATCCGCATCGTATTCCGGGCGGTAGAAGGCCGGCACATAAACCCCTTCCAGGCGGGCCAGCTCAAGGAGTTTTTCACGCCGGCGGCCGCCGCGAATGCGTTCCAGGGCCGACATGATCCCCAGAATGGCCGTGTCGGCTTCGCCCATAAAAAAGGCGTCCACGAAAGGGGCGAGTGGTTCCGGGGTCAGGGCGCCGTTACCTCCGGCCAGGACGATCGGGTCAGTTTCGGTCCGATCTTTGCTCAATCGGGGCAGTCCGGCCAGCGACAGGAGCGTCAGCAGGTTGGTGTATGAAAGTTCGCTGGCCAGCCCCACCCCGATCAGGTCGAAATCACGAAGCGAATGGCGTGATTCAAGACTCCAGAGGCCTTCATGGTGCTGCCGGAATCCGGCCTCCGCCTCCGGATCGGGTATGAAGACGCGTTCGGCCAGGTAGGAACCGGCGTTGTTGACCGTCCCGTAGAGAATGCGCAAACCAAGGTTGGACATCCCGACCTCGTAGGTGTCGGGAAAGCAGAGACAAAGACGAACCCGGGCCGAGTTCCAGTCGCGGCCGGCGGCGTTGACTTCGGCGCCCACGTAGCGCCCGGGGCGGGGAATCAGATTGAGAAAACGCATCGCAGCTTCGGAATGGGAAACCGCCATTCAGATGAAGGTTTCCTGCTGTTTGATGTTCAGCAGGATCCCGACCGCCGAAAGCGAGGCGATCAAGGAGGACCCGCCGTAACTGAGGAAGGGCAGGGGGATGCCGACCACCGGCAGGAAGCCCATGGTCATGGCGATATTAATGAAAACCTGGGTGGCAAACATGGCCATGATGCCTACGGCTACGGAAGTTCCGGCCCGGTCCCGGGTGTAAGAGGCAATCCGGATGATCTCGATCAGAAAGAGCAGGTAAAGGGCCAGCAGAACGGTGCTGCCGAGCAGACCCCATTCCTCGGCCAGCACCGAAAAGATGAAGTCGGTATGGTGCTCCGGCAGAAAGGCCAGGTGTGTCTGGGTGCCCTTTAAAAATCCCTTGCCGAAAATCCCTCCCGAGCCGATGGCTATCCTTGACTGGAGAATATTATAGCCGGCGCCCAGGGGATCGGCGCTCGGATTCAAAAAGACCAGGATGCGCTGCTTCTGGTAGTCCTTGAGGAAAAGCCAGAGGAAGGGAAGGGCGCAGCAACCGGTTAAAACCAGCGTCACCAGGTGCTTTCTGGGCGAACCGGCCGCGTAAAACATCACCAGAAAGATGGGTATCATGATGAAAGCGGTCCCCAGGTTTGGCTGCAGCAGGACCAGCAGAAACGGGGGCAGTAAAATAAACAGGGCGGCGAAAAACAGGGTGCCGAAACGCTTTACGGCATCCTTCCGCCACTCAAGGTAGGCGGCCAGCGTGAATATGAAAAAGAGCTTGCCGAATTCCGAGGGCTGGAAGTTAAATCCGGCCAGCCGAAACCAGCGCTGGGTTCCGGACCGGCCGTGCCCGATAAAAAGAACCGCCGCCAGCAGAAGCAGTATCAACAGGTAGAAGAAGGGCGCGTTTCTTGTCCAGAAATGAAAATCGGTCCCGGCCAGCAGGATCAGAAAGGCCAGCCCGATGGCCAGCCAGATCAGCTGCTTAAGAAAAAGGTCGTTCAGGTCCTTGCCGATCACCCGGCTGGAACTGAAGATAAGCACCAACCCGATAAAAAGCAGCACTCCGGTCAGGACCAGCACGGGCAGATAAAGTCTCTCTCGATTGATCATGAGCGTCAGTCTTCCGTTGGCTCGGAGGAACTCTTAACCGCGGTGTCTTCGCCGCCGGCCTCCCGGGCTTGCAGAAAATAATTTCTCATAATCTGGCCGGCGATGACGGCCGCCTCCGAGGAGGCCCCGCTGTCGAGAACCACCGCCACCGCCAGTTCCGGAGCGTCGGCCGGCGCGTAACAGACAAAACTGCCGCGGGTGGGCTGGTTGAGATCGCGCTGGGCCGTCTGGGCGGTGCCGGTCTTGCCGGCCACCGGTATCCCCGGAACGGCGGCCGCGTGGCCGGTCCCGATATCGACCACCGCCCGCAGCGCCTCCCGAAGCAGCTTGAGAGTTCCTTCGGAAACAAAAAAGGAACCCCGCAAGGCCGGTCCATACTTCTCAACCAGCGTCCCATCCGGAGTGCGCAACTCCCGGATCACTTCCGGACGCATGATATTGCCGCCGTTGGCCACGGTGGCGATCAGGCTGGCCATCTGCACGGGAGTAAGCAGCAGGGCCCCCTGGCCGATAGAGAGGTTCAGGGCCCCGCCCGATTCTCCCGGCTCGGGGATGGAACCGCTTTTTTCACCCGGCAGGTCGATGCCGGTCGGAACGCCAAGTCCGGCCCGCAGCGCATAATCAAGCAGAGCCGATTCTCCGGTCTTCATCCCGGCCTCGCCAAAGAATATGTTGCAGGATTGGGCCAGGGCCGACTTGAACGAGATGGCGCCGTGTCCTTCTTCTTTCCAGCAATGAAACTCGCGTTCGCCAAGCGTGATCACGCCGGTGCATTCAATCTGGTCATCGGGCGTGATCGCCCCCTCCTCAAGGGCGGCGATCGCGGTTATGATCTTGAAGACCGAACCCGGGGCGTAAAGTCCGGTCAAGGCCCGGTTCAGCATCGGCTTGGACTTGGAAAAGAGATAGGCGGCCGGACGGTAGGGATCATAGCTCGGCTTGCTTACCAGAGCCAGGACTTCGCCGGTGGCCGGGGCCAGAATGACCACCGAACCGGGCCGGTCGCCCAGCTTTTCGGAAGCGGCCCGCTGCAGACCGGCATCGATGGTGAGCACTATGCTGTTGCCCGGTTTCGACTCCTTCTGCCCGAGAATCCGAATCTGGTGGCCGCGGGCATCAACCACCACGCTGGTCCCGCCTCGTTCTCCGCGCAGGAGCGCGTCAAAAATCCGCTCGATCCCGGCCCGCCCCAGCAGGTCTCCGGAACGTACGCCTTCGTTGCGAAGCGAGGCCAGTTCATCCCGGTTAACCTCGCCCAGATACCCGACAATGGTGGCGGCATGCTCGCCCAGGGGATAGCGGCGTTCCAATCCGGCCTGGATATAAATCCCTCCCAGCTGGGCAAGCTGTTCTTCCACGAAGTGGAGCTGTTCCTGGGATAAACCGCGGGCCAGCACCTGGATCTCGAATGGGTTGGGGTAACGGGCGCTGAAAATCTGGAGCAGGTCGGAACGGGATTGCTGGAGGATCGGGGCCAGGATATCGGCGCACCGTTTCGGATTGGAAAGATCAAACGGCACGAAGGTAAGGTTGAAGCCAAGCTTGTCTTCCGCCAGGATTTCTCCGTTGCGGTCCAGGATCTTGCCGCGCGGTATGTCAAGGTAGAGAGTCCGGACCGAATTCCCTTCCGAGAAATTCTTGAAGCGTCCGTAGGAAAAAACCTGGAGGTAGATAAGCCCGATTCCCAGCGGCACGAAGACCAGGATCACCGCCCGTCGCAGCCAGTCGAGTCTGTCCATCCTAGAAAACCGGTTCCCGGGTTTGTTGAAAACCCAGCTCGTAAAGGAAAAAAGCCGGCAGCGACCAGGCGCTGCTGTAGAAAGCAAAGAGAGAGTGCTTCCAGAAAATACCCGCCCCCCAGGCGGGCGGCAGCAACATTTCGTAACCGATGGCAAACAGAAAGGCAAAGTAAAAACAAAGGATGAAACTTTTCGCCGGCGTCAGTTCAAATCGCCCCGGAACGGCCCGGTTGGCCAGGTAGGCGATGGCTACGTAAACCAGGCTGTGACTGCCCAGCTGGTATCGAAAAACAAGGTCGTGAAAAATCCCGAGCGCGAAAGCGGCCATCAAACCGGTGGCGTCCACAAAGTGAAAGCTCAGATAAAGTACCAGCAGCAGGTTCAGGTCGGGAATGGTATCGAAAATAATCAGATATCGGCCGGCCAGGTACTGAACCCCGAAATTGGCCAGGATCACGAAAATGAAGTTGCGCGGATTAATGGGCAAACGCCACCTCTTCCAGCGTTGAAAAATTGGCGTTGGGCAGAACGGTCACCTCGGTAAAAAATCCTTTCTTGGCAATCCGCTGGACCCGGCCAATCGGGATCCCGGCCGGGAAATTATGGCTCAGCTGGGAGGTCATCACCGCCTCCTTCTCCAGGACCGTCGCCTCGCGGGGAATGTAATTGATCTTGAGACTGCCCGCCTCCCCGGATTCCAGGACACCCAGGTTTCGGCTCTCCTGGAGGACGACGCTGACCCGGCTCTGGGGGTTCAGGATGGTCATTACCCTGAGGGTGCGCCCCTTGATTTCCACCACCCGGCCGACCAGGTTTCCCCGGCCGTCGAGGGCGGCCAGATCGGGCCGAAGTGCCTCCGGGTTTCCGACTTCCGCCAACAGCCAGCTGGGCGAACCCATCGGATCGATGCCCACCACCCCGCCAATGGCCAGGATCCGGTTCGCCCGGCGTTCTTTCATGCCCAGCAGCCGGCGCAGGCGCTGGTTTTCCCGAAGCACTTCCTGTTCAAACTGCAGGTGATACTCTTCCAGCTTCAAAAAAGTCCGGTCGCCCGTTCGTCCCCCGCTTATCTTGAGATTGGTCAGCGTGAACGAAATCAGAAGAAAAACGACCAGCAGGATTTCTTTTTGAAACCTCCAGAGCATATCGGGTTGAAGTCAAGTTATTATCCGGTCCGAGGTCAATCGGACCGGCTGGAAAACCGGCCGCCGCTGCCGGGCGGAGAATCCGGTCAGGTCTGGTAGGGCTGTATCTTGGTAAAATACTTCTCTTCCTCCAACATCCTTCCGGTACCGCGCACCACCGCCAGCAGCGGTTCGTCGGCAACCTGGACCGGAATCTTGGTTTCGGAAGAAAGCAGCCGGTCGATACCGCGCAGCAGCGACCCGCCGCCGGCCATGTAAATACCGCGCACCGCCAGATCGCTGGACAGTTCGGGCGGAGTATTCTCCAGGAGGGCGCGCACCTCGTTGATAATCGCCGTAAGGTTTTCCTGAAGTGACTCCCGGATCTCCTCCGACCGCACCGTTATACGGCGCGGCAACCCCTCCACCAGATCCCGGCCGGTCACGTCCAGGCTCATTTCCTCTTCCAGGGGCCAGGCCGACCCGATCTGAATTTTGATCTCCTCAGCCGTCCTTTCTCCGATAAGAAGGTTGTACTTTTTCTTCAGGTACTCGGTTATCGACTCATCCATCTCGTTACCGCCGATCCTTATGCTGCGCGGCAAAACGATGTCCCCCAGAGAGATGACCGCCATCTCGGTGGTACCGCCGCCGATGTCGATGATGAAGTTGCCGATGGGTTCCCCGACCGGCAGTCCGATGCCGATGGCGGCCGCCTTCGGTTCTTCAATCAGGTAAACCGACCGGGCACCGGCCTTGGTCGCGGTCTCGATGACCGCCCGCTTTTCAACGCTGGTAATCCCGGAAGGAATGGCGATCACCACCCGGGGCGGCAAAAAAAAGCGGTGGCGGGTACTGCGGACCTGATCCAGAAAGTGGCGCAGCATCGCCTCGGTCGCCTCAAAATCAGCGATCACCCCGTCGCGCATCGGGCGCATGGCGATGATGTTGGTCGGCGTCCGGCCAAGCATCTTCTTGGCTTCCTTGCCAACGGCGATCATCTTGTGCGTCTCGCGGTCAATGGCCACGATCGATGGTTCGGAAAGCACGATGCCCTTGCCCCGGACGTAAACAACGCTGTTGGCCGTGCCCAGATCGATGCCGATGTCGGTCGAAAAACGGAAATTAAAAAACTTGCCCATCCTAACTCCTTTTATGTTATAATTTAAGCTGTTTTGGAATGGCCGGGTAAAAACAGAATCCGAACCGATATTTTACTATCAAAAACCGATAAAAGTCAATGCGCTATTCCCTGAATTGGTTGAAGGAATTGATCCCGCTCGACGATCTGCCGGTTTCCGACCTGCTCAAGAACCTTTCCCGAATCGGGCTCCATTCGGAAAATCTGTTCGAAGCCGACGGCGACTGGATTTTCGATCTCGAAATACCGGCCAACCGCGGAGACCTGCTCAGTTTAAGAGGACTGGCCCGGGAAATCTCCGCCCTGCTGAGGCTGCCTTCACCGGCCCTGCTGGTTCATCCGGACCGGGGCCGGGAGGCATCCGTCCAGCCTTTCAGCATTGAGATCAACGCCCCCCAGGCCTGCCCCTTTTACGCCGGTGCCTTGATGGATGGGGTCCAGGTAAAAGATTTCGCCCCGGCCCGCCGGGCCCGGCTGGTAAATCTCAACCAGCGTTCCATATCCAACGTGGTCGACATCACCAACTATGTTCTGCTGGAACTTGGCCAGCCTCTGCACGCCTTCGACGCCGACCGGATCTCCGGCGGCATCGTGGTCAGGTTTGCCCGCACCGGCGAGGTACTGACGACCCTTGACGGCGTCGAACGCACTCTCAATGAATCAGTCCTGGTCATCGCCGACCACGAAAAACCGCTGGCCCTGGCCGGAATCATGGGCGGACAGCAGAGCGAAATCGGATTGCATACCAAACGGATTCTCCTGGAAAGCGCCTTCTTCAACCCCCAGGTCATCCGCATGAGCCGCAAATCGCTGGGTTTGGAAACCGAAGCTTCGATCCGTTTCGAACGCGGGGTGGACCCGGATCTGGTCGTGGTCTCGCTGGAAAGGGCAAAACAACTTCTGGCGGAAGCGGCCGGCGGCACGGTCCGGGCCGCCGGTCGGGCCGGAGAACTGAAAAGGCCATCCAGCTTGATTCCGTTGCATTTCAAACATGTCGAACAGGTGCTGGGTATTGACATCGCCGCCGAAGAAGTGGAATCCATTCTCCAGGGAATCGGCTGCAAGATAGAAATACAAAAGGAAAGACTGGGGGTCGTCCCGCCGGCCTACCGGCGCGATCTCCAGGAGGAGATCGACCTGATCGAGGAGGTGGCCCGTTTCCACGACTACGAACGGCTGCCCAGCCGGCTGCCGCGGGTGCAAATCCTCGCCTCTCCGGACAACCAGCTTCAAGCCAACCGTGAACGTCTGCGCGATCTGATGGTCTCGGCCGGTTTTGACGAAACCGTCAGTCACTCTTTGATGCCCGTCTACGGAAGGGAACCGGGGCTGAAACTGATCAACCCCCAGAGCGAGGGGCAGCAAATGCTCCGGAAAAGCCTCTCCGCTTCACTGCTGCGGGTCGGATTGGACAACCTCAACCGGGGCAATCTGAAACTGCACCTCTTCGAAATCGGAAGCGTTTACGAAACCGGCGCCGATCGAAGCGGCGAATCTCAGCGGCTGGCCGTCTTGCTTAAATCCGGGCCGCACGATCTTTTGCAGGTCAAGGCGCTGGTAAGCGAAGTCGCCCGCCGCTTCGCCCTTGAGCCGCCGGAGATCGGCGGCCCGGGATGCCTTGACGATTTCCCCGGGATCTGGCTCAATCCGCCCGAACGCAAAAATTTCGCCCTGGTCGGGTGGCATGAAACCCCATTCGGAACGGCGGCCTTCGCCGAAATCAACCTGGACCAGGACCTGGCAAAAGCGGTTCCACCGACACGTTACCGAACCTGGCCAAAATTTCCGGCCGTGGTGCGCGATTTCTCATTCATCTGCCCGGACCGGGTGCCCTGGGCGGAAATCCAGAAAACGGTCAAGGCTCTTTCCGACTTGATCGCCGGCGTAGAATTCTTCGATCTCTACCGCGCCCCGGAACTGCCCGAAAATTCTCACAGCCTGGCCTTTTCGGTCCGTTTCCAATCTTCAGAACGAACCCTGACCCGCAGCGAAGTTGACCAGCTTCAGGCGCAGATACTGGAAAGGCTCGCGACCCTGGGCCTTTCCCTGCGCCAATAAAAAGGCCGGCCGGCGCCGATGAAGAAGACCACGGTCAAGGTGCGTCTCCTGGGTGAAACCTACCTGCTCTCCGGACGGCCGGAAATAATCCGGGAGGCGGTCCGGTCGTTTACCAGGGCGCTGGAAACGATTCGCCGCGAGAACGGAGAGCCCGAAGTTTCCACCCACCGGCTCGGCGTCATGGCCGGCCTGGCCCTGGCCGTCGAAATCACCGCGCTCCGCCTGAAAAAAGAGCGGCGGCTGGCCGTTCTTGAAAAAGCCCGGCGCCGATTGAAGAACGCCGCCCGTCTTCTCCAGCCGCCGGAATAACCGGCGTCAATCGCAGCCAAACTTGACATCCGGTCGGTAAAAATGCTAATTTTAAGGACAAAATATTGATAAACTGCGGGGTGGAGCAGTGGAAGCTCGTCAGGCCCATAACCTGAAGGTCGGAGGTTCGAATCCTCCCCCCGCTACTAAAGCGCTACTAAAAGAACCACTCCGGAAACGTCGGATTCCGGAATCCCGGCGTAAAAGTAAAGGTTATCAGAAAACTTTTACGTAAAGGGATGTTTTGTGTTTTCCGGCGCGTGTCCGTCAAGGAAGCTTTTTATGGCCAAAAACAGCATCCTTTGCCTTGATATCGGGACCACCGCCCTCAAGTATGTCAGCCTTGAGGAGACCGAACAGGGCATTATGCTTCAAGGCATCAAGATCATCGACCTCCCGGAAGAACTCGAACCCCGCCGCCTGGTTGAAATACTGGCCGGGATCCTCTCCGAAACCAAGTCGAAGGAATTCGCTCTTTCCTTCTCCGGCCGTTACGCCCTGATACGTTCCGTCGCCATACCGGCGGTGATCGGAGCCAAGGTTGAGAGCACCCTTAAGATTGAGGTCCAGCATCGCATTCCCTTCCCGCTGGATCAGGTCATCTGGTCCTCGCACCGGCTCGAGGAATCGGAGGGAATGCTCAACTTCATTGTCGGCGCCGTCAAGAAGGAACTGGTCGAGAAATTAATCACGCCCTTCAAGAAGTTCACCCAGGAGATCGTCTTCCTGGATGCCGATCCGCTGGTTCTGCTCAACCTGATCAAGCTGAAACACGATTTCAATCCCGAAAAAACCTACGCTCTTCTGGAAATGGGAGCCGAGAGCAGTAATCTTATTATATTTCAACGTTCCTCTCTTCTGGTCCGGGCGCTCACCATCTCGGGCAACACCTTTACCGACAATCTCAAAGAGGAAAGGAACATCGACCGGTCCGCCGCCGAAGAGGAAAAACTGGCGCTGACCGGAACCGACCTTCCCCTGAGCATCAACACGACCATAGACAACCTGCTGGCCGAAATTCAGAACTCGCTTGATTACTGGCGCTTCACCCAGAAAGGACCGGAGGTCGATCTTTTTTACCTGACCGGCGGCGCCACCTCCATGTCCGGTTTCGACCAGGTTCTGCAAAATCGTCTACGCATTCCCTGCCAGGTGCTGGATCCGCTCGAAAGCGTGCGAATCCCGGAAGGGGTCAGCATACCGACCGTCACCAAGAACCGGCTGGCGGTGGCGGTGGGCCTGGCCCTGCGCACCATGCCGTCGATCACCGTTCCCTACCGCCTCGATTTCCTCTCGCCGGATTATCTGCGGCTCAAGGAATCCCGGCGCAACCAGGTCTTTGTCTATCTTTCCTCCCTGCTGGCCATCGTCCTCGCCTTCACTCCGAGTTACTTCCTCTTCATGGAAACCAAGGTCAAGCAGTCGGTAATCGAGCAGTTGAATACCGATCTTCAGACCTACGAACAGTACCTGCCGCGCAAGGAAGACCTGGAAAGGGAGATTGTCGATCTCAAGGGACGCTACGAAAGCCTGAACAATACGTTGAACGCCCGTTACCTCTGGCTCTCCCGTCTGATCGCCATCGGCCGGGTCCTGCCCAGCGAAGAAATCTACCTGACCCGGTTCATGCCCAACGGTGACATCATCGAGCTCGACGGCGACATCGTTTCGCGCGAGCTCTCCACGGGGTTCAAAAACATCAGGCAGTTCATCCTGAACCTCAATGCGCTGCCCAATTTCCAAAATGCCACGGTTGTTTCCCTGGAACGGAACCAGCAGGGAATACTGGTATTCAAGGTAACCGTACAATTAAAAGCAGGCTGACATGGAATTCCTGAGACGATTCCGCATTCTTATCATCGGCGTGCTGACCCTGATGCTGGTCGGAGCCGGCGTCTTTCTGGACAAGTCGCTGAACAGCCAGACGGAGGCCTTGACCCAGGAAATCAAGGGCAAACGCGAAAAACTCGACAAGTACTATGCCGACAAGGAAAACGCCCCCTCGCCCTACCTGATCGCCAAGCTCACCCGTGAAAAACTCTTTCTCGAAGGGAATTACGAGTCGCTGCGAAGCCGCTACACCCTGATCCCGGTGATGTCCCTGCCCCAGGATGAAATCTTCCCCTCTTTGTTCTACAAGGAACGCATTTACCTTGAGATCGACAGCCTGCGCGGCCGGGCCGCCAAGGAAGGTATCAACATACCCGCAAACCTGGGCCTTTCCGAAACCGGGCTGCCGCCGGCCGACCAGATTCCCACCCTGCTGATCCTGCTTGATACGATCAAGCGCGTCTGTGAGGAGGTTTTCAAGAGCAAACTTTACTCGCTGAATTCACTCCAGCTATCCGAACCGGTTACCAACCCCTTCTACGTCGAGATACCGATTGCCATTTCCGTTACGGCCAACAGCAGCCGGGTCGCCTACTTCCTTGAAAACCTGGGCGTCTCGCAGAATATCTTCGTGCTTGAAAACATGTCCATGAACCGTAATGGCGACAACGTCGACGCCCAACTCAGCCTGAAACGCATTCTCTGGGGCAAAGAGCTGGTTGACCAGATCAAGCCGGTCGGACTCGCCTCCCAGCCGGCCGGACCGGCACCTGGGGCCCCGGCCCCGGAGATGCCACCGACGCCCCCCGAAGCGCCGCCGACCGGACCTTAAAAAAAACAGGAAACCAACCAACAACATGAACCGGGAAGAAAAAAGAACGCAAATGCGGGCGTGGCTTTCCAGCCAACGCGAGAAGAACCGGAGCAACGGCACCGCTCGAAACCGGACAATTCCCGATCCGGCCCGGGCCAGAAGAATTCCGCCCAACCCTTCCGGCCCGGTCAAGGCTGAGTCGGGCCGGCATAATAATTCCAAATCATCCCCGGCCTCAAGCCGGCCAATCATTCCTTCATCCAAGCCGAAAACGGGTTATTCCGGGTCGGCTCAACCCCAGTCACCCCAAACCGGTTCTTCCGGGGACAGGAGTTCGCCTGGCGATCCCGGGGGTGAAGAAAAGCCAACCGGACAGCCGGGGACCGAAACCCCGGGAAGAAACCAGTCAAACAAACGCCGGGAGATACTGGCCCGGCAAAAAGCCGAAGCGGCCCGCCAGAAATCCGAACGGAAGGCCGCCGAAATAAAACGCCGCCGGGAACTGGCCGCACAACAGGAGACTGCCCGCCAGGAAAAACGCGCGGCCGCCCTCAAACAAATCCAGGCCCACCGTCAGCAAGCCTCGCTGGAAGCGGCCCGCCGTCGAGAAGCCGCCCAATCGGCCCGGAAAGCCAGGGAAACCGAGGCCCGGGCACGCCGGGAAAAGAAAGCTGAAAACCGTGGCGCACGCCCTGTCGCAACTCTAAAAACTCCGGAAACCGGAACCACCGAGTTACCAGAAAGAACGAACCGGCAGCAAAGCAACCGGACCCGCCTGGCCGCCTACCTGAAAGAATCCCGTTCATCGAAACTACAGGCTCGGGCGGAAAAGATCCGCCGCGAAGTCGAAGGGCAGGCCGAACATAACCGCGTCCTCCAGGCAGCCCGGGAATCAAAAAAACTAATTAAAGAATCAAGGGAGGCTGATCGCAGACAGAAGAGAGAGACGGCGGTCCGGGCCGAACTTGATAGAAAGACGCGGGCGGAAACCAGACGCCGGGAAGAAGAAGCCGCCCGGCAGGCCCGGATGGAAGCGCGCCGCCGCGAGGAAACTTTCTTAAAAGCCAAGCTTGAACAGGACCGGGCGGCCGCCGCCCCGGTCCAGCCGGCCCAACCCGCGCCGCCGACCCCGGCCGCGCCCGTTCTTCCGAAAGCCGCACCGGTAAAGGCCGCGGCCGC
>Ga0116144_10001937_pt1 | contig 23429 bp, 12 predicted proteins | sample AD_UKC035_MetaG_FD_89746 | JGI IMG/M metagenome (GOLD analysis project Ga0116144, IMG submission 89746) | Active sludge microbial communities of municipal wastewater-treating anaerobic digesters from USA - AD_UKC035_MetaG | ecosystem: Engineered > Bioreactor > Anaerobic > Digestate | place: USA...
ATCCACGCGCCGGAGGCCACGGCCTTCTTCTGCTGCTCGAAGCCGAATTTCATCTGCGACAACCCCTGGTTGATGCAGTGGCTGTACGCGATGATCAGGCTGGGGCCTTCGTAGGATTCGGCTTCGCGGATGGCCTTGAGCGTCTGCGCGTCGTCCATACCCATCGCAATCTGCGCGACGTAGATGTTGCCGTAGGTCATCGCGATCAGGCCGAGGTCCTTCTTCGGCAGCGGGCGCCCGGCGGCGGCGAACTTCGCCACGGCGCCGCGCGGCGTCGCCTTTGACATCTGACCACCGGTGTTGGAGTACAACTGCGTGTCCAGCACCAACACATTGACGTCGCGGCCCTGCGCCAGGACGTGATCGAGGCCGCCATACCCGATGTCGTAGGCCCATCCGTCGCCGCCGAAAATCCAGACGGAACGGCGCACCAACACATCGGCCAGGCTCAACAGGTCCTTCGCCTTCGGGCTGGCGTCTTCGGCCAGGCGGATGCGCAGTTGCGCGACCCGGTCGCGCTGCGCGGCGTAGTCCGCCTCGGTTTTCTGCTCCGCAGCGAGCAGGTCGTTCGTCAGTTCCTCGCCCAGCTTGTCTCGGAATTGCTCCACCAGCTCGCGGGCGTACTGTTGCTGCTTGTCCAGCGTCAGACGGAAGCCAAACCCGAACTCGGCGTTGTCCTCGAACAGGCTGTTGTTCCAAGTCGGGCCGCGGCCGTCGCTGTTGGTGGTGTAGGGGGTGGTGGGCATGTGCCCGCCGTAGATGGACGAGCAGCCGGTCGCGTTGGAAATCACGGCGCGGTCGCCGAAGAGCTGGGTGATCAGGCGGACGTAAGGCGTCTCGCCGCAGCCGCCGCACGCGCCGGAGAACTCGAACAGGGGCCGCAGCAGTTGCGTTTCTTTGACCAGGTTCAGGCTCAGGTCGGCGCGGTCGTAATCGGGCAACGCGTTGAAGAAGAAGTTCCAATATTCCCGCTGCTGCGCGCGGATAGGCGGCTGCGGGGTCATATTGATGGCCTTGCGGCCCGGGTTCGCCTTGTCGTTGGCCGGGCAGGTCTCAACGCACAGCCCGCAGCCGGTGCAGTCTTCGGGCGCGGCCTGGATGGTGAATTTCTTGCCCTCGAATTTCTTGCCCTTGGCATCGGCGGACTGGAAGCCTTCTGGCGCGTTTTCCAGAAGCGCGGGGTCGTAAATCTTCATCCGAATGACGGCGTGCGGGCAGGCCATTGCGCACTTACCGCATTGGATGCAGACGTCGGGATTCCACACCGGCATCTCCAGAGCGATGCTGCGCTTCTCGTACTGGGTGGTGCCGGAGGGGAAGACACCGTCCACCGGCATCGCGGAGACGGGCACATCATTGCCTGTGAGCGTCGCAATCTTGGCTGCGACCTCGTACACGTATTCCGGCCCGCCCTCGATCATAATTGGCGGCACGGCCACCGTGCTGGTGGCTTTGGTGGGCGCTGGGATTGCCACCAGATGCGCCAGCGCGTTGTCTACCGCGGCGTAGTTCTGCTTGACGACATTCTCGCCCTTTTTGATGAAGCGCTTGTGGATGGCTTCCTTAATTTTGGCGATGGCCTCGTCCTTGGGCAGAACGCCGGAAATCGCAAAAAAGCACGTCTGCATAATAGTATTGATGCGCCCCGGCATTCCCGCCTTGTCGGCGACTTCATAGGCGTTGATCGCGTAGAACTTCAGCTTCTTGTCAATGATCTGCTGCTGGATGTGACGCGGCATCTTGTCCCACGTCTCTTCCGGCGCGTAGGGGGTGTTAAGCAGGAAGACGCCGCCTTCCATCGCCGGCCCCAACACGTCCAACTTTTCCAAGTAGACGAACTGGTGGCAGCCGATGAAGCTGGCGGAGCTGACCTGGCATGTCTGGCGGATGGGACGTGGTCCGAAGCGCAAGTGAGAGACGGTGTACCCGCCCGACTTCTTCGCATCGTAGGCGAAGTAGCCCTGCGCATAGTTGGGCGTCTCGGTGCCGATGATCTCGATGGTGTCGTGGTTCGCGCCCACCGTGCCGTCGGACCCCAACCCGAAGAACATCGCCCGGACGACGTCTGGCGGCTCGATGTTGAAAGCCGGATCGTAGGCCAGGCTGGTGTGCGTCACGTCATCCTTAATGCCAATGGTGAAGTGGTTCTTGGGATTGGCCTTCTTCATTTCGTCAAAAATTCCCTTGACCATCGCTGGGGTAAATTCCTTGCTGGAGAGGCCATAGCGCCCGCCGATGACTTTGATGCCGGTGCACCCGGTCTCGGTCAGCGCAGTGATGCAGTCCACGTACAGCGGCTCGCCGGCGGCGCCGGGTTCCTTGGTGCGATCCAGCACGGCCAGCAGTTTGGTCGTCTTGGGCAGCGCGGCTGCGAAGGCTTCCACATCAAACGGGCGATAGAGACGCACCTTGAGCAGGCCAACTTTTTCACCCTTCTTCATCAGGTATTCCACCGTCTCGTGCGCCACTTCCGCGCCGGACCCCATCATCACGATGACGTGCTCGGCGTCGGGCGCGCCGACGTAATCGAAGCGGTGATACGCGCGCCCAGTCAGGGCGGCGAACTTGTCCATCGCCTTCTGAACAATTTCCGCAGTCTTGAGGTAATACGGGTTGACCGTCTCGCGCCCCTGGAAGTAGACGTCCGGCCCTTGTGAGGAGCCGCGAATGGTGGGGTGATCGGGGTTCATCGCGCGCGTGCGGTGCGCCCGCACCAGATCGTCGCTGATCATGGCCTTCAGATCATCGCGCGTCAATTGCTCAATTTTGTTGATCTCGTTGGAGGTGCGGAACCCGTCGAAGAAATGGATGAAGGGGACGCGCGCTTCCAACGTGGCGGCGTGCGCGATCAGGGCCATATCCTGGGCTTCTTGCACCGAGCAGCTTGCCAGCATCGCAAAGCCGGTGGAGCGGGCGGCCATCACATCGCTGTGATCGCCGAAGATGGAGAGCGCCTGCATCGCCAGGCTCCGCGCCGAAACGTGGATGACCAGCGGCGTCAGTTCGCCGGCGATTTTGAACATGCTGGGGATCATCAACAGCAAGCCCTGAGAGGCCGTGAAGGTGGTACACAGCGAGCCGGTCTGGAGCGCGCCATGCAATGCGCCGGCCGCGCCGCCTTCCGATTGCATCTCGACTACGAGGGGGACGGTTCCCCAGATATTCGGTTGCCCGGCAGCCGAATAAGCGTCGGACATTTCCCCCATCGAGGTTGAGGGCGTAATAGGATAGATGGCAATGACTTCACTGACTTTGTGCGCCACGTAGGTACACGCGGTATTCCCATCTATCGTCACCATTTTGCGTTCTGCCATAAAAAACCTCCTGAAATTTTGTTAAAGGTTAGAGAAATTCTAACAACTACCATTGTCCGCGCCCCTGGGCGCGGGTTTTTCATAACAACGGACAGCTCAAGTTCGTTGCGGATTCCAAACGTCCATTATAACATAGCCATGAAGAGGGTCAAAATGACATACGTAATGGTTCGCGCAGCATGAGTAAATGATAATCCCCGATGTGCCGGAACCCCAGCGCGGTATAGGCTTTTTGCGCCGGCAGGTTATCCGCGCCGGTGAAGAGGATCGCCTTCTCTACGCCCTCCGCGCGCGCGTCCAGCAGCGATTGGGCGACAATGCAGCGGGCGTAGCCGCGCCCGCGCAATTCCGGCGGCGTCCACACCCCGCCGATCTGGACGACTTCCTTGAGGCGAGCGTTGAACGCGCTGGTTGCCACGGGCTGTCCGCTCGCTTCCAGAACCCAGGTGTTATTCTCGCGCACGAGCCGGTCCACCATCGCGCGTTCCTGTTCCCAGAGCTGCGGCGATGGTTCTTCCCGCAGCGCCTCGATCTCGTAGCCGACGCGCCAGCGGGTCAACGTTTCAACATCGCCGGCCGTCGCGCACCGTCCCACGACCTGCCCTGTCCGCAGCGCGTCCGGCACGATCAGGGCGGCCAGCGTTAAGCTGTAAAGCCGTTCGCATTCGTCCATCTGCACGATAGCGGCTGCCGGCTGCAAGGCTGCCTTGACTTCTTCCACCTGCGTGTGCGGGCCGATGACGCCCTTGATCGGCCGTTCCGACGTTTGCAGCGCGGCGCGCCACAGCGCTTCCAGGCGGCTCGGCGCTTGCAAGATGAGGATGTGGTTCCAATAGTGCGCGACGACGCCCACCATCTTTTCGTCCTCAAACGCGGCAACGTAGTTGCCGGTGTAGCGCTCGCCGGTGTAGCGCAATCCCGCCGCGCGCATGTTGCCGAGCAGGAACATTGAAGTTTCCAGGCGGGGGAGGAGAAACGTTTCTAAAGTGGCCGCATCGGCGGGGCCTAAAGATCGTATTTCAAGTGTCATAGAGCATACCTCAGTTTTTATCAGCAGATTTAGCCGATTAAGCAGATTTTGGGTTGGTTCACAGACTTTAATCTGTTAAACCCGCTTAATCGGCCGACCGAAACAGCAAAATTTTGCGACCTGTGCAATAGCATTACTGAGTAGCCTATTTTCTGTCAGCAGATTGAGCCGATTTAGCGGATTAAGAGGAAAAATCTGCTCAATCTGCTTAATCTGCTGATAAATTTCTCCCTATTGCACAGGTTGAAATTTTATTATGTGCCGGGCATGGAGCGGTTAAAACGGTTTGCGGTAGCGCGGAAATTCCTTCAGCACGCGGAAGCCGACGCCGGTGTACAGGTCCCGCGCGCGGGTGCGGAACTCGGCCACAGTGCCCAGGCGGATCACCGTCGCGCCGCGCTCGCGCAGCAGGTGCAGGGCGCGGATGAGCAGGGCGCGCGCCAGCCCGCGCCGCCGCCACGGCGGGCGGACGCTGACCTCGGCAATGTCGGCGACGACGCCCTTCAGGGTGGGGAGGACCTGCCCTGCAATCAGGTCGCCATCCCAGGCCACCTGCCAGAGCGTGGGGTCTTGCCGCGGCGCTTCCAATTCGGCCAGGTATTCGTTGATGTCTATGTCCTCATTGAAGCGGCCTTCCTCATATTCTTTCTTGTACGCTTCGTGGACGCTGGCCGTGATGAGGGGGTAATGCTGCGGCTCTACCGGGCGCACTTCGAGGCCGTCCGGCAGCGGCGGGATCGGCGGGATGTCCGCCTCCAGCCGCATATCCAGCACGGTGAACCCCGCGCTGTAGCCGGCGTCTTCCAACAGCGCAGTCGCATCCGTTTCGGTGCTGCTGGCGTTGGCGGCGAACTCGGCCTTTGCGCCGGGATGTTCCTCGGCGGCCCGGCGGCGGCTGAGGGCCTCGGCCCAGTGGAGCAGCGCCGTCCCTACGCCTTGGCCGCGCCATTCCGGCGCCACCCAGCCTTGATTGAGATACACCCACGTCCCGTCGTCTTCCGGCCAACATTCGATCTGGCCGTAGCCCACCACTTGATCTCCGATTTGCGCCACCTGCCAGTCATCCTGTTGGCCGGCTTCGATGGCTTCCGTGATGGCTGTGCGCAGCCATTCCAGAGGCGGGGCGTCTTCGTATGGCGAGGATGGGTCAACCTGGTCGCGCTCGGCGCGAGCGACGTGGATGGCGTACAGCGTTTCGGCATCGCTTGCGCCGTGAATGGGACGAAGCTTGATCATGGAACTCCTTTCTGTGAATGAATGGGGGTATGACTTGATAGGGATGGATAGACCGTCTGCCCGTCAAATTCGTAGACGGCGCGATCCGGGTAGGCGGCGCGTAACGTGTCCGTGAACGGGCAGGAGCGGGCATAAACAACATCGCCGTCCAGGGTGGGGGCGTTCATCGCAAAAGGCACGGCGTAATCCTTCCACTCGCGCGTCTCACGCACAATCACCAGGGCGTGATGCAGGTTCGCCTGCTCCAAAATGCGGCGCGGCGCTGCCGTGATGCCGTAGAGGTCATGATAGCGTGCTAATTGCCAGGGCAAATATATCACCAAATCGAACGTTATCAGCAGCAACAACGCGCCGCGGAACACTCGCCGGGCGCGTGAACTGTGCGCCTGCATCCACGCGCCCGCAAGACGGAGGCCCCGCGCCGAAAGCGCCAGCAGCGCCGACGTGCCCTCGTAGAGGTAACGCGGGCCGAACGTGCTGCCGCTTGTCCAGTAGGCAACGTGCGCCAGGGACAGAGAGAGCGTTGTCATCCCCAAAAAGCCATCCCAGAAGCGGCGCGGGTGCAGGATGAAGGGAACGATGACGAACAACAAACTCAGTCCCGGCCAACCGTGGAGGTGAAAGGGCATTTGCAACCACGCGGCGCCCACATTCCCCAAGCCGGACCAGACGGTATTGCCCTGCGGAAACGGGCCATGCCCCGGCCCAAAGCCGACCTGATCGAAGGGCCAGACGAGCGTGTAGGGCGAAAGCCACGGATTACCGGTCCACGCCGCATTGCAGAAGGGGACAACCCAGGCCAGCAGCGCGAATCCCCCCGCCAGGGCCGGCACTCGCGCCCATTCGCGTCGCCGCAGCCCGCGCCATAGCGCGGTGGCTCCCGCCAGGGCGGCCACCGCGACTGCCGAAAAGGGCCGTATCGCAAACGCCCCACCGAGCATCAATCCGGCCAGCGCGGCCCACCGACTCCCACCTTGTCCGGCGCGGCAACTGCGGATGAAGCTCCACAGAAACGCCGTGACGAAAACCAGGCAGGTCGTGTGCGGCATCAGTGATCCGGACAGCAACAGCACAAACGGCGACGTGGCCGCCAGCGCCGCTGCCCACGCGCCCGTGGTCGGGCCGTCAAGCTCGCGGGCCAGCCGGAACGTCAGGGCTACCGTCAACAGCGCGCCCGCAGCATTGATCCACCAAGGTACTCCCAGCTTCATCCCCAGCGCCAGCAGCGCGGGCCACCCTGGCGGATACTTGCCGAAGCGCCGCCCACCGTAATCTACGACGAAGTGCGTCGAAAAACAGAAGGGTGTCTCTGGCGAGGGCGTATAGAGGCGTCCATCGGCAAAGACCTGCGCTTGGAACCAATACGCGATCTCGTCCTCAAGGTGCGGAACCCCCTCCAGAACGTAACGGGCGATCAGGGTCGCTGCAAGAAAGGCTAGGAGGCAGAATGCAATTGAAAACGGGCGGTTATATTTCAATAATTTACTACTTCAGGGGAGGTTGTGTTCAGCGTGAGCGGCGCCAACCCCAGCCGCGCGCGGCACTCGTCGAGAATCTTGGCCGTGGCGGACGCGCCGACGCGGGTGACGCCCAACGCGCGCACTTCCAGCAGTTGGTCAAACGTGCGGACGCCGCCGGCGGCCTTTACCTGGACGCGCGCAGGCGAGTGCGCGCGCATCAGCCGCAGGTCGTCGTGCGTCGCGCCGCCGGTGCCGTAGCCGGTCGAGGTCTTGACCCAGTCCGCGCCGACTTCGCCGCAAATTTCGCACAGCTTGATCTTGTGCTCGTCCTTGAGATAGCAATTCTCGAAGATGACCTTGATTTTTTGCCCGGCGGCGTGCGTCACGTCCACGAGGGCCTTGATCTCGGCGCGGACGTAATCCCAGTCGCCGCTCAGCACCTTGCTGATGTTCACGACGATGTCCAATTCCTGGCCGCCGTCGGCCAACGCCTGCTGCGCCTCGGCGACCTTGATCGCGGTGGTGTGCCCGCCGTGCGGAAAGCCGATGGTCGCGCTGGCCTTGACGGTGCTGCCGGTCAACAATTCTGCGCAGCGCTTGAGGTAATACGGCATGATGCAGATGCTCGCCGCATCGTAGGCCAGCCCCACCTGGATGCCTTGTTCCAGCGTGGCGACGTCCATCGTGGGGTTGAGCAGCGAGTGGTCAATCATTTTGGCGATGTCTTGGTATGTGTATTCCATGAGTGTCCTCCTGAAATGGGTTATGGGAAATTGGAAATCAGAAATGAGTCATGAGAAATGAGTGATGTGCTAGAGGGTGATCGGGGCAGTGGCTCACTCTGGATTCTCAATCCTCGGCCATTCCCAAAGTATACATAAGATTGGTGATTCTGCTATTGCGCGCCCGGTCAAGTCTGGAAACATCACAATCGCCATCCCAAATATTGTTGGCGACAATAGTAAACCTAATAGCAGAAGAAAACCATCCGTCAGGATCAAAGAGATGATCTTCATAGTTTTCCTTCATTTCCGATGTGTAAGGATGGGCAATGCTTAACCCCATCCATTATTCTCAACAATAATCAAAATGCAACCCCATGACTCTCCATTTTCGACCTTGTTTACTCTGCCGATTGGCGATAAAATGAAGATAGGGAGTCAGGTCAATCTGTGACGAGCGTTTTTCCAATAGGTTGTTTTAACGATTTTCCGTTGAATCCGTTGAGAGTTTTTTTACAGGAGGTACACTATGCGGCGCAGTCTGACCTCAAAAATCCTGTTGTTGACCCTGTTGACGATTGTGGTGGGCATTGGTCTGGTCGTCACCTACTTCCTGGCCGTGCAAAACCGCGATCTGGTGCAGGAGCGCGAGTCCGGCGTCGAGCAGCAGGTCTCGGTGTTGTACGAGAGCATCAAGAACAACATGCTGGTCGGCACGGCGCCGATTGCGCGCGGCCTGTTGAGCGACCTCAAGAAAGTGCGCAGTATCCGGGAGATCGCGCTGTTTCGAGCCAACGGCGTGGAAGCGTTCAGCGACGACAGCACGATCCGCGCAGTCAACCAACTGATGGGGTGGGAGCAATTCTCACTGAATGAGCCGGTGACGCCGACCCAGTCCACCGGGTATCAGTATGGCTACAGCTATGGTTCCACGTCGCCCACCGCCGCCCCGACGGCGACGCCGCTTCCGGCGCCCGTCTTGCGCGAAGAGTCTGCCGCTTTCCAGGCTGCTGTTCGCTCTCAAGCCCGCCAGATTATGACGCATGACCACGCCGGGGAACGTGAACTGGTTTACTACGTGCCGCTCGCCAACGATGCGGACTGCATGAAGTGTCACAGCCCCGAACTTTCACCCGATCCCGCCGTGCGCGGCGTGATCCGCGTGACCACCTCGCTCAGCGACCTGGACGCCCAAATCCGCCAAAACACGTTGATTTCGCTGGCGATGTGGGTGATGGTGGTCGCGGCGTTGACGTTGCTGGTCATTCAGGGGATGCGCCGCCTGGTGTTGACGCCGCTCCAGCACATTGGCGCGGTGGCCGGGGAAGTGGAGCAGGGCAACCTGGATACGCAGGTGACGGTGGCTTCTGAAGACGAGATTGGCGCGCTGGGACGGCAGATCAACCGGATGATCGTCGGCCTGCGCGAGCGGCTCAAGTTGACCAAATTCGTCTCTCGCGCCACGCTGGAAGAGGTGGTCTCCGGCGGCGAGTTGGCGCTGGGCGGCGAGAAGCGCACGCTCACGGTGTTGTTCAGCGACATTCGCGGCTTCACCGCCTTCTCCGAACAGCGCGATCCCCAGGACGTGATGGCGATTTTGAATACGTACATGCAGCGCCAGGCCGGCCTGATTTTGAACGCCGGCGGCGACGTAGATCAGTTTGTCGGCGACGAGATTCTGGGCGTCTTCGGTGGGCCGACGATGGCGACCGACGCCATCCGCGCCGCGCTGGACATCATCGCGGCCATCGAAACGCTCAACGCGGCGCAGCAGCTTGATATTCACGTCGGCATCGGCATCCACACCGGGCCGATGATCGTCGGCAACATCGGCGCGCAGGGCGCTGTGGAACGGCTCCAGCGCACCGTCATCGGCGACGCCGTCAACACCGGCGCGCGGATTTGCAGCGTCGCGGCGCGCGGCGAAGTGCTGATTTCGCAGGATACCTACGCGCTGGTGAAAGACCGCGTCACCGTCGCCGACCCGCGCACGGTGACAGTGAAGGGCAAATCGCAGCCGATCACGGTCTATCCTGTGCGTGAATTGCACTAAATTCTTGATAAACTTCGCGCGCCGCCCCATCCTCGGGGCGGCGCGCGGAGTTTTTAAAGTCCGTGAACTTTTTCCTTCTGACCCGCATGATACTTCACATGGAGGGCAAACGGAGGGGTGAGAAGAAAACTCACCCGCCCGGCCCAAAATCAATCATTCACAGACAGGAGGAAAACGATGAAACCCTATATCCGTATTGCAGTATCCGTTTTGATGTTGGCGTCCCTGATGCTTGCCGGCTGCGCGACCCCGACTCCGCAGCGCATCGTTGCCACTTACGAAGTATCCAAACAGACTGAGGCGCAACGCCCGCCTGCCGCCACTAAGGCGCCGGAACCAACCACCGTCCCGGCCTACGTCGCCCCCGACGCGGCGCCTGGCCCCTCGACCGGCGGCACAGACGAACCGAACGATCAGCCCTATGGCGACGTGTTCTTCAAGAACTACGGCGTCAACCCCCGCATTGACACCGACGACGACCACTACTCCACCTTCGCGGTGGATGTGGATACGGCATCCTACACCGTCATGCGCCGGTTCATCAACGATGGCTACCTGCCCAACAGCGACTCGGTGCGCGTGGAGGAATACGTCAACTTCTTCGACCAGGACTACGACCCGCCCACAGAAGGCGCTTTCGCCATCTACCTGGAAGGCGCGCCCTCGCCGTACGCCGATAAGTACCAACTGGTGCGCGTGGGCCTCAAGGGCTACGAAATCGCCCCCGAAGACCGCAAGGACGTCGTGCTGACCTTCGTGATTGACGTGTCCGGCTCGATGGCGCGGGAAGACCGGCTGGAACTTGTCAAAGATGCCCTGGGTCTGCTGGTGGACGAACTGCGCCCGACCGATGAGGTTGGCATCGTCGTCTACGGCTCGCAGGCCAGCGTCATCCTGGAGCCGACGCCCGTTTCCGACAAGCGCGCGATCAACCGCGCCATCCGTAAGCTGCGCTCCGAAGGCTCGACCAACGCGGAGGAGGGGCTGGTGATGGCGTATCAGATGGCGTCCGACTATTTCAACGCCGAGGCCATCAACCGGGTCATCCTCTGTTCCGACGGCGTCGCCAACGTGGGGCGCACCGGCCCGGACTCTATCCTGGCGCAGATCGAGGAGTACGCCGAGGAAGACATCTACCTGACCACCGTGGGCTTTGGGATGGGGAACTACAACGACGTGTTGATGGAGCAGTTGGCCGACGCCGGCGACGGCTTCTACGCCTACGTGGACGACATCAAAGAGGCCGAGCGCGTCTTCGTCCACGACCTGACCTCGACGCTGCAAGTCATCGCCCGCGACGCCAAAATCCAGGTGGACTTCAATCCTGCCGTGGTGCGCAGCTACCGGCTCATCGGCTATGAGAACCGCGCCGTGGCCGACGAAGACTTTCGCAACGACGCCGTGGACGCCGGCGAAATCGGGGTGGGGCACAGCGTCACCGCGCTGTACGAGGTGAAATTGCAACCGGACGCGCCGATGCAGCAACCAGCCCTCACCGTCTACGTCCGTTACGAGGACCCGGACACCGGCGAAGTGACCGAGATCAGCCGGATGATCGCACCCTCCGAGTTCGCCGAGGACTTCGAGGAAGCCTCGCCTCGCTTCCAACTGGCGGCGGTGGTTTCGCAATACGCTGAAGTGTTGCGGGCCAGCTATTGGGCCACCGAGATGGGGACGACGCTGGAGGACCTCAGCCGTGAAGCGCGCCGCATCGCCGAATACCTCCCCCGCGACGAGGATGTGCAGGAGTTCGCGCAGTTGGCGGCGAAAGCGGTGAACCTGTCGCCGACCGTTCAGAAGTAGTCAAACGAAACCCCCGGTATTTTCACAACGCCGGGGGCTTTTTTTGTCAGCAGATTGAGCAGATTTCTGATTTAATCTGCTTAATCTGCTGATAGAAGAATTCAGATGATGCTCAGTCGTGCGAGTTCTGGCTCCGGCGCGCATCCAAGTAGCCCTGCAAAATCACCGCCGCCGCCACCGCGTCAATCCAGTTCTTATCGGGAACCTTTCCCTGTTCCCGCATGATGTCTTCTGCTTCGACGGTGGTGAGCCTCTCATCCCAAAATTCCACCGGCGTCCCGACGGCGGCCTCCATGGCGGCGCTGTATTCCCGCACCCAGGCGATGTTCTCCCCTTCGCTGCCATCCATCTGCAAGGGCAGCCCGATCACCAACGTCTCTGCGCCCTGCGCTTTCACCAACTCCGCCACGTGCGCAAAATCCGCCACGCGCGAACTGCGTTTGAACACTTCCAGGGGCCGCGCCAGCATCCCTAGCGCGTCACTGATGGCCACTCCAACCCGTCGCCGCCCCAAATCCAACGCCAAATATCGCATCTACATCCCGCTCTCTAGCTAACGAATTCGCAATTCGTAATTCGCAATTCGTAATTCGCAATTCGTAATTCGCTACTCCTAACTCCTATCTCGCCCCTCGCTATTTGCTATTTGCCATTTGCGGTATTTCCGTTGCCACTTCCACCTCAATCCGGATCGGCATGAAGGGCATGTAGGGGAACCATTTCGGGGACACGGTGACTTCTGGCGGGCGCGCGAGGGGCAGCGTTTCGGCTAAAACCTCGGCAGCCCCTTCCACCGGACGACCTTGGACAAGCTCCAAGACTTCTGCTGAACTGACATTGGCCGTGGCTGTGCCGTATGTCGTCACGTAAAATGTGAAAATACCCTGTCCCACGTCTTCCTCGGCGGCCTCGCCGTATTCAAAACGCGCGTCGGTCAGTGTATAACCCGGCGGTAGCTGTGTCGCCAGTTGACGATAGGCCACGGCCTGCACATCGGTCATCTTCACTGCCTGCCCCGTCACGAGTAGGCGCAGTGATAACCCTAACGTTGGCGATTGTTCACCTACCAGATGGGTGTATGCCTGTTTGGGGGTGGCCTGAATCAGCAACTCTTGTTGCGGCAACAACTCGCCGGGTTCGAGCAGGTCTTGCAACCCGTTGTAAGCTTTCGCCATCACCTGTTGTGCGGCCACATCCCACGCGCGCGCGCGGTCGGCGTCGGAAACGGCCGGCACCGCCTGGCTATTTGCGCCGGCGATGGGGTAGGGGTTCGTCACGCGCACTGCAAACCCGACGACACCCTCTACTAAGTTGATCTGGTAGGCGGTCACATTACCGCGCGTCCCTTCTTCCAGCGCCTCGATGGCGGCCTCGGCTTGTCCAAAAGCCGGCAGGGTGACTTCCTGGAGGGTGGCGTAGCGTACCGGGTACGATCCGGAGGAGGTGCGCACAATCGTGCCCTCCGGCACCCGGTAATCTTGCCCTAGTAGATTCGTGAAGAGCACTGAGCCGGTCGCCCGTCCCGAAAATTCGAAGCTTCTCCCGGTCGTCCCGACCTCTACGTAACTTTCAAACTCGTCCCCAACGCGGTGCGAGGGAATGACGCCATTGGGCAGATCGGCGGCTTCTAACGCCGGGTCCACCGAAATAGCCACCATCCGCGTATACGTTGTGTTGGCGGGCACCAGCACAATGCGCGCCGACGGCCCGGACAGAAACGCGGTCATCGTCACCACCACCAAGACTGACAGGAGGAGGATTAATTCCAATCCCAACAGCCAGAGCGGGGGGCGGCGGAGGGTGGACGGCTTGGGGCGGCGTGGCTCGTCGGTCCACCAGGGGCGTTTGGGCTTTTGAGGCTGGCGCGGCGGACGTAACGCAGGCAAAGCATTGTGCTTCGTCAGATACTCCTGCGCCTCGGCCTCCGTGTCGAACAGATGGAAACCGCCTGCGCGAATCAACGGGTGCGTCGCCGGATCGTCGGCAACCCAGGCAACTTCCAACCCGCGCGCCAGCGCCGTGCGGAACAACACCTCGTAATCCAGCGGGTCTTGCCAGCCCTTTTCGACCTCGGCCGGCAGGACAATCAACACCTGCGGCTCTGTCACGCGGCGCAGCCATTCCCGAATCGTATAGCGGTCGTCGGTGGGGGTGATCGTAATAATTTCCAAGTTTGCTCTCTGAGCCTCCAACTCAAGGAGTATCCCATAACTTGCCGATTTGCCAAGCGTCTCAACGGATTTAACGGATGAAACGGATTTCTTTAAGGGTTTTTTGTCAGCAGATTGAGCAGATTCAGCAGATTGGAGCGGCTCAATGATTGACATCTCATTGGCTTATAGTAAACTGCGAATTTGGAAGATGTTTTTCGTATAAAAGGACTGTCTGACTGGAGACTATCCGACTAACGACTACCAGACTATTTTGGGAGGAACACACAATGGACATTTTACACACCCAAACCCTGGGCTATCCCCGCATCGGCAAAAACCGTGAGATCAAACGCGCGCTGGAGGGGCACTGGAAGGGCGACGTGGCCGAGGCCGAGTTACTGGCGACGTTCTGGGCCGTTGCCGAAGAAGGTTGGCGGACACAGTTGACTGCCGGCGTTGACTTCGTCGGCGTTGGCGACGCGACACTATATGACGCCGTGTTGGACTGGACAGTGCGCCTGAGCCTCATCCCGCCCCGCTTCCATGAGTTGGATGGCCTGGCGCGCTACTTTGCGATGGCGCGCGGCGCGGAGGGTGTTGCCGCCCTGGATATGACCAAGTGGTTCGACGCCAACTACCATTACCTCGCGCCGGAACTGGACGCTGCAATTGAGCCGCAAGCCAACTTTGCCGACTTTCTCGACCTGGTGAAACGTGCGCAGGCCGTGCTGGGCCACCGCGCCGTCCCCATCGTCATCGGCCCGGTGACGCTGCTGCGGCTGGCTCGCCTGGACGCCGCGGACTTCTCTGCCTGGCTGGCCGCGCTGCTGCCGCTCTACACGCAGCTCTTGACCGAGTTGCAGGCATTGGGCGTGGCGGAAGTCCAGATGCACGAACCGGCCCTGGTCTTGAGCGACGCCGCCGACTTGCGTGGTTATTTTGAGGCCGCCTACACGACGCTGGCGCAGGCGGGCGTGCCGCTCAATCTCGTCACCTACTTCGACGACCTGGGCGCGACCTATGAATGGGTCACGCGCCTGCCCGTCGCCGTGCTCTCATTGGACTTCACGCGCGGGGACAACCTGGCCTTGCTCCGCAAGCACGGCTGGCCCGCCGACAAAGTCTTGGGCGCGGGCTTAGTGGATGGCCGCAGCGTGTGGCGGATGCGGTCCGCCGTCGTCGCGCCGCTGCTGGCGGACCTGCGTGCGCTGGCCCCCCGGCTGCGCGTCGGCGCGTCCGCGTCGCTGCAATTCGTGCCGTACAGCGCCGCCCGCGAGACCGCGCTCCCCGACGCCCTGCGCGGCGTCCTGGCCTTCGCCGAAGAGAAGCTGGCGGAACTGCGCGCCCTGGCGTCCGGCGATCTGGCCGCCTCCGACGCGGCCTGGGCCGCGTTCCGCGCCTTTGCGCCGGAGGATGCGGGCGTCGCGGCGCGGGTGGCCGCGCTGACGCCGGACGATTTCCGCCGGGCGCAATCGTACCCGGAGCGCCGCCCGGCGCAGGTACAGCTTCCGCCGTTCCCCACCACCACCATCGGCTCCTTCCCGCAGACCAAAGCGGTGCGCGCGCTGCGGGCGCGTTACAACAAGGGCAGCATCTCCCTGGCCGAGTATCAGGCCGGGGTGGACGCTTTCATCGCCTACACCATCGGCGTGCAGGACGGCCTGGGGCTGGACGTGCCGGTTCACGGCGAATTCGAGCGTACCGACATGGTGGAATTCTTCGCCGAGAAGCTGACCGGCTTCGTCTTCACGCAGCACGGCTGGGTGCAGAGCTTCGGCAGCCGCTACGTGCGCCCGCCCATCCTCTACGCCGACGTGGCCCGCCCCGCCCCGATGACCGTGCGCGAGTTCCGCGTGGCGCAGTCGCACACCGAGAAGCCTGTCAAGGGGATGTTGACCGGCCCGGTGACGATCATCAACTGGTCGTATCCCCGCACGGACATCCCCCGGCATGTGATCGCCTACCAACTGGGGCTGGCGCTGCGCGACGAGATGGCCGACCTGGAAGCCGCCGGCGCGCGCCTCATCCAGGTGGACGAACCCGCCCTGCGTGAGGGTCTGCCGCTCAAGCGCGAGCGCTGGAATGACTATCTCGCCTGGGCCGTGGATGCCTTCCGCCTGGCGACGGCGCAGGTCCAGCCTGGGACGCAAATCCACACGCACATGTGCTACTCCGAATTCGAGGACATCCTGCCCGCCATTGATCGCTTGGACGCCGACGTCATCTCCATCGAGAACGCCCGCAGCGGCGACGCCATGCTCCGCGCGCTGGCCGAGTACGGCTACCCCCGCGAAGTTGGCCCCGGCGTCTACGACATCCACAGCCCCGTGATCCCCTCGGTGGACTTCATCGAGACGAAACTGCGCACCTTCGTCCAGCACCTGCGCCCGGAGCAGATTTGGGTGAACCCGGATTGCGGCCTCAAAACGCGCGCCTGGGACGAAGTCATCCCCGCGCTCCGGGGTATAATGGACGCCGTGCGAATGCTGCGGAAGATACCGGAGTAGAACTGGCCGATTTCTACTCAACGCACGCTAGATTTAACATTTTTGTCAGCAGATTTAGCAGACTAAGCAGATTTTGGGGCGGCTTACCGCTTGGAATTTGCTCAATCTGCCTAATCTGCTGATAAAAAGAAAAAAATTTTAGAGTGCGGTGTGTATCCTTCCGTTGCATCCGTTCAATCCGTTGAGTCATTTTTGGAGGAAGGATATGAGAGAGGGGGGATTTTTAAACTATTTGGCGCGTTCCGAGCGCCCGCTGCTCACCGATGGCGCGATGGGGACGATGTTGCACGCGCGGGGCATCTCGCCCAACGCCTGTTTTGATGGGCTGAACCTGACCAACCCCGCGCTGGTGGCGGAAATTCACCATGCCTACATTGAGGCCGGCGCGCAGATCATCCTGACCAACACGTTCAGCGCGAACCGCTACAAACTGGCCGCGCACGGGATGGACATGCAGGTGGACGCCATCAACCGCGCCGGGGTGGATTTGGCGCGCCGCGTTGTGGCAGCGTCGTTCAAGGACGTGCTGGTGGCGGGGGATATCGGCCCGCTGGGCGTGCGGCTGGCGCCGTATGGCCGCGTGACCAAGGAGCAGGCCCGCGACGCCTTTGTCGAGCAAGCGACGGCCCTGGTTTCTGCCGGTGTTGACCTGGTTGTGATCGAAACGTTAAGCGACCTGGTGGAAATGCAGGAAGCCATCCAGGCCGTCCAAGCCGTGAGCGATCTGTCCATCGTCGCTTCGATGACCTTCACCCGCGACGACCGCACCCTGCTGGGGGACTCCCCGGCGAAGGTGGCGCAGCGGCTCTGGGAGACGGGCGTCGCCGTCGTCGGTGTGAACTGCTCCGGCGGGCCGGTGCAGCTCCTGCGCCTGCTGCGGCAGATGCACACCGCCGTCCCGGAAGCGCGGCTCTGGGTCAAACCTAACGCCGGGTGGCCGGAGCAGGTGGCCGGGCGGATTATGTACCCCGCGACGCCGGAATACTTCGGCGAGTACACCTGGGCCTTCGCGCAGGCCAGCGCGCAGATGATCGGCGGCTGCTGCGGCACGACGCCCGCGCACATTGCCGCGATCCGCGCTGCGTTGGACGCCGGGCCGCCCGCCGGCCCTGCGCCGGCCCCGTTCTCCGTCCCGGCGCAGCCCGTCGGCGCGGACCTCGCGCCAGACCGCCCCTCGTGCCTGTCGCAGATTTGCATGGAGAACAAGTTCGTCGTCGCCGTGGAGATGGACCCGCCGCGTGGCCTCTCCACGAAGAAACTGCTGGCCGGCGCAACGCTGCTGGCCGAGGCCGGCGCGGACGTCATCAACGTGGCCGACAGCCCGATGGCGCGGATGCGGATGAGTCCCTGGGCCGTGTGCAGCATCATTCAGGCGAAGGTCGGCATCGAGACGACGCTGCACTTCCCCACGCGCGGGCGGAACCTGCTGCGCGTCCAGGGGGACTTGCTGGCCGCGCACGCGCTGGGCATCCGCAACGTCTTCGTGGTGATGGGTGATCCCACGTCCATCGGCGATTACCCCGAGGCGATGGACAACTACGATCTGACCTCTACCGGCCTGATCAAGTTGATCAAACAGGGGTTCAACGCGGGCGTGGATCACGCCGGGGCCGACATCGGCCAGCCGACGACGTTCTACGTGGGGGCCGCGCTCAACCTCACGCCCACCGATCTGGCGCACGAGATCAAGCTCACGCGGCGCAAGGTGGAGGCGGGCGTGGATTTCTTCCTCACGCAGCCAGTCTACGACCCGGCGGCAGCGCGCACCTTTTTGGACGCCTACGCCGCCGCGCACGGCTCGCTGACGCCGCCGGTGCTGGTGGGCATCCTGCCGCTCTACGGCGTGAAACACGCGCGTTTTCTGCACAACGAAGTCCCCGGCATCAGTATCTCGCCTGAGTTGTTTGCGCGATTGGAGGCAGCCGGCGACGACTCGCCCCACGAGGGCGTGCGCATCGCCGTGGAACTGATCGCGCAGATGCGGGAATGGGCCAGCGGGGTCTACATCATGCCGGCGTTTAACCGGTATGACTTAGCGGCGGAAGTGGTGGAGGCGTGTAAGCAGGGGTAAGGGAAAAAACGAAAAAGCCCGGCAAGGTTGAGCAACCTTGCCGGGCTTTGTGTTTTTAGGAGTGTTTATCCTTTCACCATCCCCTTGATCATCTCCGTGACCTTCCCCAGCGCCTCCGGCAACTTGCTTGCATCGCGGCCGCCGGCTTGCGCCATGTCGGGGCGCCCGCCGCCGCCGCCGCCCACCAGCCTGGCGAGGTCGCGCACGAGGTTCCCCGCGTGGATGCCGCGCTGGGTCAGGGCCTTGGTGGTCGCGGCAATCAGCAACGGCTTGTCGTCAATCACCGCGCCGAGCACAATCACGCCGCCCTGCATCTTGTCGCGGAACCAGTCGGTCATCTCGCGCAGGGTGTCGGCGTCGGGCGCGTCTACCTGCGCTGCCAGCACGGGAATGTCGGCCACGTACACCACGTTATCCAGCAGCGATTGGAAGTCGGCGCGGGCCAGCTTGCGGGTGAGCTGCTCGATTTCCTTGTGGGCGGCGCGCAGTTCAGCCTGGAGCCGTCCGATGCGTTCCGGCAATTCTTCGACGGGCGCGGCGAGTTGCGCGGCGGCCTGCTCCTGCCGGGCGCGCGCCGTCTGTAGTGCCTGGAGCGCGCCGTAGCCGGTGGTCGCTTCGATGCGGCGGGCGCCCGCGCCCACGCCGGTCTCGTTCAAAATCGTGAATGCGCCGATGTCGCCGCTGCGGCTGACGTGCGTGCCGCCGCAGAGTTCCTGGCTGAAGGTCGTCGTCTCGTCGCCCACGCGCACCACGCGCACCACGTCGCCGTACTTTTCCTCGAAGATGGCGATGACGCCCTGGGACAGCGCGTCGCGGTAGGCTTCCTGGCGCGTCTGGACGGGGTAGTTCGCCAGGATGGCCCCAGTGACGAGGCGCTCGATTTCGCTGCGCTGCGCCGGCGTGAGCGGCTCGTCGTGGTTGAAGTCGAAGCGCAGCCGCTCCGGCGTGACCAGCGAGCCGGCCTGCGCGACGTGGCTGCCCAGCACCTCCCGCAGGGCGTGGTGCAGCAGGTGCGTGGCGGTGTGGTTGCGCATGATGCTGCGCCGCCGCTCCGCGTCCACCTCCACCGTCGCCGGGTCGCCCACGGCGGGCATCCCGCGCACCACTTTGCCGATGTGGACGATCAACCCCTCAATGGGGCGGCGGACATCCTCCACCTGCACTTCCCAATCCGGGCCGACGATGCGCCCGGTATCGGCCACCTGCCCACCGGACGCCACGTAGAAGCACGTTTCCTGTAGCACCAACTCCACTGCGTCGTCCGTGAAGGCTTTCGTGTCCAGCCCGTCGCCGCGAATCATGCCCGTGACGTGCGTTTTGACGCTGAAGCCGCTGTACGGGTCGTGGCGCAGCGGATGACATTCCTGGCACTGCACCCAATCGTAGAGGACGGGGTAGAGCAAATTGTGCGGGTCTACTTCCGTCTCCTCGGTCTCGTCCCGCAGGCCGCCGCGCGACTCGCGGATCAGCGCGTAGCCCTTTTCGTCCACAATGAAGCCGTACTCTTTGGCGACGTCGCGGGTCACTTCCGGCGGCAGGCCGAGCGTGTCGTGCAGGAAGAACGCCTCCGCGCCGGGGATGGCGGTTTTGCCCTGTTCCTGGAGGTAGCTGATGATCTCTTCCAGCCGGGCCAGGCCCTGATCCAGGGTGCGCAGGAAGCGCTTTTCTTCGCTGTTGATCGTGGCCTTGATGAACTCCACGCGGGCGGGCAGTTCGGGGAAGGTCGCGCCCATGATGGCGACGACGGTATCCACCAGATCGGCCATAAACGGCGCGGTGAAGCCGAGCTTGCGCCCGAAGCGCACGGCGCGGCGCAGCACCATCCGGGGGACGTACCCCTGGCCCTTGTTCGCCGGCTTGACGCCGTCGCCGATCAGGAAGGTCAGCGCGCGGATGTGGTCGGCGATGACGCGGTAGGCGGTGAGGTGGGCCTCGCGTTCCGCGTCGCTCTGCCCGGCCAGCTCCTGCGTCTTGGCGATGATGGGGCGGAAGAGGTCGGTGTCGTAGTTGGCCGTGACGCCTTGCAGGATGGCGACGATGCGCTCGAAGCCCATGCCGGTGTCCACGTGGCGGGCGGGGAGCGGCTCCAGTTGGCCGCCGCCCAGGCTGTTGTACTGGATGAAGACCAGGTTCCAGATTTCGGTGAAGCGGGCGCAATCGCCGTTGACGCGGCAGACGTGGCCGGGGACGCCCTGCTTGTCGCAGGCTTCCGGGCCGCGGTCGTAGTTGATTTCGCTGTTCGGGCCGCACGGGCCGGTGTCGGCCATCATCCAGAAGTTGTCTTTGCGGCCAAAGGGCAAAATGTGGTCGGGGGCGATGTCGGTCTCGGTGCGCCAGTAGTTGGCGGCTTCGTCGTCGCGCGGCAGCACGCCCTGGTCGTCTTCGAAAATCGTGGCCCACAGGCGGTTCTTGTCCAGGCCATAGACTTTGGTGAGCAAGTCCCACGCCCAACCGATGGCCTCTTTTTTGTAATAGTCGCCGAAGGACCAGTTGCCGAGCATTTCAAAGAACGTGTGGTGTGTGCCGTCGAAGCCGACCTCTTCCAGGTCGTTGTGCTTGCCGGAGACGCGCATACATTTCTGCGTGTCGGCGGCGCGCGAGTAGGGGCGGGTGCCCGTCCCCAGAAACACGTCTTTGAACTGATTCATCCCGGCGTTGGTGAACAGCAGGGTGGGATCGTCCTGCGGCACGAGGCTGGCGCTGGGGACGATGGTGTGCCCGTGCTCAGCAAAGTAATTCAGGAACATCTGGCGAATTTCGGCGCTGGTGGATTTTACGGTCATGGCGATTCACTCCTTCAAAATAAGTCAAAAGTTGAAAGTTGAAAGTTGAAAGTCAAAAGACTCTGCGCTTTCTGCGTTTCTTTTAATGAAGTGGGAGCATTGTAAAGGGAAAGGGGATGTCTGTCAACCGGGGCAGTTTCACGGTTCCCGATCCGGGGGATGTTCCGGGTGTGGGTGCGGCCGCGCCAGCCAGACCAGCCCTAACACCGACGCGGCTACTGTACCGGCGACGGCGGCCATGATGGCGAGAATGCCTTTCGCGCGCGGCCTGCGCCTGGGGGGTTCGGCTACTTCGTCCGGCGGAGGGGTGGGGGCGCTTTCCACCTCGGCGACGACCGGCGGCGCTATGCTCACGGGGGGCGGCGGCGGTTCGGGGGCTTCCGGCGGGGCCAGCGAGCCGAATTTCTGAGCGTAAACGTGGGTAAACTCGGCCCCCAGCAGGAAAATCTGCGCGGAATAATAAATCCAGACCATCAGCGCCACCAGCGATCCGGCGGCCCCGTAGGCTGATCCCACGCCGCTGCGCCCCATGTACAACCCGATGCCCACTTTGCCGGTGGTGAACAGCAATGCGGTCACGACTGCGCCGACAAGCACGTCGCGCCACGCGATTTTGACATCGGGCAGAACTTTGTAGATGACAGCGAACAGCAGCAGCGCCATCGCCAGGGAAAACAACGAACTGCGAATTTGCGACCCGCCGCTCAATCCGAAGGTTCTGATGAGGGCGGCCAGCACCACGTCGGCAAAGAGTCCCAGAAGCAGCAGCGCGCCGACGCCCAATACCATCCCAAAATGCAGCAGCCGTTGTTCGAGATACTTGAGCACAATACGCCCGGAATGTGGCGGCGCGTGCCAGATAGTGTTGAGCGCGCCCTGCACGTGGTTGAACATCCCGGACGCACCGAGCAGAATCGTCGCCAGCCCGATGAGCGAAGCCGCAATGCTCGAAGGCGTATGGTTGAGGTTGGCGATCATCATCTGGATGACGGCGGCCAATTCCGGCCCCACGAATCCCTCGATCTGGTGGGCGATTTCGTCGCGGGCGGCGCGCTCGCCGAACACCAGGCCGGTGATGCCAATGACGACGATGAGCAGCGGCGCGATCGAAAACAGCGCGTAATAGGCCAGCGCCGCCGCCAGCCGCGAGGCTTTGTCGCGCTGCCAGGCGATGAGCGTCTCTTTGAGCAGGTCAAAGATAGCTTTGGGCAGGCGTTTCAGACGTGTCCAGGGCGAGTGCTTATTCATCACCGGTTCCGTGTTCGTACAATGCCCGATGTTCTGGAATTTCGCGGAGAAATGCTTCGCCGCTTGCGCCCGGCAGTCGCGCGGCCCGCGTTTGCAACAGGGCGCGGGCGCGTTCCAAGACTTGCGGCGCGCGCGGATCGCCCAGGGCGCGCAGAGCTTGATAACAATGCCAGTGCGCGCGCCAGGGGCGGATCACGCCATCCGGCAGCGGTGCATGCGCCAGCAAGGTCAGCGCCTCGGCGAGCGGCGTCTGCGCGGCTTCCGCCGCCCCCCGCGCGGCCCGCAAAAACGCCAGCGCGCTCAACCCCAGGGCCAGGTGCGCCGGCTGATCCAGATCGCGCCACAGCGCGACCACCGCCGTGAAATGCTGCTCGGCGGCCTCCCCCGCGCCCTGCGTCTGCGCGATGCAGCCCAACGTGTATTCGGCCATCCCGGCGCGCAGCGGCGCGCTTACCTGCTGAAATCCCGCGCGCGCCATTTCCGCCTGCCGCTGCGCCTCGGCCAGATCGCCTTGATCCAGCCGCGCGCCGGCCAGCCCCAACGCGGCGATGGCCTCCCCCCACCGGTCGGCGGCCTCGCGGCACAGGGCGGCGGCGGCGGTGTAATCCACAATGGCGGCGGCGGCGTCCCCCAACTCATAGGCGATGCTGCCGAGGTTGTTGTGGCTCAACCCCTGCGCGCGCCGGTCGCCGATGGCGCGGCGGAGTTCCAGAGCGCGGGTGTAATTGTCCCGCGCCCGGAGATAGTCGCGCTGCCGCTGCGCCACGATGCCCATGATGTTGTAAGCGTCCGCTTCGCCGCGCCGGTCGCCCAATTCCTGGCACAAAGCCAGACTATGTTCCAGATGGGCTTGCGCTGTGCTGTAATCCCCCTGATTCCAGGCTACATTCGCCAGTCCTTGCAGCGCATCGGCCAAGACCGCTTTGGCCCCGGCGCGCTCGGCGGCGCTGCGCGCCTGTTCATAGAGCGTGCGCGCGGCGGCCGGCGGGCCTTCCTGCCGGCGCAGCGCGTACCCCCATTGCCGGTAGCCGGCGGCCAGCAGCGCCTCG
>Ga0116144_10001942_pt1 | contig 23361 bp, 28 predicted proteins | sample AD_UKC035_MetaG_FD_89746 | JGI IMG/M metagenome (GOLD analysis project Ga0116144, IMG submission 89746) | Active sludge microbial communities of municipal wastewater-treating anaerobic digesters from USA - AD_UKC035_MetaG | ecosystem: Engineered > Bioreactor > Anaerobic > Digestate | place: USA...
GCAGAGCATCCGACGCAAAAGCCCGTGCGGTTGATGACGTGGTGCATGGACCAAGTGAAGGTATCTAGCTGCGTTCTCGACCCCTTCATGGGCAGCGGCACAACCGGCGTCGCCTGTATGAACCTCGGCCGCTCCTTCATCGGGATTGAGCGCGAACCAAAATACTTCGACATCGCCTGCCGCCGCATCGACGACGCGCAGCGTCAAGGCAGGTTGCTCGCATGACCCGCCCCCAGTTCAGCAGAAAAGGCGAGGCGCCGACGGCGAAGGAGTTGGAGCTCATGGCCGCGGCGATGGCGCATCACATACGAGGCTACCCCGAAGCGGCGTCGGGTTGAGCGAATTGTTAGACCGCAATCTATGAGGATCGAGAAATGGAAATCCAGCGACTCCGGAACCTTACGACTGGCCGACTCCACACCGAAATTGGGCACGTTTACCAGGACATTGAGTATCTGATTGGCGAGCAAGGGATCATGACGCACATGCTCCCGCGTGCGGCTCGTGCGCTAGAGCCGATCTTGCGCGCACGCGAATTGGGCGAACGGCTGTGGGACGAAGCGTATGACGTGACTCACACGGGCGAGATCGACCTTCCGCCGCTAGACGCGAATGAGCTTTCCGCGTTCTGGGAAGCGTACAAGGCGCAGCCAAACCCGCTTGCCGGGAAAGATGTGATTGCGGTTGCGGTCTAACACCTGAAATCACGCGCGCGAAGCGTCGCGTGCATTGAATAGTTAGCCGCGCTTGTGCGGCATTGGAGACGACATGAGCACTGGATACGGGCGGCTGGCTGAGGCACGAGACAAGGCGCAGCCGATTGCGCCTGACGAAACGGTGGAAGTTCTGGCGATCGACCTAGACGAGACGCTGCGCGATTACCGACGCATGGCCTTGGAGATATTCGAGCTTCGTGGCGCGATCAGCATCGCACTGCGCGAAATGACAACGTGCAAGTGCGACGGCACGGATGCTGCGATATCGGAAATCGAAGCGATTCTGGCGGCTAACACGCGTTATCCCGCAAATCCGCGGGATAACACCTGAATCCAGTGGATAACACCGCATGAGCGACACGAACAAAATCCCCGCGCGCTGGTACTGCCTTGGATCGACAGGCACGGCGATGCTGTGCAAGGACGAGGAAGACGCGCGCAATAAAGCGGCGTTCGCCGACAACGCAAGGCCGCATCACGCCCCGTACCACGCCGTGCGACTCGGGCCGGTCGATGAGCTGACAGAGGCGATGACGAGGATGTCGAATGCTTTGTTGGGCGACGCCGCCGACGAAATCGAGCGGCTGCGCGCAGAACTGGCCGCCGTGCGCCGCTACCAAGCCGGCAACCCGCTGGGCGGCCCGGCGTCGATGTTCGCCACCGCTGCGTCGCGCATCGAAGCCGGCGAGTCGCTGGATGATGTGCTGCACGACTACGGGTGGTGTCAGGAGGCGGAGAGGGACAGGCTGCGGGAGGGCGCACGCTACATGGCCCGCGTGTGGATTCTGTCGGACGACGACCCGCAATCTTTGGAGGCCGTTGACAACTGCGTCGATGGCTGCTGCGTTGCGGCTGAAACACGCAACCGGGAGATTGCCGCGCTCGACGGCGCGGCGGGAGGTGGCCATGACCGCCGCTGATCCTCTTGTGCAACGGTTGCGCGCCGCCGCTGCGCTTCCGACTGGCCTGTACGCCGAAGCCGCCGCCCGCATCGAGTCCGACGCCGCGAAGATCGCTGCGCTGGTCGAGCAGCATCACCGCGACAGCGCCGAACTGCGCGCGTTGTGCGAGGCTCGCGACGAGGCGAGGCGGGAGCGCGACAGGCTGACCGCCTAGAGGGCGCCACGTTTTCAAGGGGCTTGCAGCGATGCTGCCCCTTTTTGCTGTCCAATATCTGGGCGTCTGTCCAAAACGCCCGGCGTCGGCCGCCACGCAGGACACTGGGCGAAGCGGCCAAGGACACCGGACAAGCGAAGGATGCGCGGCGGTGGCGCACCGAGGAATGGGCGATCGCGGCGCCGGCGTGTAGGGGATTTCCTACGACCCCGATGAATCCGTGACTGCCTCGATCGGCAACAGCGCCGGGGGCGCGATGAACTGTGCCGACATCACGAACCGCGGGGCATCTCCAACAATCGGGCCGGGCGAGCTGCAATAGCCGAACTCGGCATGCCGGTTGACGTTCGCGAGCGTGATCGGCGTGCGCGTGAACGGCTCGCCGGTGATCGGCACGACGACGACAGGCTCGTATGCCAGCATGCGCTCGCGCAGGTCGGCCAGGCTTCCCGTGCGCGCATAGGCGTCGGTGTAGACCTGCGGCGTGAACTCAAGTTGCGACAGCGCCTCTGCCCTGCGTCGAACGGGGAACGGCTGGCCGCCGATGGACTTGTTCAGACGCGACAGGTCCGACCGGCTGGATTCGTACTGCGGCCGGATGCACCAAGCTTCACCCTCGCCGATCCACGCCTCGCCGATCGAGAACGTCGAATCAGCGACAATGGGGGACGACCCGCCGACATCGTTGTAGATGGCGAACTCAGCGCCGATGCACGGCTCCAAGCCGGCATCGAACGGGAACCACGCGACGCGCACGCCGTCCTGGCGCTGTACGACGCGGCACTCGGCGGTCACGTAGTCGAAGTTCGCGTCGGCCGGCCGGCGCAGGCCGCACACGATGCGCGTGCCAACGGGCAACGTGAGGCCCACGAGGCCGCACAGGCGGATCGTGGCGGCTGCCGGCCAGACAGCCTGCATGTCGAGCACGGAAGCGGTCGTCTGCGCGCCAGAGAGCCACTGGATGCGCGTGCCGGACTCGGGCCGTCCGTTGGTCAGCCGGTCGTCGTCGGTCAGGAATGCGGCACCCGTTCCGACGAGCGTCCACGCGATCGATTCGGGCCGTGAGTAGGAGATCAGCATTTCAGCCCCTCAGGGTCAGCAGTAGGGTTTCGGCGCCGAGCCGGCGGGACATGCCTGACACCAGCAGATTCCTGCCGGCGCCGAGGCCGTGCCGCGGATAGACCAAGGTCCAGACTTGGCCGATCTGAACCGGCAGTTCGGCGGACACCTCGAACGTGTAGATCTTGCGCAGCGTGCCGTAGTAGCCGGCCACGTGATCGATCTCGGCCTGAGCGTCCTCTGCAACGTCGAGCAGCACTTCGGCCGGGTCTGCGTTGACCGCCTGCGCGTACGTGGCGCTCAGTGGTGTTGCCGATGCCGCGATCCCCTGAAACCGCTGCGACAGCGCCTGCCGGACGGCCAGCGGCACGACGACAAAATCGGTCACGAAGTCGCCCTCGCCGAGAACGGTCCAGTTCTTTCGGAACCGCATCTGCGTCGAAAGGTTCGGCGCGAGGTCGGGGCGGACGATGGGCTCGGACAACATCTCGGCTGCCGTGATCTCGCCCACGGCTTTCTCGTCCTCGGGCGGTGTCAGACGGGTGAATCGCAGCACGCCGTCGCTGTCGACCCACGCGCATGCGCAGTAGGAGTTCAGCACGGATTCCAGCGCGGCGCGGACTGTCGTCGGCTCCGATGCGTAGAACCCGATACCGGCGTATCCGGTGGCTGCGTCGATGGCCTCGGTGTCGTCGCGCGACCACGCCGATGCAGGAAGGCCGGCGCGGTCCTCGACGATCGAGCGCACGAAGTCGGTCAGGGTGATCGCGTTGATGTTAGACGGCGTGTAGGTGTCGGGGATTTCGAGGATGTACGCCTCGCGGATGATCGCCTGCGTGCCATGAAGAGCGGTTCCGAACACGAGCCGGGGAACGATGTTGGCCGAGGCAGTGATGACGCCCTCGTACGTGCCCGAAGTCGTCCACGAGACCAGCGGGATTCCGCCGGCCGTGGTCAATGCGACGTAGGGCTGCCCGAACGAGTGGGGCGGCGCGATGTACTGGACGACGACGCGGTAACGATAGTGCCTGCCCTCATCCATCTGCGCGGACGTGAGCGCGACGCGACCGACGCCGGCGAGACTGGAGGATGTGAACAGGAGCCTGCCGATTGCTAGATAGGCGGCGTCCACAACATCATCGAACCCGATCAAGTCGCCGTTGCTGTCCTCCGCGAACGGCCTGCCGTAACCTAGCCAGATGTCATCCGCCAGGCTCGGCAGAGTGCCGCCGCCCGTGCTGGATGCGTCCGCCGTCAGCTTTCCGACCGGTTCTGTTTCGAGGACGACGCCGCGGAAGTCGTCGCTGATGACATATCCCGGCGGGATGTCATTGGGATCGAGCGGCGCCCCCATGTCGCGGATGTAGCCCCACCCGACGATTGCGCGATCGCTGAGCGCGTAGATGCGGTTCACCGGGTCGACAAGCACCGGCGTGACGCTGCGCGCGGCGCCTTCGAGGATCGGCCACGGCTTGCCGGCGACGACGGGATCGGCGGATGGAGGGAAGATCATGTTCTGCAGCGGGGCGTCGAGCACGGACATGGCGGACGAAAGGCGCAGGCGCAGCGCGCCGTCGTCGAGCACCTGCAGGTCGTCCACGATCATGTCTGCGACGTGATCGGCTGACAGGATGGATTGCCCTTGCTCGATCCATTCGAGCGTCACCGGCAAATCGCGCAGGTCGAAGTCGAGCAAACCGTCGAGCGCGCCGTCGCCGTTCGCGATCGTGATGTTGACCGCGCTGCCTTGCGTCTGGCTGCGGCCGTCCGGCCAGAAGGCAAGCGACTGGACAATCTCGATGTTGTCGTCGCGCAGCCGGCCCTCGTAGACGGCGTTCGGGATCGGATCGTCTGGCGGCAGGATCAAGTCGCGCGTGCTGACGCGGATCGTCGGAACTTCGGGCGGGTACTCGAACCATCCTTCAGCGCCAGCGACCGGGAACTCGAACGCGCGCTGGCCGGTGTTGAGCCACGCCTTGATGATGTCGCTTCGCGGCGCGCTGACGGAAGCAGCGAGATACCATGGCCCGGTGCTCGGCAGCGTCACCGTGTGCAGCGCGATGCCGTTCAAGAACCACGTCACCGTTGCGGTCGTGTCGATGATGTTCAGCCACACGCCAACGATGTCGCCGGGTCCGCCAGCAGTGACCGCCTGCACGCTCGCGCCTGCGTTGTGGATTTGCCCCTCGGCCACGCGGTAGCCGTAGCCATCCGCGTCGCCGCCGACGTAGGTGGACAGGCTCGCATCCTCGGTCACGAGGCCGAACGACACCGCATCGCTGATGTCGTCGTCGCCCCACGCGGCGAACTCGGCGTACCACGAGAACGCCTGCTTCCCGTACAACGCGCGCGCCGTGCGATTGATGTCGGTCGTCGCAGTCGGCAGGACGATCGTGTTCGCGGATTCGAGCGCGAGCAACGGCCCGAGCGCGGCGGGGTCGAATGTGGAGTAGCGAAGGCCGCTCACAGCGTAATGATCAACGCGAAGCCATTGCCGCCATTGCCGCCACGACCCGAGTTCACTCCGCTACCGCCGCCGCCGCCGCCAGCACCGAGACCGCCATCGCCGCCGCGACCTCCGACAGTGGAACTCGACCCACCGCCTCCGCCACCGCCACCACTGCCTCCGGCATACAGGAGGCTCTGCCCGTCTCCGCCCGCACCGCCCGGAGTCGACCCATTGCCAGCGGTTCCGGCCGCCGGTCGAGTCCAGTCGGATATCGTGGCCCCGCCTTGACCTCCAGCGCGGCCAGTGGCTCCGCTGTGTCCGCCGCCGCCGCCGCCACCGCCGCCGCCGTACATCGCCTGACCACCCCTGCTGCCGTCGTAACCAGAATCACTGCCGCCCGCGCCTCCGGCCGCGCCGCCCAACGGGTTTTTTGCATGGGTGTCAGACTCTCCGGAATTGTTGTACCCCCCGGAATTCCCTCCGCCAAAAGTTCCTCCCGTCGAACCGATCGCGCGGCCTCCCGCGCCTGCCCCACCGGCGCCAACGGAGTGATATCCCGCGCCGACGCCATTGCCTCCATACGCAATCAATGTGGAAAACGTGGTGTCGCCGCCGTCAGCGCCAGCGTTAGGCAGATCGCCTGACGTGAGTGCGGCGCCGCCCGCGCCGCCCGCGCCAATCGTGACGGACTCCGTCGCCCCTAGCGCAGACGCCGGCAGCCAGCCCTCAATCATCGCGCCGCCGCCGCCGCCGCCTACTCCATTTGCACTGCTGCCGCGGCTGCCACTGGCGCCGCCGCCGCCACCTCCGAGCAAGCGCACATAGACATAGGATGCACCATCGGGCTTCGTCCACGTGTGCGATCCAGGCGTTTCCGAATACCAAACGTTCGCACCGCCACCTCCACCGGCGAGTGCAGCGACGTCTGCCAGCGTCGTTTTAACAGTGACGCCATCCTGCACGACTGGCACCAGCTCATCGCCGTCCAGAGGATCGGCAGATGGGAGTTCGGAGATTTTTACGTCGGCCATTTATTCAGTCCTCAGAAGGTCGCCGGATTCGGCAGCGATGGCGTCACCGACCTCGGTCATGATGTGATACGAGACAGAAACGATGCTGATCGTGTCCGTGATCTGCGCGTACGCAGCCGTAGGCGTCTGCGCGTCCCACACGCCGATGGTGAACGAGTGATTGACTGCGCTGACGGTCGGCGTGCCTTCGATCGTGACTTCATCGGCGCCAGGCCCGGATGTGATGTAGAGCCCGTCCGGAAGGTAGCTGCTGATGAGCCCGAACATGTACGGCTGCACGCCGCCCGAGACGGTGTAGGTGTAGCTGTAGGGGACACCCACGTCGCCATCCGGCGCGCTGCCCGCGATGACCAGCGGTTCCGCGACAACCCGCAGCTTGAATTGCCGCGTGACCGACTTGCCCGACGAGTCGCGCAGAATGACAGTGATCGGGTACAGGCCCACGGCCGAGGTCGTGCCGGACAGCACGAAATCGCCGTTGCTGTCCACGCCGAACGAAAGGCCGGCAGGCAGGAAGCCGGATACGAGCGCCCACTGGTACGGCTCGATTCCGCCGTATCCAACCAGCGTAGCGCTGTAGGAAACGCCATAGCCAACAGGCGGCAGGATGCCAACAATCGCTAGACCCGGATTGATCGTAAGGGCAAGGATGCGCTGGTACTTCATCTCTCAAGTACCCAAGCGACACGCCGGCCTCCGCTGGCCCTGATCTCCAGGTTCAGCTCTCGCGTTTCCTGCGCCATCCCCGACAGCGCGCCGCCGAGCGTTGCGTCGGTCTGCCTGTCACTCGACACGATTGTGCTCGCCAGCGAGTCGATGCGCACAGCAATGGATTCGAGCTTCTCGGCAACGATCGTGGTCGATTCCATCTGCTCGCTGAGCGATGCAGTCCGCCCCTCGATCGCGTCCACGATGCGATCCGTGTTAGTGGTGATCGAGTCGTCGAACGATTCGCTGATTGCCGACCAGTCCTGCGCCTCGAATTGCGCGACCAGCGATTCCAGGTACGCCTGCAGCTTCTCGTCGGTGAGCGACAGGTCGGCGCCAAGCTGGCCCAACGTCCAGCCCATCGACTCGGCGAGTTCGGCGAAGCTGTCGCCCGTGGCGTAGGACAACTCTGCGATCCGGCGCGCGAGCTGGTCGGCAATCTCAGGCCGTTGCGCAGCCACCAGCGCATCACGCGCGGCGATGAGTTCGTCGAGCGATCGGCCATCGCCAGAGCTGCCGACATTCCCGCCCGGCGTCGTCGAACCGAAGTTCGCCATGCCCATGACCTGATTGAACAGGTTGGTGTAGTTCGACGTGCTGGCGTACAGGCGCCGGCCGATCTCCAGCACCTGCTGCGGGTCGACCGTGCCTTCGCGCAATCCCTGCAACGCGAGTTCGAGCTTGCGCTGGTCGTTGAACGGGGAGAGGTCGCCGAGCAGCAGGTTCATCTTCTCGCGCATGCCGTCGATGGCCTGCCCGATCGCATCGGCAGCATCCCCGCTGGCGCCGGAAAGCGATGCGATCTGCGCGTTCAGGGATTCGATCGTGTCTCCGCTGCCGCCCGTGATGTAGCCGAGCGTGGCAGCAAGGTCGCGCGATTCGTCCTTGAGCTTGGCGATCAGTGCCGCGATGCGCTGCGCAGCGACGGCATGGACGTTCACAAGGTCCTGCTCGGATGCGCCCGCGCGCCCCGCGGCACGCGCAAGGTCGTTCAGCGAACGGATCGTGTCCGTCGTCCACTTCTCGATCTCAGCGCGGCCGGCGATGAACCCGCCCGCCTGGCCAAGCTCGACCATCAGCTCGCTTGCCTTGATCGCATAGTCCAGCCGAGCCTTCTCGGCCTTGTCGAGCAGGTCGAAGTAGTCGCGCGCCACGCCGGCGAGGCGGATCAGCGTTGCGATCTGTTCGCGGCCTTCCTCGGTCGTCGCGTCGAACGTCTGCATCAACGCCCACATCGCGTCGCGCGTCTCGGGCAGCACGAGGCCGGCTTGCTCGAAGGCGGACGTGAGCGATCCGGCGGCGACTTCGAGCAGGTGATTCGCCGGAGCGAACGCACCCATGAACGCCGTCATGCCCTCGATCATGGCGTCGATGCCGCCGACGAGTTCGAGCAGCCCCTCGCTGATCTGCGCGAACTTCTCGGGGTCGGTTTCATCGAGCGCGAAGCCGAGATAGCGCACAGCTTCCTGCGTCACCTGCACGCCGGTCGCCACGCGCACCAACGTCTCGCCCAAGCCCTCGCCGACTTGCTGGAACTGGTCGATCCACGGCACCACGGCACCGGCGAGGCCGTCGAACAGGCGGCTGAATACCGCCTCGATCTCCTTTTGCTGCTCCTCGGCATCGAGGCCCTTGAGGCTGATGCGGATTTCCTCGACGCGGAACGCCGCCAGCGCCGCTTCGACTTCCTCCGGCAGCAGCCCGAGCGCGAGCGCGCCTTCGCGCACCGTGTCCGCAATCGAGCCAATCACGAGCTGGAACTGCCGCCCGAACGTGTCGGAGATGTCGATGATTCGATCCTTGATCTTGTCTCTGCCGAACAGGCCGCCGTCCGTCCTGATCGTCTGGTACGCACCCACGACGATGCTTTCGAGCATGTCATTCAGCGCGCCACCGGCGATGATGATTCCATTGTCGACGATCTTCCGGCCGCCGCCGAAGATGGCGTTGCTGAGCGATCGGGTGAGCGGGTCTTTGCCGAGGATGTCGAGGTTGAACCCTTGGCTCAGGCCGCCGAACTCCACATCCGCCGCGCCGCGCGCAAGCTGGTTGCCGGCCGCGCCGAGCGCGTTCTGCAGCGAGTGCAGCGCGTTCAGCATCCCTCGATTGATGCCGACGAGCTGCTGCGTGGCGTTCGCCGTGATCTCGACGGCGTTGAGGATGCTCTCGGACTTCGCAGTCGCATCGCCGAGGATCGAACCGGTGCCCTGCGAGGCCTGCCGGTTCTCCGACGTCATGTCCTTCCCGCCACCGCCGCCGAAACTCTTCAGCGACAAGCCGATGCTGGCAATGAACGGAGCGACCGCAGCGGCCATCGCCGCCATGCGCGCCCATGCGCTGTACGGTTCGCCCTGGCCCTGTGTCAGCACGGCGGTTACAGCCGCCTTCAACGCGATGATGTCCTGCACGATCTGCAGGGCGGCCATGCCCTTCTCGATCGCCTTGAAACCCTTGCTACCTTCCTTAGTGAAGGTCTGCATGGCGCCGAGTAGCGCCTTGTACGATCCGAGCGTCTGAATCGCAACCTGCGCGTTCAACTTCTCGACGGCCTTTTGCATCGGCGCGATAATCTCGGGGTCCATCCCCTCCTCGAACGCCGCCTTGATCGCGTCGCCGAGTTCCTTGGCCTGATCTACCATCTCCAAGATCGGCGACTTGGAGGCGTCATTGATCGTTGCCGCTTTGCTCAACGCCTCGTTGATCTTCGCCAGCGCGCGAAGGCGCTCGGTGTCGACCTTCACGACTTCCTTTCCGGCCGCAGCGTTCAACCGCTTGGCGTCCGCAAGCGCGCGCATGACGATCGTCTCTGCGCGCTGCTGTGCCGTTGTCAGGCCGATCAGGCGCGCTTCGTCGGCAAGCTCGGCGACGTACTGGCCCGTTACGTCGCGCTCGCGCTCGATGGCCGCAATGGTTCGCTCGCGCGCATCAGCAGCCGCGTTCTCCGCATCGTCAACCATGCGCAGGATTTCTGCCTGCTCAATTCCACGCGCGCCAAGCTTTGCGTTCTCGGCCTCGGCCTTTGCCGCGGCATCAGCGATGTCGCGCATCGTCTTTTCGTAATCTGCCCACGCCTGGTCTACCGGATCGACGGCGGTAAGCTGCGAGGTGATGTCAACGATCTTCCGAATCGCGGACTCCAGCCCATCGGCGGCCTTTGCGGCAGCCGCCATCGCGCCTTCGTCAGCGAATGCCTGCATGTTCTTGCGCAGCGTCTCCGTGCTGCCGGCGGCCTTCTCGATCGGCTTGTCGATCGCGTCGAGCGTAGCGTTCATGCCGGCAAGCGCGACTTCGATGCCATCCGTTGCCGTCGACCATGCGGTCGAGATCGTCTTTGCGCCCTCGGTCCAACCCTCGGCGAAGTTCCCGCGCATCTTCATGAACGATTCGTTCGCGCCGGCAAAGTCTCCCGTCAACTGCTTGAGCGAACCCTTGATTCCCTCGACCACGCCGCCGACGGCGCCGGCTGCCACCTGCCCAACGCCGACGATGCTGTCGAACGTGGCCGCAACGAGGTTCGTCAGCCCTTCGATCACCGCCTTCAGCACGGTGAACGTCTTGGCGACGTACTCCGCCACCGTGCCAAGCCACTCGAAGTTGTTCCCGCCTTCCCGCGCTCCTACCCCGGCATCGACGAACGCCTCGGCGATCTGCGTCAGCTTCGGCAGCAAGGCTTGCGCGATGTCGTTGCCAACGCCGCGCACGAGATCAGCCATGTCGCCCATGGCGTCGTTGAAGTCGCCGGCCTGCGCCGCTGCCGCATCGGAGATTTCAAGACCAAGCGCCTTTGCGCGGTCCTGAAGTTCCCGCATCCCATCCGCGCCTTGGTTCAGGAACGGCAGCATGTCCTTGCCGGACTTTCCGAAAATCGCCATGGCAACGGCTGTTTTCTGCGCGCTGTCCTCGTACTTGGCAAATTCAGTCGCGGCCTCCTTGAGCAGCTGCTCCGTCGACTTCAGCGTGCCGTCCGTGTTCTTGACGGAGATGCCGAGATGCTCGAATCCCTTCGCCGCGGTGCCCGTGCCGGCAGCCGTGTCGCTGGCCGACTTCGCCAGCTTGCCGAGCGCCGCTTCCAGCTGCTCGGACGACACCGCACCGCGCTTGGCCGCGTACTCAAGCGTCGAGAGCTGTTTCGCCGACACGCCCACGCGCTGCGCAGCTTCGTCGAGGCGGTCCATGTTGTCGATGGCGCTCTTGACCAGCGCAGCGGTTGCCGTGGTCACGGCGGCCAGTGCCGTTCCGATGACCTTGCCGGCCTCCTCGAGGTCCTTCTGCATCTTCTTCGCGGCGCGCGCGGTCTCCTTCTCCGCGCGGCCCATATCCGTGATGAACGTGCCGGTGAGGGCACGAAGCGCGATTGAGATAATCACAGGGGAGGACTCCGATTCATCAGGGCGGACAACATCAGCCGGTCGGATTCGCTGTAGCGATCCGATGACGGCGTTATGGCGGGAGCGGCCTTCCAGGCGTCGCGCGCTGGAAGGAAGTCGACGAGCTTTGCCGGCGGTCGATCTTTCGGCCGGTGCGAGTTGGCGTACATCGTTGCGATCTGCGCGAGCGCCAGCTCGATGCGTTCATCAGGCGCCGGCTCGCGCGACAGGTACGTCGCGATCAGGCGCACATGGGACACCGGCCAATCCATGACGCGCGCGAGCGGCTCCCGGTAGAGCACCGAGAGCCGCACGAGCGTGCGAAGGAACGGATCAGCCGTCAGCCGTTTCCCTCGGCTTCTCCGGCGGGCAACGCGTCGCCCGCATCGTCGACATCGGCCCTCTGCGCCTCTTCGGCGAGCTTGCCGAGCGCGATGATCTTGCTCGCGGGCTCGGCATGAAGCTGCTTGATGTGCGCATAGACCTGGTTGCCGTTCTCGTCAACGAGCGTCATCAGCACGAGCCGCTGTTGCGACTCGACGTTCTCGCCGACATCGATCTCGACGTTGCCCGACTTCGCATTGCCGCGGTACGTCTGGCCCTTCACGAGGGACAGCTGCTCGCCAGCCGTGAGTTCGCGGAAATACACCGTGGTCTCGGTGCCCTTGTGCTTCAGGGTTTTCTTGATTAGTTCCATCGCCGTTGCCTTTCAATGGTCGCCCGGAACGACGCGCGGATACGCACGGCGAACGCGCAGAGCCGCGCGCCGCCCGGACGGTTGAGTGGAGAGGTGGACGCCGTTGAGCCGGTTACGGCAGGTCGGCAGCCGGCAGATCCCAGGCCAGCTCGCTGTTGACCTGGATCGTCACGGTGCCGCGCCAGATGTCGCCCACCTGGGCGTTGATGGCGAAGTTCGAGACATAGCCGCGGAACCCGACGGTCGTCGAGCCGGGCGACAGCAGATTGCCATCGCTGTCGACGCTGACGGGCAGCGCGGCCTGGTCGCTGAACACGACCATCCACGGCATGACAAGGTTGGCCCCCTGCTCCTTCGCCGCGATGAGCGCCTGATGCGACTCGCTGCGCGGGATGAAGTTGATCGGGATCGCCAGTTCGCCGGGATCGGCGAGGCCGCTGAAGTACTCGCGCACCGGCGACGAGAGGCAGGTCATGTCCTGCTTCGGCCGCGCGCCGGAGGTGAGGTCGGGGATGCCGGTCGGGCACGCGACCTGCAGAACGATGGTGCCGTCCGGATCGGACGACGATGCACCCGGCGAATAGCCGAAGCAGAGCCGGGTGTACTTGGTTTCGATTACGCCTTCGGTCATGACACTTTCCTCATCGATGTTGGCGGGGAGTCCGCCGGTATATGGCCGAGCGCTCGGCCAAAACGCAGAAGGCCCGCGCATGGCGGGCCTTCGTGATCCGTGTTTCTGGTCTCGTCAGGTGCTCGAGCTGCTGATCGAGTCGCTACTCGAGGCGTCATCCTCGCGGTGCACGAACACGCGCACGTCGAAGTCAATGCGGTAGCGGCCGGTCTCGATGTCCTTGCGCATGTCGCGCACGGCCTCGACGTGGTGCGCGCGCTCGATGCACCGGCGCGCCGCGGCGGCGAGGTCGCGCAGTTCGTCGACGGCGTCGCCGCCGTTGTCCGACCAGCACGACACCTGGACGAGCGTCGAGTCCGCGCGAGCGGCGCCACGGTCCAGCGTGTTGATCGGCAGGATCGTCGAGGCGAACTGCGTCAGGTACGGTGCGACGACGCCCTGCGGCGCGGTGCCGTGCGGGTAGAACCGCACCGGCGACGTGCCGATGAACGCCGTCACGGACGGGTCCGCGGCAATCAGCGGGAACAGGCTCGGCAGGTTCATCCCTTCGCCCTCGCCTCGCGCTCGACACGGTCGATCACCTTCTGCGTTCGCGCGCGCATCTCCGCGACGAACGTCTGCACCGCGGCGCCCTTCTTCGCATCGAACGCCGGTCGCAGCCATGGCATCGGCTGCCGGCGCTCTGTGCCGTACTCCAGCAGTCGCCCGACCTGCACGGCCGTGATGCCGCCTTTCCTGCCTTGTCGGCCCTGCGGGTATCTCTGTCCGCGCTTGATGCCGACGACGAAGGCCTCGCCGCGCTCGCCACCGCGCATGCGGCTGCGCTTCGCCTGGATCGACTTCATCAGCAGGCCGGTGCTTTCGTTCTCGCCGCTCTTGTTCGGTGTGTCGATGATGCGTTGCACATTGCGCTTCGCCTCGTCGCGGAGGACCTCGGCGGCCTTCTTCAGTGCCAGCTTCACGGGGCCGCCGGCTTTCGAGACGATCTCGGGCGGCAGCTTGCGCAGCGCATCGAGGACGCCCGCCAAGCCTTGCACCGATACGGTTTCAACTGCCATCAGTGAGCCCGTCCTTGCAGGTGATGCGGTACTGCCTGCGCGCAGTGGCGTCGGTCTCGATGCCGGTGATGTCGAACACCTTGCCATCCCACAGGATGCGCCACGTCGGCAGCAGGCCGGGGAACCACGGCATCTGGATGCGCGCTGTCGTCTCGGCCTGCTTCGCGTCGGCGGCGTAGAACTCGCGGCCGCGCCCGGTCAGGACTTCGGCCGGCACCTCGTTGAGCGGCGTATCGCTGTCGAGCCACACCGTTTCCCAGGTGTAGGGCACGGCGCCGGTGCGCGGGTTCTGTGGGCCCGCGACCTTCTCCTGGATGTTCACGCGGTGGCGGTAGCGTTGGGCGTCCACTCAGACCCCCAGCCCGCGCCGGTACGGCATCAGGACGGTCTCGGCGTTGCGGCGCATGCGCTCGGCCTTGTCGGGGTCCGTCTGCTCGTAGGCGGCCTGCACGAGGATGCAGACGGCCTTCTCGAACGACGGCGCGATCGGATCGTCGCTGCTCGGAACCTGCTCGCTTTCGCACTCGCTCGGGTAGTCGAGCGGGAGCGTCGGCGGCTCCGTGCGGTTCAGGAAGCGCAGCGCCTCGTCCTCAGCTTGGTCGATCATCTGCTGCAGCAGGGGATCATCCGCGGACTGGAACACGCGCAGCCACGCCTTCACGGTGGCGAGGTCAACGAAACTCACGGTAGGCCTCCACGTCGCTTCCGATCCAGCGTTCGAGCATGCGCAGCCCTGGGTCGCGCGAACCCTGTGGCTGGTGGTGGCACGGCATGTAGCCGCCGCGTCCCGGCAGACCCTTGATGCCGACCACGCGGCCGTCGGGGAAATAGCGCTTTCGCCCCGCGTACAGCTCCCACCCGTCGCGGTCGACGTAGGCCTCGCGGCTCGCGGCGATCGCGCGCAGGTGCTCGATCACGCGGCCGTTGAACGCCATCGACGACGTCCACGGCCACGCAGCCCGGTACGCACCGACACGCTGCAGCCGCACGTTCGCCCACCGCTGCGGCCCGACGCCGACGAGATCGTGCTCGCGCAGGCGCGCGGCGCAGGTCTCGAGGTAGTCGGCCGCATACCAGTCGTCATCCTCGACGACGACGACCGGCGCCTGCAGGGCCGCGTCGAGGCCGGCGACGAAGTTCCGCGGCTGCGTGCGATCACCCTCGCGCCAGAACGGCATCGGCCGAACCACGTCGATGCACCAGTTCTCCGGCAGCTCGGCCGGCATCGGCGTGGGTTCTTCGCCGTCGTCGACCACGATCCATCGAACCTGTCCGCGGAACGTCTGCCGCGCCATCCAGCGTGCGCACAGCGCGAACGCCTCCGGCCGGCAGCCGGTTGTCGTCAGGACCTGAAGCATGCGTAGCGCTCCGCGTCATCGCCAATCCACGATCGCAGCACGGACAAGTCATCGTCCTGGTCTCCGGCGAAGTCGTCTCTGTGCCCGATGCCAATACCTCCGCGGCCCGGCATGCCCTTAATCCCCACGACGTGCGTCGCGACCGTCAACATCGCCGGCACCCGGCACTCGCGCCAGAGCCGCATGTCAAGGCCGGACGCGTGTCGGCCCGCGAGGCTGAACAGCATTCGCGTCGCGCGCCCGATCGTCGCCGTGCTGCACAGGCTCGCGTGCGCGACGTTGCCCATGTTCCGCGCGACGCGCCGGCGGACGTGGTAGTACCGCGCGCCGGCCTCACCGAACAGTTCGCAGTGCGTGAGCGCATCCGCGCAGGTCTGAAGCCACGCCGGAGAATACCAGTCGTCGTCCTCCACGATCACCAGCGGGACCTCGCCGTCGATCGCCAGCAGGCCGGCGCGCAGGTTCCGCGCCTGCGTGTTCTGGCCGGGCTGCCACACCGGCCGCGTGCGCATCACCTCGACCTTCCAGGTCGCCGGCATGGTCGGCGCATCGATGCCCGGCTCGCCGTCGTCGACGATCACCCAGCGCACGGGCTCGGTGTACGTCTGCCGGCGCATGTACTCGACGCACATGCCGAAAGCCTCGGGCCTGCCGCCCGTGGTCGTGAGTACCTGCAGCGTCATGCGCGCGCGACCGCGAAGGTGTGCAGCGGCTCCTGCCGCCGGATCAATCCGCGCTCGCCGTGGTCGTTCAGGGCGAATGCCACGTTCGGCCCGCTGTTCGCCGTCGCGACGTCCTTGTAGCCGGACACCTCGAGCACGGCGCGCAGACCCGACTCCGTGAACCGGTAGAAGTCATCAGGGAACGCGTGCCGCGGGAAGCAGAACGGGACCGTCACGATCAGCAGCGCGCCGGGCTGCATCAGCGCGCGCAGCCGCACCAGCGCGGTCCACGGGTTGCGCACGTGCTCGAGCACCTCGGACAGCACGACGCCGGAGAACCGGCCGATCCACTCGTCGGGCGGGTCATGAAGATCCGCGACCACGTCGACGTTCGGGCCCGGCTGCATGTCGATGCCTGTCCACTGGCCGCGGGCGAGGTCGCGATTCACGACCCACCAGGCGTCCGGCGTGTGCATGCGCGAGCCGACCTCGAGCACGTCATCGCCGAGGCCGGCTGCGTGCTTCTCGATCCACGCGCGGACCTGCCCGCGCACGCTATTCGGTGGCAGCCTGTTCAAGCTGTTCCTCCAAGGTTCCACGTGGAAAGCACGTCAGCGCAGTGGCGCGCGACGCGTTGATGACCTCGACCCCGAGCGCGCGCATTTGCCGCGAGCACTGTGCGAATCGCTCGAACCACTGCGGCATGCTCTTCGCGTTGCCGAGGCTCTGCGGGTGGTCGCCGTGCGAATGCGACTTGCCGCCTGTTCGCTGGCAGTCATAGCCGGCCAGGACGATGCGGCGCGCACCCATCCAGGCCGACAGCGCGATCGCCGCGGCTCCCGAGTTGCTGAACGTCTGGAACGGACTCGCCTGCGCGAACCCGTGTTGCTGCCGGCCGCTGAAGCGAAGGCCACGGAACGATTCGATGACGTCCTGCCCGTAGACCTTCCACCACGGCGGGTCGATCGCATACAGCGCATCGGCCCAAGGGGCGGCCTTGAACATCGTGTTCGTGACGACTACGGCTCGCCGGCCGGTTCCTCCGGATCGTCCTTCGCCTTCTTGCGCTTGCCCTTCGCCGGCTCCGAATCGCCAGCGTCGGATTCGCTCGACGTCGTCTGCGGTGCAGCTTGGACCGGAAGCGATGCAGACGACGGTGAATCCGTCCCACCGGCCTGGGGAGGGTGTTCATCGGCCGGGAGGCCGGAGAAGCTGACGAGGCCCTTCTCGCGCAGCGCGCGCGCCGCGGTGCTCGTGATGTTCGGTGTGTCACCCCGCTTGTAGGTGACGCCACAGTGGTTGAACGTGGAAAGTGCGGTGACGATCATGCTCGGCTCCAAAGAGAAAGGGCGGCCGAAGCCGCCCTTTCAGGTGGTTGCACTGGTTCGACCGGATCAGCTCAGGTCGTCGAAGCCGCCCTTCACAAACGCGGCCGGCCGGTAGACCGTGAGACCGATCCGCTCTTCGCAGCGGATGGTCGCCATGTTCTTGATGAAGTTGTCGCGGTCCTCGAGCGAGATCACGACGTTGACGTCCTCGCGATCCCAGCCCTGCACCGCCAGGCCACCGCCGAACGCACCGACGAGGAAGTCGTCGGCCGAGATCGCCTGCGTCGGAACGACGTTGCGACCCCACAGGCCCGGCAAGTTCACCGAACGCGGGTTGGCGAACAGGTAGGCGTTGTCCTCGGTCTTCGTCAGCTCGATCGCAGCCCAGTCGATCGGGCTGATCACGATACCGTCCGCCCAGTACTCGGCGAGCTCGACCTGCAGCAGGGCCAGACGCAGACGGTCGAGGCGGGTCTCGGCCTGCACGGTCACGCCCGGGTTGCTGTAGGCCGTGGCCTGCGTGTAGATGCCGTCGAGGTTGAGGCCGACACCGCTGCCGTTCAGCAGCTGGTTTTCCTCGACAAGCTTCAGGCCGTAGCGCAGGCGGCCGTCGATGTACGACTGCAGCTGCGGCACGTCGGCGAGCACCTGCTTCGACGCGTGGATCCAGTGCGCGATCGTCACGATCGGGGCCTGCGCGGCTTCGAACGTGATGTTCGATTCCGCCTTGCCGGCCGACGGGTTCTCGGACACCGGCGCGGCGCTGTTGGTGAACACCAGCTCGCGCGCGAACTCGACCGAGTTCGAGGTCGTGCGACCCCACGCGATCAGGTCGCTGATCGTCAGGCGACGCAGGCCCGGCTGCTGGATGCCCGGGATGCGATCCGGAAGGATCAGGTCGCCCGCCGATGCGGCGCCTTCCGTGATCTTCGCCTGCACGCCCATCGCGAACGAGCCGGCCGGGCGCTTCGCCCAGGTCTGGAAGCCTTCGTTCGCGGTGACCTGCTCGCCCATCGTCTGCGGACGCTCGGGCTCGCCGCCGCCCTGCTCGAGCTTGGCGAGCTTCTGCTCGGCCGACTGCAGGTTCGCGCGCAGCTCGCCCTGCTGCATGAGCAGTTCGTCGACCTTGGCGCGGGTTTCCTCGGAGAGCTTGGCGTGCGCCTTGATCTCCTTGTCCGCCTTCTCGGCGTGGGCCTTCAGCTGGTCGCCGACCTGCTTCAGGGATTCGTTGATTGCCTTGATGTCGCCATCGGCGGCCATGGTGCTACCTCTCAGAGAATGGTGGTCAGGGATGCGGCGATGGCCGCGGACTCGCGCAGCTCGGCAGGGTCACCCTCGCCGGTCGCGGACGGGTCGCCCGTCACGCCGCCAGCCCGGAGGCTGGACTTGAAGTCGCTGATGAGGCGAACGGCCTCGTTCTTCGGCATGCCGCTCGCACGCATGGCCGCTTCGATGCGGCGCACCGCGCTGGCCTTCGCCTTCTCGCCGTCGCTGGCGATTTGGTCGGAAGGCAGCAGTTCGTCGGCGAAACCCTGCTCGATCGCGGCGCTGCCGCCGATCCACGTCTCGGCATCCATGAGCTTGGCCATGGCCTTGACGTCCTTGCCTGTGTGCGCGGCGTAGATGTCGGCCATCGCCGTGTCGAACGGCTCGAGCGTGTCGGCCACTTCGCGCAGGTCGTGGCGGTTGCCGATCGCCATGACCCAGCAGTTGTGCACCATCAGGAATCCGGCGCGTGCGATCTGCACGGTGTCGCCGGCCATCGCGATGATCGACGCCGCGGAGGCCGCCACCCCGAGCACCTTCACCGTCACGTCACCCGGGTGCTCGCGCAACAGGTTGTAGATCGCCATGCCCTCGAACAGGTCACCGCCGGGGCTGTTGATGTTGACCGTCACCGGCCCTTTTCCGAGAGAGCGCAGCGCGCCGGCGATGCGCTTCGCCGTTACGCCCTCGCCGGTCCAGTAGTCGTAACCGATCACGTCGTAGACGCTGATCGAGCGGTCCTCGTCGTCGGCCGCAGCGCGCACGCCGGCATCCCAGCGATCGAGCGCCGCTGGCGCAAGGTGCGGGCGCACGTCGGCCTGCGGGCGGCCGGCAGGCGCACCCGGGAGTTGGCGGGTCGTCATGGTTCAATCCTTCCTGTCGTCGGCGAGGCCGAGGAATGCGCGGATCGCCGCGCGCGCGGTGTTGGCGTCATCGACACCGAGGCCGATGCTGTCGAGCGTGGTCATCGCCGATTGCACGGTCAGCACCGCGGCATTGCCGCCCATCGGCTCCCGGTCCTCGAGCTCGCGGACCTCGTCGCGCGTCAGCACGCCGTTGTTGACCATCGCGGTGTAGAACGCCGAGCGGCCCGCGCTGTCAGCGCGCAGCAGGCCCTCGACGGCGAACTTCGGGTAGAAGCGCAGGCGCTCTGCCGGCGTGAGCAGGTCCTTGCTGATCGCCTGCTCGATCCGGCGCAGCCACGGCGCCAGGGTGAACGTCAGGAAGCCGATCATCTGCTGCTCGATGCCAGTGCCCCAGCTCGTCGACTTCTCGGCGTGGCCGACCATGAAGGGCGGAACGCGGAACCAGCGGCAGATTTCCTCGACGCTGAATCCGCGCGATTCGAGCAACTGCGCGTCGTTCGGGTTGATGCCGAGCGTGTCGGCTTCCATGCCACCCTCGAGCAGGGGCGACTTGCCGGCGTTGATCGCGCCGGTGATCTCTTTCAGGTTGTCGCGGAACTCGGTGCGCTGCTTCTCCGAGAGCACGCGCTCCATCTTGAAGTAGACCGTCTGCATCAGGCCGTTGGCGAAGGTCTTGCCGGCTGCCACATCGGCGGCCTGCGCGGCGCCGAACACGTTCGCGCCGTACTGAACGACCGACACGCCGCATTTCCCGTCGAGCGTGAAGCCGGGGATCGTCCAGATGCGATCGCGCGGGATGACGCGCTGGCGACCGTTGTCCTCGGTGTAGCGATACTCCTTCCGACCTTCGAGCCCGCGCGTGACGCTCAGTCGGCCCGGCGCAAGAAACTGCAGGCCGACGAGCCGGCTGTCGGCCATCAGCTTCTCGACGTAGGCGTTCCCGCGCAGGAGCATCGCCGCGACCGTCGATTCCCAGAACACCGCCGCGGTACTGTCGACATTCGGCTGGTCGTGGATCACGAACTGCAGCGCATGATTGCGCGCGACGCGCTTGCCGGCGCTCGTGCGCTCATACATCGACAGCGGCAGCGTGCTGATCGTCTCGGCAATCAGCCGCGTGCACGCCCACACCGCGGACAGCTGCATCGCGGTCGTCGGCGTGACGGCCTGCCCAGAGTCCGAGCGGATCGACAGCGGCGCCCACCAATCGGCATCGGTCAACGTGCCCGGAACGTCGAGCCAGTTCAGGATGGCGGCCCGGATGCGCCCCGGCTTCTTCGCGGTCTTGGTCTTCACGTCAAACGATCACCGGATTCGCCAGGAAGTCACCCATGTCGACCTCGTCGTCCGCTGCCAGGGCGACGCCGACGGCCATGTAGAGGGCCACCATGTCGTCGATCTTGTCGGGGCTCCGCTTCTTGTCCGGAGCCATGTTCAGGTTCGCGTCGTACCGCGGCACGACGTTGCTGGCGCACCAACGCAGCACCGGGTCGCCGGAGTGCGCGAGGTAGCCCTTGCGGTAGGCCTGCTCGACCTCTTGCATTGCAGGGTGGTAGGAGCGAGCACCCTGGATGAACTTGACCAGGGGCAGTCCGTCCGCGATCAGCCGATTGCACAGGTCGCGCGAGTTCCAATCGTCGAAGGCGATCGCCGTCGGCCGGAAACGCTCCGCGTCCTCGCGGATCGCCGCCTCGATGACCGCGTAGTCGACGGTGTCGCCGTGCGTCTGTTCGATCAGGCCGGCCGCGACCCAGCCGGCGTAGGCGTGCGCACCACGCTCAGTCCGATGCGCCACCGCGTCCGCGGGCACCCAGCGCCGGCCCCAGGTGTACCACCGTCCCTCCACGCGCCAGACAAGACGCCAGGCCGTGAGGTCTGTCGTGCTCGAAAGGTCGAACGCTGCCCAGCACGGGAACTGCGCCAGCCAGTCCAGGTCGACCGCGCCGTCGCAGCGTTTCCACCGGGCGATGTCGATCAGCGCGCGCGCTGCGGACGCCTGCCGGTTCAGCCGCTTGATCCGGAACTCGCCGAGCCGGCCGGGCATCGCCCGGGCCTCGATCGCCAGCTTCGCCATCTCGCGCGCCAGCAGCGGATTCGCGTCCATCAGCGGGTTGGCCTTGATCCACTTCGTGTCGTCGAAGTCCTCGTCGTCCTCGTCGACGGCGTAGATCAGGGCGAACAGGTGATCGGCTTCGATCACACCCTCGAGTACCTGCTGCGCGAAGTGCCGCAACTCCGGCCACGGTCCGGGCGTCTCGTAGCCCTCCGTCGTCGTGAACAGGAACAGCGGGTTCGCGCGCGCGCCGGCGGCAGACTTGAGCACGTTCAGCAGATCGTGCGACTTGTGCGCGTGCACCTCGTCGAGGCCGGCCGAGCTCGGGTTCAGGCCGTCCTGCGTCGAGGCCTTCGCGTTGATCGGCTTGAACGTGCCACCGTTCGACAGGCATGCGATCGCGTTGGCGAACGGCTCGACACCGAACGCGATGCGCAGGTCGGGCGTCCGCTCGACCATCCGACGCGCGATCCCGAACACGATGCGCGCCTGCGCGCCGGTCGTCGCCGCCGACACCACCTGCGGCCCGACCTCGCCCTCGCAGCACTCGCAGTACAGCAGGACGCCGGCCGCCCATGTCGACTTCGCGTTCTTGCGCGCGACAGCGAACAGCGCCTCGCTGAACCGGCGCGTGCCGTCGGGATTCCGGAAGCCGAAGATGTTGACCGTCGCGAATACGTGCGCCGGGTGCAGCACGATGTTCGGCGTCTCCCACCGACCCTCGACGTGCGGCAGCTGCTCGATGAACCGGCATGGGTCCGCGGCGTGCCAGGCGCAGAACCGGAACGGTGCGCCCTTGCGCTTCGACCGCTTCAGGTCGTCGAGGAACCGGCGTGCCGCCAGCCGGACCCACTTGCCGAACTTCTTCCCTCGCTTGTCGGCCGCCGCTTCTCGCGCGTACGCGATCGCGATGGCGACGTGATCACGCTGGCCGCTTGCCGATCCCGGCGAACGCGTTCCCCTTGGGCTTCTCGACATTCGGATCAACCAGGTTGGCGGCAACTCGGCGACGCGCGGCCGGCGTCATCCCGAACTCGGACCAGAGCGCCTTCAGCGCGTTGTCGTCCGATGCGCTCATGTCCATGCCGGCCTTCGCCTTCTGCCGGAACCGTTGCCACGCGTAGCAGACCTGCTCGAGCGGGTAGAGGTCGACCTCCTGCAAGACGCCGGCGGCGACCAGCTTCGGCCCGAGGTCGTTCCACGCCTGCGCACCGTCCGGGTTCAGGTGTTGCGGCGGATCGGGGAACTCCCTGACCGGCTCGAACGACGGCGCATCGGCCGGCTCGCGGTCCGGGCGCGACGTGCCGGCGAGCAGCTTCAGTGCCGGCGGCTTTGCCTTTCGTCCCACAAAAACCCCTTTGCCGGATATCGCCGGTGCGAAAAAACGATTGGACGCCGCGTGCCGTAGACGGGAAAGGGCAGACTTTCGCCCGCCCCCCCCGGCTCACAGTGTCTGGATGTCCTTGCGCATCGGCGGAACCACGCCCCCGTTCAGGTCGAAGGTCGGAGCCTCGTCGTCCTCGATGCCTTCCTCGATCAGCGCGAGCAGCGCCTGTTCGAGCTGGTCGACTCGGCGCTCAAGGCTTGCGATGCGGTCTGCGGCGCTGGTGCCTGCATCTCCAGGCGCGTTTTCTTGCTGTGGTCCGTGATGCATAGCGTCTGCAGGTTGCTCGGGTCGTTGTTGTGGCTGTCGCCGTCGACGTGGTCGACCTGGTCGCCGTAGCAGCCGCACACGGCGCATACGAAGCCGTCGCGGGTGAGGATCACCTCGCGCATCTGGCGCCATGCCTTGCTGCCAGTATGGAAAGCGCGGCGGCGCTGGCGGTTGGTGGCTTGCTTGCCCTGCGGGTTGTGCTTCGGTGCTGTGATGTTGCGCGGGCGGAACGTGGGCGCCTTGCGTGGCATCAGCGGACCATCAGGTCCGAGGCGCGGACGGGCAGCGCGCTCATCGGATCGCCCCATTCGCCCGGAGCGCGCCCTCGCACGTGCGCGCAGC
>Ga0116144_10001944_pt1 | contig 23347 bp, 22 predicted proteins | sample AD_UKC035_MetaG_FD_89746 | JGI IMG/M metagenome (GOLD analysis project Ga0116144, IMG submission 89746) | Active sludge microbial communities of municipal wastewater-treating anaerobic digesters from USA - AD_UKC035_MetaG | ecosystem: Engineered > Bioreactor > Anaerobic > Digestate | place: USA...
CTCGACACCGCGGTGAACAACGCCGCCGCCGCGCGCGCCTCGCTGCAGGCCGCGCATGCCGCCGCGGAGCTCGCGCGCAAGGCGGTGCGCGACGCGGAGCTGCGTGCACCGCTCTCGGGCCTGATCTCGCAGCGTTTCGTCCAGCCCGGCGAGCGCGTCAACGTCGATGGCCGCATCGTCGAGATCGTCGACCTCTCGCGCCTCGAACTGCAGGCGGCGGTCCCGGCCGAGGAGATCGCCGCGCTGCGCGTGGGCCAGCGCGCGCGCCTGGCCGTCGATGGCCTGGTCACGCCGGTGGCCGCACGCGTGGTACGCATCAACCCCGCGACGCAGGGCGGCACGCGCGCGGTGCTCGCCTACCTGGCCGTCGAGCCGGCAGCCGGGCTGCGCCAGGGCCTCTTCGCCCAGGGCAGTGTCCATACCGGCAGCCGCACCGTGCTGGCGGTTCCGCAGAGCACGCTGCGCACCGACCGCAGCCGGCCGCAGGTGCTGGTGGCCGAGGACGGCCAGGTGCGTGCGCGCAGTGTCGGGCTGGGCACGCGCGGCGAGGCCGATTTCGGCGCCGGGCCCGAGCCGGCGGTCGAGGTGACCGAGGGCCTGAGCGAAGGCGCGATCGTGCTGCGCGCAAGCGTCGGCAACCTGCCCGACGGCACGCGGCTGCAGCTGCCGCCGCAGGTCCAGGCGCAGGTGCAGGCCAACGCCGCTGAAACCGCCGCAGCCGCCGGCGCAGCGGCCGCAGCAGCAGGCCTTGCCGTGATGGCCAGCGCCCCCCGCCCCTGAGCGAGGCGACGGACCATGTGGTTCACCCGCGTCTCGATCGCCAACCCGGTGCTGGCGACGATGGTCATGCTGGCCTTCGTCGTGCTGGGCCTCTTCAGCTACCAGCGGCTGTCGATCGACCAGTTTCCCGACGTCGACATCCCGACCGTCGTCGTGCAGATCGACTATCCCGGCGCCTCGCCGGAGATCGTCGAGGCCGAGGTCACCAAGCGCATCGAGGAAGCGGTCAACACCGTCGCCGGCATCGACACGGTGTTCTCGCGCTCCTACCAGGGCAGCTCCGTCGTCATCGTGCAGTTCAACCTGCACGTCGACGGCCGTCGCGCCGCCGAGGACGTGCGCGAGAAGGTCGCGCTCGTGCGCCCGCTGCTGCGCGAGGAGGTGAAGGAGCCGCGCATCTCGCGCTTCGACCCCGCGGCGCAGCCGATCTTCAACGTCGCGCTGCTCTCCCCCGACGGCAGCGCCAGCGCCCAGGACCTCACCACCTTCGCCACCCAGGTGCTGCAGAAGCGGCTGGAGAACGTGCGCGGCGTCGGCGCGGTGAGCGTCATCGGCGGCGTCGCGCGCGAGATCCAGATCCAGCTGCGGCCCGAGGCGCTCGAGGCGCTGGGCGTCGGCGTCGACCAGGTCGTGGCCGCCGTGCGCAGCGAGAACCAGGAACTGCCGCTGGGCGAGCTGCGCTCGCCCGAGCGCGAGACCATGGTCCAGCTCGACGCGCGGATGAAGGCGCCGGCGGACTTCCGCGACATCGTCGTCGCGCGTCGCGGCACCGGCGCGCCGGTCAGGCTCTGGCAGGTCGCCGACGTCGTCGACGGCCCGCAGGAGGCCCAGACGCTTGCGCTCTACAACGGGCAGCGCACGGTGCTGCTCTCGGTGCAGAAGAGCCAGGGCGAGAACACGATCGCGGTCGCCGACGGCCTCGCGCAGGCGCTGGCGGACGCGCAGCCGCTGCTGCCACCGGGCATGCGCACCGAGGTCAACCGCGACAACTCGCGCGCGATCCGCGTCTCGGTGGCCAACGTGCGGCAGACGCTCTTCGAGGGCGCGCTGCTGACGATCGGCATCGTCTTCCTCTTCCTCAACAGCTGGCGCTCGACCGTCATCACCGGGCTGACGCTGCCGATCGCGCTGATCGGCACCTTCCTCTTCATGTACGCCGGCGGCTTCACGATCAACACGGTGACGCTGATGGCGCTGTCGCTGTGCGTGGGCCTGCTGATCGACGACGCGATCGTCGTGCGCGAGAACATCGTGCGGCACGCGCAGATGGGCAAGGGCACGCGCGAGGCAGCGCTGCAGGGCACCCAGGAGATCGGCCTGGCCGTGCTCGCGACGACGCTGTCGATCGTCGCCGTGTTCCTGCCGATCGGCTTCATGGGCGGCATCGTCGGCAAGTTCTTCCACGAGTTCGGCATCACGATCGTCGCGGCGGTGCTGATCTCGATGTTCGTGAGCTTCACGCTCGACCCGATGCTCTCCAGCGTCTGGCACGACCCGCAGGCACACGGCCAGCCCGAGGGTGCGCCGCAGGGCTGGTACGAACGCACGATCGGCCGCGTCACCGGCGCCTTCGACCGGCTGACCGCACATCTGGCCGACGTCTACCAGGCGATCCTCGCCTGGGCACTGGTGCACCGCGTCAAGACGGTGGCGATCGCGGTCGCGAGCTTTGCCGCGAGCTTCGCGATCCTGCCGCTGCTCGGCGCGGAGTTCGTCCCGCAGGCCGACTTCTCGGAGACCATCGTCAACTTCGAGACGCCGGTGGGCTCCTCGCTCGAGGCCACGGAAGCACGCGCGCGGCAGATCGACGCCGCGCTGCGTGAACTGCCGGAGGTGCGCCACACGGTCACGACGATCAACAGCGGCTACGCCCTGGGCAAGAACGTCGGCTCGGTCTACGTGCGCTTCGTCGATCGCAAGGAGCGCAAGCGCAGCGTCGACCAGATGACGCCGCCGCTGCGCGAGCGCCTCGCGCGCATCCCCGGCGTGCGCATCACCAACCTCGGCGTGCCCGACCTCGGCGGCGGCAAGACGCTGCAGTTCTCGATCCAGGGCCCGGACCTGGGCGAACTCGAGCGCCTGTGGCGGCAGGTCGGCCCGCGACTGGCGGCGATCCCGGGGCTCGTGGACCTCAACAGCTCGCTCGAGCCCGACAAGCCGACGGTGGCGATCCGCATGAAGCGCGAGGCCGCCGCCGACCTCGGGCTCAACGCGAACGCCGTGGCCGCTGCGCTGCGGGTGCTGGTCGCAGGCCAGACCGTGGGCAACTGGCGCGCCGACGACGACGAGACCTACGACGTCGTCGTGCGCCTGGCGCCGCAGGCGCGCGTGCAGGCCGGGCAGCTGCAGCGCCTGCCGCTGGTGGTCGGCACGGCGGCCGACGGCAGTGCGCGCATCGTGCGCGTGCAGCAGGTCGCCGAGGTGCTGCCGGACACCGGACTCAACCAGATCAACCGCCGCGACCTCACGCGCGAGGTCAACGTCGACGCGAACACGCAGGGCCGCAGCTCCGGGGATGTCTCCGCCGACATCCGACGCGTGCTCGACGACACCGCCTGGCCGCCGGGCTATCGGTACAGCTTCGGCGGCTCGACCAAGTACATGCAGGAGAGCTTCGGCTTCGCGATGATGGCGCTGGCGCTGGCGGTGGTCTTCATCTACATGATCCTCGCGAGCCAGTTCAGGAGCTTCCTGCAGCCGCTGGCGCTGATGAGCTCGCTGCCGCTGACGCTGATCGGCGTCGTGCTCGCGCTGCTGCTCTTCGGCTCCACGCTCAACATGTTCTCGATCATCGGCATCGTGATGCTGATGGGCCTGGTGACGAAGAACGCAATCCTGCTCGTGGACTTCGCGATCCGGGCGCGAGAAGCCGGCGTCGAGCGCACGCAGGCGCTGCTGGACGCCGCGCGCGTGCGGCTGCGCCCGATCCTGATGACGACGCTGGCGATGATCTTCGGCATGATGCCCCTCGCCTTCTCGGCCACCGAGGGCTCCGAGCAGCGCTCGCCGATGGGCCAGGCGGTGATCGGCGGCGTCATCACGTCCTCGCTGCTGACGCTGGTCGTGGTGCCGGTCATCTACTGCTGGCTGGACGACCTCGCGCAGGCTCTGGCCCGGCGCCGGCATCGGCGCGACGGGCAGAGTCAGCCTGATGCCAAGCAAGCCGCCTAGAATCCCCCGGGTCTATCCGACAATACCCCATACCGTATGATCATGGACATCGAAACCGCCCGCTTCAACATGATCGAGCAGCAGATCCGCCCCTGGGACGTCCTGGACCCTGCGGTGCTCTCGCTCCTGGCCACCGTGCGACGCGAGGACTTCGTGCCTCCGGCGATGCGCGCCTTGGCCTTCGTGGACACGCAGGTGCCGCTGCTGCCGGGCCAGCCCGACGGTCCGCGCATGCTCGAGCCGCGCGTGCAGGCGCGGATGCTGCAGTCGCTGCAGGTGCAGCGCCACGAGAAGGCGCTCGAGATCGGCACCGGCGCGGGCTACATGGCCGCACTGCTCGCGCACCGGGCGCAGTCGGTCGTGACGCTCGAATGCCACCCGGAGCTGGCGAAGATGGCGCGCGAGAACCTGCGGCGCAACGGCCTGATCAACGTGCAGGTGGTCGAGGTCGGCGCCGCCGAAGGCGCCAAGGGCTATCCGGCCGAGGCCCCGTACGACGCCATCCTGCTCTCGGGCTCGGTGGCCGAGGTCCCGCGCGTGCTGCTCGAACAGCTGCGCATCGGCGGGCGCCTGGCGGCCATCGTCGGCGACGAGCCGGTGATGAGTGCGACGGTCTACACGCGCACCGGTGAGGCCGAGTGGGCGCAGCAGGCGGTGTTCGAGACCCTGGCCCCGCGCCTTCAGGGCTTTCCTGAAAAACCGGCCTTCCATTTCTGAAGGCAAAGAGGGCCGGCACGGCAGGAAACGAAGCACGCGGACGACCTCCGCACCCGAACCGATCGAAGCGAAGCAAAGGATCTCCATGCCCGTACCGCCCACCGCCCTGCGTCGTCTCTGCGTGGCCGCAGCCGCCGTGCTGGCCGCCGGCACGGTCCATGCCCAGAACCTGAAGGAGCTTTACGAGGCGGCCCGGGCCTACGACGCAAGCTACCTCTCGGCACGCGCGCTGGCGCAATCGGCCGACTACCGCGCCGCCGCCGCCGAGGCGCTGGCGCGCCCGAGTGCGGCGCTCACCGCGGCGGCGAGCACGGCACGCGTCGATCCGCAGCATCTGCCGGGCGGCGACAGCAATGCGCTCAACGCCGCGGTCAACGCCCGCTATCCGATCATCAACCGCGCCAACGACGCCAGCATCGCGCAGGCGCGGCGCTCGCTGGATGCGGCGCGCGCCGAGCTCGAGCTCGCCGAGCAGGACCTGATCGTGCGGGTCGCGCAGGCCTATTTCGACGTGCTTGCGGCACGGGACACGCTCTCGACCGTGCGCGCCAACAAGGCCGGGATCACCGAACAGCTCGCCTCGGCCAAGCGCAACTTCGAGGTCGGCACCGCGACGATCACCGATACGCGCGAAGCCCAGGCCAAGTTCGACAAGGCGGTGGCCGACGAGATCGCGGCCGAGAACGACCTGCGCAGCAAGCGCATCACGCTGGACCAGCTCGTCGGCCGCACCGAGGTCACGCCCAAGCCGCTGGTGCTGCCGGTGACGCTGCCGCCGCTTGCGCCCGCCGACGTCGAGAGCTGGGTCGGCACCGCCGACAACGTACACCCCGGGGTACAGCGTGCCCGGGTCGGCCTGGACGTGGCGCAGCTCGAGACCGAGAAGGCGCGCGCGGCCGACAAGTTCACGCTCGATGCCGTGGGCTCCGTCGGCGCCTCGCGCCCGGGCGGCCGCTACGCCACCGGTCTGCCGGGCCTCACGCGCACCGCCAGCATCGGCCTGCAGTTCAACCAGCCGCTCTACACCGGGGGCCTCAACGCGAACCGCATCCAGGAGGCGCTGCTGCTCGAGGAGAAGGCACGCCAGGACCTCGATGCCGCGCGCCGCGCGATCGCGCAGAACACGCGTGTGGCCTATTTCGGCGTGCAGTCGGGCCAGGCACAGGTCAAAGCGCTGGAAGCGGCGGAATCGTCCGCGCGCCTGGCGCTCGAAGCGACGCAGCTCGGCTACCGCGTCGGGGTGCGCGTCAACCTGGACGTGCTCAATGCACAGACCCAGCTCTTCCAGACCGAGCGCGATCTGGCTCGTGCGCGCTACGACGTGCTCGTCGGCGGCCTGCGCCTGCGCCAGGCCTCGGGCCAGCTGCAGGGCAGCGACCTCGACGCGGTCAACGCGCTGCTGGCACCCTGAACACGCGCCCGCGCCGCCGCTGCGGCGCACCTACAGCGCGAGCAGATGCTGCCGGTAGTGCAGCAGTTCGTCGATCGATTCGTGCACGTCGGCCAGCGCGGTGTGCGCCTGCAGCTTCTTGAATCCTTCCATCGCCGCTGGCTTCCAGCGCCGCGCCAGCTCCTTGAGCGTGCTCACGTCGAGGTTGCGGTAGTGGAAGAAGGCCTCGAGCCGCGGCATCAGGCGCGCGAGGAAGCGCCGGTCCTGGCAGATCGAATTGCCGCACATCGGGCTCTTGCCCGCGGGCACATAGCGGCGCAGGAAGTCGATCACCTCGGCCTCGGCCTGCGCTTCGTCGATGCGCGAGGCCCTCACCCGATCGATCAGGCCGCTCTTGCCGTGCGTGCCCTTGTTCCAGGCATCCATCGCGTCGAGCACCGAATCGGGCTGGTGCACGGCGATCACCGGACCCTCGACGCGGATCGCCACCTGCGGATCGGTGACGATCACCGCAAGCTCGATGATGCGGTCGCTGCTCGCGTCCAGGCCCGTCATCTCGAGATCGATCCAGATCAGGTTGTGTTCGCTCGGGCTGAGCAGGGCGTCGGTCATGGGCAGCGGCATCGCGGCAAAAGCGGACATTTTCGCGCAGCCTAAACTTCGCGCCATGCAGGCCCCCTCGGTCTCCCTCGTCTTCGGCCTCGTCGTGCTGGCGTGGCTGGCGCTGCGCCTGTGGCTCAACACGCGGCAGATCCGCCACGTCGCGCGCCACCGCGGCCGCGTGCCGGCGCCCTTCGCGGCAACGGTGCCGCTGGCGGCGCACGAGCGCGCGGCCGACTACACGATCGCGCGCGCACGCCTGGGCATGGTCTCGATGGCCTGGGGCGCCGCGGTCCTCGTCGGCTGGACGCTGCTCGGCGGGCTGGACCTGCTCAACGTCGCGGTGCGGGACTCTGTCGAACCGCGCTGGGGCGGCATGGGCTACCAGCTCGCGCTCGTGGCCACGTTCACGCTGCTCTCGGGCCTGCTCGATCTGCCGCTGGACATCTACCAGACCTTCGTACTCGAGCAGCGCTTCGGCTTCAACCGCATGACGCCGTCGCTCTTCGTCGCCGACCTGGCGCGCAGCACGCTGCTGGCCGCGCTCATCGGCCTGCCGCTGGCGGCGCTGGTGCTGTGGATCATGGGCGCGCTCGGGGCGAGCTGGTGGATCTGGGCGTGGGTCGCCTGGGTCGCATTCCACCTCGCGCTGCTGGTCGTCTACCCGAGCTGGATCGCACCGCTCTTCAACCGCTTCGAGCGGCTCACCGACGAGGCGCTCGAGCAGCGCGTGCGCGCACTGATGCAGCGTTGCGGCTTTGCCGCCAAGGGCCTCTTCGTGATGGACGGAAGCCGGCGTTCGGCGCACGCCAACGCGTACTTCACCGGGCTGGGCGCGTCCAAGCGCGTCGTCTTCTTCGACACGCTGCTGGCGCGCCTGACGCCGGGCGAGGTCGAAGCGGTGCTCGCGCACGAACTCGGGCACTTCCGGCACCGGCACGTTCTCATGCGCATGATCGTGATCTTCGGCGTCAGCCTGGTTGCGCTCGCACTGCTGGGCTGGCTCGCCGGGCAGAGCGGGTTCTACGCCGGGCTGGGGGTTGCGCCCAATCTCTCGGCGCCCAACGACGCGCTGGCGCTGCTGCTCTTCGGGCTCGCGCTGCCCCCCTTCTTCTTCCTGCTCTCGCCGCTGGGCGCGCTGTTCTCGCGCCGCCACGAGTTCCAGGCCGACGCCTACGCCTGCGCCAACGCCGACGGCCGGGACCTGGCCAGCGCACTGCTCAAGCTGCACGAGGACAACGCGTCCACGCTCACGCCCGACCCTTTGTACGTGCGCTTCTACTATTCGCATCCGCCGGCCACGGAACGGCTGGCGGCCCTGCCCGCGGCAGCGCCGGCGCGCATGGCATGAGCCTCGACCTGCAGGCCCCGACCCCTTGAGCCGCGACCGCCGGCCCGCCATCGACGTCCGCCGGGCCGAGGGTGGCCAGGGCTTGGACCTCGGCCTGATCGTCGCCGCCCATGGCCGCCACGCCGTCGTCGAGACGCCCGAGGGGCAGCGCTGGCGTTGCCACCTGCGTGGACGCAAGAACGACCTCGTCGTCGGCGACCGCGTGCGCTGGCAGCGCTCCGGTGACGAAGGCGTGATCGAGCACGTCGAGCCGCGGCGCAACCTGCTCTTCCGCCAGGACGAGTGGCGAACCAAGTCCTTCGCCGCCAATCTCGACCAGCTGCTCGTGCTGGTCGCGGTCGAACCGCCGTTCGGCGAATCGCAGCTGGCGCGCGCGCTGATCGCCGCCGAAGCCGCCGGAATCCCGGCGCTCGTCGGCCTGAACAAGATCGAGCTTGCGGGCCGCGACGAGGCGCGGGCGCGGCTGGCGCCCTACAGGGCGATGGGCGTCGAGCTGCTCGAATTCGCGGCCAGGGCGCAGGCGCAGGAGACGCTGGCGCTGCTGCGCCCCCGGCTCGAGGGCCGCACGACGCTCATCCTCGGCCCGAGCGGGGCCGGCAAGAGCACCCTGATCAACCTGCTCGTCCCCGGGGCGCAGGCGCAGGTCGGCGAAATCTCGCTGGCCCTGGCCAGCGGCCGGCACACGACGACGAGCACCGCGTGGTACTGGCTCGACGAGCAGCGGCGCAGCGCGGTGCTCGACTCGCCGGGATTCCAGGGGTTCGGCCTGCAGCAGATCGCGCCGAAGCAGCTCGCGGGGCTGATGCCCGATCTCGCCGCCGAGCTCGGGCGCTGCCGCTTCGTCGACTGCACGCATCGGCAGGAGCCGCAGTGCGGGATACGCGAGGCCGTCGAAGCCGGCCGCATCGCGGCCTCGCGCTGGCGCATCTACCGCGAGCTCTACGAGGAGCTCACGCGCCCGCGCTGGTAGCCGCATCGCCTTCAGCCGACGACGTTGGCCAGCGACAGCAGCGCCAGCAGCAACAGCCAGAGCACGACCGAGCGCCAGACCAACCCGACCACGCTCTGCAGATGCCCGAGCTGCGGCTGCATGCCCTGCGTCGCTCCATGCGCTTCGGTGGCGTCGGCGGTCGAACCGTCGGTGAAGGTCTTCGACCGATCGGGCGTCACCCCCGGTGCAGCCGCACCGCCCAGGCGTACGCCGACGGCACCGGCCGCAGCGGCCAGGATGATCCCTTCGTTCGGATAGAGCCAAAGGGACGCGTCGCGGCGCCAGGCACCGATCGCCTCCTCGAAGTTGCCGACGACAGCGAAGCCGAAGGCCGTCATGCGCGCCGGCACATGGTCGATGGTCTGGAACATCCGGCGCGACAGCGCAAGCAGGTGATCGTCGGCGGGCGCGCCGAGCGTGCGATGCCGATAGGCCCAGAAGCGGCTGCTGAATTCCGCCATGCGATAGAGCACGGCGCCGGTGGGTCCCAGCCCCAGCGCCGAGAACACGACGAACCAGAAGAAAACGCCGAAGACATGCCGGTGCGCCGCGAGCAGCGCGTGCTCGATCACATGGCGCAGCAGCTCGGTGCGCGGCAGTTCGCTCGCGTCCAGATGCCGCCACTCGGCCAGGCAGCGTCGCGCCGTGGCCTCGTCGCCGCGGTCCAGCGCGTCGCGGATGTCGGTGAAATGGTGACTGAACTGCCGGAAGCCCAGGGTCAGGTAGAGCAGCGCGACGTCGAAGGCCAGCGCGAGCAGCTTGCTCTGGCGCTCGATCAGCAGGAAGAGCACGCACACGAGCAGCGCCGGAGCCAGCACCGAGACGCCCCAGACGACCCAGGTGTGCCGCGGCTTGCCGGCGTCGAAGTTGCGCCCCGTCCAGCGCACCCACGCGAAGATCGCGTCGTGCACCCAGTTCTGGCGCGACAGCGGCTTGATCTGTTCGATCAGGAGCGCGAACAGGACGGCGAAGAAGCTCATCGCGCGCGATGATAGGCGCATCGCGGCGGCCGCCGCGATGCGCTGCACGGGCGGCGCTTCTCCCGCGGAACCCGCTTGCGCTCAGCGCTGCAGGAAGTGGTAGAGATTGCGCAGCATCGCCGCGGTCGCACCCCAGATGAAGTACTCGCGTTCCTGCGCTGTCGGCGAACGCCAGGGCATCGAGAGGAACTGGCGTTGGCCGCCGTTGAACTGGAAGACGTGCCGCCGATGATGCGCCGGCGTCATCAGATAGGGCAAGGGCACCTCGAAGGCCTCGGCGACCTCGTGTGCGTCGAGCCGCAGATCCATCGGCGGATGGATGATCGCGACCACCGGCGTGACGACGTAGCGCGTGATCGTCGTGTACTGCGGCAGCCGGCCCAGCACCTCGACGTGCGCCGGCTCCAGCCCGACTTCCTCCCGCGCCTCGCGCAGCGCCGTCGTCACGGCGCTGTCGTCCTCGGGTTCGGCACGTCCGCCCGGGAAGCTGATCTGACCGGCGTGGTCGCGCAGGTGCTCGGTGCGCCGCGTCAGCAGCACGTGCAGCGCGTTGTCGCGCTCGACCAGCCCGACGAGAACCGCGGCGGGCGAGGCCTCGCGCTCGACGCCGGCGAGTGCGCCATCGCCCGGGATCGGGGCGGAGAAGTCCTGCGCCTGGCCGAAGCGCCGACGCAGCGAATCGACGGTGAGCATCGACGGGTCGACCGGCGCGAGATGATGGTCGTCCCCGGCCACCGGAATGGCGCGCGGATCGGGAATACGCGGCAGGCTCAGGGCGCTCATCGGGAAGGGAGACCGGGTTCGCGAATCGATGCTAGTGACACTGGCTTGAGGGCAATCGCCGGAAATGCAAGGGCGACGTCGTCTTGTCGTGCTGCCATGCCGCCGGAGCCGGCAAACGCAAAGGGCCGCCCGATCGGCGGCCCTTCGGCGAGCGGCGGGACGCCCGGGCCGCGGCCTGCCCCAAGACAGGCGCCGACGCCCGGCAGGCCTTGCTCAGGAAAGCTTCTCCTTGATCCGCGCCGACTTGCCGCTGCGCTGGCGCAGGTAGTACAGCTTGGCGCGACGCACGTCGCCGCGGCGCTTGACCTCGATGCTCGCCAGCAGCGGGCTGTAGAGCTGGAAGGTACGCTCGACGCCCTCGCCGCTCGAGATCTTGCGCACGATGAAGCTGCTGTTGAGGCCGCGGTTGCGCTTGGCGATCACGACGCCCTCGTAGGCCTGCACGCGCTTGCGGTTGCCTTCGACGACGTTGACGTTGACGACCACCGTGTCGCCGGGGGCGAACTCGGGGATCTTGCGGTTCAGGCGAGCAATCTCTTCCTGCTCGAGGGTGGCGATGAGGTCCACGTCAGACTCCGGTGTCGATCGTGCGCGGGTGGGTGATGGGACGATGGTGTATCCCGCCAGAGGATCGAAAAGCCTTTGATTATAGCGCGAGCGAAGCGAGGAAGCGCTCGTCTGCCTCGCTCAGACGCCCTGCGGCGCGCGCCGCCGCGATCAGGTCCGGACGCCGGCTTGCGGTCAGTGCCAGCGACTGCTCGCGCCGCCAGGCATCGATCCGCGCGTGATGCCCCCCCAGCAGCACCGGCGGCACCGGCCACGAGCCCTCCGGCGTCACCCAGCACTCGGGCCGGCTGTAGGTCGGCCCTTCGAGCAGCCCGTCGGAGAAGCTGTCCTGCTCGTGCGAGGGGGCTTGCAGCACCCCGGGCTGCAGGCGCGCGACCGCGTCGAGCAGCACCAGCGCCGGCAGTTCGCCGCCCGAGAGCACGTAGTCGCCCAGGCTCAGCTCGAGCGTGACGTGGCGATCGAGGAAACGCTGGTCGATGCCTTCGTAGCGGCCGCACAGCAGCAGCGCCCCAGGGCCGCCGGCGAGTTCCCGTACCAGGGCCTGCGTGAGGACGCGGCCGGTCGGCGTGAAGTGCACCACCGCGGGCACTGCGCCGCGGTCGCTGCGCACCGCCTCGAGCGCGCGCTGCAGCGGCTCGGCGAGCATCACCATCCCCGGACCGCCGCCGAAGGGCCGGTCGTCGACCCGGCGGTAAGGCCCCTCGGCATAGTCGCGCAGCGGCCACAGGCGCACGTCGACCTGTCCGCTCTCGAACGCGCGGCGCGTGACCCCGCTGCCAAGGTGCGGCCCGAAAAGCTCGGGGAAGAGCGTGATGATGTCGAAGCGCATCGCGCGGGTCCGACTTCGTCAGAAATCGGCTTCCCAGTCGACGTCGATCGTCCGGGCCGCGCGATCGACATGGTCGACGTAGGCCTCGACGAAAGGAATCAGGATTTCGCGCGCACCGGGTGCTTCCGGCTGCACGCAGAGCACACAGTGCGGGCCGGTCTCGATCAGGTCGGTCACCGTGCCGAGCCGCTGTCCGCTGCGGTTGCGCACCGCCATGCCGATGAGATCGACCCAGTAGAACTCGTCCTGCCCGGTCGGCGGAAAGCTGTCGCGCGGGACGAAGACGCGGGCACCGGCCAGCGCCTGCGCCGCATCGCGGTCGGCGAGCTCGCGCGCGCTGGCGACAACCGCCTCGCCCTGCATCCGCGCGCGCGCGATGGTGAGCACGCACAGCGGTCGCTCCCCGGGTGCGCGCGTGCTCCCGCCAGCCGCCGGCACGGGGCTCAGCCACCAGCGGCGCGCCGCCAGCAAGGCCTCGGGCTGCGCCGAGAAGGGCTTGACCTTGATCCCTCCGCGCACACCCCAGGCACCGAGGACGCGCGCCAATTCCACCGCGTCTTCGGGCAGCACCGCTTCTTCGGCACCTGAACGCGAAGCCGGACCACGAGGGTCCGACTTCGGATCGGGCAATGAACCCGGCTTCCCCGGCGGGCGCTCGCGGGGCATGCGCACGCCGTCCGCTGCTGCGGAGCTCAGGCGGCCTTCTTCGCCTGGTCGATCAGGCGCGCCACCGCCGGCGACACCTGCGCGCCGACGCCCGTCCAGTAGCTCACCCGGTCCAGCGCCAGGCGCAGCGACTGCTCGGCGCCCGCGGCCATCGGGTTGTAGAAGCCCAGGCGCTCGATGAAGCGACCGTCGCGACGCTCGCGCGAGTCGGCGACGACGACGTTGTAGAACGGACGCTTCTTGGCGCCGCCACGGGCCATTCGGATCACGACCATCTCGGTTCTTCCCTCAATATCTGCCAGTAGAGTCTGTCGGTATCGACCGCCGCTCCAGGAGACACCGCAGGAACGGGCTGCGTCGAACGGGACCGCCGAAAAGCGCCGGCCCGGTATCGGCCCTGCGGGCGCTCGCACCCGGCAAGGGATTCCCGGCAACGTAGATACGCCAAGCATGGCCATCGCCGCGAACCGGGCATTATAGACTTGAGCGATGCCCGATCGATCGAAGACCGTCGCCACCTGGCTGGCCCTGGCCGGCGGCGCGCTCGGCCTGCATCGCTTCTACCTTCGCGGCTGGCGCGACCTGTTCGGCTGGCTGCACCTGCCGCCCGCGTTCGCGGGCCTGGTCGGCGTGCTGCGGATGCGCGAGCTCGGACAGGACGACGTGCTGTCGTGGCTGCTCCTCCCGATCCTCGGCGTCATGATCTCGCAGGGCCTGCTGACGGCGATCCTCTACGGGCTGACGCCCGATGAACGCTGGCGCGATCGCCACAATCCCGGCCATCCGGTGCGACGCACCGGATGGAGCCCGATCCTCGGCGTGATGCTGGCACTGCTGCTCGGCGGCATCGTGCTGATGGCCACCGTCGCCTTCGGTTTCCAGAAGTTCTTCGAGTGGCAGGCAGCGGCGCTGCCGCTGTAAGTAAGCCGGCAGCAGCGTCGCTGTCGGTCGCTGACGACACCCGGCTCAGAACAGCAGCAGGCTGAACCAGTAGCAGAGCGCTGCGATCAGGGCCGCCGCCGGAATCGTCACGATCCATGCCAGCAGAATGTTTCCGGCCAGGCCCCAGCGCACCGCGGAGGCGTTCCTCACCGAGCCGACGCCGAAGATCGCGCCGGTGATCGTGTGCGTCGTCGACACCGGCACGCCGAGCGCGGTAGCCAGGAAGAGCGAGATCGACCCCCCCATCTCGGCGCTGAAGCCGCCCACCGGCTTGAGCTTGGTGATGCGCTGCCCCATGGTCTTGACGATGCGCCAACCGCCGAACATCGTGCCCAGGCCGATCGCCAGGTAGCAGCTCCAGATCACCCAGGCCGGCGGCATCGAATCCGTGTCGCTGGTGTAGCCCGAGGCGATCAGCAGCATCCAGATGATGCCGATGGTCTTCTGGGCATCGTTGCCACCGTGTCCGAGCGAGTAGAGACCCGCCGACAACAGCTGGCCCCGACGGAACAACCGGTCCACGCGCAGCGGCGACTGGCGCCGGAAGGCCCAGGACACCGCGACCATCATGAGCCCGCCGAGCAGGAACCCGAGCAGCGGCGAGACGAAGATGAAGAGCACCGTCTTCAGGATGCCCGCGGCCAGCAGCGGCCCGGTGCCGGCCTTCGCGATGGCTGCCCCGACGATGCCGCCGATCAGCGCGTGCGAACTGCTGGAGGGGATGCCGTACCACCAGGTGATGACGTTCCAGGCGATCGCGCCTATCAAGGCGCCGAAGACGACGTGCTGGTCGATCACGTCCGCGTCGACGATGCCCTTGCCGACCGTCGAGGCCACCTTCAGATGGAAGACGAAAACCGCGGCAACGTTGAAGAACGCGGCAAAGAGCACCGCATGCTGCGGCTTGAGCACGCCGGTGGAGACGACCGTGGCGATCGAGTTCGCGGCGTCATGAAAGCCGTTCATGAAGTCGAACACCAGGGCCAGGGCGACCAGGGTCACCACCACCCACAGCGCGGTCGGGTCGGCTTGCATCGGGATGCGGCTGGACGTCGGTCGGCCCGGTTCAGGAGTTCTCGAGCACCACGCCTTCGATCAGGTTGGCGACGTCCTCGCAGCGGTCGGAGATCAGCTCCAGGTGTTCGTACACCGCCTTGAGCTTGATCAGCTCGCGCGTGTCCTCCTCCTCGCGGAAGAGGCGCGAGAGCGCGCTGCGCAGCGCCTTGTCGGCCTCGCCCTCGAGCCGGTCGATCTCCTCGCAGGTGCGGATCGCATCCTCGACCACCCGCGCGTTCGAGAGCTTGGGCAGCAGGCCCACGGCGTGAGTGACCAGTTCGCAGCAGCGCACCGAAAGCACGGCCAGTCTCACGACATCCTCGCCGACCTGCTGCACGTCGTAGAGCGTCAGAACCTCGGTGCAGTCCTCGAGCAGGTCCAGCACGTCGTCCATCGCGTTGATCAGCCCGAGGATCTGCTCACGGTCGATCGGCGTGATGAAGGTCCGGTGCAGCATCTGACTGACCTCGTGCGTGATCCGGTCGGCGGCACGCTCGGCGGCATCGACCTCGGCGGCATGCTTCTCGCGCAGCGAAAGATCAGCGTAGTTCTTCACCAGCAGCATGAAGGCACGCGCACCCAGCGCGATCTGCTCGCCATGCGCATTGAAGCGCTCGAAGAAGTTGCCGTCCTTGGGCAGCAGCTTGCCGAAGACCATGTTCTGATTCGGATGAGGTCAGCGTCCAGGTCCGACCGGGATTCCGGCGGACCCGCAGGTTCCGACCGGCCAAGCCGAGGTTCCTGCCAGGAAAGGCCGGCGCCATCGGCACCGACCGAAACATTGTAGGCGGGGGCCTGAACGTTGCCTGTCGGTCGACCCTCCTGCCACAGGCTTGCGCTGGACCGCGTGTTGCGCCACGTGCGTTCAACGGCATGCGTCAGGCGGCCTGGTCGCTCTGCCCTGCGGGCTTGCGGCGGCGACGGCGACGACGCTTGGTCGTCGCCTCGTCGGTCGCAGCCGGATCCGCTCCCTCCGTCGTCGGTGCGATCTCCGCGATCTCCGCAGCAGCATCGGCGCCTGCCAAGGTCGGTACTGCTGCCGGAGCCACCGCCGGTCGACCGGCGGCAGCTTCTCCGCGTGTGCGCCCGGTGTCCGCTTCGGCGCCCGGCACGGTCTTCTTCGAGGCCGGCTTGCCCTTGCCCGCAGCGCTCTGCGCCGGCTTGGGCGCACGGCGGGCCGCCGAAGCCGGGCGCAGCGCCAGCACCAGTGCCTCGCGCTCCTCGTCGTCGCCGAGCTGGTAATCCTCCCACCAGTCCGCGAGCTCCGCGTCGATCTCGCCGACATCGGCACGCAAGCGCAGGAAGTCGTAGCCGGCACGGAAACGCGGCTGCGCGACGAGCGATGCCGCCGAACTCGCGGTACGGCGCTCGAAGCGCGGCTGCATCTGCCAGATCTCGCGCATGTCGGCGGCGAGCTTGCCGCGGCCCGAGACATCGCCGATGCGCGCATCGAAGACCGCGTCGATCGCGTGCTGCAGCGCCGGGAACGGCGGCTCGCCGGCCTCGCGCAGCGCCGCCCAGCGCGCCTGCACGTCGTGCCAGAGCAGGCAGGCGAGCATGAAGCTCGGCGCCACCGCGCGCCCCTCCTGCACGCGGCGGTCGGTGTCGGCCAGCGCAAGCTCGATGAAGCGCTCGCGCAGCGGATGCGGCTGGCGCGGGTGCAGCACGGCCTCGAGGATCGGGAACACGCCGCGGTCCAGGCCATGCCGGCGCAGCTCCTCGATGCTGCGCAGCGCGTGCCCGGTCTGCAGCAGCTTGAGCATCTCGTCGAAGAGGCGCGAGGCCGGGACGTTGGCCAGCAGCACCGACATCTCGCGCAGCGGTGCCTGCGTCGCCGGGTCGAGCGTGAAGCCGAGCTTGGCCGCGAAGCGCACGACGCGGATGATGCGCACCGGGTCCTCGCGGTAACGCTGCGCCGGGTCGCCGATGATGCGCAGCACGCGTGCGCGCACGTCGGCGAGCCCGCCGTGGTAGTCGACGAGCAGCTGCGTCGTCGGGTCGTAGTACATCGCATTGACGGTGAAGTCGCGCCGCGCGGCGTCCTCGACCTGCTCGCCCCAGACGTTGTCGCGCAGCACGCGGCCGCTGGCATCGACGACATGCGTCTTGTCGCTGATCTGGTGCCGCGCGGTCTTCTCGTTGCCGTCGACCTGCTCGGCACTGCTCGCGTCGAGGTAGGCGCGGAAGGTCGAGACCTCGACCACCTCGTGCTCGCGCCCGCGGCCGAACACCACGTGCACGAGCCTAAAGCGCCGCCCGATGATGAACGCGCGCCGGAACAGCGCCTTGACCTGCTCGGGCGTCGCGTCGGTGGCGACGTCGAAGTCCTTGGGCGCCACCCCCACCAGCAGGTCGCGCACCGCGCCGCCGACGATGTAGGCCTCGTGGCCCGCGTCCTTGAGCGTGCGCACGACACGCACCGCGCGCTCGTCCAGCAGCGTCGGGTCGATGTGGTGCTCGCTGGCCGGCACCTCGACGCGCCGGCCCAGCGGAATCGCCGTCGCCGGGATCGTCGCCCCCGCCGCGGAGGCGCTGCTGTTGCCGGCCGGCTTGCCGAGCAGCCGGTTGATGAAAGTCCTGATCATGCAAAGAGCCTGAGAATGGGCCAGCTCCGCTGCCGCGCCAGGGCCTCGAGCGTCGGGCTCGGGTTGGTCGCCACCGGGTGGCTGACGCGCTCGAGCAACGGCAGGTCGTTGGTCGAATCGCTGTAGAAGACCTGGGTCTCGAAGTCGTCGATGCGGCGCCCGATCGAGCGCAGCCACTGCTCGACGCGCTCGATCTTGCCGTCGCGGAACGCCGGCGTGCCGCGGATCGCACCGGTCGGGCGGCCGCCGGCGTCGCGCTCGAGCTCGGTGGCAATCAGCGTCTCGATGCCCAGCAGCTCGGCGAACGGCCGCGTCACGAAGTCGTTGGTCGCGGTGACGATCGCCATCAGGTCGCCGGCCTGGCGGTGCTTCTGCACCAGATCCAGGGCGCTTGGCCGCAGCGCGGGGCGCGCGACCTCGTCGACGAAACGCGCCTGCAGCGCCCGCACCTCCTGCATCGGGCGGGCGCGCCAGGCGGCGGTGCAAAAGTCGACGTAGGCGTCGATGTCCAGCTGCTCGGCCTTGTACTGCTCATAGAAGTCGTCGTTGCGACGGCGGTATTCGTCGCCGTCGGCCCAGCCGCTGGCGATCAGGAACTCGCCGAAGGCGTGGTCGGAGTCGATCGGCAGCAGCGTGCCGTCGAGGTCGAACAGGGCCAGCCTCACGCCGCCTGCCCTTCCTCGGCCAGCATGCTGCGGAGCAGGGGCACGGTGATCGCGCGTGAGCGCGAGAGCGCATAGTGGTCCAGACGGTCGAGCAGGTTCATCAGAAAGCCCATGTCGCGCGCGAAGCGCCTCAGCAGGTGGTCCATCACCTCATCGGAGAGAAAGACGCCGCGCCGATCGGCTTCACGGCGCAGCGCCGCCCGCGTCTGCTCCTCGGACAGCGGCTGCAGCGCGAACACATGCCCCCAGCCGAGCCGCGTGCGCAGGTCGTCGCGCAGCGGCAGGTCCACCGGCGGCAGGCTGCCGGCGGCGGCGAGCTGCACGCCCTGCCCGGTCGCCTCGACGAAGAGCGCGAAGGCCGCGTGCTGCGCGGCGCTGTCGAGCGCCTCGCAGCGGTCGATCACCACGAGCGACCACTCCGGCAGCAACTCCCAGGGCTGCGGATCGGCGGCATCGAACCAGCCTACGCGCAGACCCTGCTGCTGCAGCCGGTACGCCAGCGCCCGCAGCAGATGCGTCTTGCCGCTGCCCTGCGCCCCCCACAGGTAGACCGGCGGCGCCGGCGGCACGAGCTCACGCAGATGCTCGACCGCGGCCGCGTTCGGCCCCGGAAGGTAGGTGTCGAAGGTCGGCAGCGGGGGCGTGCCGATGGCCAGAGGGATCTGCTGCATGAAGAACAAGCCCGTCGCGCCTGCCTGCCGCCTGCTGACCCTCACGGGCGCAGCACAAGCGGCGTCACACGGTTTGTCACGGTGCAGACGCGCGGAACGCGCAGGAGGCGCAGGACTTCGGGATACCGCCGGGCTTGCATGGATCGGACCGGTCCCGAGTTTAGGTCAGCCCCGGCGATGGAACTGGCGCCAGCGGATCCCGGCAAGGCGCAGCGTCGCGAGGTAGGCGAGCGCCGTGCCGGCGAGCACGAGCGCCATCAGGCCGGCGCGCTCGAGCCGCTGCGCCCCGAGCGCGATCCAGTCGATCCGGCTGCCGGCCAGGTGCAGCAGCAGCGTCAGCACCAGGCAGGCCAGCGCCACCTGCAGCGCAAAGCGCGGCCAGCCAGCCTGCGGGCGATAGGCCCCGCGCTTGCGCAGGCCGTGCAGCAGGAAGCCCGCGTTGCCCAGCGCCCCGAGGCCGATCGACAAGGCAAGCCCCGCAACGCCGAGCCAGGGCACGAAGACGAGGTTCATCAGCTGTGTCGCCACGAGCACGCCGATCGCGATCCGTACCGGCGTGCGGATGTCCTGGCGGGCGTAGAAGCCCGGTGCCAGCACCTTGATCGCCACCAGCCCGAGCAGCCCGAAGCCGTAGCCGCGCAGCGCTGCCGCGGACTGGAGCACGTCCTCGGCGGTGAACGCGCCGTAATGGAAGAGCACCGCGATCAGCGGGGCCGGGAAGACGAAGAGCGCGACCGCGCAGGGCAGCGCCAGCATCAGCACCAGGCGCAGGCCCCAGTCGAGCAGCCCGCTGTAGCCTTCATGGTCCTCACGACCGCGTGCTGCCGCCAGTTGCGGCAGCAGCACCGAGCCCAGCGCCACCCCGAGCAGCGCGGTCGGGAACTCCATCAGCCGGTCTGCGTAGAACAGCCACGAGACCGCGCCGACGCCCAGGTGCGAGGCGATCTGCGTGTTGATCAGCAGCGAGAGCTGCGCCACCGAGACGCCGAGCACCGCCGGCGCCATCAGCGCGAGGATGCGGTGCACGCCCGGATGCGTCCAGGCGCGGCGCAGCCCGGCCGGGGTCAGACCCAGCCGCGGCAGCTTGCCGATGCGCGCCAGCGCCGGCACCTGCAGCGCGAGTTGCAGCACGCCACCGACGACGACACCGGCTGCCAGCACGAGAATGGGCTCGAGCCCCCAGCGCTCGAAGAGCGGCACGCCCAGCCACGCCGCGGCGATGAGGCTCAGGTTCAGCAGCACCGGCGTGAAGGCCGGCACCGCGAAGCGCTTCCAGGTGTTGAGGATGCCGGCCGAGAGCGCCACCATCGACATGAAGCCGATGTAGGGGAACATCCAGCGCGCCATCAGCACCGCGAGGTCGAAGGCCTGCAGGCCCGCGGCAAGCAGCCAGACCAGCACCGGCGCGGCGACGATGCCCGCGACGCAGGTCGCCAGCAGCACCCACGCGAGCACGGTGGCCACGGCGTCGATCAGCGCCTGCGTCGCGTCGTCGCCCTCGCGCTCTCGCGTGGCGGCCAGGAAGGGGACGAAGGCCTGCGAGAACGCGCCCTCGGCGAAGAGCCGCCGCAGCAGGTTGGGCAGCCGGAAGGCGACGTTGAACGCGTCGGTGAGCGCGCCCGCGCCGAACTGCGCCGCGATGAGCTGGTCGCGCACCAGGCCCGTCACCCGGGAGACGAGCGTGAAGAGCGAGACGGTGGAAGCGGCCTTGAGAAGGTTCACGGGAGCGCGCAGGCCGCGGCATTATAGGTCGCTGCACCACAGGCCCTGGCGCGGTGCACCAAACCGCGCTATACTCTATAGCTTTTGCACCGACTGCTGCCGCAAGCACTGCAAGCTACACCGCATGGCCACTTCCGCTAAAGCCAAGAAGAAGACCGTCCGCCTCGCCTCGGGGCGCAAGCGTGCCCGCCAGAACGTGGCGCTCAACGCCGCCAACACCTCGCTGCGCTCGCGCTTTCGCACGATGGTCAAGAAGGTGAACAAGGCCGTGGCCGGCGGCGACAAGGCACAGGCCAGCGAGGTCTTCAAGAGCGCCCAGAGCGTCATCGACTCGGTCGCCGACAAGGGCATCTTCCACAAGAACAAGGCCGCCCGCATCAAGAGCCGCCTCTCGGCGCGCATCAAGGCACTGTCGGCCAGCGCCTGAGTCAAGCCCCGCACGCAAAGGCCGCGGCAAGGCCGCGGTACACCACAGAGGCCTGCACGAGCAGGCCTTTTGTCTTTGCGCGCAAACCGGCGGCCTCGGACGCTGGCGGGAAGCGGTCACCCCCCCTGCGCAGACTTCGGACTCTCGCCGCTTGGGCTGATCTCGACCACCGGCAGGTCGTTGTCCCGCGCGAAGTCCACGACGAAGTCCCAGGCCATCGGCTCGATCTCCCGAAGGGCTTCATCGATCATCACGCACTTGACGCCGTCGACGACGCGCGGCACGCAGTAGGGCGAGAAGCCCAGGTGTGCGCCGATGCGGGCAAAGCCGCCGCTGCCGCCGGGCCGAAAGCTCGCCATCGCGCCGGCCAGGCGCTCGGCCCAGTCGCTCGGACGGAACTGGCGACCCTGACGGGTGACGCCCTGGATGTAGTACTGGCGAGGGGCTGGGGAGGTCATCGGTCGAGGCGCGCTGGCCTTGCCGAGCCAGACGATGAAAGTCCGGCCTTTTAGCAGACCCTTGTTTCCCGTGGCTGACGGCTGCCGACGACGCGGCCAGCCGAGTGCAGGGCCACGCGGCTGCTGCACGAGCGCATGACGCATGACGCATGATGCATGCGCGGGCCTTGCCGGCATGCTCTGGCCTGCAGCACGGGGCGCCCTTAGAATCCGTTCCCGGCCGGCGGTGACCGAATGGGTTGCGCGCCGGCTTTGTCGTTGGAACCGCCCTTCAACCGTCTTCCCTTCTTCGACCCCGAACCCGAAAGGACCGCATGAACGCCCCGGACCCCGCTGTCGCGAACCCGATGCCGCATGTGATGAACACCTACGGCCGCCTGCCGCTCGCGCTCTCGCACGGCGAGGGCTGCCGCGTCTGGGACACGAAGGGGCGACGCTATCTGGACGCCCTCGCCGGCATCGCGGTCAGCACGCTCGGGCACAAGCATCCACGCCTCGTTCCCGCGCTGCAGGACCAGGTCGCCAGGATCATCCACTGCAGCAACTACTACGAGGTGCCGCTGCAGGAGGAACTTGCCGCGCGGCTGTGCGAGCTCTCGGGCATGGACTCGGTCTTCTTCTGCAACAGCGGGCTCGAAGCCAACGAGGCCGCGATCAAGCTCGCGCGCAAGTACGGGCACGAGAAGGGCATCGCGCGCCCGGAGATCATCGTCTGCGAGAAGGCCTTCCACGGCCGCTCGCTGGCCACGCTCTCGGCCACCGGCAACCCGAAGATCCAGGAAGGCTTCGAGCCGCTGGTCGAGGGCTTCGTGCGCGTGTCGCTCAACGACCTGGCCGCAATCGAGGCCGTGGCCGCCAGCAACCGCAACGTCGTCGCCGTCTTCCTCGAGACGATCCAGGGCGAAGGCGGCATCAACCCCGCGCGCAACGACTACCTCCAGGGCCTGCGCGCACTCTGCGACCGCCAGGGCTGGCTGCTGATGCTCGACGAGGTCCAGTGCGGCATCGGCCGCACCGGCAAGTGGTTCGCGCACCAGTGGGCCGGGATCAAACCCGACGTGATGCCGCTGGCCAAGGGCCTGGGCTCGGGCGTGCCCATCGGGGCCGTCGTCGCCGGTCCGAAGGCCGCGCGCATCTTCCAGCCCGGCAACCACGGCACGACCTTCGGCGGCAACCCGCTGGCGATGCGCGCCGGCGTCGAGACGCTGAAGATCATGACCCAGGACCGGCTGCTCGAGAACGCCGCCGCGCGCGGCGCGCAGCTGCGCAGCGCGTTCGAGAAGGCCTTCGCGGATGAGCCCGGTGTGCGCGAGATCCGCGGCGACGGGCTGATGATCGGCATCGAGCTCGACCGCGCCTGCGGCGCCCTGCTCAAGCGCGCCGCCGAGGCCGGGCTCCTGATGAGCGTCACCGCCGACAGCGTGATCCGCCTGCTGCCGCCGCTGATCCTGTCGCCGCAGGAAGCCGACGAGATCGTCGCGATCCTCGTGCCGCTGGTGAAGGCCTTCCTTGCCGAAGCGAAGGGATGAAACCGGGATACTCGCTGATGAAGCACTACCTGCAGTTCAAGGACCTGCGGGCCGAGGAGTACGCCTACCTCTTCGAGCGCGCGCGCATCATCAAGCGGCGCTTCAAGAACTACGAGCGCTACCAGCCTCTGGCCGACCGCACGCTGGCGATGATCTTCGAGAAGGCCAGCACGCGCACGCGCGTGAGCTTCGAGGCCGGCATGTACCAGATGGGCGGCTCGGTGGTGCACCTGACCACCGGCGACAGCCAGCTGGGCCGCAGCGAGCCGATCGAGGACAGCGCCCGCGTCATCAGCCGCATGGTCGACCTGGTGATGATCCGCACCTTCGAGCAGAGCAAGATCGAGCGCTTCGCCGCCCACTCGCGCGTGCCGGTCATCAACGGCCTGACCAACGAGTTCCACCCCTGCCAGATCCTGGCCGACCTGCTGACCTACCTGGAGCACCGCGCTCCGGTGAACGCCAGC
>Ga0116144_10001947_pt1 | contig 23308 bp, 20 predicted proteins | sample AD_UKC035_MetaG_FD_89746 | JGI IMG/M metagenome (GOLD analysis project Ga0116144, IMG submission 89746) | Active sludge microbial communities of municipal wastewater-treating anaerobic digesters from USA - AD_UKC035_MetaG | ecosystem: Engineered > Bioreactor > Anaerobic > Digestate | place: USA...
AATTCATCATTAACCGGCGGTTCACCAGCGGTTGGATGAAAATTTTCACCACAAAGGACACGAAGGACACAAAGGGTTTTCTCTGTGAACTCTGTGATCTCTGTGGCTATTTTCAAGGGAGTCGGTACAATTGAGGGCATAGATCATACTTGAAAGGTGAGCCAATGATAACGAAAAATCCAAAGGTCATTCTGATAACGGGAGCTTCGGCGGGGATCGGGCGCGCGTGCGCTCTGGAACTGGCGCAGCAAGGTCATCGCGTGTATGGCACAAGCCGCACCCTACGCGGCGTGACCGATGCTTTCACCATGCTTCCCATGGATGTGAACGACGCAGCGACAGTTCAGGCAGCGGTCAAGACCATTCTGGATCGTGAGGGGCGCATTGACGTGGTGGTGAATAACGCCGGTTTCGGCTGCACCGGCGCGGTCGAAGATACCGCCATTGCAGAAGCGCAAGCCATATTCGAGACCAACTTCTTTGGCGTGATGCGGGTATGTCACGCTGTGCTGCCCTCCATGCGGGCGCAAAGAAGCGGCCTCATCATTAACATTAGTTCCATAGGCGGACAAATCGCCCTACCCTATCGGGGATTGTACAGCGCCACCAAGTACGCGCTCGAAGGAATGAGTGAAGCGATGCGCATGGAGGTCAAACGCTTTGGACTGCACGTGGTGCTGGTGGAGCCGGGAGACGTACGCACGGAGTTCAGCGTGAGCCGGCGCAAAGCGCGCGGCGCGCTTGAAAACCCCGCTTATCGTGAAGTCTACCAGCGTCTGGTAGCGCAAGTCGAGGCAAGCGATCTCACCGGCGCGCCACCGGAAGCCGTCGCCCGCGTCGTGCGGCGGATCGTAGCAACGCCGCGCCCGAAAGTTCGCTACCTTGTCGGGCCTTTTATCCAACAGTTCGCCGTATTGCTGAAACGCCTGCTTCCGGGTGGATTATTTGAGCGGCTCATCATGCTGACGTATGACGTGACCTAAGCGCCTATAAAAAATATAGGACTTACGCAAGGACAGTTCTTTTTGCACCGCAGAGCACGCTGAGGGCGCTGAGACCCTATAAAAATCTCTGCTACCTCTGCGTACTCTACAGTAAACTTGCACTGGTTTGCGTAAGTCTTGAAATATAAACTTCTCGCTGTGGTCGGTCTCCCCTGCACCCATAGTGGTGCGGTTAGAGACCGGCCACAGCGCTATTTGGGAAATCATTCCGGGCGCCCCCTAACAGCCCATATCGTTGTAACTGCTCACCCAAGGACAGAATCTCACCGCAGAGTTCGCAAAGCGTGCGGAGATTTTTTATATTTTCTCTGCGGCCTTAGCGACCTCAGCGGTAAAAAATACCTGCCTGAGCCGCTACATTGTGTTTAATTCAAAACGGCTAATATTGCGCGTAAATTTATCAAGTTTCTGTATTGACTAAAATTTCACAATATAGTAGAATATCAGTAGATTCAAAAAACTCATTGAAGGGGGAAATGATGGCAAAGAAGAAATCCAGAAAGATTGGGGCATTGCTGTTGAGCCTGAGCGCGGTCAGCGCTTATTGGGCCTGGAAACAATCGCAGCAGGCGGTACTGAAACCGGACGCCATACCAGAAGCACAGGCGCGGCGGCTCTTGGCGCAGGCGGCGCCGAAGCTGCGCCTGCCCACCTCGCCGGAACAAGCGCCGGAAGTGTTGGCCGATGGATCAGGGTTGTGCTGCCCTGTGACGGGGCGCGTCTATCCCTACCGCGACGGGATTCTCTATCTGTTGGAGGCGCCGCCGGACAAGACCTTCACACAGCAGGCGCTCGATACCCCCTTCACCGCCTGGGCCTATGACCGCTTCCGCCAAACACTCACCCGCGCGTTCAATTCGCCGGATTTCGCCGTCGAAGCGGCGGAGGCGCAGCAAACGCTCCGGGTGCAGGCCGGCGACGTGCTGCTGGACCTGGCGTGTGGGCAAGGCAACTTCACGGTGGAATGGGCTAAGCGCGCCGGGGCGGAGGGGTTGGTCATCGGGTTGGACTACTCGCTGGCGATGCTCCGGCGGGCCGTGTATCACGTCAAGTGTTGGGGACTGGACAACGTGATGCTGATCCACGGCGACGCGCACCATTTGCCCTTCGCCGATGAGGCGCTGCACAAAGTCAACTGCTCCGGCGGCTTCCACCAGTTCCCCGATCTGCCCCAGGCCTTGCGCGAAATCGCCCGCGTCAGCGCGCCGGGCGCGGTGTTGGCGACCAGCACCTTCGCCGAAGGCCCAGACGATCCCCGCGCCAGCCTCAAGCGGTGGTTAAAACAAAAATTCGCCCTGCATTTTGTGCCATTGGTTGATTTGGGTGAACAGTTGACCGCACTTGGTTACACCGAATACGCCTGGTCACTGCCCGGCAGCGGTTGGTTTGGCTACGCTTCAGCGCGGAAAGATAAGCGCTGAAGCAGAACTCGGCCAATCTCACCGCTGAAATAACGACCCGACTATCTGACTAACACCTATCAGACCTTTCATGGAGGAACGATGAAAAAGCAAAACATTCTATGGACGACGCTGTTAATCGTGGGCGGGCTGCTGTTCTTCTGGCTCGTATTGCTCAAGCTCATTCTTCAGTTGAAAAAGGGGCGTGGCGAGCCATGCCCCACTTCGTGGAGTTGGATTGTGGACAATCCTCTCCGCCGTTGGGATGTGCGCCACGCGCTCGACCGGGCGGGGCTGCGCGCGGGCGAGACGGTGCTGGAGCTTGGCCCTGGACCGGGCGCGTTCACCGTGGATGCGGCGCGGCAGGTGGGGCCGACAGGCCGGCTGATCGCCGTGGACATCCAGCCGGGGATGATCGCCCAGGTGGAGGCGCGGGTCAAGGCTGCCGGCATCACCAACGTGGAAACCCACGTCGCCAGCGCCTACGAACTACCGCTGCCGGACGCCAGCGTGGATCGCGCCTACCTCGTCACCGTGCTGCCCGAAATCCCCGACCCCGTGCGGGCGCTGCGCGAGGTCTACCGCGTGCTCAAGCCGGGCGGCGTCGTCTCAATGACCGAGGAATTCCTCGATCCCGACTATCCCCGCCGCGCCACCACCATTGCTTGGGCCACGGCTGCCGGTTTTGAGGTCGCCGCGCGCTATGGCAACTGGTGGAATTACACGCTCAACTTCCGCAAACCGGTTGGGCCGGCATGAATTGAAATTCGCGTGCTCCATACCCGGCACATTCCCATTACGCCATTCAAATGCAAAGTTTTTTGATCATGTGACTATCTGACCGACGACTATCAAACTATTTTCAGAAGAATTACCCATTAACCTGCGGTTCAGCAGCGGTTGGATGAAAAAAAACTTTCTCAACGGATTCAACGGAATTTAACGGACATCTTTCCGTTTAATCCGTTCAATCCGTTGAGAAATTTCGGAGGGATGGATGATGAAACGAGCACTCTTCACGTCTATGCTGGTTATCATGCTGATTCTGGTGGGCTGCACACCGACGCCGACCCCGACGCCGACGCCGGTAGCCGGGGAAGACCTCACGACCAACGTCTCGGTCACGGGAAAGGTGATGCCGGCGATGTGGACGACGGCAGGCGCGCAGACGGGCGGCATGGTCGTCGCCGTCCAGGTCGAGGTTGGCGACGAGGTGGCGGCGGGCGACGTGCTGGTGCGCTTCGACGACGCCGACGCGCGGCTGGCAATCCAGCAGGCCGAGGCCGCCGTGCAGGCCGCCAAAGCGCAGGTGGCCCAAGTCCAGCTCAAACCAAACGCGGAGGCCATCGCGGTGGCGGAAACCCAAATCACCGCTGCCACCGCGGTCATCTCGCAGGCCCTGGCGCAACGCGCGCAGTTGTGGGATGGCTCGTGGGATGCGCAAATCGCCGCCGCCGAAGCTGCCATCGCCGCCGCGCAGGCCGAGCAACTGGTGGCCCGTCAGCATCACGACGACACGATGAAATGTGTCACGGTGGAGGGCCGGGAAGTCTGCCCGCTGTTGGGCACATACGAGGAGCAGGCGCGCTTCGCGCTCAATGCCGCGGACACGCAACTAGCGGCGGCGCAGGCGCAACTCAAGGCGCTGCAAAGCGGGCGGTACGCACAGGTGCACATCGCGGACGCGGCCGTCGCCGTGGCGACGGCGCAGCGCGAGGTGGCAGCGGCGCAACTGGCCCAACTCAAAGCCGACGTCGCGCCCGAAGTCGTTGCCGTAGCCGAGGCGGCGGTGACGCAGGCGCAGGCGCAGCTCGACGCAGCGAAAGTCGCGCTGACGCGCACCGAAGTCCGCGCGCCCATCGCGGGCGTAGTCGGCCAGGTGGATGTGCGGCTCGGCGAATTCGTCGCGCCGGGGATGCCGCTGATCACGCTCGGCGACTTGACCACGCTGCGCGTGGAGACCACCGACCTCGACGAGATTGACGTCGCCCGAATCATGGAGGGACAGGCGGCAGTGCTGAGCTGTGACGCCTTCCCCGACCGCCTCTTCAACGGGCGCGTGACGCGCATTGCGCCGATGGCGGAAACCGGGGGCGGGGGCGTCAATTACACCGTCGTCATCGAGCTGGACACCCCCGAACCCGACTTGCGGTGGGGCATGACAGCGTTTGTGGACATCACAGTCCAGCCGTAACCCAAGGACAAAAATTTCTCAACGGATTCAACGGAATCTAACGGACAATTTCCGTTTAATCCGTTCAATCCGTTGAGGTTATTTTCACAGGAGCGACCGAGTACGATGCTTCTCAAGAACTTGCTGGGACGTAAAATCCGCACCTTGCTGACCACGCTGGGCATTGCGATTGGCGTGGCCGCCGTTGTGGCGTTGGGCGCGCTGGCGGAGGGCTTCATCCAGGGCTATCGCGCCATCGCCGGCGGCAGCGGCGCCGATTTGCTGGTGGTGCAAGAGGACGCGCTGGACATTGCGTTCAGCGCGGTCAATCAGGATGTGCGCCCCGTGCTGGCGGGCTTCTCCGATATAGCGCAAATTGCGGAGATGGTTTACACCTACGCTGCGACGGACAATTCTTCCTTTTTCATCGTCTACGGCTACGACCCTGACAGCTTTGCCATGGAGCATTTCAAGATTGTAGACGGCACGACCCTTGGCCAGCGCGGAGGCAGGCGGGTGGGGCGGCCGCTCCTTCTGGGACGCAGCGCGGCAGATGACCTCGATAAGCACGTGGGCGACTCGTTCCGGATCGGCGTCACCACTTACCGCATCGTCGGCATTTATGAGACGGGCGAACCTTTCGAGGACGGGGCCGCCGTCGTTTTGCTGGAAGACGCGCAACAAGTCGCCAACAAGCCGCATCAAGTCAACGCCTTCTTGCTCAAACTGCGCCCGGAGGCCGATCAAGATCAGTTGCGTGCGCGCATCGAGCGGCGCTTCGATGATCTCACCGTGTCACGTTCCGCTGATTTCGCAGACCAGCAGGATATGCTGAAATATGTCTCCGTTTTCACCTGGGTGGTGTCGTTTGTCGCCGTTCTCATTGGCGGCGTGGGTGTGATGAACACGATGTTGATGAGTGTTTTCGAGCGCACGCGCGAAATCGGCGTGCTGCGCGCGGTGGGTTGGCGACCGGGCCGCGTGCTGCGGATGATCTTGGGCGAATCCTTTGTGTTGAGCCTCATCGGCGGCGGCCTCGGTATCCTTTTGGGGTTGTTGGGGATGCGCGGTCTGGAAAGCACCCCGGCATACGGCACGTTCATCAGCGTGACCCTTTCTCCTTTGCTCCTCGCCCAAGGGGGCGCTGTGGCTTTGGGTCTGGGGCTGATCGGCGGCGGACTGCCCGCGTGGCGTGCGTCGCGTCTGCAACCTGCCGAAGCGATGCGTTACGAAGGCGCGCGGACGTCCGCAACGCATCACACGCGCTCTTCTGCGTTCCGCAACATCATGCGCCAGCCGGTTCGCACACTCCTCACCGTCATCGGCATCGGCATTGCGATGATGGCGATGATCCTGCTCGGCGCGATGGGCACGGGGATGATGGACGCTGTCACCGGGATTGCGGTGGGGGTGGACGCGCAGCTCGTCGGCGGACAGCGCGACTCCTCGGCCGATGTCAGCCGCGTGGATGAAGGAACGGTGCGGCGCATCGCGGCTTTGCCCGGCGTCCAGGCCGCCGAGGGGCTTTTCATGGGCTACACGACGATGGAAAACTTACCTTTCTTCATTATCTTTGGCTACCAGCCGCGCAGCATGGGCATTCGCGGCTTCACGGTGATTGAGGGAGGCGAGCTCGCCACCAACCGGCAGATGCTACTTGGGCGGGTAGCGGCGGAGAACCTGGATAAAGAGGTGGGACAGACCATGCGCCTGTTCGGGCAGGCGTTCAAAATCGTGGGCATCTACGAAACGGGCGTGCCGTTTCAGGATGGCGGCTGCGTCATCAGCCTGCGCGACGCGCAAAAGCTCTTTGGGCAGGCACACAAAGTCAGTTTCGTGGCGGTCTGGGTGCAAGACCTCGATCAGGCCGACGCCATCCAGCGCGACATCGAGGCGCGCTTCCCGGATGTAACTCTCTCCCGCGCCAGCGAGTTCGCCGAAGGCCTCAGCGACTTGCAGATGATGAAAGCGATGACGTGGGCTATTGCGCTGATGGCGCTCGTCGTGGGCGGCCTGGGGATGGCGAACACGATGGTGATGAGCGTCTTTGAGCGCACGCGCGAAATCGGGGTGCTGCGCGCGCTCGGTTGGAGCAAAGGGCGCATCCTGGGCATGATCGTGCGCGAGTCGGTCGTCCTGAGCTTGCTCGGCGGCGTGGTGGGAACCGTGGTGGGGATCGCGCTGGGCTACCTCATCAACCTCAGCCCGGCAGTGGCAGGCTTCATGCGCCTGACCTACACCCCCGACCTGTTCCTCCAGGCCTTCGCCACCGCGTTCATCCTGGGCATCGTCGGCGGCGTCTACCCCGCGTGGCGCGCGTCGAACTTGCAGCCGGTGGAGGCGCTGCGGTACGAGTGAGCGGATCAGTGGATCGGCGGATCAACGAATTACGAATTACGAATTACGAATATTATCCGCCATTTTCTCATTTCTCATTTCTGATTTCTCATTTCTGATTTCCGGGGGGCTTATGACTGAAATTCTCATCGAAACCCGCGATTTGACGAAAATTTATGGCGACGGCGATCAGGTGCGCGCGCTGGATGGCGTGAGCCTCCAGGTGGCGTGCGGCGAATTTTTGGCGGTGATGGGGCCGTCGGGGTCGGGGAAGTCCACGCTGCTTAACATGCTTGGCGCGCTGGATCGGCCTACACGGGGGCAGGTGTTCATCAACGGGCAGGAGCTGCGCCGCGTGCGCAACCTGGATCGCTTCCGCGCGAAGACGGTAGGCTTCGTCTTTCAGATGCACAACCTGATTCCCACCCTCAACGCGCTGGAAAACGTCGAAACGCCGCTGATGGGTCAGGTCGCCAGTGCAGGGAAGCGCCGCAAGCGCGCGCGGGAGTTGCTGGGCCTGGTGGGCCTCGCCGACCGGATGGGCCACCTGCCAAGCCAGCTTTCCGGCGGGCAGCGGCAGCGGGTGGCGATTGCGCGCGCGTTGGCGAATCAGCCAGCGTTGATCCTCGCCGACGAGCCGACGGGCAACCTCGATTCCCAAAGCGGCGCAGACGTGATCGCATTGCTGCGCCGGCTCAATGGCGAATTGACCACTACCATCATCATCGTCACCCACGACCCGTCCGTCGCCCGCCAGACCAACCGCATCCTCGTAATGCGCGACGGCAAAGTGAGCGACGATTATCGCGTGGGGCATCCTTTCGAGGAGGACCTGAAAGAATTCCGTCACTCCGGGCTGGGGCAAGCGTTCCTGGCAGGGGATGACGGCGCTCTGGCGTGGGTCAAATCCAATGGGGTAGAAGCGGCAGTATCGCAACTCTTGACGCACTAATTTCCCACTATCGCCTCAAAGAGGCGTGAAAGGCTGGATACACTATGCGCGACAAATCCTATCAAGACAAAGCTGTCATCGTCACCGGCGCGTCGTCCGGGATTGGACGGGCGCTGGCGCTGCGGCTGGCCGATCAAGGCGCGTGGATCGCGCTGGCGGCCCGCGACGCCCAGCGCCTCGACGCGCTGGCGGAGGAGTGCCGTCAACGCGGCGGCAAAGCCATCGCCGTGCCCACCGATGTCACCGACGAGACTCAATGTAAGGCTCTGATCGAACGCGCCGTGGCCGAGTTTGGCCGTCTGGATGTGCTGATCAACAATGCCGGCATCGGCGCAACCGGACTGCTGGAAGAGTTGCCCGATCTCACCATATTCAAACGGGTGATGGATGTCAATTTCTGTGGCACTGTGTACTGCACTTACTATGCAGTGAAATACCTCAAGCAAACGCAGGGGCGCATCGTCAACATCTCCAGTCTGGGTGGCAAATCTCCTCTTCCCTACAACACCAACTACATCGCCAGCAAGTATGCCGTACACGGCTTCTCCGATTCGCTGCGCATGGAACTGGCTTCAGCCGGCGTCAGTGTGACGCTGATCTGTCCCTACTGGGTGGCAACCGAGTTCCACGAGCGGCTGATGGACAAGGACGGCGCGCCAAGAGGCCCGCAGGGTCGCGCCATCTATAACGAGAAAACGATGACTGCCGATCAGTGTGCGACCATCACCCTCAAGGCCGCGACCAGACGCAAACGTGAAGTGCTGATGGGGCCTGGCTGGTTGGCCGTCTGGCTGAGAGTGATCGCGCCGGGGCTGGTGGACAAGATCACGGTCAATATGGTGCTCAAGCCGGTCGCCAAGCGGGTAGAAAGAGCACAAGGCAAGGAATAATAGCTTTTGAAGAGGATACTATGTCTGAGACACCTTATGAAAATCTGAACGGTGTTGCTGGTACCTTGCTCATTACCCTCTACATCCGCGCCATGGAATCACAACGCCCCGACGCCCTTGTGAAAGACGAGAGAGCCGAGGCGCTGGTCCGCCAGTTAGATCAGGAATCCTTGCAGAAGACATTGGCCCTGACCGATGATTTCAGCCGTGCCCTTATGATCCTGAAAGGCCGCGAATTCGACCGCTTCGCCCAGGATTTCCTGGCGCGCCACCCGGATGCGGTGGTGGTTCACATCGGCTGCGGCCTTGATACGCGCTTCGAACGTGTCTGCTCTGAGCAGCCAGACAACAGCCGGGTGGAGTGGTACGACCTGGATTTGCCAGAAGTCATCGAGATCCGACGAAAGCTAGTGGGTCGGTCGTCACGAAAATCGCCATTGTTTACGCTTGAGAAATGGCGATAAACGCGCCAAATGACCCACTAGTGGGCGGCGAAGGGGAGCATCATCATTTCCTGGCTTGCTCAGTGCTTGAGAGCGCCTGGCTGGAAACGGTGAGCGTGCATGCTCGACGCCCTTTCTTGTTCTTAGCGGAGGGCGTCTTTATGTATTTTGAAGAAACGCAGGTCAAGTCGCTGGTGTTGACGCTGCGCGACCGTTTCCCCGGCGCGGAACTGGTCTTTGATGCTTTTTCGCCGTTCATGCGTTGGGGGCATAACACCAGGGTCAGCCGTACCGGAATTGGCGCCCACCTGCACTGGGGCCTGAAACACCCTCAAGACCTCGAACGATGGGGCGACCCTTCGGCTTCGCTCAGGACAGGCGGCATCCGTCTACTTGATGAACGGTTCCCTTTCCAGTACCGTGAGCCGCGCATACGCCGTGCCTGGCAAGTACGTCTCATTCCGTGTCTCGCCAAGGCGATAAGGATTTTTCGTTACCAACTCTAAGGAGGAAAAAATGTGGATTGTACGTTTTATTCTGTTGGCGGTGTTGAGTCTTTCGATCAGCGCATTCGGATATTTTCTCAAGCGCCGTGAGGATAGCGAGGCGATGCTGGAAAACCGCACGGTCAACCTGCTTGGCGTGATCGCCTACAACCTGGCCTGTTATTTCCTGGCCGGGCTGCCATCCGATCCGACAGTGTTCCCGACGCCGTCCTTTCTTGCCAATTCTGGAACGCGAACAGGATTTTTCATCGTGGGCCTGGCATTGATCGCCGCCGGCGCCGCCGTCCTCATCATTTCCGTCCGACGGCGGAAAACCGTCGGCGGGGAAAACGTGAAGGAAGGCTTACTGATCACCGGCATCTACAACTTCGCCCGGCACCCGATTTACACCGGGATCGTCTCGGTTTCCTTCGGATTGGCGCTCGCGTTCGGCACTTGGGATGGATTGCTGATGGTCCCGATCGTTTGGCTGGTGAACGCGACGGAGGCGATCATCGAAGAACTCTTTGACATTGGTCGGCGCTTCCCGACGGAATACGCCGAGTATCGCAAGCAGACGGGGATGTTCGGCCCGGTCAGCCTGTGGGCTGCACTGCTGGTCTTCCTGGCGGGCCTGGCTGTCGCAGGTTCCATTTAATTGGGGAAGGAGATTTCATGCATATTCTATTCTATGGTGCGGGAGTTTTGGGCAGCCTCTACGCGGCCCGTTGTCAAGAAGCCGGCCACGACGTTTCCATCCTGGCGCGGGGACGCCGCCTGGCCGACCTGTGTGTTCAGGGCATCGTACTGGAAGAGGCCGCGACCGGCGCACGCACCACCGCACCCGTGCATATTGTGGACGCGCTGGCGCCAAACGACAGCTACGACTGGATCGTGGTGCTGGTGCGCAGGAATCAACTGGATGAGATTGTGCCCATCCTGGCGACCAACCACGCCACGCCCAACGTGCTGCTGATGGTCAATAACGCTTCCGGCGTCGCCGCGCTGGCCGATGCGGTAGGCCGCGAGCGCACCGTGCTCGGCTTTCCCGGCGCGGGCGGCACCCGCGAGGGTCACGTCGTGCGTTACAACATCGTCTCCGGCCTGATCCAGCCCACCACCCTGGGCGAGTTGCACGGGCACATCACCCCCCGGCTGCGCGAAATCGCAGCAGTGTTCCAGGCGGGCGGATTCCCGGTCGCGCTGAGCACCGACATGGACGCCTGGCTCAAAACGCACGTCGCCGTGGTCAGCCCCATCGCCAACGCCCTCTACCTCGCGGGCGGCGACAACTATCGGCTGGCGCGCACCCGCGACGGGCTGGTGCTGCTGGCGCGCGCGATCAAGGAGGGCTTCCGTGTGCTGCACGCTTTGCACATCCCAGTCACACCGTTCAAATACCGCCTTCTGCCGTTGGTCCCGGAGCCACTGTTGGTGATGACGCTGCAACGCATGTTGGCGACCGAGTGGGCTACAACCGTGATGGCGCATCACGCCAACGCGGCCCGCGACGAGATGCAGCAGTTGGCGGACGAATTCCGCGCCCTAGCCCGCGTGTCCGGCACGCCCACCCCGGCTTTGGATCAGCTTTATGCCTACATTGATCCCGCCATGTCGCTCGTTTCGGAAGGCGCTGCGATCCTCCCGCTGGATTGGCGCGGCGTGTGGGCTGCCAGCGCGCTGTTCGCCTCGCTGGCAGCCGGGAGCTTGTGGCTCCGCCGTAAACATAAGAGGGCTTGAAAATCCATGAAACCCATTACCATGCCCTTAAGCGTATCCAACGTGTATTTGGTCCCCTGTGAAGGCGGCTATCTGCAAGTGGATACCGGCTACCCGCAGGATTATGCCCGCTACCGGCGTAACCTGGCGCGCGCGGGTATCGAACTGCGCGCCGTGCGCTACTTGCTTCTCACCCATCACCACGACGACCACGCCGGATTTCTGAACGACATCACCCGCGACACGAGCCTGACCATCCTGGCTCATGAACAGGCGCAGCCGCTCTTGCTCACCGGAGCAAATGATAAAAGCCGGGGCGGGGGCTACGTCAACCGGTTCGTGCGCTTCATTGCCGATATCAAAATGCGCCTGGACCCGCACTGGACGCTGACGTTCCCGCCCTTTGCCCTGCGCGAACAGGATCGGCTCATTGCCGGGGATGATGAGCAATGGCTATCACAAATTGGCATAGAGGGTAAAATTCTGTACACACCGGGACACAGCATAGATCATATTGCCGTCGTGCTGCGGTCGGGCGAAGTCTTCTGCGGGGACGCCGCCGCAAGTTTCCCCCTGTGGGCGGGGACGAAGTATTGCACCATTTTCATGACGGACATGGACGCCGCCTATCAAAGCTGGCAAAAATTACTGGACGCCGGCGGGCGGGTTGTCTATCCCGCCCATGGGCGGCCGTTTGCCGCCGACCAATTGCGCCGGCACATGGGGAAAATCTCCACGGCGGAGCTGGTCAAATTCTTCTGAACCTGTGCGTCAAACCGAAAAAGGGAGGGCCGGATATGAGCACAAAAATTCCGCCCGAAGCGCTGAGCGCCGTCTCGGAGACAATGTTGATGACGCTCTACTCGCACGCCGTGGAAAGTCGCTATCCCGATGCGCTGATCCGCGACCCGCGCGCGGAAGAGCTGGTCGCCCGCATTGACTACGATTTTGCAACCCATCAGTTGAACCCTACAAACCAGGCTGCGACCTGTGTGCGTTTGCGCCAGTTCGACCGCTTCGCGCAGGCGTTCCTTGCGGCGCACCCCGATGGCGTCGTCGTCCACATCGGCTGTGGCCTGGATACGCGCTTCGACCGTGTAGATAACGGCCAAGCGACGTGGTACGACCTCGACCTGCCGCCGGTCATCGAATTGCGCCGCAAGCTGCTCGACGAAACGCCGCGCTACAAGATGATCGCTGCGTCCGCGTTGGATCTGGCGTGGCTGGATGTTGTGGACGGCCACCCCGGCAAAGCATTCCTCTTCATTGCCGAAGGCGTCTTTATGTACTTCCCCGATGCGGAGATGCGCCGCCTGGTGCTGGCGCTGCGCGCGCGCTTCCCCGGCGCGGAACTCGTCTTTGACGTGGCTTCGCCGCTGATCGTGCGGCTGCAAAATCTCAATCTGGCGCGGCTCAAGGCCGATTTTCGGATGCGCTGGTCGCTACGTTCCTACGACGCGCTGGAGGGCTGGGCGCCCGGCATCCAATGCCTGGAGATGTGGTACTACACGTCCGTCAAAGAATCCATTCCCCGGCTGGGGAAACTCCAAAGGCTGTTCCACCTGGTTCCGTTGTTTGGCAAGGGGATGGTCATTTTGCATTATCGTATGGATCGCTCTTTAGCTCCAATGGAGGAACAACCGATGAAAAACAAGTCTACGGCATGGGGATATGCGATCGCGGCACTGGCGGGTGCAGTGGTCGGTGGACTGGCCGTGGCTCTGGCCACGCGCTTGATACCCAAAGTAATGGGACAGATGATGGACAAAATGATGGCCGACTTCCCGCGCCGGATGATGACGCGGATGCAAGCCGAAGGCCGCGACCCGGCAGAAATGTGCCAGCAGATGATGGCGCGGATGCAGGCCGAAGGCCGCGATCCGGCAGAAATGTGCCGCCAGATGATGGCCAAAGGCTGCACCCAAAAGCCGAAGGAATAGACGATGACACGCAAACCCTCGCAGTGGCCCTGGTTTGGATTGGGCGCGCTCGCCGGGTTGGTCGCCGGTTGGCAGCTAACGCGCCATCCGCATAGAACCGGCGGCGTTATGGAGACCGGCAACACCGGTGTCCAACAGCTCAACGACATCTCCGAGACGCTGCTGCTGCCGCTGGCCTACCGGGCTTTTGAAAGCCGCCGCCCCGATGCGCTCATCCACGATCCGAAAGCGGCGGAAATCGTCGCGCAGTTGGCCTACGACTTCTCCAAACTGGAACGGCAGCGCTACCAGCAGTTGAACATCGGCCTGCGCGTCCGCGAATTTGACCGCGCCGTGCGCGCATTCCTGGAACAGCATCCCGACGGGGTGGTGATGGACATCGGCTGCGACCTGGACACCCGCTTCGAGCGCGTGGATAACGGGCAGGTGATGTGGTTCAACCTGGATTTCCCGGAAGTGATGGCGCTGCGGGAACGCTTTTTCGCGCCGCACGCCCGCTGTCACTCGCTGGCCTGCTCCGCGTTGGAGTTTGCCTGGATGGACGAAGTGGCGCAGCAACCCGGTCCGTATTTCTTCCTGGCGGAGGGTGTGTTCCCCTATATCGCCGAGGATGAACTCAAATCCTTGTTGCTGGCGCTGCGCGACCGCTTCCCTGGCTCCGAGCTGATGTTCGATATGCTGCCGGCGTTGTTGATGCGCTTCAACCGTATGCACCCGGCCATCCGCCAAACGCGCGCCGCGCGCGTCCGCTGGGCCACCAACGACAGCCGTGCACCGGAAAAGTGGGGCGTGGGTCGCCTGCTCGCCGACTGGCGCTACTACAACCACGACGATCCGCGCCTGGGTTGGCGCAGAGTCTTTCGTTACATTCCGTTCATGCGCGACTTCAGGGTTTTGCGGTATCAATTGAGGGCTTGACTGCAACCCCATTTCTGTGATCGGAAAGCCTCGGCGGTCAGTGGTTGCCCGTCGGCAGAATTCCCTTCCGTTGAATCCGCTCAATTCGTTGAGCTATTTGAGGAGGTGAAGCAATGAACACGGACTATGTGTTGTCTCTGTCTGATCCGCAGGCGACCTTGGCGCGGGCCGGCGGCAAGGGTGCGTCGCTGGCCCGGTTGGCCGGCGCGGGCCTGCCCGTTCCCGACGGTTTCTACGTGACCACCGAGGCCTACCGGCAATTCGTCGCCGAAAAAGACCTGCAACCCCACATCCTGGCCGCGTTACGCCTGGCCGATCCGTCCCAACCTGCCACCCTGGAAACCGCCTCGGCCCAAATCGGCACCCTTTTCGCCGCCGCTCTCATTCCTCCCGCCATCGCCGACGCCATCCGCACCGCCTACCTCGCCCTCCCTACTCCCTACTCCCTACTCCCTACTCCCTCTCTCCCCGTCGCCGTCCGCTCCTCCGCCACCGCCGAAGACCTGCCGGATCTGTCTTTCGCCGGGCAACAAGAAACCTACCTCAACGTGCAGGGCGTGGAAGCCGTGCTGGACGCCGTCCAACGCTGTTGGGCCAGCCTGTGGACGGCGCGGGCCATCGGCTACCGGATGCAGCACGGCATTGATCAGGAAACCGTGAGCCTGGCGGTGGTGGTACAGCAGCTTGTACCGGCGGAAGCCGCCGGCGTCATGTTCACCGCTAACCCCTTCACCGGGCAGCGCGACCAGATGATGATCAGCGCGGCCTGGGGATTGGGCGAGTCGGTGGTCGGCGGCACGGTGACGCCTGACATGCTGACGCTGGACAAAGTCACCGGGCAAGTGACCGCGCGGGACACCGCCGACAAGCAGGTGATGACGGTGCGGACAGCAGACGGCACCGCGGAACAACCGACACCGGAATCTCTGCGCCGCGCGCCCGTGCTGAGCAACGCGCAAGCGGCGGGATTGACCCAACTGGGCGTACAAATCGAGGCCCTGTACGGAATGCCGATGGACATTGAATGGGCTTCTACTCACTCCTCTTCTGAGAGGAGCGGGGCCGGGGGTGAGGTCAGGGGTGAGGTTTACATCCTTCAGGCGCGTCCCATCACGGCGCTGCCGCCGGAGCCGTCTGCGCCTCCCATCCCGCCGCCGACCGAGTGGATTCTGCCCGACCCCAAGGCCATCGGCTTTCGCTCCAGTATCATCGAACAACTGCCCGACCCGTTGACGCCCCTCTTCGGCACGCTGGGGCGGCGGGTGATCAACGCCGGCACGGTGCAATTGTTCAATACGCTCTTTGGGCAGGGCTTTATGCCGGACGAATGTTATGTGGCCGTCAACGGCTATCCCTACCTCCAAATGCGCTTCACCCTCAAATCCATGTGGCAGATGCTCATTGGCTTGATGCGACCTTCGGTCTGGCGCATCATGTGGCACGTCGAAGCGCGTTGGCGGGACGAGGCGCATCCGCGTTACGTGACCGTGATCGAACGCTGGCAAGCTCATCCGCTGCGCCAACTGCCCGCCGCCGATCTCTTGACCGGCACGCGCGAGTTGTTGGGCGAAGCGGTGCATACCTACACCGTCCTGCAATCGGGTGTTATTGGCATCGCAATGAGCGCAGAGGCCGGGTTCGCAGCTTTCTACGACAAACTGGTTAAACGCCGCACCGATCCGCCGGCGCTGACCTTCTTGCTGGGCTTCGATAGCCTCCCCATCCTGGCCGAAAAGTCGCTCTACGACGTGGCGCAAGCGTGCCGGGAACGTCCGGCGCTGGCCGATCACGTCGCGCACACGCCAACTGCGCAGTTGATCACGCAATTAGCCGAAGAAAGCGTCCCGCCGGGTCTTGCTGAGAATGATTGGCATGAATGGCAGCGCCACTTCCGCGAGCATCTGGCCCGCTACGGGCACACCACTTACGATCTCGACTTCGCCAAGCCGACGCCGGCGGATGCTCCTGCACCGCTGCTGGATGCGATCAAAATGTACCTCAAGGGCCAGGGAACCAGCCCGTATGAACGTCAACAGGCGTTGTCAGCCCGGCGCGACGAGGCCATCAAGATCATCTCCGGGCGGTTGCGAGGACTGCGCCTGAAGGCGTTCCACAAGTTGCTAGGTTGGGCGCACCGCTACGGCCCCATGCGCGAGGATAGCCTGGCCGACCTGGGCCTGGGGTATCCTTTGCTGCGCCAGATGTTGGGGGAACTCGGACGGCGTCTGGTCGAAGCGGGGATGCTCGCGCAGGGTGACGACGTCTACTGGCTGTACGAGGCGGAAGCTGATCAGGCCGCCGCCGCGCTCGACCGGGGCGAGAGCCTGAGTCCCATCACTGAAGCGATCGCGCAACGCAAGGCCGTCTGGCAGGCCGAAAAACAAGCGATGCCTCCCGTGGGATTGCCGCAAAACAGCCGGTGGATGAAGCGCGTCGAAAAAATCGGGCCGGCGCGCGCCGGCGGCGAGACTGGGGCAATCCTCAAAGGCGCGGGCGCCAGCCCGGGGCGCGTTGTCGGAACGGCGCGCGTGCTGCGCGGCCCGGAGGATTTCGGGCAGATGCAGCCGGGGGACATCCTGGTGGCCGCGATCACCACGCCGGCCTGGACGCCGCTCTTTGCAATGGCCGCCGCCATCGTCACCGATGTGGGCGGGCCGTTCAGTCACGGCAGCATCGTCGCCCGCGAGTATGGCATCCCGGCGGTGCTCGGCACCGGCGCGGCCACCCGCCGCATCCACAGCGGGCAGCTAATCACCGTGGACGGGACCGCAGGAGAGGTCATTCTGGCCTGAACGGTGCATTGGGCTTTTTTGTCAACGGATTGAGCAGATTTTGAATGTAATCTGCCGGTGAAATTCCGGGCGCTTGGATATTGACAAGCGCTCTTTTGATTGTATAATTTATCGTATAAATACGATAAATGCAAAAATACGATAAAGGAAAGCAAATGACCGAAATCACCGCAAGCGCGTGCTGCTCCCCAACGTGTTGCTCGCTGGACATTTCCGGCGTGGATCAAGAGCGCCTGGTGGCAATGTTCAAGGCGCTCGGCAATCCGATCCGCTTCGAGATTTTGAAGTTCCTGGTGGCGCATCCCGGCTGCATCACCGGCGACATCGTGGACTACCTGCCCATCGCCCAGGCGACCGTGTCGCAGCACCTCAAAGTCCTGCGCGAAGCCGGCTGGATCAGCGGCGTCACCGAAGGCCCGGCGCGATGCTACTGCCTGAACGCCGAAAACATCGCGTGGTTCCGGGAGCAGATCACCCAGATTATGAGTTGAGCGGTAGACAGTAGACGGCAGACGGTAGACAGCCCTGTCTACTGTCTACCGTCTACCGTCTACCAAAATAGGAGGATACGAATGAATACAACCCCTGATCTTATGCACACCAGCAGCACTCTGACTTTCGCCGATCATTGGGATCATTTCCTGGCGCGGTGGGGCTACCGGCGCGGCAACCATCGCGTGACGCCGGGATTGTACACGATCGGCAACCCCACGCCGGAGTCGCCGGTGCTCGTCACCGCCAACTACTCGCTCAGCTTCGACGCGGTGCGTTCCTCCCTGCCGGGCGCGGATGGTTACATCCTGGTGCTGGACACGCTGGGCGTCAACGTGTGGTGCGCCGCAGGGAAGGGCACCTTCGGAACTGACGAGATCGTGCGCCGCGTCGAGGCAACGCGGCTATCCGAGGTGGTCAGCCACCGGACGCTGATCCTGCCGCAGTTGGGTGCGCCCGGCGTCGTCGCGCACGAGGTCAAGCAGCGCACGGGCTTCAAGGTAGAGTACGGCCCGGTGCGCGCCGCCGATCTGCCGGAATACCTCAAAACGCATCAGGCCACGCCAGAGATGCGACAAGTGCGCTTCCCCTTGCGCGACCGGCTGGTGTTGATCCCGGTGGAGCTGGTTCAACTCGCCAGGCCGACGACGTTGGCGGCGCTGGCGTTGGCCGTGCTGCTGGGACCGCTGGCGGCATTGGGGACGGCGGCGGCGGTGCTGGCCGGATCGGCGCTATTCCCCATCCTGCTGCCCTGGCTACCCACCGAGGAGTTCAGCAGCAAGGGCTTCATCCTGGGGGGAGCGGTCGCGGCGCCTTTCGCGTGGCTGGCGCACAAGCAAGTTGCCGGTTCAAAAGGGCAGCGGATCGGCTGGCCGCTGGCGTACTTGCTGGCGCTGCCGCCGGTGACAGCGTTTCTCGCGCTGAACTTCACCGGTTCGACGCCGTTCACGTCCAAAACCGGCGTGAAACGCGAGATGTTCCGTTATATCCGGGTGATGGCGGGGATGTTTGGGGCCGGTGTGCTGTTGGCGCTCATGTTGCGCTTGACGGGAAAAAGCGATAAAGCGAGCAAGCGATGAAGCGAGTCAGCGACAAAGCGATGAGGTGAAAGATGGCAAGTATTATTGAAACAACGACATGTGGCTGCGCGCCTGCGGCGCAGGTGGGGTTTGTGGCGCTCAGTCAGCGGAATACGTTGGAATTTAACGCGGAAGCGTGCATCAACTGTGGAATGTGTAGTGCGGTATGTCCCCAAGGGGTGTTCGCGCCGGGCGTGCGCGGGACGCGGCGAGTGCAGATCGTGCGGGCAGACGCCTGCATGGAATGTGGCGCGTGCCAGCTCAATTGCCCGACCGGCGCGCTGAAGGTGGACAGCGGGGTGGGCTGCGCAGCCGCGATGATCAACGCAGCGCTGCGATGGCTGAAGGAGCCATCATGCGGAGGCCCGGAACCAACGTGTGGCAACTCAGAACCGGCAGTGTGTTGTGGGTAGGCGTCACGCTAAATCTGACGTTTTTCCTCGATCCGTTTGAGCAACATGGGCAGTTCATCTTCAATCAGGGAGAACATATCGTGTGCTTCCTGTAATCGTTCGCTTAGAGTGGGGTCTTCATCCTTGAGCAGCTCCAGTCCTCGCTCGGCGATGCCATGCAATGAGGCCATCATCCGCAAGTACATCCGCATGAATTTGATCCAGCCGCCGGGTTGGAAGCGAAAATAGACGCGCCGGGGCAGAGGGGAGGGCGCGCGTTCAATCAAGCCCATTTCGCTGAGCAAGCGCGCGCTTGTGCTGATGGCGCTTTTGCTGGCCTGCAATTGCTCACAGAGATCGTCTATGGACTGCTCCGGCGGATTGGCAATCAGCAACACACCCAGGATGCGCCCCGCCATGCGGGGAATTCCCATTTGTTCAAAATACAAACTGATGTCCTCAATGAAGTGCTTTTCTTCGTAATAACGTTCTGGCATTCCATTTACCTCCTACAACAATGGTTCTACATGCACGTAGGCTCGGTCCACCTCGGGCAAGGCTTCCAGGGCTTCCTGGACCGCATCCGCAATCGCGTGGGCCTCTGTGATGCTCAATGTCTTGTCCACATTAATGTGCAAATCGAGAATCAGTCGCGCGCCTACGTATTCGGTAAGCACCTGATGCACGTCCAGAACCCCGGGCACAGCCTGCGCCACCGTCCGAATTTTCCCTGGCAGTTCCGGCGGAGCGCCTCCGCCGGTGAGGTAATGCAGGTTCTCTTTCCACGCGCCAAAAGCCGCCCGGAAAATCCACACCGAGACCAGCGCGCCCGCCACAGGGTCGGCCAACGGGTGAAGGAGATTAGACCCGATCACGCCGACAAATGCCGCGATAGAGGTCAGCACGTCAGAGAGGTTGTCCTGCGCCACGGTGCCTAAGGTCGGGCTGCTCACCCGTCGCGCAATCGCGCGAACAGATAAAAACATCGCCCCCTTGAGCAACGCGCTGCCCAATAAAGCCAGCGTGGGCCACCCCGGTTCGACGGCCAGGCCCCCCGCCAGCAAGCGCACAACGGAAGCGCGCCCAGCTTCGTAGCCGGCAAACGTCATCGCCGCGGCCACGGCCAATCCTACCAATGGCTCAAACCGGGCATGGCCTTGCGGGTGGGAAAGATCGGGCGGTTGTTGCGCAATCCACAGTCCCAAAACCAGCATAAAAGAATAGACCACGTCTGACGCCGAATTGGCGGCATCGGCGTACAAAGCGCGGCTGTCGGAGAGGTAGGCGACCGCGCCCTTCCCCAACACCAACAACAGGTTCCCGGCCACCGTGATCATGAGTGCGTTACGAAAGAACTGTTGGCGCGTTTTATCCGGCTTGTAATCTCGTATCAATTGCATTGTCACCCCGCGTGTAAAACCTCTGTTACAAGCACTAATTGTAATACGAACAGAATTTTCTGTCAATACAGAATCTTAGTGAATACGGCTTCTTGACTTTTTTGATAAGCATTGATATAGTTATAAAGTAGTAAGACAAAAAAAACTATCAGACTTATTAAGAGATGGATACCCATCATATAGCTTCAAAACGCGAAATGGAGATGATATTATGAAAAAAAATTCCAGCCGTTTGAAGTCTCGAATAAGACTGCCACGCCCCTCTGAAAGCATCCAAACTCGCCTGATCCTCATTCTCGTGGCGCTGGCCAGCCTGCCGCTACTCCTGGTAGGCGTTGTATTGGGCTGGCGTAGCTTTGATGTGCAAAAGCAACAAGCCCTCATCTTACAACGCCAAACAGCGCAGAGGATTGGTATTGCGGTGACGGCCTTCTTTAAGGACGTTGAAGGGCAACTGCGCATTGTCAGCAGAACTCAAGGATTGCAAAGCCTGGATATCGAAAGACAAGAGGCTATACTTGATGAAGTATTCTTCTACAATGACATCTTTGAGAATTTGTCTTTACTCGATGACCAGGGCCAAGAGCGAGTTCACATCGCCCGCCTGAACGCCGCGCCTCCCCTGGAAGATCGCTCCGGGGCGGATGAGTTTCTTAAGCCGCAGGCAAGCGGCGAAACTTACTACAGCCCGATCCGGATTGATACGATCAGCAAAGAGCCTTTGATGATTATCGCCATCCCTCTGGAAAATGTGCGCACGGGTCTGATAGACGGAGTGCTCGTCGCCGAACTCCGCATCAAACGAATCTGGGAGTTGATTGCCGAATTGGATGTCAGCGAAGGGCAGAGTGTCTACATCGTTGACTCTCAAAAGTATGTGGTGGCCCACCGTAACGCATCGGTGGTTTTGGAGCGCCCCACCTTTAACCTCCGTTCTGAAGAAGGCGACCATCCCGGATTGGACAGCAAGCGCGTTATCCTGTCCACCGATCGTGTTAAACTGGGGGAGCAATTCCTCATCGTTGTGGCGGAACAGGAGTGGGGCGAGGCGCTCAATCTCGCCAACACCACCATTATTTTGATCGTGGTATTGATTGTGATCGCTATGTTGGTCGCCGGCGTATCGGGTTTTTTCTCCATGCGTCAAATAGCCCGCCCCATCAAGGCCCTGGTCGCCACCTCTCAGGCCATTGCCACGGGCGACCTCAATCAGAACATCACCCATCGCTCCCGCGATGAAGTCGGGCAACTTGCCAGCGCTTTCCACCAAATGATGAGCTACTTGCAGACGATGGCCGCCGCCGCCGACCGGCTGGCGCTGGGCGACATCACGGCGCAAGTGGCCCCCCAATCGGCGCAAGATGCGTTGGGCAACGCCTTCAAGCGCATGATTGACTATCAACAAGTCATGGCCGTTGCCGCCGATCGCCTGGCAGTGGGCGACATCACGGCGCAAGTGACCCCGCAATCGGAACAAGATGCGTTAGGCAACGCCTTCAAACACATGATCAACTATCAACAAGCGATGGCGGCCGCCGCCAACCGGCTGGCCCTCGGCGACATCATGGCGCAAGTGACCCCGCAATCGGAACAAGATGCGTTGGGCAACGCCTTCAAGCGCATGATTGACTACCAACAAGTTATGGCCGTTGCCGCCAATCGCCTGGCGGGGGGCGACATCACGGCGCACATTACCCCGCAATCGGAACAAGATGCCTTGGGGAACGCCTTCAAACACATGATCAACTATCAACAGGCGATGGCCGCTGCCGCCGACCGGTTGGCCCTGGGCGACGTAAGCGCTGAGGTGTCCCCACAATCGGAGAAGGATGCATTGGGCAACGCTTTCAAACGTATGATTACCTATGAACAGAATATGGCCGCCGCTGCTGACCGCCTGGCCCTCGGCGATATCACGGCCCAGGTTGCGCCGCAATCGGATCATGACGCCTTGAGCAACGCCTTCCGGCGTATGATTGACTACCAACAAGCCATGGCCAGCGCCGCCGATCGTTTGGCCCTGGGCGACATCTCAGCGCAGGTCAGCCCACAGTCGGAAAAGGACGCCCTGGGCAAAGCCTTCCAGCGTATGATTACCTACCAACAGTCTATGGCCGCCGCCGCCGATCGGTTAGCCCTGGGCGACCTCACGGCGCAAGTCACGCCAGAATCGGAACAGGATGCCCTGGGCAAAGCCTTCGCCCAAATGATTGCCCAATTGCGCAAACTCATTGGAGAAGTTACCCTGGGAGCCAGCACCCTGGGGGCGGCCGCCGAACAAATGACCATTACCGCCAACCAGGCAGCCCTTGCCATCAACCAGGTGGCGATCGCTATCAACGAAATGGCTCAAGGCACGACGCAACAAATTAATGGTATGTCGCAAACGGTGAACTTCATTATTCAAATGTCAGATGCCATTGAAGGGGTGGCTAAGGGCGCACAGGAGCAGGCCATCGCGGTCAATCGCTCAGCCGAAATCACGCATCAGATGACGTTGGAGATCGCTAAAGTGGCCACAGGCGCGCAAGAGAGCGCTAAGGATTCCATCCAGGCCACCGAACTCTCACGGGTGGGCGCTGAAACCGTCAGCAATACGATCAAAGGAATGGAGAAAATCAAGTCCAAAGTGGGACTTTCGGCGGAGAAAGTAGAGGAGATGGGACAACATTCGGAGCAAATTGGCATCATCATTGAGACCATTGACTGCATTGCCTCGCAAACCAATTTGCTCTCGCTCAACGCCGCCATCGAGGCGTCACGGGCCGGCGAGCACGGCAAGGGATTCGCCGTGGTCGCGGATGAGATCCGCCGACTGGCCACCAAGTCAGCCGAGGCTATTAAGGAAATCGCGCGCCTGGTGCGCAACGTTCAGAAAACGGTCGCACAAAC
>Ga0116144_10001948_pt1 | contig 23307 bp, 37 predicted proteins | sample AD_UKC035_MetaG_FD_89746 | JGI IMG/M metagenome (GOLD analysis project Ga0116144, IMG submission 89746) | Active sludge microbial communities of municipal wastewater-treating anaerobic digesters from USA - AD_UKC035_MetaG | ecosystem: Engineered > Bioreactor > Anaerobic > Digestate | place: USA...
TGAAAGTTAATATCCAAATTTATTTAAGACATTAACATTATCTTAACACTTTGCAGGCAGCAACATATTAATAAAGACTTTCCCAAACGAATGAGCTAAAATAAGAGCTTTGTAGTGATCTTTGATCTTAGTTAATAGGTAAGTATTACTAAAGCTAAAAAGTCGCGCAAATGGTCTTAAAATATGCCTAAATTTGATTTATTTTTTCAGCCTGAAAAAGTTGATTTTCGCAAAGCATGGCGGGAGGTTTCCCTTTGCGAGAGCAAAGCGGGGGGTATTAAGCTCAGGTTCTCCCATGTACAACCCTGGTTCCGATTATGTACCACTCTCACAAACAGTTCTGATTCCAAGTCATCCTTCTCACTCATGCAACATTGGTTCCGAGTATAAACCACCCACTCGTACATCCCTGGTTCCATACCCATCATACACCACGCCAGTGTTTATCAAACTGTGCATCTACTGCATCTGAAGCCACTACGAACATAAAATCTCCGAACTCAAGCTGCTCAGTGAATCTGTTTGCGTTGTATATTAGGTGCTCTTTACAGACTTTGATTATATTTCTCTTTGATACTTTTTGACCTGTGTTCATAAGATACTCTATGCAGTGCCAGGCCATTGCATCGTCTATTGTGAATTTGATACTTACTTCCATGTTTTTTATTACAAAGGTACTGTTTATTTTTATGAATGTCAAGTGTTTTAACTAAAGTTTAACAAATAGAAAAGCGAGCATAAACAAAAAACCCCATCAGAACTAACTGACAGGGCTTTTTTGTGTCTCAGGTGTTTTACCTACGCTGGTTCGTCAACTGGCGGGTCTTCTTCCTCGGTCGGAGGGTCGGCAGGGCGGTCATCCGTAGCAGCAGCGAGTGCGGCCAAACGATCAGCTACGGCTTGCAGACCTTCGAGTACTTCTGCTTCGTCATCTGCGCTAAGACCACCGTCTTCGTTCAGTGCGTTTTCGAGAAGTTCTTTGAGGTGGACAACATCACCTTCGATGTTAGTGATAGCGGCAGCTTGCGCAGCCAGTAGTTCTTGGAACTGTTCCAATGTAGCCATAAGTTTTTTTGGAATTTTATTAATGATAATCGTGATGAAACTCATACATACATAACGTTTTAAGTGTTGTAAAAGTTCCCTAACAAGACAATTTCATTCAGAAATTCTTACGGTATGATACTCCTTCATCTCAGGAATTGAATAATATTTACCGTCCTCACCCAGTACTGCTTCTACCTGTTCCCATCTGTCCGTGTAGTTAACCTCAATCGTTCTTTTTCTACTCGAATCAAACAGCCATTTGATCTTGTTCCACTCGTCGTTATCAATTTCCCATCCAGCTAACCCAAATTTGTCTTGGTACTCCTGTATTTCTTTTGTGTACTTCTGACGTTCTGCGGAATCAAACTCGTGATAGCGTCGCTTTAGCTCATCGCATACTGCTCCGACAACATAGGTCATTCGTCCAAGTGCGTATCTAAACGCACAGAACATTACTATTTTTTCGTTTAGTTTCATACCAGCCCTGTTGCTAATTGGATAACTTTTTCTCTATCTGCGTACTTGCCTACTGTTGCAACGCCTTGAACGAATTGATAGGCGTTGTACACCCAATCATAGAGTTCTTCTTGTTGTTCATCAGTAAGATCGCTTATCGGTAAGCGGTTAAACTTACAGTTCGATATATGCTGCGCTACGGTAGTATTCATGTATTTCTTGTTTTAAAGTTTGTGTTGATTCTCTTTGCATGAAAAGAATGTCGGAAAGAGAGAAGCCGACTCTCGAAAGGTACAAAAAATAGTCCATCAGTTTAACATTGTTTGTCGGATAACGTCTAAATCACTTATTCGCTTCTCCACGAGCAAAAATTCTTTAACATCTGATAAAACAGTATTGGAATGTTTTACCATCTGTTCTTCCGTGTAGTCACCGCCATCATAGGCGGCGACAATGAGACGAAGTTTCTCGATCTCTCCGCGAATTTCAATCCAAGTTGGAATAAAATCTGCTGTGTTAGACTCCAAGTCGTTTACAATATCTAAGATTGCTTCTTTGTGTGTCATACAATCATTCCTCCGACCTGCATTAATCGGTCTTGTTTGGTTCTGTATTTTAATTTAATTCTAATCGGTGATGCCCAATGCGGTGTTATTCGTGAGTTAAGACGTGCGTGGCGATAAAACGCGTTCATAAACACTTCGGCTCTCTCTTTTGTGTCGAACAGTAATTCAAACTGACCTTGCATCCTAAAATCACTCAAAAAAGCTGTCTCGGTGTTCTTCTGTACATCGAGTGTATGCTTTTTGAAGTAAATCTTATCACTTGTAGTAAGTGCTGAGTAATCTATGTAGCGAACTTCAACGTTTTTCTGCGTAATTGACGGCGGTAACTTGTTCGTGATTCGTACTTCGTTGATCGTGTCGTCAATTATAACCTGTGTTTCGTATAGTCGTCCTTCGTGTACTACTTGTGTAAGTTCTTCCTGAGTCAACTCTTGCATCAACTCCATGTACTTAGACATTGGAATGATTAAGTATTTCCTTTTTCCTTTCAGTATCTCTTCTTTCATCGTATGTCTATTGTTAGCGTGTCGTTTGCAATGATGATTTTTCTAAGTTCCGCTAATTCTTCATCAGTCATAATTCTTCCGAACATCTCAAAGATGAATGAAAGATGTGTGTCAAGATTTACTTTAATTGATACCATGATTCTCGGTATTTGTTGTATTTCTCCTTTAAATTTATACTCCGTCCTTCCACTTCGTCTGTTGGTATTAAATACCATTCGTCAAGTTCTACAACCCAAATCGCAATAAAATCGCATTGAGTTGAATTGTATCTGTCTTTTCTGTTCTTACCGTAAGCAACTACTGCTCTTGTTCCAGTAAGAACTGACTTCACTTGAACTCTGTGCATTGCTACTTTTGAGTCTGTAATGAAGTCGTACTTTTCAGTATCAAACATCGGTCGGCTTACCGAAAGTCCATGCTGAATACATTTGAATATGAATCCAGCTTCGGCTGCTTGTCCGACGTTAATCGAGTTGAACGCCATATCTCATGCAGTTGTCAACTATACACTCACGAACTTCTTCGAGAGCTTTGATTGTGTCGTCTGACAACTCCTTGTATTTTAGCTGCTGACGAATATGCTCCAAAGTTGAGTCAATGACTACTTTAGACCATTTACCGTTAAGAAAAAGGGCCGCATCATCAACTTCTTCTTCACTAAACGTAGCTTTAATTTCCAGGTTCATAAGGCATCGAGTTTTCGTGAACAAGGTCAATTCGTCTTTTATACATCTGTGCGGGGTCGAATCTACCCTGTCTTATGTACTTTCTTTCCATTACCCAAACCAAATCTCCGATGTTATATTTCATTTGCTTTTGATTGTTTGATTATATAACGCTTTTCACCCACAGAAAGTTCTTCTCGAAGTATGAATTTTAACGATTCGTTAACAAATTCGAGTGTTAAAATTTTATAAGTTGAGTTTGAAACCCGACCAGCCTCTTTAAATGACGACATACAAAGCTCCAAACTTCTATCATGGTTTATTCTGTACACTTCGCCATGCAGCCCTTTTTCCTGTCTGCATACAACAATGTACTTTCCAAGTACTAAATCAACAAGCTGATAGATATTACCTCGTATCCAAACCTCACACCCAACTTCAAATTCTGATTCAAGAATTGGCTTGTGTGGCATCTTTGTAAAGTTTAATCTGTTAACTGAGTAAATCATAGTTTTGGAGTTAGCTTTTCAGAAATAATAGCTGTGTGCATCTCTCGGATTGCTGATAGCATAATGTTGCGCACCTCTTCCCGTTCTTCAAGTGCAAGTATAGGCTCTATCCTTGTGTAAGTTTCATCAGTTCCCTCTGGAACTATTGCCCTTGTGGAACTTAAAACATCCGCACACAAAGCTACAAAATCACCAGCACGTTCTGTCCATGCCATGATGTGTTTGATGTAGTCAGCTTCGTTTAGCACATCTTTGTTTTGTTCTATTTCTGTTGCAGTCATGTTATTTGTTTTTATCAAGTATGAGGTAAACGCCTGCTATATTCACAAGCACACTAAGCGGGTACGCGATAACTTGACTAATTCCAACGTCAATCATAATTTTGGACGTAAAAGAAAAGCCGATTAAAACAGCCAAGGCATACATTGAGTACCTTACGAAAGTTCTTTCCATTAGTCTTTGTTTTGTGATGAAAGAGAAGAAAATCCTTCGATTGCGGTAAGAACGGCAGTGGCCAAAAGTGCGACCTTCAAGCCAAGAATAGTTTCTGATGAGAACCAAAGTTTTGCCAAAGTTGACTCACTCGTAAGTGCGATCTGCAAAAAGATATTCAAGCCGAACACCCAAGATAGCCACTTCTTGCCCCTGAACATAAAAATGATTGCGCTTACGTCAACAAGAACTGCGATGCTATATGCAAAGAACGGAGTAACGCCAACAGCAAGCGCTACACGAGAAGTGAACACTGTCGCAACAACAACACTTAAAGTCAACATAACAACTACGCTCAAGAAGTTCGATTTGAGAACAGCAGTTATCTTCCCTGTGTTCTCAATCATCCACTCGTCAATACGCTGGCGAATTTGTTCGTTACGGTTCAGGCTTACTTGCTGTGGTTCTTTTTCCTGTTCTTGCCTAACCTGAACGATCTTAGGTTGATTTTCAGGGTTTTGTGAAAAATTTTCAGAAGAATCATCTTTAAATGAACTTTCCTGAACCTGTGTATCGGAATATCTTCTGAAAGTAAACGGCTGTCTTGTCAATGTTCTATTCATGTTCTGTTGTTCTGAACTTGTAAGTTCTTGTTCGTTAATTATGTTCTTTTGTTCGTTTTTTGAATCAGATTGTTCAATTTTAATCTGATGATAAATTTGCTCTTTGTTCAAGCCAGAACGAACAGCCCTCATCCTAACAACATCTTTGTTCAGGTTGAGCCTGTTTCCTATTTCTGCCCAAGATAACTTGTTCACATCTTCTGTCATGTTATGTCATTTTTATGTACATCAATAATGCTATGTGGTGCGCCTTACTTGTAAGTAGTTTTCCTTTGTAGTCGCGGTACATCCGTGTATCTTCGTCATAAACTAAATAAGAGTGCAGAAGGTGGTGGTCTGACACTGACAACATAAGTGTGTCAGTATAATGCTCCTCCTTGTATGACCAATGGTGTTTGTGCAGAATTTCCGCGTCCACCTTTTTGGCAGCAGACCTTGCTGTGTCCTTGAAGTTATGTGGAGTGTACTCAATAGGCGCTCTTTTTCCTTTCTTTTCAAGAAACTCTATAAGCTCTCTTTTATTGAGCCTTCTCCTGTAAGCAAGTTGTTTTGTGGCGGCTGAGGAAAGACCATAAACCTTGCCTATTTCTCCACAAGTTGACATATTACTCATATCCCCCCTCTTTTATTCAATTCCCGCGCAAACGAAATCGCGGAAATCATGTTTACAATTGAAGAGACGAACCGCTCTTCGTTAAACGCGTTCTTCAAGTAACCATGCTGCGAAAAAGCCTTTCTGGTTGCTGATTCGATAGCATCGCGAAGTTCATACACTGTTTCGTACTTACCTGGCGTAAAATGCTCAAGCGTTGTATCTACGATTTGTGGAAGACTCGTCCAGTTGGTGTTTTCATTCAATGTGTCGGCGGCATGGAATATAGCCGTTTTCAAATCAGATTTGGTTGTGGTAATCATTTCTCACTTTTAGATATTCGTAAAAAGATTGTTTGTGCATCTCAACTTGCGAAAGAAGTGTTTGATCGGCTTCGTTTCCGAAGATTTTAACCCAAAGTACTCGAAAGTTTTGCAGAAAACGTCCAAAAGGTGTAATTGGTTCAATTAGAAAAAGCGACGCATCAAATTCTTCCTCAGTAAACACATCAACCAACGAGACAATAAACGGCCCCTTTCTCTTTTTGACCATTCCAACTCCGATCAGGTCATCAGAATCACACTGCGGATTCATGTAATAAACAACATCTGTCATCATTAGTCAGCAATTTTGTAGGTTAAACCAATAGACGAACCAAGGTAGCTAATACCGCCAAGTCCTCCGTTAATCGTTACAATTCCGTTCAGTGTGCGCGATGTAAAGAACTTGTAGATCACTCGTGGGCCTAAACAGACTTGAACGTAGCCCTGCGAGCGTGATGCGAATACATCTACACCCAACATGAAGATAGCCCTTTGAGAAAGCTCGTAACCAGCTTCTACGCGAGCGAATCCGCGTGTTTGTGGGTAGCGCTGCGAGAAGTGCCAAGCTGCGTAGCCTGCGTGAAGTCCAAAGCAAAGCGTGTCAAATTTTGTAACACCTACCATGTGCATTGGCCCAACGCCTGAGCCTGTTTCGGAGCCGTAGATAACCCCTCCGAGTGTTGCGCCGATTTCTACCTGAGCGGTTAGAAACAGTGGCGAAAGCAAAAATACTAAAAGTAGTTTTCTCATTGTATTGTTTTTAAAGTTCTGATAAAATTTGATCTCTCTCGGAAACAAGTTCTTTAAGTTCAGCCGTTAGTTTTTCAATTTTATTATTTATGATGCCTAACTCAAGCTGTAAAGAGTACCTCTTTGCCTTTAGCTCTTCAAATGCTTTTAGTGTTTCTTCGCTTACTTTCATGGTTTTTTTGTTTATAACGCAAAGGTACATCAAAAAGATGAAACAATCAAGCTCTTTAACTAAACGTTAACGTTTGTAGCTTCTGATTTGTAAATGTATTGTTTTGGTTCAATCAAGTTCCCACTTTTTAAATATTTTTTTCTATAATATGTTTTTACTACGAGTTAATTATCAACAAGTTACAAATTACACAAAAAAAATTATAAAAAAAGTTCAATTTTGTGGGAACTTTCTGAAAACTTTTCGTGTTGAGCTACATGGTGGCTTTTTAATAGTGCCTTAGACCTACTTCGCCCAGAGGGCGGATAACTGTGACTGTCGGAGAGCGAGAAGAGCGAGGAACGAGCGAATCGAGAGCGAGACAGGAACGGAAAGAGAAAAGGACGCAGTCCGTACCTTATTACATAGCTTAGAGTAATACTTATAATTATAACTTAGATTAAATATTTTAATATATAACAAGTTATATATTAAAAATGGAGTAATTATTGTTTTTTTGTCTTACTTTTTTTATACTCACTGCAATTCGCGAAATTCAAATCTCCGCTGTCTTCTCAGCATCTTGCTTTTTCTAATTGTAAATTAGTTGTCAAAGCAACAATTATCCAGTTAAGAACCATCTCATCGAGGTAATTCTCTATGAGATATTACGAAGACGTTATTCCACTCGCCCTTTTTCTTTCTGTTTTCAAATTTAAGCTACTATAAGCCGTTTTAAGCGACTTTGACTAAAAAGTGGTATCAATTATCATCTTTAATACGAAAGTCGCTCAAATCGCGTATCTGTACGCTCAAATCGAAAAATTCAACTTGTCGAGAGTAATAGTTTGCGTAAAGTTACAAAAAACGGTACTTAACGAAAAAAATCACACTTGCTATTGACTTTTTGAAAGCATTGTCGTATCTTTGCAAATAAAAACGACGAATGGTAAAGATCAAAACTGACTATTCATATCAACAACATCAGTTTTAACCTGACAAAACAACTACAAATGAAAATAGGAGACAAAATTCGCAAACCAAAAGGTTACGCTTTCAACGGTACAATCCGCTCTGTATTCGAGAACTCGAAGGGCGAAACACGAATAGTAGCCGAACTGGACGGAAATGGAATGTTACACATATTCTCACCGAGTCAATTGGAGCTTAGAGAAGAATAGCGAAAAAGTTCGCATAAAAATTTAAAAAAATTCGCACAATCGGGAACTTTTACCTGATGTATTGCGTTGTAAGAAGCATGAAGAGGAAAACGTTAAAAGAGGCGACAGATTACGAGTATTGCGTTAGATTCACAAAGGTGATGAACGCAATTGCAGAGTGGAATTTGACGCCTGCCGAGATCAAAGCCGCCGCTGCCTTTTTCTATTTGTCAACAAAAAGCGAAAACGTACTGTCCAACAAAAGGAATCAAGTTGAATCGTTGACAAAATTAGGAGCCTCAAATGTGAGATCACTTGAAAAAAGGCTTATTGACAAGGGGGTTCTAATTAAAACAGGAAGAAGCGAAGGTCACGTTCCGAAAGCGTTCATACCTAATCTAAACGAGGAGAGTTTTGAAATACACATTCAAAGAACTACTTGAAGAGGCTAAGAAAACTTCTCCGTTCAAAGAATCAGAATATGATTATGTCATTCCGCACTTCTTTAAGAAGCTGAAAGCACAGATCGAAACGGAGGAGCCTATTCCTATCTACATTCCGAGGTTTGGCAAGTTCCACATCAACTATGAGTATGTATTTGCTAAATTAGGAAAGATTCACATTCAAGCAAAACATGGGGTTTTCTGGCACTACCCACAAATGCCAAAATTGGTAAATGCCTTAAAAAATCACAAAAACAAGAAACATTATGAAAAGCACCTGCGGGGATTGGAAGAAGTTAGAGAATTATACGCTGCTTGGCAACAGAGCCGTACTGGAATTGGAGATCGAGAAATCGTCGGTTTTGACAAGCCTGAGTGACAGTGTTGCAGATGGCGTAGCTCGGTTCACAGGTCGGGCTTTTTTCCTAACTGCTGGTAACGAGTGCAAGAACTACATCAAAGCTATACCAACAGGAGCTATTGTGAGGTTGATTGGAGTTGACCTACAACCCATGCTGAATGTTTCCATCAGCAACGTAATGAAGATGGAGCCGAATCCAGCTTTTCCAGGCTTTCCAATTCTTGATGATGAGAGTGTTTACGAGCAGCATCCTACGATTTTAATTGACAATCCTGAATATCACATAGTTTGGGTTGAACAATGAGGGTCGCACTGAAAATAGCATGGAAGATGCTCATAAGCGGAAACTTAAAAATCCGCTATGTGTGGGACTTCATGGTAGGCGAGTATCGAATGTACTTAACAAAGCCTTACTACAAAAACGGATTTATCGCACTTAGACACCCTGAAAAAGTCAGGCAGCACATTGCAGAGCAGTTCATTTGGAGGTTAGAAAAAACAGACGAAAAGTGCAAAAGGGATTTTAGCTGCAAACATTGCGGTTGTTCTGTTCCTAATTTGCAGTTCGCGAATCGAGAATGTGAGGGTGGTTGTTACCCGAAAATGATGAACAAAAAAGAGTGGGAGAAATATGTTCAAGCAAACTGAAATTGATTTAGGCCGAGTGAAAGTCGGCGAAACGAAAAACGTTGAATATGTCTGGGAAGGCGACGGAACGATTAAATCCGTTGGAGCGGGATGTGGTTGTACAATCCCGTCCTTTTCCTCCAAGAAACTTACTGCTCAGTTTACAGCGCAGAACTTTCCAGATGGAATCAACGAGCAGGTAGTTACGAAAAACGTTTGGGCTGAGATTGATGGAAACCCTCAGCGTCAGTACATGACTTTTACGGCAACAGTACACAAATGAAGCTACTCACAGACCTCCGCAACCCCCAAGCGGATTTGACAGAACAAGCGAAAAATATCCCGCTTTTCTATGAGTACTTCAAAAAGACCGAACGAAAGCGTGCGGTAAATTTTTTCAAGTATGTTTATTTCCTCAAAAGTCCCTTTCAGGATAATCCATACAAAGGTTTAGACGAAGTTAGCAGAGAGGCGAAATTGAAAGAGATGCTTTTTGGAAATAAACTCAACCCGACAGAGGAAGAGCGGCAGGTACTAAGTCTTTACGACGAAATTATCGAGCAATGGATACCATCTTTGGTGTCATTTCGAGCAGCCCGCAACGCAATGGAAAAACTTGCCGCCTTCCTCACAGGGGTTGACTTCACAGAGAGAGATCAACAAGGAAAGATGGTATATGACCCATCAGAAGTCACAAGGATTATCAAAGAGTACCCATCACTTATTGGGTCAATGACAGAGCTTGAAAAAGCAGTGACAGCAGAAGAATACAGCGTAACAAAAACAAGAGGTCAAAAATCAATCGGGGCATTTGAAGAGCCATAAGAGAAAAGTAGCAATTTAGTTCATGCGATTTAAGATAACGGTGGCGAATTAGCGACACAGCAACCGCCGCGTGATTTGCGGACAAAACGGTAAGACACATAGTTGGCCTTGTAGCCGAGCGTCGTTCGCCACCGATTTTTTAAATAACGCAAAAAATTTAAACTACACAATGAAAGCATATTTAGGATTAGTACACGATAATGAGCGGATTATTGTTGATATTAGAGCGATTATTGCCAATAGTGAGAGTGAGGCTTATCTTCGCTTTGCAAAACTTATCCCCTCGGACTGTATTAACTTGGATGCTGTCAAAGTCGTGGTATGGCAAGCTGGCGAGACGAATACTGTCACTTTTGGCCACGATCACACTGAAAATTTTGAATTTTGGACGACAACGACAACCCTCTAATTTACAACCAAAAATACAAACTATGAACAATCAATCAGCCGATAACACAAATGCACAGAACACTGGTGCTTTTTTAGGTGAGGCTATTACTGCTTTTTCAAATGCAGATGCGAACCGAGATGGGAAACTGCAAGGTAGCGAAATCGCTGCAACCGCCCTTTCTGTTTTGATCGCAGGTGTACGGGTCTTTGACAGCTTTGATGAAGCTATTGCTGAATTGCGAAACAACGGCTCACCAGCACGAGTTGCGTTTATCAACGGTCTGAAAGGTAAATTCGACCTCCGTGATGACGAACTTGAGTTCTTGATTGAGGATACCATCTCTTATCTTGAAGGTGGTGTTGCTCTTGTTGAGCGTTGGGTGGCGCTTCGTAAACCCGTTGAACCGCAACTGACTCTTGACACACCGCAGGTATGATTAGATTTGCGCTTATAACCCTTTTTCTTTCTGTACTGTGTTGCGAGAAAGAGTATCCAGAAGTAGAATCAACCGATTTGATACAGTACACGATATTAAAAGGTCAGAAAGACTTCAAGCCGTCTCCTCTTCCGAAGATGTTCTTAGGGAGAGGAGATTCTCGTTTTGGAGGGGCTGCTTTTTTCGACAACTCTTGCATCTATGATTGGGGTGCAGACCGTGACCAAAAAGACTACAACAAACTCGCTGGTGTATCACTCAGACTTGCAGCACCTAAAAATCACAGCGCAGTAATGGTTGCTTGGAGACCACTCTTAGCAACAAATCAAATTGAGGTAGCCCCCTATTTTAACTACGAATCTGGTAAATTTTTAATTGGTCAACAGACCTTAAAACTAAACCCCAACCAAAAATTCTCGTTTCACATATCACAAAAAGGTAAAACCTGGTCTGTGGTTCTTTTTAACGAGGATACCCATGATCTTGTCACAGCTTCTTACACCTACAATTTCATCTCAAAACAACAGTGGAGTATTGACCCTTGGTTTGGAGGAGAAAACAATGAATTGGGTGATTACGGAGGCACAGCTTCACAAGACATGACACTGTGGTTGGGCTTTGAACGTAAGTGAAGATACGAAAAAAAGACGGTACTTGGCTCAACTCACAAGTATTTAGACCCGCTGCTGCTCACTTTGAGAAGCACGGGTGTTATACTTTTGCGCCAGAGGGTACTGAGGAATGGTTGGATTTTTGGACAGAAGAGTTAAGGCGTAGAAAAGAAGGCTACGAAGTTGGTGGTGAAAAGATCACAGGAGATCACTACCACTACTTAAATTACACCCCGATCAAGAAAAGCGACAATGGTGACAAAACCGCGATAAAGGGTAAGAAGCGAATTACATTTCCTGACTTTTGGGACTACGACTATTTTTATTTTTGGTGCTTGTATATTGCGAGATACGGTATTTCAAAGAAAGAACTCGCTAAACTAAATCTTCCAGTAAACCCAAGAGAATTAGACGGAGGTAAGCACTTCATCGTGAATAAGGCACGTCGTAGGGGTTACAGCTACAAAATGGCTTCTATCTTAGCTAATAATTACGACACCAACCCTAACACCTTATCCGTAGTCGCAGCAGCAGAAAAGAAATTTTTGTATCCTCGTGGTACGATGGTGATGGTCAAAAACGCGCTAAACTTCTTAAATGAGCATACTGCCTTTAAGAAAAAGCGTGAAGTTCTCGACCGCCAAGAACATGTCAAAGCGTCCTTTATAAAGGTAAAGGATGGAATATCTACGGAGGCAGGTTATAAGTCTGAGATAATGGCGGTCAGCTTCAACGACAACCCTGATGCTTTGAGGGGCGCTGATGCTGACATTGTAGCTTTTGACGAAGCTGGTGTATTTGACAATTTGGAGTTTTCTTATGCTGCAACCCGACCAACGGTAGAAGACGGCGCGTTGATTACAGGCCAGATAGTTGTCTTTGGTACGTCTGGTGAAGGTAGTAGTGCAGAATACGCCAACTTTTTCTATTCGCCTGAGCAGTACAACTTCCTTAGCTTCCCGAACATTTGGGACGAAAACGCAGAAGACCAGATCGTAGGCTTCTTTCACCCTGTGTATCAGTGCATGACACCGTTCATTGATGAGCAGGGTAACTCCGACATAGAGAAGGCGATGCAGTCAGAGATGAAGGCAAGGAAAACCCTAAGCCCTGCTGCATTACGAGCAAGGCAGATGGAATACCCTTTCTCACCATCTGAGGCTTTCTTAGCAGCTTCTACTAACTCGTTTCCTATTGCTGAGTTAAAGAAGCAGTTGCAGAAAGTAAAGTCCGACCCTATGTATATGAATCGTGGGGTGCATGGACACTTGGAGTACTTTGAAGGGAAGATACGGTTTGTTCCAGACACACGGGGTCTATTCACACCAGTTGTTTCTTATGAAACTCCTCCATCCGATTTAACAGGCTGTGTTGTAATATACGAGCAGCCAGAGAAAGAGGACACAAAAGGTCTTTACATAATAGGCTATGACCCAATTTTTCAGGATAAGTCGCAGGAGAGAAAGCCTTCGCTTGCGTCTATTTATGTGATGAAGACTTATGCCCGCTTTTCCTATTCGGCTGGTTCTATTGTAGCGTCTTATGTAGGAAGACCTGACGAAGTGGACACTGCACACAAATTATGTGCGATGCTTTCAGAATACTACGGTAATGCTGAGATCATGCACGAGAACATGGCAAAGGACGCAGTAAATTACTTCACAAATAAGAAAAAACTGCATTTGTTAGCTGTTCAGCCTGACGCGGTTATCAGCGCAGCGATAAAGAACTCAAAGGTATCAAGAAGGTGGGGTGTACACATGGCAACACCGCTGAAAGATGCAGGAGAAAAATATGTAAAGGCGTGGCTACAAGAAGAGCTTCAAATCAACGAAGACGGCGGAACAATGCTAAGACTTGAAACAATCTACGATCAAGGTTTACTTGAGGAGCTAATAAAGTACAACCACAAGGACAACTTTGACCGCGTTATATCACTATTTCTTCTTATGTTCATAATAAAGAACGACGAGGAAAAATTCAGACAAGAGAGTAGAAATTCTCTAAAAAACAACTTAGAAGATTTAGCGAAATACGTTCGCTCTAAATACCCACGAAATGCGTCCAGACAAACACAGACTAACCCAAGCACAGAAGGAAGCAGACAATTTCCAGTGGTACAGGGAGTTTATTGATTATTACGATACGAACTCTTTTCTATCCGATTCTTTCCTGACTCAATCAGGAGAGTACAATCGTATGCGTATTAATTACAACTTGTACGAAGGACGCATCGAGCCTGACAACTTCATGTACATCACAAAACAGTGGGGTAATGATTTTGAGGGTACAATGCCAGCACAGTTAACACACAGAGACATTAGCTCTACCAAGATTCGTGCTTTGGCAAATATGGCTTCTAAGAGAGCTTTATCCTGGAAGGTAGTAGCAGTAAATGAAGACGCAACAACACGCAAGGAAACAGTGGAGTTTGAGATGATGCGTCAGTTTGTAATTGACCAACTTGCGGGAAACGAACCTCAACAGACACCTGAGGAGGTAAAGCGGTACATGGCACGAAAGCACCAAGACCCCGCAGAAGTTCTGGCACATCAACTTCTTGAGTATTTTCACTTCAAATTAAACATACCACAAGAGACTGCGAGGGGTGCAAAACACGCAGCACTATCAGGCAAGGAAATCTACCGAATATATGAAAAGAACGGGGAGGTTGACTTTGAGGTTCAAAACCCAATGTACGTTGACCACGACCGTCGTCCAGGATTGACTCGGATAGAAAAAGGCGAATATGTAACAGCAGAGCTACGCCTCTCTCCTCACGAAGTAATAAGAGATTGGGGTGATGAGTTAACCGACGAACAGATAGACCGAATATACAACATCAGTAAAGGGGAGTTCGTGCAAAACCACTCCCGCTCTTTTGATGATTTTGACCGAGACTATGTGCGAGTTCTTCATGTGCAGTGGAAATCGCTAAGGAAAGAAGGAACACTCACATACATTGACTTAGAAACTGGTGAAGAAAAAGAGGCAAAGGTTAACGAATATTACACTCTGAACCGACAACTTGGCGATTTGGAATTAAAATGGAGGTGGGTTCCAGAGGTACATGAGGGATTTAAAATCGGCCCTGATATTTATGTAGGAATGGGGCCAGTATTCAATGTATCAGAAGACCCTGATCTTAGTTACATAGGAACGATTTTCGACTACGAAGGTGGAGAGGTGACTTCACCGATGGATAGGATGCGTGCTTATCAGTATTTCTACAACATCATAAACTACCGTATTGAGATGCTGATGGCCCAAGATAAGGGCAAAAAAGTTTTCATCAATATTGGCTCAGTACCAAGAAGCGCTGGTATTGACTTACCTACTTTTGAACATTACTTAGATGCTAACTCTTATTCTTATCTCAATCCTGCTGAGGAAGGTAACAAATTCGGCGGCGAGATCACGCAATTAGTCAAAGAGATAGACCTTTCAAATACCTCCGACATAGGTAAGTATCAAGCACTTGCGGAGTGGATAGATCAAAAATGTGGCGAGGTCGTCGGTGTTCCAAAGCAACTTGAGGGTCAAATACAGGAAAGAGAAGCAGTTCAGAACGTAAGTAATGTAGTATCCCTTGCAACTAATGTATCTGGAATGTTCTTCCAGACTCACGATTTTACAGTTCGCAGGCTTTTGGAGGCCCTTCTGAACAAAGCAAAATCGGTGTACTATGGTAAAGACTCTGTAAGGCTTTCGTATGTTATTGACGATTTAAGTGTTCAGACATTGAATGTTGATACGGCGCTTTTGTCTAACAGTAACTTCGGAATTTTTGTCGATGACTCTAACAGACTCGAAGAAACAAAACAAGTAATCCAGCAGTACGGATTTGCAGCAATGCAGAACGGAACGATAGGTATGGCGTATGCTATAAAGGCTGCAAGAGCTAAGTCAATCCAAGAAGCTGAGGAGATACTTATGTCAGGTGAATCAGAATCATTTGAGCGCCAACAGCAGATGGAGCAGATGAAAGCTGAGCAGCAGAAGGAGATGATGCTGCTCCAAGAGCAAATGGAGCAAGCAAAGCATCAAAGGCAAATCGAGATCATAAAACTGCAAGAAGCTCTCAAGTACGAAAGAGAACTCGCTAAACAAGCAGTACTCGCTCTTGGTTTCTCTCAGGACGATGACCAAAACAAGAACAACGTGCCTGACGTAATTGATCTGATGAAACAGCAAATTGCATCAAAAAAATTAGAATTGGAAGAAGCAAAACTCGAAAACGAAAAAAATAAATCAACAGAACAACAGTAGTGTCTATAATAGACTTGCAAAATTTCTGGGAACTTTAACAAAAACTAAACGTTAAAAAATCATGGCAGCAGAGAATTTAGACAACTTCTGGGACGAGGATGAGGAGTTCTTGAAAGAAGATGACCCAATCGAACCAGTTAAGGAAGAGGAAGAGGAAGAGGAGGAAGTTGAGAAGGAAGAAGAGCCGCAGGCAGACCCCGTTAAAGAATTTCTTTCGGGTCTAAGTGCATCTGGTCTGATTCCAGAAACCGACGAAGAAATCACTCCCGAATCCGCAATCGAGGCAATCCTCCTCAATACAGAGGAATACATCGAGCAAGGTGTAACGGAGGTGATTGAGTCTTGGAAGCAAGACTTGGGCGAAAAAGGGGTTGAATTTGCGAAATTTGTACGCGCTGGTGGAGAACCAGATGAGTTCTTTAAGGCTTATGCACAAGATCACTTGCAATTTGACGTGAGTTCAGATCGAGGGCAGGAAGCGTTCTTGCAGTGGTACTATAAGAAGCACGAAGAGATGGACGATGATGACATTGAAGATCGCCTCCTTTCTCTTAGAGATCGTGAAAAGACCGCAGATACAGCAAAGCGCTTGTTCTCAAAACTAAAGGACAAACGAGACAAAGAAGCTCAAGCAGTCGTAAAAGCACGATTAGACCAAGCTGAAAAGCAAAAGGTAGAATTTCAGAAAGAAAAAGAAAAGCTCATCAGAGGACTTCAAAAAGTTGAGACCGTAGGTGAGTTGAAAATAAGCAAACTTGAAAAACCCGTACTTCTTAATTACATCACAAGAGCATCAGAAACATTTGATGGTCAGCGGGTGACAGGGCTTACCAAAGCACTGAATGAGATTTACGACAAACCAGAGGCACTAATGGCGCTCGCAAAATGGGCAAAGTCAGGCTTCGACACAAGTTTCTTTAGTAAGGAATCAAGCGCCAAACAGACAAAACGAGAATTAAATCCAAAACCCAAGAGGAAAAACATCTTGGATTACTTTGATTAAACCTAAATTATGGCAGGCGCACAATCATCTATGATTATCAGGAAGATGCCTTGGAGTGCAAACTTCACTGAGATGAACCATCTTGGGAAAGCACTCATCGCAAAACCTCACGCGTTTGAAGAGAAAATGACAAAACTATTCTCTTCTTACAACTACGCAGACAACCCCATGACTGGCCTTCTGGCTGGTACAGGTCGGGAAGTCGAAATCACTTCCAACGAGTTTACATGGCAGCTTCGTGGTGCATCCACCCGACCACTTATTTATAGTGGTGCAGCCAAGACTGGAACCCCTGGAAAGGGTATTACAGAAATCCTAATGGACTTCGACGAGAATTGGTTCAAGCCAGGTGACGTTATTTCCCCAGGTTCCCCAAAAGACCAAGTACGAGTAAAAGAAATCACAGGTCGCGTAGGTAACTACTATCGCTATGTAGTTGTTCCAAACACTTCCGACCTCACTTATTTCGTTCCGCTGAAATACTTCAAGCCTGGTACGAAATGGACGAAGCTCTTCTCTCAGTACGGCGAAGGTTCCAGCCAGTCTGGTTCTACGACCTACGCACTCCCGATGGAGTTGAAATCCCGCATCAGCCGCTACCGCAAAGAATACCAAATCACAGGTGATGTGATGGATGAAGTTCTTGCGGTAAAAGTTCCCGACTCCACAGGAAAACTTCACACGATGTGGATGCACTATGCAGAGGCTGAATTTTGGAAGCAGTGGGCGCGTGAATTGGCCATCGGTAATATGTACTCTCGCTCTACCAACCGCGTAGAAGACAGTTCTGGCCGTATGACCTACTCTGGCCCTGGTATTGATGAGTACTTGGAAGACTCCAACCGCAGCACCTACAACACGCTCACAACTAAGTTGCTGGAAGAGTTCATCATGGACATCCAGTACAGCCGAGTTGCGCCTGGTTCTGGCCGAAAGCTCAAAGTTCTGACTGGTGAATATGGCATGATTGCCTTCCACCGCGCAGTGACCGAGAACTTCACAAAGTCTGGTTTTATCACGCTTGACACGACTGTAATCCAGAAGGATTCCAGCCCGTATCACTCCAACGGCCTTAGCTATGGCGCGCAGTTTACGCGCTACAAAATGGCTAACGGTGCTGATATCGAATTGATTCACAACCCGCTCCAAGACGACAGAACCATTCATTTTGATATTGACCCGATCACAGGCTATCCTTATGAGTCTCAGAAATTCTATTTCTTGGATTTCAGCGGTGAAGGTTCTGAATCTAACATCGTCCGTGTCAAGAAGCGTGGCGCAAACGTACTTGCTTATGTTGCAGGTCTTCGCAGCCCGTTCTCTCGTGGCCGCAATGAAAATGCAGCACACACAGGCGACTGGTACACCATGACGGTGCATGACCAGTGCGGAGTTTGGATTAAAGATGTAACCAAGTGCGGTGTTCTTGAAAAGGCCCGCGTATAATACACAAAAATGATAGTAGAGGTAAGACCAAGGAGAACTGAAAAATGGCACGGCAAGGAGAAAGACGAGGATTTTACCCGTCCTATCTCAATAGTACCTGCCCCTGACCCTGCAACGATGCAGTATCAAGTAGAACTTTCCGCAGACGAGTGGAAATACTTGAAAAGTACGAGTTACGATCTGAGCCTTGAGTACAAACAGGACGTAGTACACCCAACTTGGGATACTGCTCTTGGGAGGGTCAAGCTCGAAAACAACACAATGTTCTTTGACACGACAGTTCCAACAGACCTAATTAAAATAGGTGTAATGAGGGCTGCAAAGAACTGGGTAGCACCATCGAAAGAGGCGGCGGAAACAGAGTACCCATCAGCAACACACTATATACATGAGGAAGATATTGTTCTGAAAGACAAAGTTTCCAAGATTGCGATTAAGCAAGAAGCGAATAGCTTGTTGTACACAATGCCTCCTGATGAAATTGCCACAATCGTTTTTCTATCCACAGGCGAACAAACCGCTGGTAAGAATTTCGATTTGATACGAGCTAAAGCTGATGATATTGTTGAGAAGAATCCAGCCGAGTTTCTGCGTTGGGCTAAGATGGAGAAAGAAGACGTTTCACTCCTTTCTCTTGTCGAAACAGCCATCGAGTCGGACTTACTCACGAAGGACGGTGCAAGAATCATGTTCAATGGTGATACCGTAGGCTTCTCAACTTTGGAAGTAGCTGAGTACTTGAAGAAAAAAGAAAATCAACCTTTGCTGCTCAAACTCAAAGGCGCTACAAAACAGACGAAGAAGTGACAATAGAAAACATGGAGTATAGCTTTCGTCAGAAGCTCAACTCGTTTGCTTCCAACGCTAACAGGGGCTTCCAGATTCCAGAAATTGACTGGAAACTAAATGACGCACTCAGGCTGCTAATCACGCGCCTTGCTTCTCCACGTTTTGAGACACAGGTGGGGTTTGAGTTCAATCAAAGAAATATTGATGATCTCAGACCCCTACTGAAAAGAAGTACTGGTAATGTAGTGAGCAATCGCTTTTCTCTTCCCGCTGATTACCTTAGATATGTTTCTGCCTATGCTAATGCCACAAAAGGCAACTGCACAAGAAAGCTAAGAGTATTCACACCTCAAATGGATGACCTATGGGAAACAGACCCATTTACACAGTCGAGCTTTGAGTGGGAAGAACTTACAGCCCTCCAAGTAGCAGGAGCCTTAGAACTAAAGCCAACTGATTTTACAGTGAGTACAGTGGAGATGGATTATATTTCAAAACATCCATTTATTCATAACTCACAAGCAGTAGGTGGCTACTCACTCCCTGACGGTACAGCACTAACAGGAAAACAAGATTGTATTTTAGCAGATGATTTCTGCTCGGAGGTCGTGGAATTGGCTGTGTTTATGACTGTAAACGACACGATTTATTCTCCTGAATCCAAACAAAACAACATTAACCTAAGAAACTAATATGAGACTCCAAAGAACTGTTCGGCGTACTCTTGTGGCTAAAGGTAGTTCTGCTCTGCTCGGCGCAGGCGCTACACCTGAGACACTTGCAGAAGGCCAATTGGGTGTGTTCAGCGCATTGACTGGTCTTAGTATCACCAGCGGTTCAACGACTACACCCTGGTACATTGCCGTTGGTACGGCGAATGGCTATCGCAAATCTCCTGGTACTATTCGCGCTGCTAATAACCTCGTATCCAATGTAGCCTGCTATACAGCAGCCGTTACAAAAATTGTGGATGTTCGTGGCATTTGTGCTGAGTGTGCTACTGATTACGCAATCAAGGTAGATATTTACTCTCCTGACCAATCTCACGAGTTCGGCTACCAACCGCGTTTCCAGACTGTGACCTACACATCTCCGTGTTGCACAGATGGAAGCGCAAGCTGTCTTGAACTTGCTCAAGGACTGCGTGATGCCATCAACGACGACCCTCGTTCTCTTTTCACTGCTTACTTGCTTGACCCTGATGGCGTGTCAGTAGGCGCTGATGTAATTGATGAAGAAACTTGGGACGTTGCCACTGATGGTTGCCCTGTAATTCGTCTTATCGCTAATGCAGCTTCTATCGCAGACTTCTGTGGTATTCCTGAAACCTACACTTTCCCGACAGGCGTTAACTTTGAAGTTAGCACTCAAGGCTTGAAGTGCTGCACTCCTGCTTCTACGGTTGTGACGGTTCGCGATATTACCTACGCAGTTGGTGCGGGTGGCGACGTGAAATACATGGAGTGGGCTGATGCAGGTGATGCAGAAGTAGGCCCGTATCGCCTCACCGAATCTGGTGTGACGACTGCCACTGACCTCAATGCAGTCAACTCTTCTACTTATGCACTGTTGAGCTTGGACTACACAGACCCGCACGAAACCGCTGGTCAGATTGTGACAGACCCGAAAGCTGCTGTAATCGCAATTCCGTGTAACACGGCAGTTCTGCTCACTTTGGGCAATGCCTTGGATACACTTGGTCTGAGTGGTATTGACACTGCTCTCACCGCTTGCAACTGCGCGTAATTGTTCTCCTCTCTGCTAAATATAGGGTGATCGCTTCGGCGGTCGCCCTTACCCTATATTGTATGGTAACATTCAATGTTAAGACATTCAATCAGCTTTCTGGCAAGGGTCAGGATGGCGACATTGCTATAATCGAGCGTGCTGATACTAACGGAAATCAAGGCTTTTCTTTCCGAAACGCTTCTGGTTGGTCGTTACCATTCGTTCAAGTGCGGTCGTTGGGTACAAACCTGATGACTACTAATACACCACAGAGTGTAAGCGCACAAAAGATTTTTCAGGACGACATCACTGTAAACAGTGATTTTTCTGTTATTGGAGCTACCGACATTGATTTAGGATTCTCTGGTGACTTGACAGTTGATGGAGGCGGTGGTAATATTGAAATAAACGACGTTGAAAAGCTCTCTCTATCAGATGTAAACCAGATAAGAATCAATGACCCTTCATTAATCACATTTGAAGGTGATGATGAGGGAGATTCCAAAGCGAGGATATGGGTCAACAAATACCCAACCGACCACTTAGGTGCAGCCACAAACTCTGACGGAGCCTTTGGATTATACTTTCGCAAAGCATGGTACATTCCAGCACAATTTGATTATGTTGGGCTTCTTGTGAATGGTGGCTACATTAAGTTAATTGCCACTAAATCAGGAACTCCTTTTCGTGAGGCATTATCTTTTGACGGTCAGGTGTTAGAGTTCGTAACAAAAGATAGTGGATACACAAGAAAACTTAGCTTTTCAGAAGGTACAGGTGCGAAGATTCTTGTTTCTGACTCAGGAGCTACTAAATTTGGCATTGAGTACGCAGCAGATTACAGTGCTGGCTTAAAAGCTAATCCACGAAGCATTATAGACGCAGGCACTATGACTGTGATGCTTGAGGATTACATTGCCGCTGTTCCAACATACGCTGACAACGCTGCTGCTACGATAGGAGGTCTTGCAGTTGGAAAAATGTACAAAACATCAGCAGGAGAATTAAGAATTGTTGTGTAATCGGGAACTTTTAACACATTTTGTTTGTTATATACCTATGAAACTACAACTACCCCCTTATACTATTGATGAACTTTTTACCCCACAGAGCTTCCAGAAGATGGGAGCCGTTGATGATTGGGGTTATAAGTTTGTAAACCCACAGGCTTTCCACGACAAAGGCTACAAAGGTCGTGCAGTTCATTTTGTCATTGACACGATGGACGTATCCGACCACCCCGACGTAGAGCCAAAGCTGTTGAAAGAGTTCTGCAAGTCGTTCATAGCGGAGCCAGCAGGCGATGGTAATGGTCACGGAACTTGGGTAGCGTCTCGTATTGCTGGATTGCAAGACGGAGTAGGGGTACGAGGTATTGCACCAAATTCTCCAATTGTAGGTGTTAAAGCTCTCAACAAATCTGGCGCTGGTACGGACATAGCGTTGGAGCAGGCAATCATGTATGTTGCGGATGTCCAACTTCCACCTCAATTCAACAACTGGCCGCGTATTATTAATATGAGTTTAGGCTCAAGTATGCCAATGACCCGTGTTGAAAATGCACTCAAGTACGCTGTTGGAAAAGGGGTTATTGTTGTGGCTGCTGCTGGCAACTCAGGCTACAACGGTTCAAACTCAATTAACTATCCAGCAAGGTATGAAGATTTGGCAATTGCCGTTGGAGCGTTTGATTCTAATATTAATCCAGCCCCTTTTTCTTCTGGTGGCCCTGAGATTGACTTCGCAGCACCAGGCGTAGGACTTTACGGTGCATGGCTTAACAAAGGATTTAGTTCCATTTCGGGAACTTCGATGGCCACGCCAGCAATAGCTGGAATCATTGACCTTCTCATCCAGCGTTACAACCTTCCGCTGAATCAAAAGGCAATTGAGCAGGCTCTCAAGCAGTACGCAAAAGACATTTTCACACCAGGATTTGACGTTCGCACAGGAGACGGTACTTTCATTCTTTCGGATGTTGATACACCACCTCCTCCGCAAGTTGAGCAATATGTCGAGCTTTTCTTTCCGTTTGTAAACGCATGGCCCTTACTCCTTGCTGACACAGGACAGATCACAATTACACTTCCGTTCAAAGACTCAGACAACCTTGAGTCTTTGTGGGCCAACACAATGTCACTGATTCGCACATTCACTGCACGAAATACAGAGGAACCAATCAAAATTCTTGCTCTTAAAATAAAAGGAGCAACATTTGCAAAATCTGTTTCTGTAAACACAGGACTTTACAAAATCACAGTATGAACATAGGAAACATTCTCAACCGCAGGCTTGGACTCATTACAGTTCCTAACTTGCAAAGGGTAGTCAACAATCTTCTTGAGACAATTGGTTTTGTTGACGATGCTTTGCCTGATTCTCGCCCATATAAAGTTTACACAGCTTTACTGTCTCAATTCAGCACAGATGCACCAACTGTAATTGTATTAGAAAATACGATAGGTAATGTTGTATGGAGTAGGGCATCTGCTGGTCTATATAACGCTACTTTGTCTGGTGCTTTTCCTGAGAACAAATCCTTTAGTCCTAATCACCATGCACGTTCCTCGAATGATAACGATGTGGACTTTAATGTAA
>Ga0116144_10001956_pt1 | contig 23263 bp, 22 predicted proteins | sample AD_UKC035_MetaG_FD_89746 | JGI IMG/M metagenome (GOLD analysis project Ga0116144, IMG submission 89746) | Active sludge microbial communities of municipal wastewater-treating anaerobic digesters from USA - AD_UKC035_MetaG | ecosystem: Engineered > Bioreactor > Anaerobic > Digestate | place: USA...
CCTGACCATTCACTCGAACGACGCCGACGAACCCACGGTCGCGGTGGCGCTGAGCGGCACGGGTCTGGCGGCGGAAATCATTGTCGCGCCGCTCGCCCTCGACTTCGGCGAGCAGGACGTGGCCGCCGGCCCGACCCTCTCCCGGCAGGTGACGCTCACCAACACCAGCAACGCCGACCTGCACGTCACCGGCATCGCGCTCACCGGCGACGCGGCCGCCGACTTCCTCATCGCCAGCGGCGGCGACCCCATCACCCTGACGGGCCACAGCACGCACAAGATTCACATCGCCTTCGATCCGGCCACCATGGGCGCGAAAGCGGCCCAGTTCCAGATTCTGTCGGATGCCACGGGGCAAGCTACGGTCAACGTGGCCCTCAGCGGCGTCGGGGCGGCGGCCCCAGAGATCGTCGTCGCGCCGTTCGCCCTCGACTTCGGCGAGCAAGAGGTAGACTACGGCCCGACTCTCTCCCAGACGGTCACGATCACCAATGTGGGCAGCACGGACCTGCACCTCACCGCCGTCGGCTTGACCGGGGACGACGCCGCGGAGTTCACCATCGCCGACGACACAGGCGAGACACCCCTGACGCCGGGGGCTGTGCGCAGGGTGCAGGTCGCCTTCGCCCCGATCAGCGCAGGCGTCAAAACCGCGACCCTGACCATCCACTCGAACGACGCCGACGAACCCACGGTCGCGGTGGCGCTGAGCGGCACGGGCCTAGCAGCAGAAATCGTTGTCACGCCGCTCGCCCTCGACTTCGGCGAGCAAGAGGTAGACGACGGCCCGACTCTCTCCCAGACGGTCACGATCACCAACGTGGGCAGCACGGACCTGCACCTCACCGCCGTCGGCCTGACCGGGGACGACGCCGCGGAGTTCGCCATCGCCGACGACACGGGCGAGACAACCCTGACGCCGGGGGGCACGCGCAGGGTGCAGGTCGCCTTCGCCCCGGTCAGCGCAGGCGTCAAAACCGCGACCCTGACCATTCACTCGGACGACGCCGACGAGGACACGGTGAATGTCACATTGAGCGGCCTGGGGACAGTGGGCACTTACCTCCTGACCGTGAGCAAGGACGGCACAGGGCAAGGCGCGGTCAGCAGCACTCCCGCGGGCATCGCCTGCGGCGAGGCCTGCCAGGCCGACTTCGTCGCGGGCACTGTGGTCACACTCACGGCGACGCCCGACAGCGGCTGCACCTTCGGCGGTTGGAGCGGCGAAGGATGCGACGGCACAGGCGTGTGCCGGGTGTCAATGGACAGCGCCAAACACGTTACGGCCACCTTCAACAATGCGCCAGGGCATCCCGGCTACGGCTCCACGCCGGCGCCGGGCAGCGCCCTAGACTTGGGGACAACCAACATGGGTAGGACAATTAGCGCCACGCTATCCATTTTCGAGACGGGGGATATGACGTTGGTGGTCACGCCCACCGTGAGCGGCGCGAACGCGGGGGACTTCAGCGTCACACCATCCACCCTCACCATCGAGGATGGCGGGGCAGCCCAAACGTTAACCATCGCCTGCACGCCCACCCTCGACGGAACGCGGGTCGCCACGCTCACTGTGGCGCACAACGCGCCCGGCGGCCCGGCCCTTTACTCGCTGCATTGTACCGGCGGGACAGCATATACCATCCACTTGCCGTTGTTGTTTAGGAATCACTAGACATAAAGCCAGAAAAGCTCAGCTCTCTGGTTTATCTTCAGGGCTATGGCCTAAAGACCAGTTAATAGGGGCATTTTTTGTGGCCGCGCAGCGCGGCCACAAAAAATGCCCCCCTCATTGCTCACCTGACCAGCCGTCACAACGCCCCCAGGAAAGATGACTTGTCAGCATAACCACAAGCTCCGGCTCCCTAGTCAGCGCGTCACACCGGGTGAATTCCCATGATTGTATTCGACCGAATGCACCTTCAGGTATTGCGCAACGGCCTGTTCAATGGTCGGGTAGAAATTCTCGACGCCCAGCCGGGTGAACAGCCCGTACTTCTTCAGGCAATCTTTCACCGGCCCCTTCATTTCGGCGAAACACAACTCGATGCCCTCCTGCTGTAGGGCCTGATCCAGCTCTGAAAGCACGTCGGCAGCGGTCAGGTCTATGTCCGTCACCGGTTCGGCGGTGACGACCACCCATTTTGTCGGCGTCGGCGCTTCGGCTACGGCTTGCAGGACATGTTCGTGGAAAATCTCGGCGTTGGCGAAAAACAGCGGCGCGTTCCAACGGAACAGCACCAACCCCGGAACGAGGCGACCTTCGGGATGCCGGACGATATCGTGGTAGCTCTGTAGCTCGTCCACCATCCCCAGAACGGCGTGATACGGCCGCCACGCCCGCCAGACGAAAGCGAGCAGGGCTAGGCCCACCGCCAGGAAAATCCCCTGGATGACGCCCATCAGGGCCACGCCGAGGAAACACACCAGCGACAACACAAATTCAACGCGGCGCAAATGGTACAGTCGCAGCAAACCCGGAATTTCGAATAATCCCAGGCACGCCGAAATCACGATCGCGCCGAGCGCCGCGTGCGGCAAGGTCTGCAACAACGTGGGCGCGACCAGCAGCAATACCGCAATACACACCGCGCCGACCACGCCGGTGAGCTGCGTTTTGGCGCCGGCGGCTTCGGCTACGGGCGTGCGGGAAGAGCTGCTGGTGATCGAAAACCCCTGGAAAAACCCCGCCGCTACGTTCGAGATGCCCAGCGCGATCAGCTCCTGATCGCCGTCCACCTCGTAGCCGCAGCGCAGCGCGAACGTGCGCGACAGGACGCTCATGTCCGCGAAAGACACCAGTGCAATCGCCAGCGCGCCGGCGAACAAGGCGCGGAATGCCTCGAAGGATACCGTGGGGATCGCGGGAACCGGCAACCCGCGCGGCAGCGGCCCGACGACGGCAATACCGGCCCGGTTCGCCAGATCGAACACCGCCGCCGCCAGCGTCGCGCCCACGACGGCCACCAGGACTCCGGGAACCTTGGGCTGCCAGCGCTTGAAGCCCAGGATAATCGCCAGACACACGACGCCGATGATGAGCGCCGTCCCATTGACCTGTCCGGCGAAAATCCCGCGCCCCAGGTTGATCGCCTCCTGGAGCAGATTGTCGCCCTCTACTGAGAATCCCACAATCTTCGGCAACTGGCCGATCAGCACGGTCAAGGCGATGCCGTTGAGGTAGCCATAGCGAATGGGCTTGGAGAGCAAATCGGTAATGAAGCCGAATTTGGCGATGCCGGCCAGGATGCACAGCAGCCCCGACAAAATCGCCAGCATCCCCGCCAGCGTCACCGCATGCCCGGCGTCGCCGCCGGCCAGCGGCAACACCGTCGCCGCGATCAGCGCCGCCAGCGACGAATCCGGCCCCAGCACCAGGATGTGGCTCGGCCCGAAGAGCGCGTAAGCCAGCAGCGGCACGATGGTGGCGTAGAGGCCGTAAATCGCCGGGATTCCGGCGGCTTCGGCGTAACCCATGCCGACCGGCACGAGAATCGCCGTCAGCACCACGCCGGCGGTGATGTCTTTGGTCAACCACTCTCGTTTGTAGTTGCGCAGCACCAACACGCCGGGAATCCAGCGCCACAGTCCGCGCGGAGGCGCTTCGCGCGCAAAGGGGTTTACGGAAGATTGCGGCGTCACTACGGCAGGCCTCCCTGCAAAACTGCGAACGTCAAGGCCAACACCCCGATCAGGATCAGGGTTGCGATCAACAACCGGCGAGCATAAATTCTCTGCATGGCACTCCTTTCACACGGCCAGGCGAACCCCTAGGCCATCTTGTAGTTTTCGGAGAAAATGCGCCGGCGCGTCTCCTCGAACGCGCGCTTGCGGCTGATCTCGTGCATCTCCTTGCGAGGAACGGCGAGCTGCTCCAGGGCGCGTTCCACCAACACAATCATCGGCAGCGGGCCGCAGATGAAATAGACGCGGTTGCGGTAATCGTCGGAGAGGCGCCGCTGCAACACGTCCTTGGTGATGAAGCCACGCTCGCCTTCCCAGCCCTCATGCGCGTTCTGCAAAACGTGGATCACCTCCAGGTTCAGCCGCGCCTGCAACGTTTCAAGCTCCTCTCGGAAAATCACGTCGTCCCAGGTCCGGTTGCCGTAGAAGAATTGGATCTTACGTTCGTCGTGGCGGTCGGCCAGCGTGCGCAGCATCCCCATAATCGGCGCGGAGCCGATGCCGCCGGCGATGAAGACGTAGTTGCCGCCGGGATGATGATCGAGATCGAAGGTGCCGTACGGCCCGTCCACGTAGACGGGCGTGCCGGGCTTGACCTCCCCCAGGGTCGCGGTGAAATCGCCCAGTTCCTTGATCGCGAACACAATCCGCTCCGGATGGTCGGCGCTGGAAGCATAGGAGAACGGGTGCGCCTCGATGCTGAAAGGCGAATGGCCCACGCTCAGCCACGCCACCTGCCCCGCGCGGAAGGGGGCGCCGGGATGCCCTACCGGTTCGAGCACCAGGCTCCACGTCTGGCTGCGCTCCGAGATGACTTCGACGACCCGGTAGGGGCGCTTCAGCAATTGCCACGGTCGGATGACGCGAATGTAGAGGATCATCGCCGCCCAGAGGCCGCCCAGGGCAATCCACAGCCCGCGCTGGAGCGGCACGGACGTGTAGTAGTTCACCTTGAAGATGTGAAAAAGGATCAGTCCAACGACGCCAGCAGCGCAGAGGTCGTGCAACAGCCGCCAGGTTTCGTAGGAGAGCTTCAGCGAAAGACGCTTGACCGAGGTGACAATCAACAGGATGAGCAGCGCCACGCCGATCACGGCGGACTTCGTGCGCCACGGCGTCGTGAAGACGTTGAGCAGGCGCAGCATGTGGGGATTGTGGAGGAAAAGAATCACCGGGTGCGCCAACGACAGCCCAAACGCGGCAATGGAGAGCTTGTGGTGAAAGTCGTAGAGCGTGTCCAACGGGAAAACCTCGCTCAAGAGCGGCAGGCGCGCCGTGGGCAAGAACTGTAAACCCATCAGCGAGAGTCCGGCAAACCCTAGCGCCACCGAAAGATCGCGCCAGAACGTCCGCCCTTCCGGGCGCGGCGCCAACAGCAAGATCAACAACGGCGCAAAGATCAACACGAAGTAGACGGCAATCCACAAACGCTGTTTGGTCTGTTGCTTCACCATAAGGCCATCCCTCTCTCCAATTGAGTTTTATGCTGGCTAGTGTATACTGAGCGTGAAAATCGTGCAAGTCGGTCGTTGGAACGTTTCAACGTTTCAACGTTCAAACGTCCCTGAAGGAGGAATTTTTGATGAAAGGGTCCGCTATTCTGACGCTTGGACTTGTCTTGATGGCCTTGACGGGGCTGATCCTCTGGGGCTACCAGTTCTTTGTCGCGCCGGAGTCGGTTGAGGCGATTGCCGCGAAGTGGGCGCGGTCCGGCCATGCGGACAAGACCTCCCCCGCGTTCACCAACTGGGACGAAGACGATCCGCCGGTAGTGCCGCAGACCTGCGCCAAATGTCACAGTATGACCGGCTACACCGACTTTCTGGGCGAAGACGGCAGCGCCGTGGGCCAGGTGGACGAACCGGCGCCGGTCGGCTCGGTGCATTACTGCCACACGTGCCACAACCCCGCCGCGCACGATCTGACCACGGTGCGATTCCCCTCCGGCGCAGAGCTTGCGGAAAACTCCTATGCCGCAAATTGCATGCAGTGCCATCAAGGCCGCGCGGCGACCACGACGGTCAACAAGGCGGTGGAGGGCCTCGACCCCGACGCCGTTGCCGAAGAGCTAAGCTTCATCAACGTCCACTACGCCATCGCCGCGGCCACACTGATGGGCGGCGACGCTCAGGGCGGCTACCAGTACGCCGGTAAATCCTACGTTGGGCGTTTCGAACACGTGGAGGATTACCAAACCTGCTCGCAGTGCCACAACCCCCACAGCACGGCGATTGATCCGGACACGTGCAGCCCGTGCCACGCCAACGTGGTGGACGCCGGCGACCTGCGCGACATCCGGCAGAGCGCGGTGGATTACGACGGCGACGGCAACGTGAGCGAACCCATCGCGGACGAAATCGCCGCGCTGCACGCGGCCCTCTATCCGGCGCTGCAAGCCTACGCCGCGCAGATCGCCGGCGCGCCCATCGCCTACGAGAAACACACCCATCCCTACTTCTTCATAGATACCAACGCCAACGGCGCCGCCGATGCCGACGAAGCGAACCGGGGCAATCTCTATGCTTCATGGACGCCGCGACTGTTGCGCGCGGCCTACAACTACCACTACGTCAACCAGGATCGCGGCGCTTACACGCACAATCCCCATTACGTCTTGCAAATGCTCTACGACAGCCTCGAAGACCTGAATCAAGTGACGCCGGCGGCAGATTTTGAGCGTTTCGTCCGGCCTTGAACGACAACAACAGTTACGTGGTTAGCCACGGGAGGAAAGATTTTACCGCCGGGAACGCTGAGGTTGCTGAGTTTTTATCTTTTCTCCGCGCTCTCTGCGTGCTTTGCGGTGAAAAACCAAACTATGCAAAGTAAAACGACCTTCACCATAGCCGGATTGCTGATCCTTGCGGCTGTTCTCTATTTGCTCATCAACAGCACGGGCGACGCGGCGCACTACTACCTCACGGTCGAAGAAGTGCGCCGATTGGATGCCGCTGCGCAACAGCGCGCCATCACCGTCTCCGGCGCGGTTCTGGGCGGCAGCATCGTCTACGATGAAGTGGGCGTTCTGAACTTCACCATTGTGCAGCTCCCCGGCGATCCCCGTGAGATGGAACGCGCCGGCGGCCTTGAACAAGCGATCCACGCCGCGATGAACGACCCTGACGCTCCCACGCTTGAGATTGTTTATCGCGGCAGTCCACCCGATATGCTCCGCCCTGAAGCGCAAGCCATCGTCAGTGGGCGATTGAGCGCCGACGGGCGCTTCTACGCCGACGAGCTTCGTCTCAAGTGCCCCTCGCGTTACGAAGAGACGCCCCCCACACAGGCAGCCGAGTGATGCTGATCGAAATTGGTGACAGCCTGCTCATGCTGTCCCTAATGTTGGCCGTCTATGCCGCCGGCGCGGCGGGCTGGAGCATCCACACCCGCGACGAGCGCTGGGGCAGGAGCGCCCAGAATGCTACCTACACCCTGGCCGGGCTGCTCGGCTTGGCCGTCGCCATCCTGCTTGGCGCTTTCCTCAGCAATCACTTCGAGGTGCGCTACGTGGCGCAACACAGCGCCTCCGACCTCCCACTCTACCTCAAAATGTCGGCGCTCTGGGCTGGACAGGAAGGCTCGTTGCTTTTCTGGGGTTTCCTTCAAGCGCTCTGCGCCGCCATCGCCGTGGGCCGGCCCCCACGCCAGGCGCGCGCGCTTGCACCCTGGGCGGCGGTTTTTCTCAATCTGATCACCGCGTTCTTCGTCACCACGATTTACCTTCAATCGAACCCCTTTATCCTGCTGGCTGCCGCGCCGCCGGAGGGCCAGGGCTTGAACCCGCTCCTGCGACATCCCGGCATGATCTTTCACCCACCGGCGCTCTATGTGGGATTCGTGAGCCTGTCTGTGCCGTTCGCCTTCACGCTGGCGGCGCTGCTGACCCGCCGGGTCGCCGGCTGGACGTCCGCTTTGCGCCCCTGGATTTTGCTAGCATGGTTGAGCCTGGGCGCCGGGCTGTTGCTCGGTATGCGCTGGGCCTACGATGTGCTCGGCTGGGGCGGCTACTGGGGTTGGGACCCCGTGGAGAATGCCGGCTTGCTGCCCTGGCTGGTTGCGACGGCGCTCTTGCACGGAGCCGTGATGCAAACGGAGCAGCAAGGGTTTCATTTGTGGAATCTGTTGTTGGCCGTCGCCGCCTTTGCGCTCACGCTCTTCGGCGCTTTTGCTACCCGCAGCGGCGCGATCGAATCCGTTCACGCCTTCGCCGACTCCGGCCTCGGCAGCTACTTCCTGACCGCGCTCGTCGTCACACTGGGCGGCGCAATAATCCTCTTCATCATCCGCCGAGACGCGGTCCGTGAGGGCGCGGCGCGGGAGGATGCGCCCCTTCTCTCGCGGCAAGGATCGTTTTTTCTTACCCTGACGCTCCTGATGACGTTGACCGCCTCGGTGCTTGTCGGCAGTCTGCTCCCGGCTCTCACCGAACTGCTGTTCGGGCGGCGCTTCGTAGCCACCGCGGACTGGTTCGACCGCGTGACCGGGCCGCAGTGGGCCGCGCTGTTGCTGCTGATGGGGCTGTGCCCGCTGTTGGGGCAGGCGGCGACGGCGCTCAGGCGCTTGCGGCGCCGGGGCTGGCCACTGCTCGTCGCAGGCGCGCTCGCAACCGTTCTGATCGCGTTCGCCCTTGACCTGCGCCATCCCGTGTCGCTCGTCGGCTTCACGTTGGTGGGGATGGCGGGCGCCGTCACCCTCGCCGAACTGGCGGGCGGCGCCTACCACTCCTTCCGCGCCCACGGCCTGCGATTTACCGTGCTCCGGCAGTTGTTGCGACACCGGCGCCGCCTGTACGGTGGTTATCTCGTCCACGCGGGCGTCGTCCTGATGGCGATAGGCGTGATCGGCACGCGGCTGTATCCCTTCAGCCAAGACGTGGCCCTCACCCAGGACCGGCCCACGCAAGTAGGCGGCTATACACTGACCTACGAAACTCTACGCCATGAAATCTGGCCGGATCACGAGACGTTCCGCGCGGCCATCTCCGTCACGCGCGGGCAAGCCCACGCAGCGACGCTGCATCCCCGACTGGAACGCTATCCGGGCATCGGACAGAACGTTACCACACCGGCCCTGCGCTACGGCGTCAACGAAGACCTCTACCTGGTGTTGATGGGGTGGAACGCCGACCAAAGCGTCATCACGCTCAGGGTCGCGGTCAACCTCTTGATCAACTTTCTGTGGCTGGGGGGCGCGACCATGCTCGCGGGCGGTCTGCTGGCCTTCTGGCCTGGGGCGGAAAAGAACATGGCAATGGATCAGTAAGGCGCAAACGTTTAAACGTGCGAACGTTCAAACGCATCTGAGAGGAACACAATACCGATGAGTCCAGGAACCCTGCTATGCACCTTTGCTATCGTCGCGGTCGTGGCGGCGTATGTGGCGCGTCCATTTCGGCGCGCGCCGGACGCCCTCGACCGGGCCATCGAGAACTGGATCGCCAGGGAAGCGCAATTGTCGAAAGAGAGCGAGTCATGACGCGCCTGACCACATTGTTCTTGGGCTTTCTGGCGCTGTTTGGCGCAAGCGCCACGAAGGCGCAGGTGGACGTCCCGCCCGGCGTCATCGTCGAGGCCTTGCACATCGTTGTCAGCCGCGCCGGCAACCATCTGGTCATTGTGGAGGATTACTTCATCAGCAACCAGGGCGACGAGACCTACGCAGGCGCTCCGAACGCGGACGGCGTGCAGACCACTCTGGGCTTCACGCTGCCGCCCGACGCGAGCGGGTTAATTTTCGACGGTCCCGGCCTGGGGGAGCGTTACGTGGGCGACACACAGCATTTTGCGGACACCCAACCGGTTCCACCCGGCTCGGCCACAACCTACGCCAGCTTCAGCTATGCGCTTCCCTACCGCGAGGGCCTGACGTTGACGCGCAACATGGCCGCCCCGATTATCGGCGTGGCGCTGATCTTGCGCGACGAACAATTGACCGTGACCGGCGCGCAGTTGACGCCAATGGGGACGTTGAACACACAAGGCGGTCTGGCACAAGCCTACGCCGCCGGACCGTTGGCCGCCAACGAACCGCTGGCGCTGACTTTCTTGACTGGCACAGCGCTCAGGCCGCCGGAGCGCAACTACGTCGCCGAGGCTGGCCTGGGGCTGATCGTCCTGTCGGCGGGGTTGGGCATTGCCTACAGACTGGGAAAACCCGCCCCGCCCCGCGCCATCAAAGCGCCGACTGAGCCGCCCGAAGCATTGCGCGAGCCAATACGCGCCATTGTGGCCCTCGACGCCGATTTCGCCGACAACGCCCTGGAAGCATCCGACTATCGCCGCCGCCGCGCGCAGCTCAAGCAAACCCTGCGCGACGCGCTGCACGACGCGGACTACGCAACCTGACCCAACCGTGAAAAGCACCCGTAACTTTCAACGTGCAACTTTCAACTTTGGACTTTGGACCTTGGACTTTGTCTCCAGACACTCCCGTTATTGAGGCGCGCAACCTCGTGAAAACTTTCGGGCCGCGTACAGCGCTGTCCGGCGTCAACCTGCGCGTTGAGGCAGGCGAGTGGCTCACGCTCGTCGGGCCGAACGGCGCGGGTAAGACCACGTTGTTGCGCATTCTGGCGACGCTGGCCCTGCCCACCTCCGGCGAGGTACATCTCTTCGGACTCAATTCACGCCGGCGCGATACCGCCATTCGCCGCCAATTGGGCTTTCTCTCCCACCGCAGCCTGCTCTACGACGACCTCACCGCCGCGCAAAACCTCGCCTTTTATGGCCGTGTGTATGGCGTCTCCGATGGGCCGGCCCGCAGCGCGGTTATGCTTGACCGGCTTCACCTGGCAGCGCGACAGGACGATCTTGTCGCCACGTATTCGCGGGGGATGCAACAACGGCTGGCCGTGGCGCGCGCTTTGCTCCACCGCCCGCGGCTGCTACTGCTGGACGAGCCTTACACCGGCCTTGACTTGCTCGCCGCCGAGTCGCTGACCCGGCTGCTGGCCGAGATCAACGCCGCGGGGTGTACCATTCTGCTCAGCACGCATACGCTCGAAGGCGGCGCTTTCTTGGGGCGACGCACTTTAGTGTTGCGTCAGGGGCGCGTCATCCACGACGCGCCGCTGAACAATGCGACCGCTTTTGCGGCGCTGTATCGCCGGTTGGTCGCAGGCGAATGTTCCGACACGCTTCCGCCACCCGGCGTTGCGCTGCCTGCCGATGGCAACGCGCTGCCGGCGCCGACCCGAGACGCGCCCACGGAGCAGGGCGGCGCCCTCCCCTTCTGGCGACAAATCTGGGCCATCGTCGCCAAAGACCTCGCCGCCGAGATGCGCACCCGCGAAATTCTCGGCGCGATGTTCGTCTTTGCAGTCCTGGCGCTACTGATTTTCAGCTTTGCGCTCGATTTGCGCGGCGCAGCGGCGCGCGCGGCAGCGCCAGGCGTGCTCTGGTGCGCGATTGCTTTTGCCGGGACGCTAGGGCTTAGCCGTTCGCTGGCCCGCGAACAGCACAGCGGCGGCCTCACCGGCCTGTTGCTGGCCCCACTCGACCCCGCCGCGATCTTCCTGGGCAAGGCGCTGGGCAATCTGCTGTTTATGCTGACCCTGGAGATAGTTTTGCTGCCGTTGGGGACGCTGCTCTTCGACGTCTCGCTGTTGAATCTGGAAATGGTCGGCATCTTTCTCATGGGTACGGTCGGCTACGCCGCTGTGGGAACGCTGCTGGCCGCCATCGCGGTCAACACCCGCGCGCGCGAAGTGCTTATGCCCATCCTGCTGCTGCCCCTGGTCGCGCCGCTGCTCATCGCCGCAGTCCGGGCGACCGGCGGGCTGCTGGAAGGGCTAGGGTGGGCCGGGATTGCCGTCTGGCGGCACTGGCTGGTGGTGTATAATTTGTTGATTGTGGCTGTCTCTATGCTCACCTTTGGGTATGTTGTCGAGGATTCATAGACTGACGTTAGAACGTTGGAACGTTCCAACGTTCTAACGCTTATTTTCAAGGGGTCTTATGAAAAGCAAAGGTCTTACCGAATGGCTGCTGGCTGCGTTGGCCGCGATCATCTTTCTCATCGCGTTGGGGATGGTGTTCTTTTACGCCCCGCGCGAGGCGACGATGGGCGATGTGCAGCGCATCTTCTATTTTCACGTCGCTTCGGCCTGGGTAGGATTTTTCGGTTTTTTCATCACCTTCCTAGGCGGCGGACTTTATCTGCTGCGCGGCGGGCGGCGATGGGACATCCTCGCGCTCGCATCCGCAGAAGTTGGTCTGACCTTCATCACGATGACGCTGCTGACGGGAATGCTGTGGGCCAAACCGGTTTGGGGCGTCTATTGGACATGGGAGCCACGTCTCATTATTTCTGCCGTCCAGTGGGCACTCTATATGGCTTACGTCATGTTGCGTGGCTCCGTCGGCGACGCGGAACGCGGAGCGCGCTTTGCTGCGGTCTACGGCGTTGTGGCTTTCGTCACTGTGCCGCTGTCGTGGTTCGCCATTCGCTGGTGGCGCACCATCCACCCGGTGGTTTTCTCAGGCAGTGGCATGACGATTACACCCAAGATGCTGACCACGCTGCTAGTTGCAATTGCTGCGTTCACCATACTCTACGGCATTTTGTTGCGCACGCGCGTCCACCTGGAGCAGGAGCGCGACCACCTGGCGGCCCTGCGCCGCACAGGGGATTGGGAGGATGGACATGCCGATTGACTTGCTGCTCGCATACGTGCTCTTTTGCGTAGGGCCGTTGGGGTTGGCGATCTCCATCGCCATCCGCCGTCGTCGCGTCCGCCGCCTGATGCAGGAGCGGGCCGCGGCGCCGCAAAACAGAGAATAGGGATAACCAACCCTTCATGTGAATTGCGCAGCACGTGTTCCGTGAACTGCTGCGCTTAACGAAACTCGTCCTTCAAAAAACTTCTTTTAAAAATCAGAATCCGGGTTTCCGAAAGAAACCCGGATTCTAAAATCTGCGCCAAAACTTACTTCACCTGAATTTCGATCACGCCCTTGACCTGTAGCTTGGTTGAGAAGCCGGGCATAACGATGCTGAATCCGCCCTGGTCGCGGAAGGAAACGATGCAGTCGGTGCAGCCCTGGACTTCTGCCAGGGTGACTTCGGCAGTAAAGCCATCATCGGCCACGTAAGTCACCGTCGTGGCGTCGTCCTTGGGAGCGGCCTTATCCAGGAGCGCCTTGAGGGACACGCCGGTATACGTCTTCGTTTCCCCATCCTTATTGGTGGACTGCGCTTCCATCGTCTCCATCGCGCGCACATCCGCTTCTTTCCAGCCGACTTCCTGTTTGACGTTCCCCGTGATCTTGAGGGCCGCGTCTTCGGGAATCCCGCCCGCCGACTTGCCGCCGCCGCAGGCTGCCAACATCCCTGCCAACATCAATACCACCAAAACCAGCCCAAACCTCTTTATCGTAGACATTTCTAATCCTCCTTTTGATTGTGTGATAGTTAAAGCGATCCTGATACGTGATGCGTGAAACGTGAAACGTAAAACGTAAGGTCGTCATAGTAAAGCCATCACGTTTCACGTTTTACGTTTCTTGGACTATGGCATACACCGCCATCCTCACTCCTAACTCCTAACTCGCAACTCCTAACTCACCTACGGATTCACCTGAATCGTCTGTATCTGGAAAACCCAGCGGTTGGCCGGCGTCTCCGGGCAGACCAGGCGGATTGGGCCTTTGTCGGGTTCCGCCTTCGTGATCCACGTGTCGTCTTTCTTCAGCGCGACGATGGCGCCCTCCATCTCGTCGGCGCTGATCTCGATGGCGTAGCCGTCGGCAGCCGTCGCCGTCACCGAGGAGAAGCTCGTCACCCCGGCTTTGGCGAAAATCTCTGAGATGGCGACCCCACTCCACGAGGCAGTCTCATCCTCGCCCAGGGACTTTTGCATCAGCACGTCCTTGAGATCGGTCTGCGGCATGTCCACCAGATCGGCGTAACTCAACGTCACGGGCGTGCTCCCGCCGGTGACTTCCAGCGACCACTCCACCTTCGGTGCGCCGCCGCAGGCCGCCAGCCCCAACACCAAAACCAACCCAACCGTCACCAAAATCCACTGCTTTAATTTCATCTTGACCTCCTTGAAATAGGACTGAGTGATGAGGACTGAGGACTGAGTGGCATCCTCAGTAGCTCACCCCTTTAAAAATCTGCTTGCTCTGCTTAATCTGCTGACAAACCGCCGCTCACTGCTGCACGACCCACACCGGCACGAGCATGTCCCGCGCGATGAGATTGCCGTGATTCCCCAACCGCCCTTCCTCCTGAACCGCGTGCATCCCGTGATCGGCAAAGATGATCACCAGCGTCTCGGACGGCAGCGCCGCCAACAAGTCCCCCACCACCGCATCCACCCCGGCAATGGCTGCCGAATCTTCCGGCGTGTCCGGCCCGTAGGTGTGGCCGACGTCGTCAATCCCGTGGAAATGCACCCACAACACGTCCGGCAGCCCCTCGGCCAGGGCCGCCAGCGCGTTAGCGCGCACGTTGTCGTCGGTGCTGCCGTTGCCGTCGCGGTCGCCGGAGAGCGTCAGGTCTGCGTTGCGCATGTTGAAGGCCAGCGCGTCCCCCTCCACGGCGACGACGCGCAGCCCGGCCGCCACAGCGACATCGGGCAGCGTCTCCGCTTCGGTGGTGCGAATGCCGCGATCCACGACGCCGTTGACCTCCGGCGGCGCGCCCGTGAGCACGGCGGCGGACCCCACGGCGGTACACGGCGGATACACGCTCAGACCCATCTGCGGCTCGCCCAGCGCGCTCAGATGGGGAACCAGCCCGACGTCGCGGGCGGAAAGGTAACGCAGGTAGCCGAAGCCATCCAGGAAAATCAGGACGACGTGCTGCGCGGGCGCTGCGGTCAACGCCCGCCCGGTCGCCTGCGCCGGAACCGGGATGCCCAACGCTGCGGCTGCCGTCGGCGCGATGTCGGTGAGGCTCACGGCCACCTCCGCCAGTTCCGGCGCCGGACTGACGGCGAGATGCGTCGCTGCCAGTGTCTCATCGCCCAGCAACAGCTTACCGGACTCCAGCCACAGCAACGTTTCGGCGGATGCCGCCCAATCCAACGCGCGGACGCCGCCCTCGGCGTCGGTGACGTGCAGCGTCTCGATCAGCCGATACCCGTTCTGGTACAGCATCCGCTCCACCGGCACGCGGCCTTCTTCGTCTGCGAAGTCTTTCAAATCCCGCAGCGTGGCGCGTGTGACGGTCACGGGCGTCCCGTCCGCCGCGTCCAGCGTCGCTTTCCAGCCGCATCCGCTGAGCAGGCCCAGGAGGATGAGCAGGTAGAAGTAACGGAAAAGCACCTTACTCATACGACACCTCCACCACATCCGTAATCCACTGCGCACGCCCGCGCGCCGGCAGCGTCAGCGTGACCGCGCCGCGCAACTGCGCCAGCACCGCACCCTGCGCCTCGTCCGCCGTCAGGACGTGCTCCTGGCCGCCGCCGTCAACCACGATCAGCCGTGTGAACGTCGCAGGGACGAGCGCGCCGAGGGGGACGCCCTCGATGCGCGCCCCGGCCTGCGCCTTGCGCACCTGCCCGTCGTCCTCGCTCTTGAGCATCACGTCGGTCTGCTCCACGGTGACGGACTGCGTCGGTCCCAACAGCAGGCGGCCCATCGAGGTCGGCTGGCCGTTCACCCGCAGTGGCGTCTCGCGGCCCACCACAATCACCCCGCGGATGCCCTTGACCCACGCCGAAATGTGCAGATTCTCCGCCGCAAAGCGGACGCCGTCCACGTAAGGCATCAGCAAAGCTTCCTCTGTCAAATTCTCGCGGCTGATGGTGACGAAGCCGCCATCTAACGAGGTCAGCGTCACGCTCTCAAAGTCCGTCACGCCCTGATCCGCCAGGAAATCCAGCAACGGCAGGTGCGTGTGCGGCTGGTCGCGGTACGGCAGGACGTCGTCGAGCAGGACGTAACCCGGCGTGATCACGTCGCCCGCCAGCACAAGCCCCGCGTAGAACGGCACGTTCTCCATCTCAATCGCGCCGTGGTCGTCGTGACAGGTAGAGCAATCGTGGAAGTTGGCCGGATCGTGACACTCGGCGCAGTCGCTCATCGTGTACGCCTCCTCCATCAGCGTCCCCAGCGGATATTTCGTCAGCAGCCGCGTCGGCAGCGGTCGCTGCGTCCCCAGGCTGACGGCCACCATCCCCACGATCACCGCCGCTACAATCCCCAGTGTCACCCACACCCAAAGCCGTTTTGACATACACACTCCTCAATAACAGGATTTGCAGAATGATAGGATCAAATCTCCTATCGCCACTCCTAACTCCTAACTCGCCAGAACAGGACGCCCACCCCCACCAACACCGCCACTGCCGCGCCATCCCGCCAACTGAAGCGGACTTCACGCAGGTAGGTGCGGCGCGGGTATTTGCCGAAGCAGCGCCCCTCCATCGAGACGGCCAGCGCGTCCACCTTGCCCAGCGCGGAGACGAGCAGCGGCAGGAAGAACTGCCGGGCCAACGTCAGGAAGCGGCGGGGGCCGCCGGCGTCGTAGGCGATGCCGCGCGCCAACTGCGCCTGGTAGACGGTCTGCCCCTCCTGCTCAAAGAGCGGCACGAGGCGAATCGCCGTGATCAGCGTGAAGCCGTAGCGGTAGGGCAGGCCCACCTGCATCAGCGCGTAAGCCAGGTCGTTTGGCTCGGTGGTGAGCACAAACAGGTAACTCAGGAGGATCACGCTCAACAGCCGCCCGGCCACGTAGACGCCGGCCGCCAGCCCGTCGGCGGTCACGCGCAGCGGCCCAACCTCCAACAGCACCGCGCCGGTGCGGACGAAGGTGAGTTGCAACCCCAGGAGCATCAGCGCCATGAAGCCGAAGAGGCGCAGCCCCGGCAGGTCGCGCAGCGTTACCTTCCCCAGCGCGAAGCCCGCCGCGATCAGGGCCAGCATCCCCAGCACAGCCCACGGCGTCGGGACGACAAACACCAACGCCGTCCCGCCCACCAGCCACGCCAGCTTAGCCAGCGGATGCAGCCGGTGCAGCAGCGACTCCCCCGGCCGGTACATCACCCGCCGAATACGTCCTCTTCCTCTGCCCAATTTCCTATCGCCTCCCAAAATCACTCTTGTCCTGCACCGTCATTCTGAGCGCTTTTTGCGAAGAATCTTTCTCCATCTGGACGAGACCCTTCGCTCCACTTCGTTCCGCTCAGGGTAACGGCCTGGTTATGACAAACGAGGTTCTGTCATCGTTGCTGCGGACTCTCCTGTGGCAACGCCTCTACATACGCCGTCCGCCCCATCTCCGCCAACGACGCAAATCCTGCTGCGATGGGAGCATCCACCAACAAGCGGCCCGCGTCGAAGAAAAGCAGACGGGAAGCGTACCGCCGGGCGACTTCGGGCGCGTGGTTGACCAACACGACGGCGCTCCCGGCGCGCGCCTGTTCGGCCAGCCAGCCCAGCAGATGCGCCGCATTGCGGGGGTCTTGCCCGATCAGCACTTCATCCAGCAGGATGAGGCGGGGGGCGTAGGTCAGCACCGCCGCCAGCGTCAGCCGCCGCTTCTCGCCATAGCTCAGGCGGTAGGGATGGTCGGCGTGCCGGTCGCCCAGGCCCGCCGTCGCCAGCAGCGACTCCGCCAGCCGCGCCGTGTCGTCGTTCCACACGCCGAAGTTGCGCGGGGCCAGCGTCGCCTCCTGCCAGACGCTTTCGGCAAACAGTTGATGGTCGGGATTCTGGAAGACGTAGGCCGCCGCGCGCGCCAGCCGCGACACCGGCGTCTTCTGCGTGTCCTGGCCGAGAATGGACGCCGTCCCCTGCATCGGCCTGAGCAGGCCCAGCAGACATTGCAGAAACGTCGTCTTGCCGGAACCGTTGTCGCCCATCACTGCCACGAATTCGCCCGGCCCGATTTCCACGGAAACGTCGTGCAGCACCGCCTTGCCGTTGTAACCGGCGGACAGGCCGGAGACTTTGAGGAGCGGTGTGTTTCCGTTCAATTGTCTCAACGGATTGAACGGATTCAACGGATTGGATGTTAAATCTGCTGAATCTGCTAAATCTGCTGACTTTCGGCCATTCGCTTCGGTGAGCCGCCCGGCTTCCAGCCACAGCCAGCGGGGGTTGAAACGTTCCAGGTAGGCCGTCTTGTGCTCGATGACGATGACGGTGATGCGCTCTTCGGCGCGGATGCGGGCGATCACGTCGAAAAGTTGCGCCGTCGCGGGCGGATCGAGGTTGGACGTCGGCTCGTCGAAGATGAGGACGCGCGGGCGGGCCGCCATCACCGACGCGACGGCCACGCGCTGCTTCTCGCCGCCCGACAGCGACGCCAGCGGGCGCTCCTGCAAGTGCCGCGCCCCGACGATGTCCAGCGCCCAGGCCATCCGCTCTCGGATTTCCGCGCGGGGCAGGCAGCGGTTCTCCAGCCCAAAGGCAACTTCATCCTGCACGGTGAGGGTGCAGAATTGCGCCTCCGGGTTCTGCTGCACCAGCCCCACCAGCTCGGCCACGTCGTAGACGAGAGCGCGGCGCGCGTCCAGCCCGCCGACGTGAATCTCACCCTCCGCTTCGCCGTCGTACTGATTGAACAGGAAGCCGCCCAGCGCCAGCGCCAGCGTGGACTTCCCGCAGCCCGACGGCCCGGCCAGCACCACAAAGTCGCCCTCGGCAACGTCCAGAGTCACGTCACGCAGCGCGTAGCGCTCGCTATCGCGGAATCGGAATGAAAAGTTCTGAATGGAAATCATGGTGAATCAGCGGATCAGCGAGAAAGCGAGTCAGCGGATCAGCGCGAAAGCGAATAAACGAACAAGAGTTCCCCACTCCTCACTCCTCACTCGCAACTCCTAACTCGCAACTCCTACTTCACCTCAATCGCCGTCACTTGCGGCGCGATGACTGTCCCATCCATCCGCGCGACGGCGAAGGTGATGGTCGTCTCGCCGATGAGGTTGAAGAGGCGGATGTCATCGTCGCCCAGCACGTCGGCCAGGGGCAATGAGACCGGCTCGGCGGCGGTCAGGATGACGGTGGTCGCCTCCGCCGTGGGTTGCAGCGCGAGCAGGATTTGGTTCAGCGGCGCGCCCTGCACCTTGCGCGGGCCGTCGCCCACATTGAGCGTGATGCTGTCCATCGCAAATTGCCAGTCCACGGGATTGTAGGGGGCCGGCTGCGCCACCGCGCCGCCGACTTCCAGCGTGGCGCTGCCGATGACGGTGAGTTGCGTCACGCCGCGCACCCACGCTTTGCTATTGGCCGCGCCCACAATGTCGTAGGAAGCGTCCTGCCCGCGTCCCTGGGACGCCAGCAGCAGGCCGGTGCTCGTCTGCACCTCCGTCATACTGATGAAAAAGGCGTAGCCGTCGGCGGCCTGGACGAGCAGCAAGTCGGCGTCGGCGGCAGGCTCCGCCGGCGTCAGCAAGTCGCGCACGGGGATGCCGGTGTAGCGCGTCGTGACGCCGCGCAGCGTCGTATCGGCAGTGATGGCGGGCAGGTCTCCGTGCGTTTCGGGGTAAGCGTAGGGCGCAGCCACTGCGCCGCCGATGGCGACCGTCGCCGCGCCGCGTTGGGTGGTGAACAGGTAAAACGTGAGAGCGGCGGTCAGCAGCACGGCGCTCGCCAGGAAGATGGGATAGGCCCGGCGACCCATCGGCTGCGGCGGACGATCCTTGACCACGCCGGCGCGCCGCAGCGCCGCCAGGAGGATGTGCGCCAGGAATCCGGCAAAGACGACGCCGGACAGTCCGGCCACTCCACCGAGAATCACGATAGCGCCGTAGGAAAGAATGTCGGCGGGCAGCGCGGCAAACAGTTGGAACACGAAGACGTTCGAGGCGGACGCCAATCCCCCGGCCAGCAAATATCCCGGCAGCCTATCCTTGTCGCGGAAGGGCAGGAAGCCGATGTCCACCAGCACACCGGCCACCACATCCACCAGGACAATCAGTAGGCCGTGCGTGTTGCCGGTGAGCAGTTCGACCGCGCCTTTGAGGAGACCGGCCATCGTCCCCGCGCCCTGCTTGCCGGTGAGGCCGACGGCCAGCGTCAACCAGAGGACGTGCAGGCCGGCCGCCCACTGGAATCCGCCGGGGACGCCGACCAGCGATTGGATCATCCGCCCGATGGCGTTGATGTACGTGCTGGTCACACCGCCCAACGCCGCCAGCGCCGCCAACATCAGCAAATCGCGTGTGGAAAAATAGTATCGAGGGGAAGTTGTACGCATCATTTCACCTGATTTATTTCGGATACGTGAAGCGTGAAACGTGAAACGTGATGATCTCCCTGTGAAAGCCTCACGTTTCACGTTTCACGTTTCATAACAATAAAAAACGGCGTCCGTAGAAAGGACGCCGTCGCAAGCTCACAAGGCGCATCGCATCGCGCCAGGCTTTGCCTCAGCGCATCCCCTTTCCAAAGGTGGGAGGCGCAGCCGTTTCCCGCTGCACCCTATCGGTCGCCCGCCATGAACCGCAGTTTTTAGGCTATGACGACTCGGAGACGCCAGACTTTGATAGAAAATGACCTAACCGGGCTTCATCATAGCATGGTTAGGTTATCTGACAAACGCTTGATTTGCTCATTATCAACAAGCCCCTATAGGCCAAACCTTACGAGCTTTTACTCACCTGCCGCAAAATCTGCCAAGATGCCGGCGAACGTCTCTAACGACCAGGTGCCATTAATGCGCACGCGCGGCCATGTATAGCGATTGTCAAGGCGCTGCGTGGCACCCCACTGTGTCGTGACAGCGCCCAGATACCCTGCCGATTCCACCACTGCCAGCGTGTCCTCATCATAGCGCCCGGAGGGGTAACAGAAGAAGCGCACCGGCTGCCCGGTGTGCGCTTCCACCGCTTCTTTGACCCCCAAAATCTGATAGACAAGAAAATCATAGGCGCGGTTGGTAAGATCGTAATGATCGCGACCATGCGCTTGCACAGACATGCCGGCCTCAGCCATCAACCGCATCTCGGCCCAGGTAAGGTACTGGGGGGATTCATAGTGCGCGGGGGTAGCCAACACAAAGAACTCTCCCACAAAGCCGTATTTTTGCAGGAGAGGCATGGCATTGATGTGCGCGTCCTTGTAGCCATCGTCAAACGTCAGGACGATGGATTTTTCTGGCAAGGGTCGTCCGGTTGCCAGCGCGTCGTAAACGTCCTGCAATGTGACCGTATGGTAGCCCTGCTCGTAGAGATAGCGCAGCTGCGCCTCAAACATCTCCGGCACCACCGTAAGGTTGACGCGATAAACATCGGCATCCGCCGGCAGTTCAGAGATATAGTGGTACATCAGAATGGGCACATGGACTTCCTCCGGCGGGGGCGGATAAATGGGAGGAGGCGTTGCCGTGGGAGAGAGGGTCGGCGTAACGGTTAACTCAGGTGTCATGGTTAACTCAGGCGTGGCGGTTAACACGGGAGTAGCCGTCAACTCAGGCGTTGTCGTCATGGGGAGGGTGGGGGTAGCCAGGGGCGAAAGCAGCGCCGCCGATGTAAATGTCAAAACCGGCGTAAGTGTCACAGTAGGTGTGGCCGTCGCAGTAGGGGCCGGGGTGCGGGTAGGGCGAGGTGTGCGAGTAGGTTGGGGCGTGCGAGTAGGGGGGATGGTGCATGTGGGAGTGGGTGTCTTCGTCAACGTAGGGGTAGGTGTATAGGTGGAGGAAGGGGAGCGCGTAGCCGTAGGGGCTAACGTGGCAACCGGGGCAGCTTCAGCCGGGCGGAACCATCCAGGCCACCCGGTACGCGATGGCGGGGCGCAACTCGTCAAGACCAGCAGTCCCAACAGCGTCACAGCCCAGAAGCGAAACAACTTTTTCATAAGGTTCGTATCCACCGTCCTTCTGCAAATTGGTTCTATCTTACCACATTTGCCGGGGGAGGGAATGGTTTTTCCGAAAAAAGCCGGGATTTTAAGGAAGTTGCTTTCAAGGAACCGTTGTTCAGTCTCGCCGCCAAAGCCACAGAGTCACCCCCGCCAGGATCAAGGTGATGATCCCCAAGACCCCGGTGAGCCACAGTGGTGGGGAGGTTTGCCATGTGGAGAAATCTGTATCGCCATCCAAAGGCAAGCTCGTAACCTCGCCGGTCACATCGAACGGCATGGGCGTTATCAAATCTATTGGCTGAGCGAATGTTGCAGCCGTAGCCTCAGTGAACGGCTGCGCCGCTTCCATCGCCATCACCTGCGTTTCGGATACAGAAGTTGTGTCTGCCGGGAATTCTTCGATGGATTTTTCCAAGAGTTGGGGTTGAGCCGTAGGCGTCGGCAGGAAATCCTCCTCGGCGTTAGAAGGAGCGCCCATACCGCCGGCAGCGCCGTCTCCCATTCCGGGAGGCGCCGTCTCCGTCGTTAAGACGGCCCGCTCCAGTTGGTGTTCATCCGGCGTCCCATTCGTGGTCATGTCTTCTACAACCATCTCCGTAGCGGCCGGGGCTTGCAAGACCAGCGGCTCCTCAATCGGCGCCGATTCCTTGGAGAGCGACGCCACCGCCGGGGCGCTATCGGCCATAGGACGCGGCGCCATTGTCGGCACGGTTCCCCGCAGCACGTTCAGGGTCAGGGAGATCGCAAAGGCCACGGCTGTCAACGCGGTCGCCAGCCGCATCCAGATCAGGGGGCGGGAACGTTGGGGGGCGCGGCGGGAGGGGGTGGCAATCATCGAGGGCGTCAGCAGATAGTTACGCGGCGGTTCACGCAGCGGCGCCGCCTGGATCAACGCTACGGTAGCCCGCAGCGCAGCCACCTGTCGGCGCAACTCGGGATCACGCGCCAGGTCGGCTTCAAAAGCCAGACGCGCTTCACCCTCCAGTCGCCCATCCAGATAGGCGGAAACCTCCACTTCGCTCCAAATCTTCCGGGTCATGCCCTTGTCCTCCACACTATTCACTAATTCCTAAACGATAACGAGATGGCAAAAGTTCCCGCTCTTCTTGGAGCCAGGTTTGCATCCGTTGGCGCGCGCGGGCCAGGCGCGATTTGACGGTTCCCAGGCGGACTCGCATCGTTTCGGCCACTTCTTCGTAAGAAAACCCCATTTGATCTACCAACACTAACACCAACCGTTGATCTTCCGGCAGGCGCGCGATCATACGCTCCAGTAGAACACGCAGTTCGTTTTGCTGCGCCAATTGTTCCGGCGACTCGTCATGTGAAGCCAAATGGGGATTGGCCTCCTCATCCAGTTCACCAAAATCATCCCACGAGATGGCGGGGCGTCGCCGCAGCCGCCGCATCTCATCGTAGCAGGCATTGGATACAATGCGCAGCAGCCAGGCGCGAAAGGAGCCGCCGCGGAACTTATCCAACGCGCGATAAGCTGAGACAAACGCCTCCTGGCTGGCATCGTCCGCCGCCGCCGGATCGCCTAACAGGTGGTAGGCGAGGTTGTAGGCCTGGGTTTGATAATGCAAAACCAGCGCATTAAAAGCTTCCAGGTTGCCGCGCTGCGCCGCAGCGATCACAGCAGGCTCGTCCCAAGATGTAGTGTCTACAATCATATCCCTCCGAGGGGAATGTGCCTCAGGGCTATCGCATTTCAAAAAGTCCCGCCTGTAAGACTGTCTGTTTTGCCGCTAAAGCGGCGTTTTTAAGGACGATTTTTGTGGCGGGGCTTCGCCCCGCCACAAAAATCCCTTTTATCC
>Ga0116144_10001958_pt1 | contig 23261 bp, 27 predicted proteins | sample AD_UKC035_MetaG_FD_89746 | JGI IMG/M metagenome (GOLD analysis project Ga0116144, IMG submission 89746) | Active sludge microbial communities of municipal wastewater-treating anaerobic digesters from USA - AD_UKC035_MetaG | ecosystem: Engineered > Bioreactor > Anaerobic > Digestate | place: USA...
GCATCGCCTCGGGCAGCAGCAGCATCTGCTGCGGATCGTACGGAAGGTAACTTGCAGCCATCGCTGCAAACTACCTCACCTCACTCCACTCGTCAGTAGGTTCTGCCGCCCAGACTCCTAGGGCCCGGCGCCGGCGGCGCCCGGCAGCAGCACCGCGGCGCCTCGCAGCTCACCGCGCCGCAAGCGACCGAGCGCGTCGTTCGCCTGCTCGAGGGCAAACGGTTCGATCGCCGGCCGCAGATCGATCCCCGCGGCAACGCGCATGAATGCGCGACCATCTTCGCGCGTGAGGTTCGCCACCGAGCAGACCGTGCGCTCGCCCCACAGCAGCGAATAGGGAAAGGCCGGAATGTCGCTCATGTGGATGCCGGCGCAGACGACCCGCCCGCCCTTGCGCACGGCCGCGAGCGCTGCCGGCACGAGTGAGCCGACCGGCGCGAAGATGATGGCAGCATCGAGCGGCTCGGGCGGCGCTTCGTTCGAGCCGCTGGCCCAGACTGCGCCGAGCTCGCGGGCGAAGCGCTGCGCATCGAGGTCGCCGGGCCGCGTCAGCGCAAAGACGCGCCGGCCTTCTGCGCACGCCACCTGGCCGAGCAGGTGCGCGGCCGCACCGAATCCGTACAGCCCGAGGTTCGCGCCGCCGCCAGCCGCGCGATACGCGCGATAGCCAATGAGGCCGGCGCACAGCAGCGGCGCGGCATGTGCATCGTCATAGCGGTCGGGCAGCTCGAGGCAGAAGCGCGCATCGGCGATCGCGTGCCGGGCGAAGCCGCCATCGACGGTGCAGCCAGTGAACTGTGCGCGCTCGCACAGGTTTTCCAGCCCGGCCTCGCAGTAGCTGCAACTGCCGCAGGCCGACGCCAGCCACGGCACACCGACGCGATCGCCGCCGCGAAACCCCTCGACCGCCGCGCCTGCATCGACGATGCGCCCGACGATCTCGTGCCCCGGCGTCACTGGCAGGACGGCCTGAGTCAACTCGCCGTCGAGCAGATGCAGATCGGTGCGGCACACGCCGCAGGCGCTCACTTCGATCAGCACCTCATGGGGCCGCAGCGGCGCGAGCGGCGCCTGTAGCAGCCGCAACGCGGCACCCGGTGCATCGAGTCGCATCGCCCGGGTGGCCGTTTGCCTCATGTCCTGCTCGATTACGCGCGGGCGAGCGCCTGGTCGATATCGGCGATCAGGTCATCGATGTGCTCGATGCCGATCGAGAGCCTGACCATGTCCTCGCTGACACCCGCCTTCGCGAGTTCGTCCGGCGAGAGCTGACGATGGGTGGTCGAGGCCGGATGGCACGCGAGCGATTTCGCGTCACTGATATTGACGAGGCGTGTGAAGAGCTCGAGCGCGTCCTGGAATCGCTCGCCACCCGCCCGGCCACTGCGCAGGCCGAAAGTCAGGATGCCGGGGGCCTTGCCGGAGAGGTATTTCTTCACGAGAGCGTGGTCCGGATGCGAGGCGAGGCCCGCGTAGCGGACCCAACCCACTTTCTCGTGGCCCGCGAGATGCGTTGCCACCGCCAGCGCATTCTCGCTGATGCGATCGATGCGCAGCCCGAGTGTCTCGATACCCTGCAGCAGCAGGAACGCGTTGAACGGGGAGATCGCCGCGCCCGTATTGCGCAGCGGCACGACGCGCGCGCGACCGATGTACGCGGCCGGCCCCAGCGCCTCGGTGTAGACGACGCCGTGATAGCTCACATCGGGCTCGTTCAGGCGCCGGAAGCGCTGCTTGTGCTCGGCCCACGGAAACTTCCCGGAATCGACGATCGCGCCGCCGACGCTCGTGCCGTGGCCGCCCATGCCCTTGGTCAGCGAGTGCACGATGATGTCGGCGCCGTGCTCGAACGGCCGGCACAGGTGCGGCGTCGGCACCGTGTTGTCGACGATCAGCGGCAGTCCATGGGCATGCGCGATCTTCGCGAGCTGCTCGAAATCGGTCACGTTGCCGAGCGGATTGCCGACCGACTCGCAGAAGATCGCCTTGGTGCGCGCATCGATCAGTGGTTCGAACGCGTTCGGCTCGCGGTAGTCGGCGAAGCGCACCTCGATGCCGTATTGCGGCAGCGTGTGCGCGAACAGGTTGTAGGTGCCGCCATACAGCGTGCTCGCCGCGACGATATTGTCGCCGGCCTCGGCGATCGTCATGATCGCATAGGTGACCGCGGCCTGCCCGGAGGCGAGCGCGAGTGCGCCGATGCCCCCTTCCAGCGCGGCGACGCGCTGCTCGAGCACCGCCTGCGTCGGATTCATGATCCGCGTATAGATGTTGCCTTCGACCTTGAGGTCGAACAGGTCGGCACCGTGCTGCGTGTCGTCGAACGCATACGCCACGGTCTGGTAGATCGGCACGGCAACGGCGCGCGTCGTCGGGTCGGGCGAGTAACCGCCGTGTACCGCAATCGTCTCTCTCTTCCAGCTGGTTTTCATGGTCGCTGATCAGTCTCCGCGGTCGGAACGCCGGTCCATCGAGCGTACCCGATGACAGGGAATGGTGCGCATAAGTGAAATCCCTGCCCGCGGCACGGGGCTCCCGGATCGCCGCCTGCACGATGACGATCCGGCCGCCCGGGGGCACGATGCGTGCCCGGCTCGTGCAAGTCGCGTCGTCAAAGGCATCGAGTACGTTGTCGATCGCTCGGCGGACACGCACGCGCAGGTGCCGCTAGAATATTGGCGCTCAAAGAACGAGGTGCCCGTGAAACCGATCCGCCATGCCCCCGTACTGGTGCGCGCACTGCTCGGTGCGTTGCTGTCCTGCACCGGCGCAACTGCCGCCGGTGCCGACGCGCCCTGGATCGAAGGCCGGCACTACGTGCTGCTCGACCCGCCGGTGCCCACGCAGGTTCCGCCCGGCAAGGTCGAGGTCGTCGAGGTGTTCTCGTTCGGCTGCCCGGCCTGCAACCAGTTCGAGCCGATCATGCAGCAGGTCAAGGCAGGGCTGCCGCCCGAGGCCGAGGTCGTGTACGTGCCAGCCTCGTGGAATGCCGCGGAGTCCTGGCCGCTCTTCCAGCGCGCATTCCACGTCGCGCAGGTCCTCGGCATCGAGGCGCAGGTCCACGGACCCATGTACGCGGCCATCTGGGAAACCGGCGAACTCGCGGTGGTCGATCCGCTGACCCACCGGCTCAAGGTGCCGCGGCCGACCATCGGGCTCGTCGCCCGCTTCTTCGCGCGCACGGCCGGCGTGACGCAGCAGGCCGTACTCGACGCCGCCAGGTCCATCGAGGTCGACATGAAAATGATGGAGTCGGACCGGCTCGTCCAAGCCTACGCGGTCGAGGGCACGCCGACACTGGTCGTCGCGGGCAAGTACCGGGTCGTCAATTCGAGCGTACGCAGCGTGGAGGAACTGGCCGCGCTGGTGCGCTTCCTCGTCGAACGCAACAGAGAGTCAGTTGCACTGGCCCCGAGCCTGGGCCGCAGCTGTGCTACCCAGAACTGCGCGGCGCGTGCGTCGCGCGCCATAATAGGCGGTTCAGCCACGGAGTCCCCGTATGCCCCAGAATGAGACTTACAATGACCAGGTCGTACGCCTGTTCCTGCTCGCCGCGGCCGTCTGGGGTGTCATCGGCATGTCGATCGGCGTGTTCGTCGCCGCACAACTCGCCTGGCCCGCACTCAATTTCGAAACGTCCTGGCTCACCTTCAGCCGCCTGCGACCCGATCACACCTTCGGCGTGATCTTCGCCTTCGGCGGCTCGGCGCTGATGGGTACCTGCTACTACGTCGCACAGCGCACCGGGCACACGCGCCTCGCCCTGCCACGCCTCGCCAACTTCACTTTCTGGAGCTGGCAGCTTGTCTGCATCCTGGCGATGGTCACGATGCCGCTCGGCATCACCCAGAGCAAGGAATATGCCGAGCCCGAATGGCTGATCGACCTGCTGGTGGCGGTCGTCTGGGTCAGCTTCGGCGTGGTGTTCTTCGCCACGCTCGCGCGCCGGCGCATCAAGCACATCTACGTGGCCAACTGGTACTACGGCGCGTTCATCATTGCCGTCGCCCTGCTGCACATCGTCAACAACATCGTGCTGCCGATCTCGCTGACCAAGTCCTATCCGGTGTACTCGGGCACCGTCGATGCAATGGTGCAGTGGTGGTACGGGCACAATGCCGTCGCATTTTTCCTGACCGCCGGCTTCCTCGGAATGATGTACTACTTCGTTCCACGCCAGGCGCAGCAGCCCCTGTGGAGCTACCGCTTCTCGATCGTCAATTTCTGGGCGCTGATCTCGGTCTACATGTGGGCCGGATCGCACCACCTGATGTACACGGCCCTGCCCGACTGGGTGCAGTCGGTCGGCATGGCGTTCTCGATCGTGCTGCTGATGCCGAGCTGGGGCTCGGCGGCGAACGGTCTGCTGACCTTCAACGGCGCCTGGCGGCGGGTCGCATCTGATCCCGCCGCGAAATTCATGGTGATCGCGCTGGTGTTCTACGCGGCCGCAACCACCGAGGGCTCGCTGATGGCCGTCAAGACCGTCAATTCCCTCTCCCACTACACCGACTGGACCGTGGCGCACGTGCACTCCGGCGCGATCGGCTGGGTGGCGATGATCACGATCGGTTCGCTCTACGCGATGGCGCCGCGCGCGCTCGGCCGACCGGCCATGCATTCGAAGCGTGGCATGGAGTGGCACTTCTGGCTGCATGTCACCGGACTCGTGATGTACGTCGCCTCGATGTGGACCGCGGGGGTGACCGAGGGCCTGATGTGGCGCGCAACCGATGCGAACGGGGTCCTGATCTATCCGTTCATCGACAGCCTGATGGCCGTGCGACCGTTCTACCTGATCCGCTTCTTCGGCGGATTGTTGATCGTGGCCGGCATGGTAGTCATGGCCTGGAACCTGTGGCACACCGCCGCCCACGCCCGGGCCCACCTCATCAAGCCGATACCGGTGCCGATTCCGGAGCCGGAACCGCAGCAGACGCCGGCGCCCGTGCCGGCCCGGGCCTGAGGAGCGCATCATGGCCAAAGGCTACAAGTACTTCGAAGCCGTCGAGAAGCACGCCGGCAAGCTCGCCATCCTCACCGCTATCATGGTGTCGATCGGCGGCCTCGCCGAGATCACCCCGCTGTTCGTCGAGGCGCACCGCATCACCGCGGCCGAAAACGTGAAACCCTACGATGCGCTGCGTCTTGCCGGCAAGGACATCTACGTGCGCGAGGGCTGCTATGTCTGCCACACGCAGATGATCCGTTCGCTGCGAGCCGAGACCCAGCGCTACGGGGCGTACTCGGTGTCGAGCGAATCGGTCTACGACCGTCCGCACCAGTGGGGATCCAAGCGCACCGGGCCCGATCTCGCGCGGCTCGGCGGCAAGTACTCCGACGAGTGGCAGCGCCTGCACCTGCTGGACCCGCGCTCGGTCGTGCCCCAGTCCAACATGCCGGGCTATCCGTGGCTCGCCGACGAGCCGATCGACAGCGACGACATCGTGGCGCGCATGCGCGGACTGAAGCGCCTCGGCGACCCGTACACGGACGACGACATTGCGGCGGCACCGGCGGCGCTCGAGGGCAAGACCGCGATGGATGCACTGATCGCCTACCTGCAGGGTCTCGGCTTGCCGCCGCAGACAGCGGAAGAGCCGACATGAGTCCTCTCTGGGGACAGGTGGCCGGCATCGTGACCGTGATGATGATGGTGATCTTCATCAGCATATGGGCCTGGGTGTGGCACGCGGGTCACAAGCAGAAGTACGACGCGCTCGCGCGCCTGCCGATGTCGGATTCCGGGGAGGACTCATGAGCACGTTCTGGTCGCTGTGGGTGATGGCCCTGGTGGTATTCAACCTCGGCGTCACGCTGTTCCTGTACTACTGGGCGCAGAAGGTCGAAATCCCGACGCTGGAAGACGGCACGACGGGCCACGTCTGGGCGCATGGCGCGCTGCGCGAGAGCGTACGCAAGCTGCCGGGCTGGTGGGTCGTCGCGTCGGCGGGCCTGTTCGCCTGCTCGTTCATCTACCTGCTGCTGTACCCGGGATTCGGCGCGTGGACGGGTCTGCTCGGCTGGACCCAGATCGACCAGCATGCGACGCAAGTCGCGCTGAACGAGGCCAACGTGGCCGAACTGAAGGGCCGCTTCGCGCAGTTGTCGCCGGAACAGCTTGCGGCGAACCCGCTCGCGCAGCAGATCGGCGGGCGACTGTTCATCGACAACTGCGCCGCCTGCCATCAACGCGATGCACGCGGCAACCATCTGCTAGGCGCACCGAACCTCGTCGACGGCGACTGGACATGGGGCGGCGACGACGCCTCGATCACCACCAGCATCCTCGAAGGGCGCCAGGGCCTGATGCCGCCACTCGGCACGCTGGGCGCGGACACGGTCACCGATATCGCGCACTACGTGCTCAGCCTGTCGGGCGCGCCGCACGATTCCGCCAGGGCCACGACCGGCGAAGCCGGGTTTGCGTTGTGCTCCGCCTGCCACGGCAGTGACGGCAAGGGCAACCCGATCATGGGCGCACCGAACCTCACCGATTCGATCTGGACCTGGAGCAACGGCGATCTCGCGGCTATCGAGCGCGTCATCACCAATGGCCTGCATGGCGTGATGCCGGCGTGGAAGGCGCGACTCAACCAGGACGACACGCGCGTGATCATCGCCTGGCTGCGATCGCAGTCGGGCGATCGACTGGCACGGCGGTGACCCACGACGGCGCAATCTGGTACCGCCAGCCGATCCTGTGGCTCGGCGGCGCGCTGTTCGCCGCGGTCGTCGCAGGCTGCATCGCGTTGGTCGTGCTCGGCGCCCGCTATGATGACGAGGCGCTGTCCACGCAAGGGGCCACGGTCCTGAAGATGCCGGCCGGGCGCGCCGACCCACCGCCCGACCCCGAGGTTCCGCAATGAACGCCGCGGCGCGCGGGTGCTGGCACTGCGGCGAACCGCTGCCAGACACCGATGCGCCACAGGCACGCGTTGCGGGACAGCTTCATCCGGTGTGCTGCCACGGCTGCCGTGCCGCGGCGGAGTGGATCGACCAGCTGGGACTCGCCGACTATTACCGCCTGCGCAGCGCGCCTGCGCCGCGCGCGGCATCCGCTGACGATATGCCTTCGAACCAGGCGTGGTCGCGACCCGCGCTCGAGCGGCACGTCGTGCGTGACCTCGCCGGCGGCCGCAGCGAAGCGGTGGTGCTGATCGAGGGCCTGCGCTGCGCGGCCTGCGTGTGGTTGATCGAGCGCGCCCTCGCCGCGCTGCCTGGCCTCGTCACCGTGCAGGTGAACGCCACCGCCCGGCGCGCGCGCATCGTGTGGGAACGGGAACGGGGCTCGCTGGCCGCGATACTCGACACCCTGGAGCGCACGGGCTACCGGCCACTGCCGCTCGATGCGGCGGCGCTCGACGATGTGCGCCAGCGCGAGCAGCGTACCGCGCTCAAGCAGCTGGTCGTGGCCGGATTCGGCGCCATGCAGGCGATGATGTACGCGAGCGGCCTGTACTTCGGCGCCTTCGAAGGCATCGACCCGGCCGCGCGCGAACTGCTGCGCTGGCTCGGCCTGCTCGCCTGCACGCCGGTGGTGTTCTATTCGGCCCGCCCTTTCTTTGCGGGCGCCGTGCGCACGCTGCGCGCCCGGCGCCTCGGCGTGGACGTGCCCGTCGCGATCGCCATCGCGCTGATCTATGCCGCGAGCATCTACGAGGCCTACCGTGGCACCGGCGAGGTGTACTTCGACTCGGTCAGCATGTTCGTGCTCTTCCTGCTGTTCGGCCGCTACCTCGAGATGCGCGCGCGCCACCGCGCCGGCGACCTGACCGACGCGCTCGCCCGGCTGACTCCGACCTATGCCGACCGCATCGACGCCAGCGGCAAGCTCGAGCGCATCGGCGCGATCGAACTCGTGCGCGGCGACCGCGTGCATGTCGATACGGGCAGCGGCATCCCGGCCGACGGCGTGCTCGAATCCGCCCGCTGCCGCGTCGACGAATCGCTCGTCTCGGGTGAGTCCGCGGCCGTTGCCAGACAGCGCGGCGAGCCGCTCGTCGCCGGCAGCATGCTGCTCGACGGACCGATCGTGATGCGCGTCGAGCGCGTCGGCGCCGACACGGTGCTCTCCGGCATCGTCGCGCTGGTCACCCGGGCCGCCACCGAGCGGCCGCGCCTCGCCGCGGCGGGCGAGCGCGCCGCCGCCGGTTTCGTCGCGCGCGTACTGACCCTTGCGGCGCTCACCGCGACGATCTGGAGCTTGGTCGATCCGTCGCGCGCATTCACCGCCACACTCGCCGTGCTGGTGGTTTCCTGCCCGTGCGCCTTCGCGCTCGCGGTACCCGCGGCGATCACGCGCTCGCTCGGTGTACTCGCGCGGCGCGGCGTGCTCGTCGTGCGCCCGGATGCGATCGAAAACCTGGCGCGCGCGACCCACATCGTGTTCGACAAGACCGGCACGCTCACCGAACCGACCCTGCGGCTCGAGAGCATCGAGGCGCACGCGGGCATCGATCGCGACGCCGCGCTGCGGCTCGCGGCAGCGCTGGCGCGCGGCAGTCGCCACCCGGTGGCGCGGGCGATCGCGGCCGGCGTCGCCGCCGACATCGACCTGCCCGAGGTGCGGGCGCAACGTACCGAGGCGGGTGGCGGCCTCGAAGGCATCGTCGACGGGCGTCGCCTGCGGCTCGGCCGTGCCGATTTCGCGCTGGCGCGCGAGGCCGCGCCGGAACTCGCGGACGCCGTCGTGCTTGCGGTCGACGAGGGACCGATCGCGGCGTTCCGGCTTGCCGAGCGCCTGCGCCCCGATGCGCGCGCGGCGATCGATGCGCTGGTGGCCGCTGGGCTCACTGCCGAGATCGCGAGCGGCGACGGCGACACAAAGGTCGCGGCCGTCGCCCACCGCCTCGGCATCGCGCAATGGCGCGCGCGCCAGCGTCCCGACGAAAAGCTGGCACGCCTCGCCGAGTTGCGTGCCGCAGGAGCGCGCGTCGCCGCGGTGGGCGATGGCATCAACGACGCGCCGGTGCTGGCCGGTGCCGACGTGTCGATCGCGCTCGCCGGGGGCGCCGAACTCGCGCAGGCCACGAGCGACATCGTGCTGTCCGGCGGACGCCTCGGGATGCTGCCGCAGGCGCGCGTCATTGCCCGCAGTACGCTGCGCATCCTCAGGCAGAACCAGCGCTGGGCGATGATCTACAACCTCTCGGTCGTGCCGCTCGGCGCGCTCGGATTCATTCCGCCGTGGCTCGCGGCGATCGGAATGTCGATGAGTTCGCTCGTCGTCGTGCTGAATGCGCTGCGCATCGGGCGCGAGCCGGCGTCGCGTGCGGTCGCGGCCATCGCGCCGGTGCCGGCAGCCACATGAACATACTCGTCGTCATGATCCCGCTGTCGATACTGCTGCTGGTCGGTGCCGGCATCGCCTTCTTCTGGGCCGTCGACCACGACCAGTTCGACGATTTCGACACACCGCGCCTGCTGCCTCTGCTCGACGACCCCGATGCGCGGGTCGACGCGTCGCCCGGGGAGGCGCCGCCCGCGGACCCGCCCGCGCCATGAGCGACCCGATCACGCTCGGCGCGGCAATGCTGCTCGGCCTCATCGCCGGCGGTCATTGCATCCTGATGTGCGGCGGCATCACGGCCGCGCTCGGCATCGGCACCGCTGAGCGCGCGGACGGTCGGCCGCGTCTCGACCTGCTCGCCGGCTACCAGCTCGGCCGTATCTCCTCCTATGCGCTCGCTGGCCTGGTATTTGGCGGCGCGCTGGGCGTGATCGTCGACTGGCTCGACATCGAAGCGGTGCGGCATGCGCTGCGCGTCCTCGCGGGCGTAGCGCTGCTCGCCGGCGCACTGGTCGCATTCGGCAGCCTGCGCGATCCGGGCACCGGACTTGGCCGGCGCCTGTGGCCGAAGCTCGCGCCGCTCGGCCGCCGGCTGCTGCCGGTCACGAACCTGCCGCGCGCGGCCGCTTTCGGCATGATCTGGGGCTGGATGCCCTGCGGCATCCTCTACACGATGTTGATGATCGCGGGTCTGCAACTCGACGCGTGGCGCTCGCCGTCGACGATGGTCGCCTTCGGCCTCGGCACCGCACCGGCGATGTTCGCCACCGCGCTCGGCGCGCAGCGCTTCGCCGGCTTCGCGGCGCGGCCCGCGGCCCGGCGCGTGGCGTGCTTAGCGCTGCTCGCCTCAGCCGCGCTCACCTTCGCGGGCCCGTGGATTGCGCATTATGCGCCCGGGATCGCGCACTGGCTGCCGTTCGACTGCGGCGTCACAGGCAGCAGCTCACCCTGATCGGCCAGTCGGGGCCCGCCGGGGCCGTGCGCGGGCCTCTAGCGCCTTGCCGCGGAAGCCACTATCTCCTCAAACTCGGGCAATGCGTCCGCGAAGTAATGCAGTGCCGTACCATCGAGCGACATCGCAAAGAGCTTGCCGTCGATGATTGCAAGTTTCGAGCGGCCAAGCCGCTTCACCTCATCTGCAACAACGTAGGAAAAGTCGACCTGCACGGCGGGTTGCCCGAGAAAGACGACTGGCCGCACATCCGTCGTCTCGTACACTGCCGCTCCGACCCTAATTCGGTAGTACGACTCGATCATCGAGACCAGGTCCTGGGGTGTCATGTCTGCGCGGAACGGAGGCACCTGACGGTCGTCCTTCGCCTTCTGCTTGGCAATCGCCTCACCGGGCACCAGTCCGCCAATGAATGTAATCGACTCGAGCAATGGTCCATTGTGTGTCCAGTTCTCCTGGCGCGGAATGGTCTGTGGCCCGTTCGGCACCCTGTTCCAGGCCGACTTCGGCTCAACGACCATTGCTCCCTTCGACACAGCCACGCGGCCCGGCGACACCAGCGTGTAGGTAGGCACACAGGCGGCTAGTGTGAAGCACGTAAGGACCCGCGCGAAAGCCTTGATGGTAGTCATTCTCATCCCTTCATTGCACCAGCGTGAAGCGCACCATCGCCGCATCTACGGCATCCGGCTTCAGTTCCAGATAGTGGGCAAGTGCGCGCCGGCCGTCGTCGGCATGGCCCGACTGGATTTGCGCATAGCCATGCGCACGCCACGCCTCGGGCGGCGCGCCAGTAAAGGCTACGGCCGCGAGATACGCCGCCGTCGCGCGCGCCACGTCATCAACACCGCCGCGCAGACGATACGCCTCGCCCTCGAAGAATCTGAGAGTGCCGGTCCAACCGTCCACCGCGAGGCTTTCAAGCAGATAGAGGCTCGCGCCGGGATCGTTGAGCTTAATCTGCTCCTCGAGTAGCGAGAAGCGGATCGGAGCCGCTAGCGCCAGCCATTCAGCGCGGCGGTCCTCGAACTCCCGCGAGTCATGCACGCGCGAGGCGATGTCGTCAGCCGAGGCCGCAAGGTCCTCCATCCGCTCCTGCGATGGCGGATGTGTCGAATACTCCGAGGCTGAATGGTCCCGGTAGCGCTTCTTCCGCGCTACCGCACTCGCCTTGCGCTCGGCGATGATCTGCGCCCAGACCGCCGCGGCGGCACCGGGCATATAGCCACACTCCGCCAGCAGCTTGAGACCGTAGGCATCGGCTTCGCTCTCCTGGCCACGACTGAACGTATAGACGGAGAGGACCAACATCGTGTTGATACTGTTTGCGAGGTCGAACCAGTTGCTGCCAGTCGCCCCTGTGGCGCCGGCTGCTGCGAGCCCGACAATGGCGGCTGCAGCGCTCTTACGCTTCAGGTCGCGGTGTCGCTCCAACGAATGCCGCCGCAGGTAGTGACCGCATTCGTGCCCAAGCACCGCGGCGAGCTGCGCCTCGTTGCGCATGCGTGCGAGAAGTCCGGTGTGCACAAGCATCATGCCATTCGGAAACATCGAGGCATTAAACTCGGCGTCGCGCACGACATACGTCCGGATGCCGAAGTCCCGCTCACCGAGTAGACGATTGGTGATGGCATGCACATAGGACTGCACCGTCGGGTCCTGCAGCAGCAGATTCGACGACGCCAGCTCATACTCGAACTCCTCGCACTGCTGCCAGAGACCACGTTCATCCGCGTCGGCGGGCACATATCCTGGATGCACGAGCGGCGCGAGGCTCATCGGGTTGACGCGCGCGGATGCCGGCCAGCCGGCCACGACCAACCCACAACCGCAGAGCCCTTGTGTCAGGACGTCCCGCCGCCTCAGGAAACCGGCCACGCTTTCCGCTCAGCCGGCTGGTTTGCCAACAGGTGCGCCGGGCTTCATGTCGCCCAACAGCGCCTTCACCAACTTGTCCGCGCCTTCGGCAGTGCGAATATCGCCGACCGACGAGGCGAGTGTGTTGAACCACACGACCTGCCCGGTCTTGAGGTCGACCAAGGATGCGAACGCGGACTGTTGGCCGCCGGTCGCCATAACGCATACGCCGACCGCGCAACTCAGGAATCCCGCGACCTGCAGCGCAACTCTACCGGCCGACGAAAAACTGTCCTGTGCATGCAGGAATAAGGCGTAGTCGAACCGAGTCGCCCTGCCGAACTCGACGGCCTGCTCACCGAGCGTCCAGTCGAAGCGGTTCTTCTTAGTAGGAAGCGCGAGACCCAGGTACTTGTGCAGGGTGATCGAGGCGCCTACCGCCTCGTGCAGCCGGACGAGATCCGTGACTTCCGCCACATCCCATCCGCTCTCCTCCCGCGTTGCCGCAATCATCGCGTTTCCGCCGCGGGCCGCGTGCATCGCACGCAGGGACTGCAGGACATTCGCTGTGGCCTGATCAGTCCAGTCCTCGCGCTGCTCGACCACCCCTCCGGCCGTGAGGAGACCGACGGAAATGTCGGGCTGCATGACGATCAGGCGGTAGTCGCCCTGCGGCGGTGTGAAGCTGGTATCCGCGACCTGCCGGGTTGTCGTGCAGGCAGTGACTGACATGACCGCCGCCGCGACCACCAGGATCCGTCTTGTATTCATTATAAGCCCCCCAAGCCATCATAACTGGCCGCATGCCAACAGCCCAGCGTCTCCTGCCTCGCCAGGATTGCGCCACCCTGCCGACAGTCGTAGCGTTGGCGTATCCGTCCAGCCATCGAGGATTGCACCCATGGCGACAACGATGCCCGTCCCCGCCGCGAAGGCGCCGACGGCCGAGTACCGCGCGCTCGCGCAACTGCTCGAACCTGCCGACGTCGCGCTCGGCGGCACGCGGCCCTGGGACATCACCGTACACGATCCGCGTATGCCCGCACGCGTGCTCGCGCAGGGCGCGCTCGGCGCGGGCGAGTCCTACATGGACGGCTGGTGGGACTGCGAGCGGCTGGACGAAATGCTGACCCGCGTGCTTTGCCTGGGAGTCGACCGGCGCCTGCGCTCGATGCGCGTGCTGGCGACCGCGCTGCTCGCGAGACTGCGCAATCCGCAGAGCCCGCGACGGGCTTACATCGTTGGCCGCTCGCACTACGACATCGGCGACGACCTCTACGAGCGCATGCTCGATGCACGCATGATCTACAGCTGCGCCTGGTGGCTGCGCGCAGCGAACCTCGATGAAGCGCAGGAGCACAAGCTCGATCTCGTGTGCCGCAAGCTCGGCCTCGAGCCCGGCATGCAGGTGCTCGACATCGGCTGCGGCTGGGGCGGCGCGGCGCTGTTCGCCGCCGAGCGCTATGGCGTCACGGTGACCGGCATCACGGTGTCGGAACACCAGGCTGCAGCCGCGCGCCTGCGCTGCAGTGACCTGCCGGTCGAGATCCGCCTGGACGACTACCGCCGGCTCACCGGCCGCTACGACCGCATCTGGTCGCTCGGCATGTTCGAGCATGTCGGTGCGCGCAACTACCGCACCTATTTCGACAAGGTGCGCGAACTGCTCGCGCCCGATGGTCTCTTCCTGCTGCACACGATCGGCTCGAACCGCTCGGTGACCGTCACCGATCCGTGGATCGAGAAGTACATCTTTCCGAACTCGATGCTGCCCTCGATCGCCCAGATCGGGCAGGCCGCCGAGCCCCGCTGGGTGCTCGAGGACTGGCATGGCTTCGGCCCCGACTATGACCGCACCCTGCTCGAGTGGCATCGCCGCTTCGAAGCCGGCTGGTCGCAGATCGCGGCGAAATACGGCGAGCGTTTCCGCCGCATGTGGAGATTCTGGTTGCTGAGTTCCGCCGCTTCGTTCCGAGCGCGCCGGGCCCAGCTCTGGCAGTTCGTGTACTCGCCATCGGGCAGGCCGGGCGGTTACCAGGCGGTGCGCTGATGGCCGTCGCGGCCCCGTTCGTGCAGACCGCGCCAGCCACACCGCGCGCTTGGTCGGACGACTGGCTGTTGCGCAGCGTGCTGCGCCATCGCCTGCCACCGGAGGTGCTGCTGGCGATCAGCCCCGCGCTGCTCGAGATGGAAGCGCTTGCCGCAGGCCCGCTTGCACAACTGCAGATGGCAGATCGCGAGCGCGAGCCTGTCCACACACCCTGGGACGCCTGGGGCAACCGCATCGATCGCATCGAGGCCACGCCGCTGTGGCAAGCCGCCGAGCCCCTTGCCGCCCGGCACGGGCTCGTCGCCATTCCCTACGAGAAGCAGCATGGGCGTTGCTCGCGCATGCACCAGTTCGCGCTCGTGCACCTGTTCCATCCCGTCTCGGACATGTACACCTGCCCGCTCGCGATGACCGACGGCGCGGCGCGCGCGCTGCTCGAATCGGACAATGCGGCGCTGATCGAGCGCGCATTGCCGCATCTCACGAGCCGCGACCCGGCGTCCTTCTGGACGAGCGGGCAGTGGATGACCGAATCGACCGGCGGATCGGACGTGGGCGCCTCGCAGAGCCGCGCCGTGCGCACGAGCGACGGTAGCTGGCGCCTCGCCGGCAAGAAATGGTTCACATCGGCCGCGACCTCGCAGATGGCGCTCACGCTGGCGCGGCCGGAGGGCAACGGCCCGGGCGGTAGCGGGCTCGCGATGTTCTACCTGGAGACACGCGATACCGACGGCCGGCTGAACGGTATACGCATCGAGCGCCTGAAGGACAAACTCGGCACGCGCAAAGTGCCCACCGCCGAGCTCACGCTGGACGACGCGCATGCACAGCTCGTGGCTGGTACGTCGCACGGCACTCGCACGATCGAGCCCATGCTGCGCATCACGCGCGCCTGGAACAGCGTCTGCGCGGCGTCGCTCATGCGCCACGGATACCTTCTGGCGCGCGACTATGCGGCGAAGCGCCGCGCCTTCGGCGTGCGCCTCATCGAGCTGCCACTGCATGCCGAGACGCTCGCGGACCTCGACGCCGAGAGCGCGGGTGCGCTGCTGCTCACGTTCGAGCTGATCGACCTGCTCGGCCGGCAGGAAAGCCACGAGCTCGACGATGCCGGTGCGGCACTGCTGCGGCTGCTGACCCCGGTCACCAAGGCCGTCACGGGCCGGCAGGCGGTGGCCGCCGCGAGTGAAACGCTCGAGGCGTTCGGCGGCGCCGGCTACCTCGAAGACACCCTGCTGCCGGCGCTGCTGCGCGATGCACAGGTCCTGCCGATCTGGGAGGGCACGACGAACGTGCTGGCGCTCGACGCGCTGTTGCGCGCCGATTTCACGGCCGGCGCGACAGCGCTGCGCACCCGGATCGCGACCGTGCACCAGCGCATGGCCGATCCCGCGCTGCGGGCAGCGACCGAGACCGCGGTGCGCGCCGTGGACCGGGGCATCGCCTGGCAGCGCACCGCCGCCGACGACGAACGCGCATTGCAGGCGGGCGCCCGACGGCTCGTGCTCTCGCTCGGCCGCGCGTTCGAGCTCGCCCTGCTCGCGGAGCTTGCGGATGCCGCGGCCATCGAGGGCGACGATCGCAGCGCCGCCCGCCGCGCCTGTCTGCGATTGCAGGCGGCCGGCTACTTCTTCGTGTAGGCAATCTCCATCTCCGCCTCGCTCCTGGCCTCGTGCCAGCTCTTCATCTCGAGGTCACAACCAAGCCGCGAGCCGTCAAACCCGGACCTCAGCTCGTTGCCGAAACGGGGGTGTGGTTGCCACAGGACGCTTGAGCATATCGGACGCTCTACGCTCAGCGTATGTTGCCGCCGTCGACGGGGAGATATATGCCGGTGATGGCGCTGCTCGCTGGATCGGCGAGGAACAGCACGCCCCGGGCGATATCGTCAATTGTCGGGGTCGATGCTCTTCCATCCGCTCGCGGTATTCGGTCAGCACGTCCTGCCAGTTTCGTCCGGCGCGTTGTCGAGGAAAGCCGCCACGGCATCCGCCCAGGCTTCCGGCTGCTGGTCGACGATGTCCACCCCGCCGCCTTCGAGCGCTGCAAAGGCGAAATCCGGCCGCAGAGCCTGCGCCCGCAGCGCGTGATCGTAGATCAGGTCGCCGGTATTCGTGAGAATGAGCGTCGGCTGCTGGATCTTGGGCAGGCGCGCGGCCTGATCGTACATATAGGCAGCGTGATGACCGTACCAGAAGGCGCCGCGTCCGATCAGCGCCTGCACGACATAGTCGCTGAGTCGCGCCGGAGGAATCGAGCCACCGGCCATGCGGTCGCGGATATCGAACAATTCGACCATATGGGCCGCATGGGGGCGGGCCACATAACCGAGCTCCCATTGGTGCAGGTTCTGGCGGAACTTGTCCCGTTCCTCCTCGGTCACCAGCAGAGGGCCGTTGATGATCAGCGCGCTGACCCGCTGGGGATAAAGAATCGCGGCCTCGGTCGCCGCCAGGGCACCGGTGTGGTGCCCCAGCACGGCGGCGCGTTCCAGCCCGAGATGGTCGAGTACCGCGGGAACGACCCGGGCGTAGTCGCCGACCGTGGGCGTATCGGGCGTCGGATCCGACATCCCGAAGCCGGGCATGTCGATGGCGATGGCGCGGAACCCGCGACGGACGAGCGGCACCATGACATTGTCGAACTGGCCCGATGCCATCGGCGCCTGGTGCAGAAGGATGAGCGGCCGTCCCTCTCCCAGCACCTGGAAATGGGCCTGGCCGAAGGGGCCGTCCGCATAGGCGCGCCGCGGCCTGCCCGGTGCTGCGTCTGTCTGTTCAGATGTCGCCACGCGCCACTCTTTCCAGTGTATCGACACAGGGGCGCTTGCCGCGTACTGCACTCGACGGGAAACCCGGTTCTGTCATCACCCTACCTCGCATTCAAACTCATCGAGCGCCGCCAGCACCTCGGCGGGCGGCTTGACGTCCGCATACTTATAACCCATGTCGAACAGACTCGCGGCACGGGCGGCCGGGCTGCAGTCCTGGACACATACTTCCACTACGATGACACGGAAATTGAGGGAGAAGCCTTCGACACTTACGTGCTGGCGGCAATCGTCCGCAAGCTGTTGAAGCTGGACGCTACGATGCACGAGACTCTGCAGATCCTGAACTTGAGCCTGTTCAGGAAACACCCGCTCCATGAACTACTTGCGCTCTCCGTGCAGACAAGTCACCGAGCAGCGGCAGCACCATCGCGTGACACGCTTCCGTTCGATGGCCAGCCAGGTCAGGGTGACCGCACACCAGGCGAGGCACAGCCAGACGAACAGCCCCAGCTTGCCCATGCGGCGCGGAGCTTCTGCGGAGAGGCGCTGTCGGTCCGCTCCATATTCATATCCATGACAGATTGGCCGCGTCATGCCCCACCCGCCGGTCGGAGTGGGGCGGCGACAATGTTCGAGACAGGGAGATTTCTTCATGACCAACATTGCTGAGCCAGTTTTCCTGGTCACCGGATCGGCGTCCGGCATCGGCAAGGCGATTGCTGACCGGCTCACGGTCGCGGGGCATCGGGTCCGCCGCCTCGACAAGAGCTTCGACGCCACCAGCGGCGCGGGTATCGCGCTCGACATAACGGACGAGGCGGCGATCGCGCACGCCGTGGCGGAAATTGGCGTTGACGGACCCATCGGGGCGCTGGTCAATTGCGCCGGCATCGGTGGACTGGGCACAGTGACCGACATATCCATGGAGCATTGGGACAGGGTGATGGCGGTCAATCTGCGGGGCACAGTGCTGATGTGCCGCGCGGTGCTGCCCGGCATGATCGGGCGCGGCCGCGGCTCGATCGTCAACGTCGGCTCCACCTTCGGCCTGGTCGCCCGTGGCGGTTGCGTCGCTTATGGGGTCAGCAAAGCCGCCGTGATCCATCTCACCCGGTCGATGGCGGTCGACTTGGCTGACAGCGGCGTGAGAGTGAACTGCGTCTGCCCCGGGTTGATCGAGACGCCAATGACCGAGTCACTGTTCAGGCCCGGCGAGGAAGAACGGCGGCGGGCCAATATCGAGGCCCATGCGCTGCGCCGCCCTGGGAAGCCGGACGAAGTCGCCACGGCAGTCGAATATCTCCTGTCGGACGCCGCGTCCTTCGTGACCGGCGCCGTGCTGCCGGTCGATGGCGGCTATACCGCCGGAAAGTGGGTCTGAAAGACGGCGAGCGTCGCGCCTACCCGGACGGAATCAGGCGACCGCGAGGATGAGGGCCGTGAGGCCGAGGCTGCAGGCCGCAGTCGCCACGGCAATCACCAAGGCAGCGGCGAATGGCCGCATTCCCACCTGGCCCAGGTTCGCGAGCGACAGGTTGAGACCGACAGCGGTCATGCCGCAGATCATGAACAGCTCCGACAGCGTCTGCGCGACATCGAGTGTCGCACCCCAGCCGCCGGCAAGTGCTGCGCGATCGGCGACGAACTGGTCGCCGAGCGCGCGTACGACGACGAGCGCGACGAAGGCCACGATGAACCACGGCACCAGCGGCCGGCGGCGCGCCGACGAGGCCGTATCCGGCTGCCGCGTCGTCTCCGCATGGGCGAGCCAGCCGAAGAGCGGAACGAGCACGATGATCGACAGGTTGCGCAGCAGCTTCGTCGCGCTCGCGACGGCCACGGCATCCGGCGAAGCGAACTGCTGCGAATAGATGAGCGATGCGCCGATCACCTGCGAGGTGTCATGGATCGCCGAGCCGAGGAACACACCCGCAGGCAACGGATCGGTACCGAATACCAGCGCCGCGATCCACGGATACAGCAGCATGCCGGTGCTGCCGATCAGCACGACGCAGGTGAGCGCCGTGCCGGTATCGATCGCGCGCGCGCGAATCACCGGCGCGGTCGCCACGATCGCCGTGCAGCCGCACACCGCTGAGCCGACGGCCAGCAGCCTGCGGAGTTCGGCTGACAGGCCGAACGCGCGACCGACGAGCTGGCTGACGGCGAGCGCGACCAGGATGCAGACGACGACGACCGGAATCGCCACGCGGCCGACGCCGGCGAGCCCGGGCAGCGTCAGCCGCAAGCCGACGAGGGCGATGCCGACCAGCAGCAGCGTGCCGAGGATCCAGCGCACCCCCGCTTCGGTGCGCGCACCGACGCCGATGAAATGGCGCCACAGCACGCCGATTACGATGCCGACGAGTACCGGGCTCACCGGTGAGGGCCGGCCGTTGGCAAGTGCCGCGCCGATTTCCTGCGTGCCGATTTTCGCGGTAAGCGCGAGCGCGAGCGCGAGTGCCGCGCCCGGCAGCACTGCAAGCCAGGCGCCCGCCTTGCCAGGCACGGTCATTCAGCGCGGACTGGATGCGCCAAGGGAATCAGGCGTGGAAGACAACTGCCTCAGCCGCGAGCGCTTGGTGACCATGCGCTCGTGCAGGCGGGTCAGGCAGTCGCTGGCCGTGTTCGTGAACAGGAACGGCAGCGCCGCGTGGATGAGGCAGGCGAAGCCGGCCGTCATCATGGACAGGCCACAACGCCCCGCGACGCCCATGTGCTGGAGGTAGGTCTCCCCTACCGAGCGCGGATGTTCCGTGAAGGCTTTATGGATATTCACTGCCGAGACTTTAGACGTTCGGGTGCGCAACAGGATTGCAAAATACTGGACTGCCGAGGGCCTGATGACGATACTGTTTCTCATTGCATGGATTTCGCGCAACAAATGGCCATGGACCGCATAGACAAGGCTATTCTGGACCTCCTGCAGCGCGACGCCTCGCTGGGCGTGGCCGACCTCGCCGAGAAGGTCGGACTGTCGAAGGCGCCCTGCTGGCGACGCATCCGCCGCCTGCAGGAGCGCGGCGTGATCCGCGGCACCGTGGCGCTGCTCGATCCCAAGTTGCTGAACGTCGGCACCACGGTGTTCGTCACGATCAAGACCGCGAACCACAGCGAGGCCTGGTACGAGCGCTTCCTGCAGACGCTCGACAGCATCCCCGAGGTCGTCGAGATCTACCGCATGAGCGGCGATGTGGACTATCTGCTGCGCGTGGTGGTGCCCGACATCGAAGGCTACGGCGCCGTGTATGCGCAGCTGATCGCCGGCTGCGAATTCCTCGACATCAGCGCGAGCTTCGCGATGGGCTCGATCAGGCACACCACCGCGCTACCGCTGAACCACCTCGCCCCCGGCTGAGCCCGCCTTGTTGCGTGCGCGATAGATGCTCGCGCGCATCAGCAGCATCGCGGTGGCCGGCGCGGTCATCACCACGAACACGGTGATCAGGAACTCGTGCAGCACCGGACGCCCGGCGATCGCCGAGGAGACGAACATCGAGGCGAACAGCATGCAGCCGCAGCCGAGCGTCGCGCCCATCGACGGTCCGTGCATGCGCGCCTGGAAGCTCGGCAGGCGCAGCAGCCCGAGCGATCCGATCGCCGTGAGCAGGCCGCTCGCGATGAGCAGCAACGCGGCGGGCACGGCGGCCCACATCGGCAGCTCGACCCCGCTCATGGCTCGATCACCTCGCCGCGCAACAGGAACTTCGCGAGCGCGACCGACCCGACGAAGCCGAACAGCGCGATCAGCAGCGCGATCTCGAAGTAGAAGCCGGAGCCGGAGCGGATGCCGAGCGCAAGCAGCATCAGCATGCCGTTGACGTACAGCGTGTCGAGCCCGAGCACGCGATCCTGGGCCGCCGGCCCGCGGATCACGCGCCAGGTCGCAAACAGCATCGCGAGGCCGAAGCAGCCCGACGCGAACCACGCGGCGTAATCGAGCAGTGTCATGGCTGGAAGATCCCGAGCAGAGGACGCTCGTAGTGGTCCTTGATGATGCGGATCCAGACCTCCTCGTCGCGCAGGTCGAGCACGTGCAGCGTGAGCTGGCCGCGCTCCGCATTGAAGTCGACCCAGACCGTGCCGGGTGTGGAGGTGACGATCGTCGCCAGCACCGCCAGCCCGTGCGGGTCGCGCAGTTCGAGCGGAATGTCGAGGAAGGCGGAGCGGATCCGGCGCTCGCCGACGAGTCCGAGGATGATGCGCGCGACCGCGATGTTCGAGCGCACGATGTCGACGAATACCGTCCACAGCAGACCGATCGCGAGCAGCGGGCGGTACAGGTGCGGCCGCAAGGGTCGCAACTTCGCGGACCACAGGGTCAGCGCGATCGCTAGACCGATGCCGAGCACGACATGCCCGGGCGAGACCGTGTCGTTCAGCAGCAGCCACATCACCGCGAGCGCGATGGCGAGCACGGGCGCGAAACTCTTCACAGCACCTCCTTGCCGGCGAGCACTGTTTCGATATAGATCTGCGGCGCGCGCAGCGACGCGGCGGCCTCATCCAGGAAGGCCATCACCGGGCCCGCCGCCACGGTCAGCATGATGCACAGAACCACGAGCACGGCCACGGGACCGGCCTCGAGCACGCGAAGCCGCGGCGTGTTGCGGCCGGTCACCGACCAGAAAAGACGCATGCCGATGCGCGTCAGCGCCACGAGGCTCGCGAGGCCTGTGGCGAGCGTGACGCCCGCCAGCACCCACAGCGGCCCGGCAAGTGCCGCGTCGTCGGCAGCGTGGAAGGCCGCCGACAGCAGCGCGAACTTGGCGACGAATCCCGACAGCGGCGGCGAGCCCGTCACGAGCAGCACGCAGAAGGCGAACATGATGCCCATGAAGGCCATCGCGGCCGGGATCGCCACACCGACCTCGTCGTCCTGCGAGTGCAGCGCCGGAGTGCGACGCACGCCGAACGGCACATAGTGCGGCGGGACCTCCGGCTCGGGCGTGGCTGCCTGTGGTGAAGACCCCTGCGCCGGCGAGCGCCAGGCCCGCTCGGTCATTCCGGCCAGCATGAAGAACGCCGCCGTGGCGAGCACCGAACCGATCAGGTAGAACAGCGCCGGCGCCATCAGCGCGGGAATGTCGAGGCCGATCACGGTGAGCAGCAACCCGGACGAAACGATGGCCGAGAAGGCAACGAGGCGCGCGAGGTGCTGCGCAGCCAGCATGCCGAAGATGCCGTAGCCCATCGTCAGGATGCCGAGGTAATACATGCCTCCGCGGAACAGTTCGGGGCGCAGCATGGCCGGGCCCTCGATCGCGGCGAGCACGTCGGCGCCGGCGCCGAGCGAGCCGACACGCAGCAGCACGTAGACTCCGACCTTGGTGAGGATGCCGAACACCGCCGCGACCGGTGCGGCGGCGGCGGCGTAGGTGCCCGGCAGCCAGAAGTTCAGCGGCCACGCGCCGGCCTTGATCAGGAACGCGACCGCGAGGATCGAGGTCGCGGCATCGAACAGCGCGCGTTCCTTGCCCGCAAGCTGCGAGGTCGCCGCGGGCAGTTCGGCGATGTTGAGGCTGCCGGTGACGCCGTAGACGAGCGATACGCCGATCAGGAACAGCAGCGAACCCACCAGGTTGACGATGATGTAGTGCAGGCTGACCTTCACCCGCTGCGTGCTCGAACCGTGCAGCAGCAGGCCATAGGACGCCGCGAGCAGTATTTCGAAGAACACGAACAGGTTGAACAGGTCGCCGGTCAGGAACGCGCCGTTGACGCCCATCAGCAGCAACTGGAACAGCGTGTGGAAGTGCGGCCCGACGCGATCCCAGTAGGCGAGTGAATTGACGAACGCGGCCAGGCCGACGACCGCGGTCAGCGTCAGCATCATGCCGGTGAGTCGATCGATCACGAGGACGATGCCGAACGGTGGCTGCCACGCGCCGATCGCGTAGACGCCGACACCCCGCGTCCAGACATCGGGGAAGGCGCTGGTCGTCAGTGTCAGTAGCGCGATGGCCGCGCACAGTTGCACGAACATCGACAGGCCGGCAATGGCGATGCGTATCCGGCGCGAGCGCTCGGTCAAGAACAGGATCGTCGCAGCCGCGACCAGCGGCGCGACGATCGGCACCATGGGCAGGTGCTGCAGCAGATCCGTCATGGCTCCCGCCCGTCGACATGGTCGGTGCCGGTAAGTCCACGCGCGGCGAGCAGCACCACCAGCAGCAGCGCGGTGGTCGCGAAGCCGATCACGATCGCGGTCAGCACGAGCGCCTGCGGCACCGGGTCGGCATACAGAGCCACGTCGGTGGCGTCGGCGCCCGCGAGAATGGGCGCGCGGCCGATCGTCAGGCGCCCCATACCGAAAATGAAGAGGTTGACGGCATAC
>Ga0116144_10001960_pt1 | contig 23252 bp, 20 predicted proteins | sample AD_UKC035_MetaG_FD_89746 | JGI IMG/M metagenome (GOLD analysis project Ga0116144, IMG submission 89746) | Active sludge microbial communities of municipal wastewater-treating anaerobic digesters from USA - AD_UKC035_MetaG | ecosystem: Engineered > Bioreactor > Anaerobic > Digestate | place: USA...
AAAAAAAGTTGTTGATATAGTAACTAAACTGATGCCCTGTTATTATTCCAAGATGCTAATTTAACGGCACTGACTTCAAAAACGGGCTACAATATTACGAAATAAATTTTGCATTTTCGGATTTTGAAGCTCTACCGTAACTATTGTATCTAACAGCATTTTAAAAAAGTGCCCTGGCCTGCATGGTTCCCGTGTGAACCACTATGCCATCGCTCAGCACCCGTCCGCCATAGCCAGCCTCCAGCTCAAACACTTTCGACAGCCTTCGCCTTACCACAATATTCCACGTTGCATTGCGTCCGGGACGAAGCCCTTCAAGCATATCGTAAGCGGCAGGCGAATGGATTTCACCTTCAAATGAATTGGCAATATACGACGATTTGGCCATAATGGAAGCCTTTCCGGGGAAAACCAGATCAACCTGTACGAATAGGGTGTGGGACACACCCTGCTCCGCACCAAGGGTATTCTCGCTCTGTTTCCACTTATAGCCCATTTCGTATGATGCCTGACCGCTTCCGGTATATTTGATACTGGTAGTGGATGCTTGCCCCTGGATGCTATGGTTCCGCGAAATGAACAGCTGCGATGCCGTGGAACTACTAAACAGCTCGCCCTCAATTCGGATGGCAATATATTGACCAACCCCAAACCACACCAATGCCCTATGCGAGAGTAACCCTTTTATCTCGAAACCGTTGGCAGGTATGGATTTGTTGCGAGTCCGGTTAATTATGTATTCAATCCCAAACTTACGACTTGCCCTGTTGTATGCCAAAGAATTTCGAAAATGAGAGGATAACCCGGTGATCAGCGTATCCTTCTCGTCATGCACAAAAGGGTTGGATGCATTCCAAAAATCATCGAATCGGTTCTTTTGGCTAACAATAAATGAGTTTTGATTTGAAAAACGGCCTATCCATCGGGCAAATTTTCCCTTATCCTTTAAAAAGTTCATCGGTGCCAGGTTACTTTTTAGGCTGAATGCATTGGTGCGCACTCTAACCATGTTGGTTCCCGGGGTGTTTATTCTTATAAACCGTGCCTCATCGCTGAAGGCTGCCACCTCAAACTCATCAAGCTCCATAATGCCGTTGCCATTGTAATCAATCCATGTGTAAACTCCCTGTCCGGCAGGCACTTCGAAAAAGTAATACTCATTCTCGGTCTCCAACCCCGACCCCAACTCGTAGGCTCCTGAAACAGACAAAAGGCCTTTTGCAACTTTTTGTGAGTATTCCACGCGCGTTAGCAACGTTTTTTCCTTTTTGCCTATATCCTTAAAAATGGAGTCATTGGGGTTAAAGATGCGATAACCCACCTTTAGTCCCACATTGCCAACAGTTTCGCTCTGCGTCCTTCCCTCAAACATCAAATCCTCCGAACGGCCCACCAGCGTTTTTTCATTCTCCCACGGCTTGTAGTCCTCCCGAAATGTATATGAAATGACTCCTTTTGTGGGGAACGAGTCGGGAGTGGCTAACATGGCTTTGGCCTGATGCCATTGGTAACTCTGCCCCAGCAGGCTGTCGCCATTGAGCAAATAGGATTGGTTCTGCTCAAGTTCACCCAGCAGGCTTAGCATAATGAAACTAACGGGAACGCTTGCCCCAAGTTTTAGCTTGTTGAAACGGGTTCTGAAAACCGAATCCCGTACTTCGGAGGCCATCCCATTCCACGAGGTATTAAGGGTTTTGCCTTTCTGCCATCCCATTGCGCTAATCCTATCTCCCTGATACCCGCTACTCAATCGGAAATCATCGAACGATAGCCTGGAGTAAACACTTTTATCTTTCTTAAAATCGGTCCATAGGCCGATAAGCTGCTCGCCACCCCCATCTAATGGCCGTGCAATACTCCAGTCCCTCTCAAATTCAGCCTCCCTTATCCTGTCAATGTTGCGGTATCCGTCAGTCGTTTTATGAACATGAGTGCCAAAACCCCATGCAGTTAAACTATCTCTAACAATCCTGTTGCTATAGGCAATCAAAAACGAATGGCCAATATCATCGTCAGAGTTGAGGGTTGAAAAAGTATTCAAATCCGTATTGCTCAGGGCGTAATCGGCCCTAATCATTGAACCTTTCCCCATTTGCTGTGCTATGCCTGCGGTAAAAACCTGTCGTTTCTGGGGCGCCACAAGCCGTTTGACCGGCTCATAGCTTCCCTGTAGGCTGCCATTCTCGGGTGCTACCCATCGGTACACCTTGCCATTGGCCTGTCCAAAATCTGGCTTATAGTTCCCCTTGCCCTGCCCTACATATGAAAATGAAAGCCTGTAGTGTGCATTCTCAGGATTGACGGAATGCCTGTAAATTGTATATGGAATACCTCCCTCAACGGTATCGGTCTTTTGATATAGAATCTTTTCGGGGTCGAAGGGAACGCTGTCTGCCTGTGCATAAAATGCAAGGTCGAGGTTATCGCCAATGCTTGCCAGCAAACGCTTTTGGGCTTCGGTTAATTCCTGATCATAAGGCTGGTTTTTTCCATCCTGCTCCGAAAAAACAGAGATATGCCACTGCCTTCCCCCCTTAGCTCGATGCACATTGGCATAGGTATTGAAACGCGCATAGCTCCTTTCGGAGTACTCAAACTCAACGATTATCCGGCTGTTCCTGTTTATTGGCATGTTATGGGTAAAAGTCAGCTCAGCCAGATTGTATTCCATTGTGTAGTGCCTATCGTCGCCTCGCTGTAGCAAAACCCCATCGACGTAAACCCTTTCAGAGCCGGCAATGATAATGATATGCTGCTCGCCCATGGCACCGGAAAGTCTGTATGGCCCCTGATTTCCCTCTTGTCCATTGAACGAATTGCGCGAAAATTTCCCGTTGGGAGCGGCAAATGCCGTGGTAACCCTAAGCGTATCGGCTCTTCCGCTACCTATTTCAAAAACACCATTGTAGGCCAAACCCTGAACATTCCGTGTAATATTAATCAACGTTCCCGAATCATTGGATTTAATATCGATATCTCCTGCTTCGATGGCAAAATTATCGCGGTAAACTTTCAGGTAAATCCTGTCGAACTCCTCAATGCGGGCCGTAGTCCCCTCGGGCTGGAGTGGTATTGACTGGTCGGAAATGGCTCCCTCTACCTTCAATCCCGATTCCAGCTCGCCCGAGAGCTGAATGTTCATTCCCGAATTCATCGTCACGCTTTGGTTATTCCCAAAGCTGATACCTCGTGTTATGGACCCTCCGGTCTGGATACCCTCGCCAAAAAGGGGCTCATTGGCAGTACCGTAGGCATATCGTTGTGTCTCCCTCCCCATTAGGCTGTCGGGCGATAGGCTTTCGTCGTAATCCCTCCTGTAGAAATCGCCCTCGAAAAGCATGGGAAACACCCTGTACTCAATGCTATAATGCAGGCCGTCAGAGAGGAGAACCTCCGAAATGGTAAGGGTTGCACTGCCAAAATTTACACTGTACAAAGTTTGGGGTACCTCGTTACCCGTAGGGTAGAAAATCCTTAGGGTGCCGGGTATTACACTCAGCGAGTCAATTGTAATGGCTTGACTGTTGAGTATCAACTCCTTTCTCCTTAAATTATCCAGCTGCTGTCCCTGCGAGTGAAAGAAACAGGATAACAGGATGAAAAGCAATATTAAAACCCGCTTTATCAATGGTATGGGATTATTTGTACTAAATAACGAATAAAAATTGAAAATAGCATTTAGGTGAGCAAAACCCGAACTCAAAGTAAAAAGTTGCAAGGTAAAAGGCAAAAGTTGAAAGTGTAATTATGTATTGCCGTCGGCTTTAGCCCCATAAATAAAGTGAAAAGGTAAAAGGCTAAAGTAGAGAGCACTTTCCATCGTCCGCTAGGACATGGAAACGTGCGGACAGGCAAGGTACAAGCTAAAAGGGGAAAGTTGAAAGTTATCGAAACGCTTCCATGAAGCTTCGCCACGATGAAAAGATTTAGATTTTACTTTCCAAAAGGATGTTTCTAAAAAAGGATTATGACATCCTTTTCCAATTATTGCTTTTCAGTAAGATGCTCCATAATATCCCTCACTACCACCGATGCCAAAATACATCCAAACAGCGGCGGCATATATGAAATAGTTCCTATGGTGGTTTTCTTGTTGGGCTCATTGTGGCAGGGAGTCATTGCATGTTCGGGCACTTCCTCCGATGAGAAAACCACTTTAAACCCTTCGTAAACGCCCCTCCGGTGAAGGCGCTTTCGCAGGTTACGCGCCAAAGGGCAGGAGTGCGATTGCGAAATATCGGCAATCTGCACCTGCAGTGGGTCAACCTTTCCCCCGCTGCCCATGGAGCTAACCAGTCTGTGTCCGTTGAGAAGGCTGAGGTAGATCAGGTAAAATTTTGGAGAAAGGGTATCTATGGCATCCACCACATAATCGTAGCGATTGGCCAAGATTTCTGTCATCCGTTCATCGCGAATGTACTCTTGATAAACGTGCAGTTTAAGATTTGGATTTATATCCATGAGGCGTCGTCCAAGGACTTCGGCCTTTGGCATACCTAAAGTGCTATTCAGCGCAGGCAGTTGACGGTTGATATTGGTTACATGGATGGTATCACCATCAACAATGGACAGCTCGCCGATGCCGGCACGGCACAGCTGCTCGGCAGCATACGCTCCCACGCCGCCAAGCCCGGCCACCAGTACATGGCTATTTCTCAATCTTTCCACATTCTCCTCTCCAACGAGGAGTTCGGTTCTGGCAAGCCAATGCATAGAAAACATTTTATAACAATGGATTCTCTGCAAAAGTATCAAGGATAGCAGAAATAAAAAAAACCATAGGGTATAATTCGGAAAATGATGATTTGATTAGCCAAAACATGTTATCCAACATTGTTGAAGAACAGGCAAATGGTTGTTTTTAGCTGTAGTTTAACTAAACTATTGAAATTAACTTTGCACTATTATTTACAAACCGAACAAAAATAATTTAACCATGAGCATTTCGCATATCGAGCACATTGGCATTGCAGTTAAAAATTTGCAGGATGCCATTCCATTCTACGAGGAAATCCTTGGCCTAACATGTTACAACATTGAGGAGGTTAAGGACCAAAAAGTAAAGACCGCATTCTTTATGGTGGGTCAAACCAAAATCGAACTACTGGAATCGACCGACCCCGAAGGGCCCATTGGCAAATTCATAGAGAAAAAAGGGGAAGGAATTCACCACATTGCTTTTGCCGTTACTGACATTGAGAAGCAGCTCAAAAAGATGGAAGAGAAGGGGGTAACCCTTATCGATAAAGTACCCAGGAAGGGTGCCGAAGGGCTTGACATAGCCTTCCTCCACCCCAAATCCACCATCGGGGTGCTTACCGAACTTTGCGAAAACAAGAATAGATAACCATCCAAACACGATGTTGACATGAGTACTCAAGGAGAAAAAATTAAGGAACTGATTGAGCTGCGAATCAAGGCAAAAATGGGAGGCGGCCAAAAGAGAATTGAATCTCAACGTAAAAAAGGGAAATACACGGCTCGCGAGCGTATCGACATGCTGCTCGATGAAGGCAGTTTTGAAGAGTTTGACATGTTCGTATCGCATAGGTGCATTGATTTTGGACTGGATAAGGAGTCTTACCTCTCCGATGGGGTTGTTACCGGATACGGAACCATCGATGGCCGCCTGGTTTACGTCTTCTCTCAGGATTTCACGGTATTCGGGGGGTCGCTATCCGAAATGTTTGCAGCAAAAATCTGCAAAATCATGGATACGGCCATGAAGGTTGGCGCACCGGTTATTGGCATCAACGACAGCGGGGGAGCCCGTATTCAGGAGGGCGTTAAGAGTTTGGGGGGGTATGCCGAGATATTCCAGCGCAATATCCTCGCATCGGGTGTAATCCCTCAAATATCTGCCATCTTCGGACCTTGTGCCGGTGGTGCTGTTTACTCCCCTGCCCTCACCGATTTCATCATCATGTCGCGCAATACCAGCTACATGTTCGTTACGGGTCCAAAAGTAGTTAAAACCGTAACCGGTGAAACCGTTACCTCCGAAGAGCTTGGTGGAGCCAGCGTTCATTCCACCAAATCGGGAATTGCTCACTTTGTTTCCGATACCGAGGAGGAGGGGATTATGATTATCCGTAAACTTCTCAACTATCTGCCACAAAACAACCTGGAGGAGGCGCCCATTATCCCCACCAACGACCCCATCAACAGGCTTGAAGATTCGCTGAACGAAATAATTCCCGACAGCGCGAATAAGCCTTACGATGTGAAGGACGTTATTTCGGCCATTGTTGACAATGGTGAGTTTTTGGAATTGCAGAGCAACTATGCCGCCAACATCATCACCTGCTTTGCCCGATTCAACGGTCAATCGGTGGGCATTGTGGCCAACCAGCCGAAATACCTGGCCGGAGTTCTCGACATCAACGCCTCGCGTAAAGCGGCACGCTTTGTCCGCTTCTGCGATGCCTTTAACATTCCCATCGTTACCCTGGTTGACGTTCCAGGCTTCTTGCCCGGTACAGGTCAGGAATATAACGGCATTATCATTCACGGGGCGAAGTTGCTGTATGCCTATGGCGAAGCCACCGTGCCGAAAGTTACCATCATCCTCCGCAAAGCATACGGCGGCGCATACGACGTGATGAGCTCCAAGCACCTGCGTGGTGATATCAACTACGCATGGCCAAGCGCCGAGATTGCCGTAATGGGTCCCAAAGGAGCCATAGAGGTTCTGTTGAGCAGGGAATTGGATAACATTGAAGACGAAAAGGCTAAGGTTGAGTTTCTGATGCAAAAGGAACAGGAATATAAGGAGAAATTTGCCAATCCTTACGTAGCCGCAAAATTTGGATACCTGGATGACATCATCGAACCCCGTAATACCCGATTCCGTGTTATCCGCGCACTTCAGTCGTTGGCAACCAAGAAGGACCTTAATCCTCCTAAAAAACACTCCAACTTACCATTATAACCCTACATACTTATAATGATGAGAAAGTTAACAGCTGTTTTAATACTGAGCATTGGAGTATTCATCGCCACAATTGATGCTACTGCACAAAACGTGAGCAGTTTACGTATCAACGAGGCAATGCTTTTCAATACCGACAACTACGTTGACAATTTTGGACAGCGTAGCCCTTGGATTGAAATCATGAACATCGGGTACAACTCGGTGAATATAGCCAATTGCTACCTGACCAATGATTTGAACGAGCCAAAGAAGTACAAAATCCCTTCGGGTGATCCAAAATCGGAAATTCAGGCACGCCAGTTCATGGTATTCTTTGCCGATAACAAAACCGAGCATGGCACGCAACATCTGAACTTTACGCTGGATAGCACCCACAGGTTCATCGCATTACTAAGCTCCGATGGCACCATCATCGATAGTGTTACGCTTCCTTTACTGGAACTGAATCAGGTGTATAACAGGATGCCAGATGGCAGCCCATCCTGGGAAAAGAGTTTTTTCTCCACACCCAATTCCACCAATGAAGGTAGATTTGAGAAAACATCAAGCGGGGAGGCGTTTTTGGCTTTCGACCCATCGGGAATAATCATGGCCATCATTGCCATGGCAGTAGTATTTGCGGCTTTGATAGTCCTATACAGAATATTCAGGACAATTGGGAAGATAAATCAAAGAAGCGCTCAGCTCAAATCGGCAAAATTTGCCAAAGAGCAAGGCCTTCCTGTGACAAGCCAGGAAGTTGCCGGGGAGGTTTACGCTGCCATATCGGTTGCCCTGTACTTGTATGAAACCGACACGCACGATCAGGAGTCAACCATCATAACCATTCAAAGGGTTTCACGACTCTACTCGCCCTGGAGTTCGAAAATATACGGGCTACGGCAGTTGCCCCACGAACAAAGGCGTGGAAACTAAATAACAAACACACTGTGAAAGAAAATTTAAAAATTCAATAGCAATGAAAGATTTCAAGTTCAAAATAAATGGTATTGATTATTCGGTTCACATTGCCAATGTGGAAGGGAATATCGCCGAAGTTGAGGTGAATGGGACTCCATACAAAGTTGAGATTGACAAAGAGTTGAAACAGACCAAAACACCAAAACTTGTTCGCCCCGATACTGTCCCGGTTACCGATTCGCATCCTGCGGTAGCCAAAACGGCCAGTCCGGGTAGTGCCACTTCGGGGGCTATTAAATCACCGCTTCCGGGGGTTATACTGGAGGTTCTCGTTAGACCCGGCGATGCCGTCAAGGTGGGGCAGCGTCTTATTGTTCTCGAAGCCATGAAAATGGAAAACAACATCGATTCCGACAAGGAGGGAAAAGTGGTGGAAATTAGAGTCAACAAGGGAGACTCTGTCCTTGAAGGCGAAGTGCTAATAATCATTGGGTAGCCATGGAACAATCAAGCGGTTTTTTCTCTTTTCTTCTGGAGAATCTATCTCAATTTATTGCCTATACCGGATTTGCCAACGTTACCTGGGGGCATGGGATTATGATTCTCATTGCTTTGGCTTTCATTGCCTTAGCAATTATTAAGGAATATGAGCCCCTTCTTCTGGTCCCCATAGGTTTTGGCATTATCCTTGGCAACATCCCTTTTGTACCCGGTTTCCAAACAGGTATTTACGAGGAGGGCAGCGTACTCAACTACCTGTACTTTGGGGTTATCAAAGGCGTTTATCCTCCCCTCATTTTTTTAGGGATTGGAGCCATGACCGATTTCAGCGCGCTGATATCCAATCCGAAGCTTATCCTGATTGGTGCTGCTGCTCAGTTGGGAATTTTCGGAGCTTACATGGCTGCCCTTTACTTTGGGTTCACGGCTGAAGAGGCAGGTGCCATTGGGATTATCGGAGGTGCCGACGGTCCCACGGCAATCTTCCTTTCATCGCGACTTGCACCTGAACTCCTCGGTGCAGTTGCCATTTCGGCATATTCATACATGGCTTTGGTTCCCGTTATTCAGCCTCCAATTATGAGAATCTTAACCACCAAAAAAGAGAGGGTCATCAGAATGAAGCCTCCCCGTCAGGTTACCAAGATGGAAAAAATACTCTTCCCAATTATTGGGGTTCTCCTGACCACATTCATTGTCCCCTCGGGATTGCCGCTTCTGGGGATGCTATTCTTTGGTAACCTGTTAAAGGAGAGCACTGTAACAAAAAGGCTTGCCGATACAGCTCGAGGACCTATGATTGACATTGTAACCATCCTTATTGGACTAACCGTGGGTGCTTCAACACAAGCGACTACCTTCCTCACACCAAAATCCGTTTTCATCTTTATTCTGGGTGCAATCTCGTTCATTATCGCCACTTTTGGCGGTGTTATGTTTGTGAAAATTTTTAACATATTTCTGAAAGAGGGTAACAAGATGAATCCTCTGATTGGTAACGCAGGCGTGTCGGCAGTACCGGATAGTGCCCGAATTTCGCAAATGGTTGGTTTGGAGTATGATAAAACCAATCACCTGTTGATGCATGCCATGGGCCCTAACGTGGCCGGAGTGATTGGCAGCGCAGTGGCAGCGGGGATACTGTTAAGCTTCTTGTACTAAAATTTTGAATACCATAAAAAACCGGCAGCAAAACCTGTCGGTTTTTTTTATTTTTACGACGTGGAAACCCTTCGAACAATATGAGTAATTCATCGTTTGCAGTATTATTAATAATCCGGCTCAAATGCGCAAAAAGCTAACCTATACCCTCACTATCGTTCTCATTCTTGCCATGGCATTGGCGGGAATAGTGAGAAAATGCAAGGTTGAAGATGAAGCCTGGTCAACGCTGCCATTCGATGTTGCGACCACGTACGAAAAAAGATTTCACCATACGCGGTACGAGGGATTGCCCAAAGACCGAGCTGTGACGGAGATTATACGATACATTAAAAAATATCTGTACAAAAGGCCGTACGCTCATGAGCACTTAAAGCTTTATTTTCAGGAGCAAACGGATGTGATAAGAAGTCATACCCAAGGCCTAACACCCGATGAAAATTCCCTGAGCGTTGCCCTCTTTGGCGATTTGATGTGGATTGGCAAAGCCCACCCCCACTACGTTTCGGAAGCTGTGGTTGACCACCTGCATGCCCATGACATAGTTATTGGCAACCTCGAAACGCCAATTGACGTGCATCGAAGGGTCCCCAACCTTTTACCCGACTACCTTACTTACAACTCAAACCCCAACCTTTTGAGTGCTTTTACCAACCCCACAAACGGAAGGCTTCCCTTTTCCCTTCTCTCGCTTGCCAACAACCACGCCCTCGACAGGGGCGTGGATGGCATACTAAACACCATGCAGCTGCTGGATGAAATGGGTGTGAAGCATACCGGAGTGTTTCCTAAGGCCTCAACGGGTAAAAGGTACACAACCATAGTAAAGAAGGACATAAAAATAGGCATATATGCAGCCACCTTCGGGTTAAATTTCGACAAGCCCGAGTATCGCAACAGGCTAAAAATAAACCGGATACCCGGCATTGCTCCCCCCGATAGTGCTCAAATCGATATGAGCAGTCTTGAAAATGCCATTTCGCAAATGAGGGCCGAAGGGGTGGACTTTGTAATCGTGATCCCCCACTGGGGATACGAGTTTGAGCTATACCCCGACCCTATAATCCTCAGGGTTGCCCACGCCATGGTTGAGGCAGGAGCCGATTTGATTGTGGGTAGCCACCCGCACATTTTTCAGCCCACCGAGGTCGTTTATGTTAACAATTACAAGGCAAACCATGCCGTTGATTTCCACGATTACCAACTATACCGCATGAATGACCGCCATGGGAACCCGCGTAAGGCCATGATATTCTATTCGTTGGGCAACTTTGTCTCCCGCATGTACACCCCCTCGTGTCAGATTGGGGTTATCAGCTCATTAACCATTGAAAAGAATGCCGAAACGGGAGCAACGGACTGGGTACTCAACGGCTCCAGATTTGTTTACAACCTTGTGCCCAGGTTTCCCGGAAAAAGGCATCGCCTGATGTTTTATGACGAGTATAAAGACCTACATCTTCATAAGCCAACCAAGCGAAATTTAAGGCGAAAAGCAGAGATTGAGTTCATGATGAACCACTTTGGCGCAAGCGTAATATAAACCAAGAGGGCTACAAATCGTCGAACTATTTAAGCACAAAGAACAGGAAATGACGCGGAAAGAAAAATACCGGCATGTGATAGAATACTTTAAAAAGAACATGCCCATTGCCGAGACGGAGCTCAACCATGGCAATCCCTACGAGCTGGTTGTGGCAACAATACTCTCAGCGCAATGCACCGATAAAAGGGTAAATATCATCACCCCCCATTTTTTCGAACGGTATCCCACCGTGGAAGCGTTGGCGGTTGCATCGCAGGAGGCGGTTTTCGAAATTATCAAATCGTGCTCATATCCCAACAATAAGGCCAAAAACCTTATAGGTATGGCCAAGGGGGTGATGGAGAACTTCGGGGGAGAAATCCCTGCCGACGTCAAAGCGTTGCAAACCCTCCCGGGTATTGGCCGCAAGACAGCCAATGTGGTGGCCTCGGTGGCTTTTAAGATTCCGGCCATGGCCGTGGATACGCATGTATTCAGGGTGGCACGGCGCATTGGGCTAAGCCAAAATGCCAAAACACCGCTGGAAACCGAGAAGCAACTGATGCAATTTATTCCCAGGGATTTGTGGAATATTGCCCATCATTGGCTAATACTCCACGGCCGATACACCTGCCTGGCCCGCAAGCCCAAGTGCAGCCAATGTGGCATCAGAAACTACTGCAAGGAGTATCCTCGCTTTCAGAAGAAAGAGCTTTTGGCCGCTCAAAAAACCAAATCCTAAGCCTCAGTGGCGGATAGCTTAAACCTTATCCGGAGCGTTCCGTTGGCATAATCTGTTGTGGTAATCCTAAACTCTCCCACCTCCTTTGTATTGGCCACATGCGGCCCGATGCATGCGCATGCATCGTAGTCGCCAACCCGCACCACGCGAATGGTATCGGGGGCATCCTCGGGAAGCTTCGACAGGTCGAGGAACGATGCAGCCTCCTCCTTGCTCACCATTTCATCCGTTACATCAATATTGGAACTGATAATAGCATTTACCCTACGTTCAACCTCTGCAATCTGCTCATGGGTTGGGGGAGAATCAAGCGTGTAATCGCATTTCGACTTTTTCCTCTCGATATGGGTGTTGCGCGAACGGGGACAGCCAAACATCCTCACCATGGTTTGGTTTAGGATATGCTCGGCGGTGTGCATACGGGGGTCATAGTTCTTCTCACTCATGCTGCAAATTCATTTTTTCAAAAATAGCCTATTTGTCCGAAAAACAAGAGAAACGGGAAAATGTTATGCGCCATTTAAAACCATAGCCCATTTTATTGCAATTGGAATCACTCGCACTGTATGGGAATGCACTATATTTGCGTTGAAATCGATCATGTATTAACTCATCAATCTCTTACACCATTGAAAAGCACTATCGAACTGGAGAATATGAAGTTTTACGCCTACCACGGGTGCTACCAAGAGGAGCAAACCGTGGGCAATCAGTTTACTGTGAGCGTGGGGCTTGAAACCAACTCGTGCAATGCGGTTGAAACGGACAACCTGAAGGATGCGTTGAACTACCAGCAAGCATACGAAATTGTTAAGAAGGAGATGGCAAAGCCATCGCATCTTCTCGAACATCTGGCGGGCAGGATACTGGATGCCCTTTTTCGGGAGTTTGAATTGTTGGAATCAGCATGGGTTAAGGTGTCAAAAATGAATCCGCCCATGGGCGGCAAGATGGATTGTGTCAGTGTAACCCTTTCAAAAATCAGGCGTGATGCCTAATTCCTATGGTCATTTTTAGCATTTCAGGATTAGGGTCAGAACACAAAAAGCAAAGGTACCATTTAAACGAAGGAAGGCTATGAATTAAAAATATTTGTATATTTGCACTCCTAATTCAATAATTGGTCTCGTGGCCGAGTGGCTAGGCAGAGGTCTGCAAAACCTCGTACAGCGGTTCGATTCCGCTCGAGACCTCAAGTTCCAAGGGACAAACCCCTTATATTCAATCTGATTTTTCAGAATTCTTTTCCCTATTTCCATTGAGCATCACATTGACAGGCAGAATGCCTATCTCCCAAACTTTTCATACATTTGCAGCCATAAAAATTCTCCATGGCTACCTTTCTTTTCGAAAAAATTATATTTGGCCCCGTACGCAGCCGCAGGCTGGGCGTTTCGCTGGGGGTGAACCTGCTACCCAACGATGCCAAGATTTGCAATTTCGACTGTATCTACTGCGAATGCGGATGGACAATGGGTGCCACCAGCAGCAAACTACCCACCCGCACCCAAGTGAGGGAGAGTATGCAAAAGCGCTTCCAACAAATGAGGGCCAACGACGATGCCCTGGACGTGATTACGTTTGCAGGGAATGGCGAACCCACCATCCATCCCCACTTTGCCGAGATTATTGACGATACCATTGCGCTTCGCAACGAATACTTCCCCCATGCACGAATAGCGGTGCTGTCGAACTCTACCATGCTGCACAAGCCCGCTGTGGTTGAGGCCCTCAAAAGGGTTGACCAGAATATCCTAAAACTCGATTCGGGTTTCGATGCCACAATTCAACTCCTCAATCAGCCCAAGAAACCCATTACTGTAGGGCAAATAGTTGACCACCTTAAGCAGTTCGACGGGAATTTTACTTTGCAAACCCTCTTTGTAAGGGGTATTTACAACGGGCAACCCGTTGATAATGCCACGCCCCGGGAACTGGAGTGCTGGGTTGAGATTGTGAACGAACTACAGCCAAAGGATGTTATGGTTTACACCATTGCCCGCGATACGCCCATCGACACCCTGAAAAAGGTTCCACAGGCAGAACTCGAATCCATAGCGGAAAGGGTACGGGCGCTGGGAATACCCGTACAAGTCTCGTGCTGATGGTTGCCATTGAGGGAACCGAAAGGGTGCTGGTGTGCCCGCTGGGATGGGGCTTAGGCCATGCCTCCCGTGTTATCCCCATAATTTCATACCTGTTGCAAAAGGGATGTACTGTCACCATTGCGGGCGATGCGCAAACCCTCTCGCTTCTTCAGGCGCAGTTCCCGCAGTGTACAAGTATCCATTTCCCCTCCATCGCAATTAAGCTATGGAAACGCGGGAGAACGTTTGCCCTTATTCTCATTGCCATTAAGATTCTAGGGCGGACCATTGGCGAGCAACGGGAGCTGAAAAGAATTATCGATGAACATCGCATAAATTTGGTGATATCCGACAATAGGTATGGCTTACACTCGCAGAGCATTCCTTCTGTACTCATAACCCATCAGCTACAGGTTATTTTTCCAAGTTTTTTTAAATGGGCAGAGACATTGGGCCGATGGTTTATTCGCAGGCACGCCTTGCAATTCCATGAATGTTGGGTGCCTGACAGCCCCAGTGGCTTTCGCCTATCAGGACAACTTTCGATGCCAAAAAAAATACCGGGCAACGTACGATTTATCGGCTTACTCTCAAGGTTCTCTGACCATAAAAAGTCGGATACTTCGCACCCATGGGATTTGGTTGGCATTGTATCGGGGCCTCCGCCCCAAAGGGCGATTTTTGAGCGCGAACTGGTAAACCTCGGGAACCGCCTTAGCCTTAAGACCCTAATCATCCGCGGATTGCCACAATACAACAGCAAAGAAATTGAGGGTTTGGTAACTCTTGTTGCTCACCTCCCGGACCACGAGATGGCCCGGGTAATCCTCTCGGCAAAGTATATCATTTGCCGTTCGGGGTACAGCACGCTGATGGACCTCATGGCATTGGAAAGAAAAGCCCTGCTTGTACCCACGCCGGGACAAACGGAGCAAGAGTATCTGGCAAATTACTTGGGCCAGCAGAAAATTTTTAAATCCTGCCTTCAAAATAAACTGAGTACTATCACGTTAAACAAGTTGAATGATTCTCAATCCGGCAAATTATTACAACCTGTCGTTTCCTTCTTCCCCAAATGTTAGCATACTCTCAATAATTATCGTTTACCGCTTCGTTTTGTTTGAAATTCTTATGGCAAAGCTGTACCTTAGCGTAACTTTTCAATTGGGCCATGAGCAAGAGGGCAACGCTTATCGTCATTGATTTTCTGCTGCTTTTCGCAGCGTTCTGCATTATTAACCTAATCAGGCTGAGATCTGTAGGAAGTGCCATTGAAGCCTACAAACTCTCTTTTTTAGTATTTGCAGCCATTTGGATTGCGGTCTCGCTAAGCTTTGGCAAGTACGGTACCGAGGGTACAGATTTTCAGCCCAAGTTCAAGAAGATTATTGTTAGCAATCTCGTGGCGCTGGCCATAGCCACATGGCTGATGTTCCTATTCTACTTTTACAATCTGTCGCGGGTCGTTGTTTTTGGGACCATTGGAATTGCTACCCTGCTTGAAATCATGGTGTTGGGAACGTGGTATCTGGTTAAACAGAGCAAGATTTTACCCGAAGAAAAAATCAAGAAAAAGAAATTAAAACCCATTGAAGAGCTCCATGTGGAGGTTGATACATCAAGGACTATCAGCGATGAACGCAGGAAGGCGGTTAAGCGTGCCATAATAAATGAATTAGGGGAAAACGTATATAAATATTTTAACACCAACCTAAATCTGTCGCTGGAATCGACCCTCATCATCTCTACAACAACTGTATTCAATATTGATAATCAGCCTTCGAATTTTTTTTATACCATTGCCAACCTCAAACGGGTCAATGATATCCGATGGATTAACAAATTTTTCGAATCGGTTAATCAAAAACTACCCAAAGGTGGGATCTTTGTATGCCTAGCCGAAACAAAAAATCTCAGGAAAGCAAGAATTCTAAAAAAATACCCTCCTGTTATCAACTACATCGTTTACTCCATCGACTTCATCATAAAGCGGGTACTTCCAAAATTCACGTTAACAAAAGGTATTTACTTCTTTCTAACCCGAGGGCAAAACCGTGTTATCACCCGTGCCGAGGTTTTGGGCAGGCTGTACTCGTGTGGCTTCGAAGTGGTTGACGAACAATTTATCGACAACCATCTGTACGTTATCAGCCGCAAGATTAAGCAGCCGGCCTACGATTTGGAGGCCACCTATGGGCCGTTGGTTAAACTATGGCGAATTGGCAAAGGCGGCAAGGAAATAAAGGTTTATAAAATGAGAACCATGCATCCCTACGCCGAATACCTGCAGGAGTATATTTACCAAAAGCACAGCCTCGACGAAGGCGGGAAATTTAAGGACGATTTCAGGGTTTCGACACTGGGACGAATCATGCGCCGACTGTGGATTGATGAGTTGCCCATGCTTATCAATCTGTTCAGAGGCGAACTGAAAATTGTGGGCGTACGCCCATTGAGTAAACAGTACTTCAGCCTTTACACTACGGAATTACAGGAAAAAAGGATTACAACCAAGCCTGGCCTTATACCGCCTTTTTATGTAGATAAACCCGAAACGCTGGAGGAAATCATGGCCTCTGAACATAAGTACCTCGATGCATACTTTAAGCGTCCGTTCCTCACCGATTTTAAATACTTCTTCAAAGCTGTCTATAACATCGTGGTTAAACGGTACAGAAGTCGCTAAGCCCTACTCCTCCTCATCCCTTTGGGTTACCAATAGGTAAGTATTTTTATCCTCAAGGAACAGGTATCCCTGTTCATAGCAGAAAACGTAAACCGTGCCCTTGCGGGTTTTATAGGTGTGGGTGTGGTATGAGAAGTTAAAACCGTTGGTGAGCAGAGTATCCTTACTCACCATCGTCTTTCCCGATTGCTTGTTAAGGTCCATGAGTACTCTACGGTTTTTCCGTAAAATATTATTGATGTTCCTAACCAAATTGCTGGCATCGCTGTTGAGCCGGTTGTTATATGTATTGCGACATTGGTCGGAACAGAACTTTTTGTCAATCCGCCCAATGATTTTGTCGCCACATTCGGGGCAGGTGCGGATGGCCGATTCGTCGGGTGTTTTCATCTGTCAATTGAAATTATATTTAAACCATATCGTGAAACATTGCCCTAAAGTGTAAATATACAAAAACTATGAGAATTTCGTGGTATGCAATTTGCTCAAACATGTCTTCCAATTGATAAAAGAAATTGAATTTTCGGAATAATTTATAAAACCATATTGTATCATTTAACAAAAAATAATGGCATGGTTAAAAGAGTACGCAGAGCCTCAATGGTGATGCTGGTATTTACGGCAATCACAGCCATATGGGGCGGCGCAGGGCTGATGTATGACCCATCAGGTGATTACATGATGATGTCACTGCAATTTTTAAGGCATTCGCCATTCGCCTCCTATTTCATCCCCGGACTAATTCTATTCATCGTCAACGGTCTGCTCAACCTTGTAGCCTTTGTACTGGTTTTTATAAAGCACAGGTATTACCCCTATGCTATGGTTGTTCAAGGAATGGTACTGGCCACATGGCTTTCAGTACAGATTATCATAGTAAGGGTATTCTTTGTCCCCATGCATCTCCCCTATTACATCATTGCATTGCTGTTGGTTACTTTTGGCAGTTCGATTATACGCAGTGGTCAAAAATAGCTATACATCGCTTGCGCATTTGGGTAAATACCCAGCAGCAAAGTGAATCAAACCGGCAACCCGATGGCTTAAAATAGAAAAGGGGCCAAAGGCCCCTGCGTAGTATATACCAAATTTTAACTTATTTCCCTTCTTTGTAATCGGGACAGTAGCGGGTTTGTGATACTTTTTTACCGTTGGAGTATGCAAATTCCCATCGTTCAGCAAGGAATTCATCCGAATCGTACAGTTCACGGACAATCTCCTGACCCACCTCATTGTATTTGTACCTCCATATCCAGTCGAGTTTTACCTTGTCGTCAAACATTAACTTTTCTCTAAGATATCCCTGCTCATTATATCTATATAGGTAACACCATACAATGTTATTACTTTTCATTAAAGAATAACTGTACAGTTTACCTTTGCTATTATAACGGTACGCATAATACATACACTCATTATAATTGTCATCAATCCAGGATTCCGTTTCAACATTCCCTTCCTCGTCAAATTCCCGAATGCTGATTACTCCTGTTAGGTTATTGTTTGAAATAATCTGCTTTATATTTCCATCATTTCCGGGGAAAAGGCTGAATCCATACAGTAAATTCATCTGATCATCATAAATATCTTCAAAGTAAAAACCATCTTCACAAACCTTTTTTCCGCAACGGTACACTCTGGCGGTTTTGTTTGCTATATCCCATTGCTTAAATTCCAAAAATTCTTCTTGTTCGTCTATGCCTTTTTCTTCAATCATTTGATAGGATTAAGGTTAACAATAATAGTGCTTGTTGCGGACTCCTTCCGTCGGAGTTTCCGCAGAATGTAACCACTACGTCAAAGAACAACACTAAGCAGTGTAAAGGTTATTGCTTTTGAAATACAACTCCGAATAAACCGGAGCCATGAAATAATGATTGTAAAGGATTTTAAAGTGCCGAAAGGCAACAAAACTTATCAAAATATATGCCATGGTTGAAAAACCTTAATCTTTTCAAAGAGTATTTATAAATCCAGTGTGATTTATTTTGATTGTTAAGAATTCCGAGCAATTTTGGCTTTAAATACAGTGGAATTGCCATTGGTTCTTGCATCGCTTGTATAAAAAACCTACAGCCATCATACAGTATTTTGTTTTTTAAATTATCCACCATTCTAACTGCAATAATAACCGGTATGATTTTTCCCGGTTATACCTTATATCTCCTTCCTCTCTGTACGTTTTGTTCAGTTTAAATTGAATACGATTTAATTTGTTTCCTCTTTACAGCACAAAAACTGAGCAGGAACTCCCGGCCAAGTTCAGCCGGATATCGAAAAAGGCTATACCTGAAAACAAATCCCACAGGTTGCTTGTTACTGGGTTATTGTTTGTAAAACAGATATTTATTATTGTTTCAATTGAAATATCAAAGAGGATATCTACATTTGTATAAACACAAAACCCCTTAACTATGAACAGGAAACTTTTTTTGATGCTACTTTTTGTTTTGGCCTTAATTTTTGGGACTAAAGCACAGAGCGAAACATCCATGCCGGGACAAACTCAGGTTTTGCGCGAACAGGTTAGCCCCAAAAGTTTTCCTGTCATGCTATTCCACGATACCCTCTTTCATATCGATGCCTACATGGGTAATTTAACCCCGGAGGAGAGAGCTAAAAATATATCCGCAAGGATAGAGAGAATATATTACGAGTACGATTCCATTCAGATTACACTGTCTCAGAATGAAAAGGCAATTGATGTTGTTTGCGGCGAAATTTTTATAATGACACTGCAGGAAAGCGATACCATAATACAGGGCAAAAACATTCAAATGCTTGCCAATGAGTATGCTGAGAGAATTAAAAGTTCCATTGAAAAAAACAGGAAGGAAAGAAGTATTCTGACCATTCTTACCAGAATAGGACTTGTTTTGCTGGTGCTGGGTGCCATTTGGCTTATGATTTTTCTTATTGCAAAGGGGCATACCTATTTCTCCAAGAGATTGTTAAACTATAAAGGGAAATGGTTTAAAAACTTATCCTACAAGGGTTACACGTTCATCACAGCAAATCAGGAACTTAAGGTAATCGTTTGGCTGCTGAAAGTTCTCAAATGGGTAATCATTGCCATTCTCATATACCTTTTCCTGCCTCTTGTGTTCAGCATTTTTCCTTTCTCCAGAGGATGGGCCGCCAAATTGTTCAGCTTCATATGGAATCCATTCAAAGGTATTCTTATATCCATATGGCACTATTTACCGAACCTGTTTACAATCATAGTTCTGTTTATTGTTTTTAAATACCTGATTCGGTTTATCAAATACATTTTTTCTGAGATAGAAGCGGGGAAGCTTAAAATACCCGGTTTCCATGTCGATTGGGCAAAGCCCACTTTCAGCATAGTAAGGTTTTTAATGTATGCCTTCATGTTCATCCTTATTTTTCCCTATCTGCCTGGTTCCGAGTCAAGGGTTTTTCAAGGAGTTTCGGTATTTTTAGGATTATTGGTATCGCTGGGTTCTTCCAGCGCCATTGCCAACATGGTTGCCGGATTGGTAATTACCTATATGCGGCCATTCAAAATTGGCGATAGGATTAAAATTGGAGAGGTAACCGGCAACGTAGTCGAAAAAACCATGCTGGTAACCCGCCTTAGAACATCAAACAATGAGAGTATTACCATTCCCAATTCAGCCATTCTTTCAGGAAACACCACCAACTACTCAGCCCTGGCTGCCACCGAAGGGTTAATTTTGAGCACTAAGGTTACAATCAGCTATCAAACGCCCTGGCGCACCGTTCAGAAAGCGCTCCTCGAAGCTGCCGGCCGTACTTCGAATCTGTTACACAATAAAAAGCATTTCGTCATACAATCGGCATTAGACCAATTTCACGCTGTTTATCAATTGAATGTTTACACATCGGAAGGCAATGCTTTTGCGCCCATCTACAATGAACTCCATCAGAATATTCAGGATGTGTGCGCCGAGTATGGCATCGAAATAGTGTCGCCACAGTTTTTAATTCAATATGAAAGCGCCTCTTCCACTACCGCCCCTGTGGATATGCCGGAAGAGGGCAAAAAAGGTAAACAATAGAAAGTAACCTCAATTCTATTTTCCTGCGATTTGGCAGAGAAGCGTTGCCATTGCTTTGGGAATCCCTTGCCTTACTATAAGGGCTATCCTTAAGATTATATGTACAACCCCTTTTGCAATGAACTTTCTCCACTTTCATATTGCAAAGCAGAGAAGTAATACTCTCTGATCTCAAACGATTATAGTTTTTTAAATTTTAACTTTGCATTCACTTAAACCAACTCAAAGTATAATGAAAACAAGACATTTCTTCGTATCGTTGCTTGCCGGGGTTATCCTTATTCTTGGAGTTTCCCACCCGGTATCAGCTTTTGAAGTTACCTCAGGAACACTGAAAATTACCCAGTACACCCTGCCAAACGGCTTGACCGTTATTCTAAACCCCGACAACTCTCTGCCCGAAGCCTTTGGGGTAGTCATCGTTAAAACGGGAGGCAAAAACGATCCTCCCGATGCCACCGGTTTAGCCCATTATATGGAGCACATGCTATTTAAAGGGACTCAGCAACTTGGCACCACAGATTGGGAGAAAGAAAAACCGCACATCGACCGGATTTTCCAGCTATACGAAGAGTTAGGCAACTCCACTCTCGAAGCGGACAGGAAAAGGATCCAGACTGAGATTAACGAGGAGTCGCTTAAGGCCGCTGAATTTGCCATACCCAATGAGATGAGCAACCTGATCAACAGTATTGGCGGCACCAATCTCAATGCCGGAACAGGCCCCGATTGGACCATATTCTTCAACAAGTTTCCTTCAAGTCAAATTTTTAAATGGATTGATCTTTACGCCCATCGCTTTATCGATCCTGTATTTAGAAGTTTTCAGGCTGAACTTGAGGTGGTTTATGAGGAGAAGAATATGTATGCCGATCAGTTTCAAGGCAAACTATTGGAGGAGTTTCAATCGTACCTCTTCAAAAACCACCCCTACGGACAGCAGCCACTGATTGGCACCATTGAGCATTTAAAAAACCCCTCGCTGAAGCGAATGCTTGAGTTTTACAAGAATTATTATGTGGCCAATAACATGGCGCTTGTGATTTCCGGTGATTTTAATATCGAAGAGATTGCGCCTGTTATCGAGGAGAAATTTGGGGCATTACCCTCCGGCCAACTCCCGGAAACCCACATAATGGTTGAGGAGCCGTTTGCGGGCAGAGAGTTTCATCAGGCCAAGCTAACACCTATTAAGATAGGTCTTCTGGGCTTCAGAACTGTTACCTCCGATCACCCTGACTATGTACCCCTGGAAATGGCTCTCAAAGTTTTAAACAATAGGTACCAAACGGGATTGTTAGACAAGTTGAGCATTGACGGGAAGGTGCTTGGTGCTCAAATACTTACTCTTCCTTACCACGATCATGGGGCTGCCATAGCACTTTTTATCCCCAAAATAGTCGGGCAAAAACTTGAGGCTGCTGAAAAGTTGATAATGGACGAATTGGCAAAGCTACGTAATGGTGAATTTGACGAATGGGTTGTTGATGCCGTTAAAAATGAAACCTATGTTAGCTTTACCCGGGATCTGGAAAATATCTACAATAGGGCAACGCTATTTGCCGAGGCATTTGCCAAGGGTGAGACCATTGAAGAAGCACTGGCATACCCGGAAAAGGTAATGGGAGTAACCAAGGAAGATATCATACGCGTGGCCAATAAGTACTTTGGCAATGACTACCTGGCTTTCTATTCCAAAACAGGATTCCCCAAGAAGGAAAAAATCGACAAGCCGGGCTTTAAGCCCTTGGTTGCCAACACAAACGCCAAATCAGTGTATGCCAATCATTTTGAAAAGATTGTTACAAGAGAAACCACATTCACGCCCATTGACTTTAACAAGGATGTTGAATATCGCGCCATTGACAGGGGCATAGATCTATACTATGTAAAAAATCCCATGAATGACATATTCACGCTCACTATTAAATATGGTGTGGGAAGCCATCATATTAGACTTCTGGATAAGGCTGCGGAAATGATGTCACTCTCAGGCACCGAAAACAGAAATGTTGATGAGTTAAAAAATGAGTTTGCAAAGATTGGCTGCTCATACTCCATTTGGAGTAGTGAAAGTTTTACCCAGGTGCGAATTGAGGGCCTCGAAGAGAATATCAAGCCTGCGCTGATGCTGATCAACGAATTGATTACAACCCCCAAGTTGGAACAGTCAAAGTTGAAAACGATGATTGACGGCGAAAAAGCCAATAGGAAATTTGAACGATCTGAGCCCGATAACGTTGCATCGGCACTTTTCGAGACCGTGCTATACGGGAAAGAATCGCATTACATCGACCGCCCAACCATGGATCAGCTTAAAAAGCTCAAAGCAGAAGAGCTAACTTCCATCTTTAAGCAGGCCACGCAGCATACCGCAGTGGTGCATTACGTAGGCAAAACCCACCCAGACAGTATTAAGAATATCATTCTCAACACCGTTACCTTTGCCACCGAACCCAAAACGGTTCAAACACCGGTTGAAAGGCTGGCCAAAAAGTTTGATGAGAATACCATCTTCTTTGTCAATAAGAAGAAGGCACGTCAAACTTTTTGGCCAGCCTTTCAACCGGTGTTTGAACCGTTTTGGGTTCGGTGGCAAAGGTAACGGTGTTGAGAATGATATTCTTAACACCGTTACCTTTGCCACCGAACCCAAAACGGTTCAAACACCGG
>Ga0116144_10001964_pt1 | contig 23236 bp, 18 predicted proteins | sample AD_UKC035_MetaG_FD_89746 | JGI IMG/M metagenome (GOLD analysis project Ga0116144, IMG submission 89746) | Active sludge microbial communities of municipal wastewater-treating anaerobic digesters from USA - AD_UKC035_MetaG | ecosystem: Engineered > Bioreactor > Anaerobic > Digestate | place: USA...
GGGGATAAAAGGGATTTTTGTGGCGGGGCGAAGCCCCGCCACAAAAATCGTCCTTAAAAACGCCGCTTTAGCGGCAAAACAGACAGTCTTACAGGCGGGACTTTTTGAAATGCGATAGCCCTGCGCAGGGGGATGAGTTGTGCGTGATACATGATATAATGGCTGATGGTAAGCTGGTGCTACAATAGCGAGGCGTTTTTAGCATAACGGAAAACAAAAACAAGGAGTTCATTACATGAAGTATCACGTCAAAGATTTGGATTTGGCCCCGTCGGGCCGCCTGCGCATGGAGTGGGCCGAGCGTGAAATGCCCGTCCTGCGGCAGATTCAACAGCGGTTTGCGGCGGAGAAGCCGCTCAAGGGCGTGCGGCTCTCCGCGTGCCTGCACGTCACTACCGAGACCGGCAACCTGGCGCGCGCGCTGGTGGCCGGCGGCGCCGACCTCGTCCTGGTCGCCAGCAACCCGCTGAGCACGCAGGATGACGTAGCCGCCGCGCTCGTCACCTACGACGAAATCCCCGTCTACGCCATCAAGGGCGAGGACAACGCCACCTATTACGAACACATCCACGCCGCGCTCGACCACAAGCCGCACATGACGATGGACGACGGCGCGGACGTCGTTGGCGTGATGCACAAGGAGCGCCGCGACGCGCTCGGCAACGTCATCGGCGGCACGGAAGAGACCACCACTGGCGTCATCCGCCTGCGGGCGATGGCGGCGGAAGGCGCGCTGCAATACCCGATCATCGCCGTGAACGACGCGATGACCAAGCATCTCTTCGACAACCGCTACGGCACGGGCCAGTCCACGCTGGACGGCATCATCCGCGCCACCAACGTCCTGATCGCCGGCAAAGTGGTCGTGGTCGGCGGGTACGGCTGGTGCAGCCGGGGCATTGCGATGCGCGCGAAGGGCATGGGCGCCAACGTCATCGTCACTGAGATTGACGCGCTCAAGGCGTTGGAGGCCGTGATGGACGGCTTCCGCGTGATGCCGATGATTGACGCCGCTGCCATCGGCGACATCTTCGTGACTTCTACCGGCGACATCAACGTGGTGGATCAGCAGCACTTCGCCGTGATGAAGGATGGCGCGATTGTGTGCAACTCCGGCCACTTCAACGTCGAACTGAACCTGCCGGCGTTGGCCGCGATGGCGACCGGCGACCCCCGGCGCGTGCGCCCCTTCGTCGAGCAATACACGCTCCCCGATGGCCGCCATATCAACATCCTTGCCGATGGCCGCCTGGTCAACCTGGCTGCTGCCGAAGGGCATCCGAGCGCCGTGATGGACATGTCATTCGCCAACCAGGCGCTTTGCGCGGAGTACATGCGTATCCACGCCGAGGAACTGGAGCACACCGTCTACGCTGTGCCGGAAGACATTGACCAGGCCATCGCCCGCCTTAAGCTCAACGCGATGGGCGTCCAGATTGACGTGCTGACCGAAGCGCAGCAGAAATACCTGGCTTCGTGGCAGGAAGGGACATAAGAATCTGTAAAGGCGTAATTTTCTGCGCTGTAACCGGCCTTTGGCCGCGTCACTCAGGATCGGCCGCTACCGTGAAGCGCTGCGAGCCGCTGAGACGGTAAACTGCAACAAGGCACTGCGTATTGCTTGCTACATGAGCAATACGCAGTGTTTTTTAAGAGGGTCTTTCTGCACTTTGCGGTATAATTGCGTTACTGTCAGCACAGTCTATAATGAACATAATAACCGATATATTCAACTTACAGCGGAACGGTTCTCACTCTTGTGGAGGAGGAAACTGAATGAAACAGATGCGACTTTGGTTAGACGGGCTACTGCTGGGCTTATTGCTGTTGGCAGCTTGCTCTTATGCTGACCCTAAAACCCCGGCGCCGACAGCGCCGGTAGACCCGCCGACGGCCACGCCATTGCCGGCTCCTCCCACCGCCACACCGGAGCCGCTGGCCGCGTTGGTCAATAACGAACCGATCTTGTTGGCCGACTACGAACGCCAGGTGGCCCGCATTGAGACTTCAATGATCGCCGCCGGGCAGGACCCGAATTCGGCTGAGGGACAGGCGGCCCTGACCGCCGACCGGGCCTGGGTGCTAAATATCCTTATCGAGCAGCGTTTGATTGTACAGGCCGCGCGCGCCGCCGGGATTACTGTCACCGACGCCGAGGTGGACGCGAACATCCAAGCTCTGAGCGCTGAGGTGGGTGAAGCCTCCTTCCAACAATGGCTTAACGATCAGATGATGACATTGGAAGAGTTGCGCGCCACGTTGCGCGACGAAATGATTGCCACCCGCATCCTAAACCAGGTTGTGGAACAGGTCCCTACCCGCGCCGAACATATCCAGGTTCGGCATATTCTGGTCTTCACCGAGGCCGAGGCGCAACAAATTCTGGGGCAATTGCAGGCCGGGGGGGATTTCGCCGCATTGGCCGGCGCTTATTCTCAGGACCTTAACACACGGGACAATGGCGGCGACCTGGGATACTTCCCACGCGGCGTGCTGACCGCTCCCGAAGTTGAGGCGGCCGCTTTTGAACTGCAACCGGGGCAGATCGGCGGCATTGTGCCCAGCAACCTGGGCTTTCATCTCATCCAGGTTGTGACGCGCACACCCGATATGGAAGTCAGCCCAGAAAACCTCCGTCTGTTGCAGGATAAAGCGGTGCGCGATTGGTTGGATGGGTTGCGCGGCGCCGCCTCCATTCAACGTTTCGTGGAGACCACCCCATAGGAGGCGACCTTTATGCGACGTGACCAGCTTTTTAACTTTTTGAGCCTGGTGATGTTGGGCTTGACCCTTCTGGTCATTGGCTACTACATTCTGATCATCCTAAACCCTTATACGGCGTTGAATCCTTTCCCCCCAACGCAACGGATGGTGGCCGTAGTAGCAACGTTGACCCCCACACTACAGCCGCCGCGCAAAGGGGCCGCGACCTGGACGCCTACCCCTACGCCTACGATCACCCCCACAGCGCCGCCGACTTTCACGCCTACCGCCACCCCTATTCCGCCTACGCGCACCCCCATTCCACCCACGGCTACACCGACATTCACGCCCTCTCCGACGCCGCGCGTCACACGCTCCCCCCATCTTTTTACATACGAGCTAAACTATGAAACGCCCTACTATGGCTGCGCCTGGCTGGGCACTGGCGGTCTCGTGCAAGACCTTGATGGCAACCCCTTAAAAGATTACCGCATCCATGTGTGGGGCGGTGGCATTGATGTGGTCATTCTCTCCGGCAGCAAACAGGTCTATGGCGACTCCGGTTGGGAACAATTCTTCTTAAGCCAGCCGGCGGAGATGAATGGGGTCTTCCGGGTTCAACTCCACTCGCCTTATGAACCGCACACGCCGGTCTCGGAAGAGATTGTTCTAAACTTCCCTGGCCTCTGCTCGAAATCACTGGCGCACATCGTCTTTACGAAGAATCACTGAGGATAGGGTATGAATCAGCCACGGGTCAAAACGGGTATTGTGGGTTTAGACAATATGTTGCGCGGGGGATTCTTGCCTGGCTCTATTATCCTGGTGCGGGGCGCGCCCGGCGCCGGGAAAACTTCGTTGGCACTCCAATTCTTGATGGAAGGGACGCGGAATAATGAATCCGGGCTGTTCATTACTTTTGAAGAGTTCCCTCACTCTCTTTACCGTGACGCCGAGTCGCTGGGGTTCGATTTGCAAGCGCTGACCGCCGCGCATAAGTTGCAAGTGGTCTTCACGTCTCCCAATGTTTTGCTGCGCAGCCTGCAAGATATTGAAAGCCCCTTGTATCAAACCATTGTGAATGCCAATACTTCGCGCGCGGTTATTGATAGTATGACGCATTTTATGCGTCTGACCGATGCTGCGGACGAACTGCGGCGCACTTGCGCCAGCATCATCAATAGTTTGCGCCGTGAAGGAATTACTTCTTTGCTGCTAGGCGAGGAGCAACGCGCCGAACCGCGCGCCACCGATCCTGGCGGCCTGGCCTATCTCAGCGACGGCATGATCTTGCTGCGCTACGTCGAGGTGGAGAGCGAGATTCACCGGGCCATTGTGGTGCTCAAGCTGCGCGGCAGCGATCACGCGCGTGAGATACGCCGGTTCACCATTCAGAAAGGCGGACTGGTGGTTGGGGAAGAATTTCATCATCGTAGCGCTATCTTGAGCGGTATTGCACGGCGCAACTAGAGGCTATGGGCAGCCTGTACATCGTCGGCACCCCGATTGGCAACCTGGAGGACATTACCCTGCGCGCGTTGCGGGTGCTGCAAAGCGTGACCCTCATCGCTGCTGAGGACACCCGCAAAGCACGTATCTTGCTGGATAAGTACGACATTCACACGCCCGTCACCTCCTTTTTTGAGGGCAACGAACGCTTGAAGCTCACCCTGGTGTTGGACGCGCTCGCTCAGGGCGATGTCGCGCTCATCTCTGAGGCGGGGATGCCCGGCATCTCTGACCCCGGTTACGCACTGATTCAGGCGGCGGTGACACGAGAAATTTTGGTTATCCCTGTCCCGGGACCATCGGCGCACACCGCGGCGCTGGTCGCGGCGGGGTTGCCCACCGACCGCTTTTTATTCTTGGGATTCCTACCCCGTAAAGCCTCTGAACGCGCCGCAGACCTGCGCGCCGTCATGGAACTTAAGGCAACATTGATCTGCTACGAAGCGCCGCATCGCCTCGCGGCCACTCTGGAAACGTTGCACACCGTGCTGGGTGATCGGGAGATCGCCCTGTGTCGGGAATTGACCAAGCATTTTGAGGAAGTCTGGCGCGGCTCCCTGGCGGAGGCGCGCCAGCATGTGGCCGACATACCGCCGCGCGGCGAGTACACCCTCGTCATTGCCGGCGCGCCGGAATCCGCAGCGCGTTGGGCGGAGGCCGCTGTCCGGGAGGCGCTGGCCGCCAAGGTCGCCCACGGCGCATCGCGCTCGCAAGCCGCGCGTGAAGTGGCGGCCCTTTCTGGTTGGCCGCGCCGCGTGGTATACGACTTAACCTGATGTCGGCGTTGTCGCCTCAAAGACCTCGCCTGGCGCATCTGCCGTCACGGTCAACGCGCGCAGCGCTGCCGGAAGCAGCGCCGCCTGCCCCCGCCGCAGCAGGATTTCCCCTTTTGCCCACGTCAGACGCACCGCGCCCTGGGTGATCAGCCAGATGGCCGGCGCGTCTGGGCGCTCGATGGCGTATGGTTCCCCGGTCCCCCAGTCCCACCGACTGACTTGAAATTCCGTTGCCGGGGTGCGATAAGGTTTTCCCGCTGTCGCCACTTCCAGGAGCGGCGGCGGCCCCAATTCATAGGTGAGCAGGTCAATGAGGGTGGGGATATCTTTGAATTTGGGCGTCAATCCGGCGCGCACGACGTTGTCGGAATTCGCCATGCACTCGATGATATTGCCGTTGAGATAGGCATGGGGAATCCCCGGTGCGAGGAAGAGACCCTGACCGCGCTCCAGATGCACCAGATTTAAGAAGAACAGCGCAAACAAGCCCACATCCGCTCCCGGATAGTCCGACCGCGTCTTCAGGAATAACGCTGCGTGTTCTGTGGCGGTGGGTGCTGAAGAGAGGCGCGCCGTCAGGCGCGTCAGCCCGGCGGCTAACCCGACCTCGTCGGTGAGGGCGTGGGACATCAACGCGGCATACATCTGCCGCACCAGCGCGCGCTGCGCCGCCCCGGACACTTTCACGGCGTTCTGTACTGCGTTGGCAACTTCCGCGCCAATAAAGGCCGCGATTTCGGGATACTGGGTCAGCGTTTCCTGGATAGCGGCGAAGTCCTTGAAGCCGACCAGAGCTGTCAGGTGATCCAGGGCGATGGCAATTTCGGGCTTGTGCTGCGCGTCAGGGTAATGGCGCGGGTTACGGGCGTGCAGTTGCCTGGCCTGTGTCCGGTTGGGATGCGTCTGAATCGAGAGTGGCGCGCCGATGGACAGCACTTTGAAGAGAAACGGCCAGTCGCCGTCGAAAGTCTGGCGAACGACCGTTCCCAGCACCTCGCGCGGATACGCTGCGATGAATTCCGGCAGCGACAGCGTCCCTTCCGCCAGGAGGACCTCGGAGGGCGCGCTGGGATGAGCGCCCATCCATAACTCGGCATAGGGCCGCCCTGGGTCTGGGGTTTGCTCAAGAAGGAGGGGAATGAAGGCCTCGGCGTCGCGGGTCCCCCAGGCATACTGTTGGATGGGGTTCTTGAGCAAATACGGCCGTACTTCAAAGGCTTTTAGAGTCTGCATCGTGCTTGCTCCGTTTTTCTGTAGATTAAACTGCATTATACTATAGCAAGAACAGCAGTGGGAAACAGGCATTAGGGGGAAAAGCAGGGATCATGACGGCTTCCGATGAGCATTTGGGAACGGGCGTGTGCAGCCCACTCAACCCGGAGTTGGTCAGCGCGTTGTATGCGGTGGCGCGACAGGACACTCCGACAACCCGCGCGGCGTTGTATGCTGCGTTGTTGGACAGCACGCTGATTTTGCCGACAGTGGAGAGTTTTGCCGCGGCCAACGCGCCGCTCAAGGTATGGGCCGGCGAAAACTCGTCCGGCGAAACGGTGCTGCTGGCCTTCACCGATGCGGATGCTGTCTTGAAATGGGCGGCCGATGGCGCCGACTATGTGGCGCTGCGCGCGCCGTCCCTGTTTGCCCTGGCCGCTCACCAGCAGGCTGCCGAGGTGCTCATCAACCCGGCGGGGCCGGTGGGCGGGCGCGTTCCCCGTCACGAATTTGCGCTGCTGGCCGAGGGGCGCTTGCCTGGAGACTTTGTTGAAACCGCCGTCGTGATTGGCAGCCCGGCGCCGTTGCCTTCGCTCCCCTGGCGCGCGGCGCTGGTTGCGATTCTGGCGCAGCACCCCTCCATTGCTGAAGCCTATATGTTTCAGTTCCATCGCGGGCAGGATGTTTCTCCGGTTGTCATTGGCGTGACTTTCGCTCTTGCCGCCGGGATGGACGTGCAAGATGCGGTGATGGCGGCTGTTGTCGCGGCCTGCAACACCACCCCCGCGCTTACCCCGCCGCCGGAGTTCATTGTCCTGGCCGCCGACAACTTTTTGCAAACTGTGCGTGACACGGTCGCGCCTTTTTATACGGTTGGATGTGACAATCCCTGATCGAGGTGGTTCTTATGCGTAAACCAGAAACCATTCGCACTCTGGTGGTTGAAGATGATTATCTCATACGCGAGATGGTCATTGGCTACCTGAACGAGTTGAAATACGCCGTTGTGGGCCAAGCTTCCAATGGCCGCCAGGCTATCGAGATGGTGCAAAAACTGCGCCCCGACGTGATCGTGATGGATTTGCGGATGCCGGATATGGATGGAATTCAGGCCGCGCAGTACATCAGCAACCATTGTCCGACGCCCATCGTCGTTCTTACGGCTTACGAAACCTTTGAGCTACTCAAACAGACCAGCGACGCCGGGGTCGGCGCGTACCTGGTCAAGCCATCGAATACCCAGGAACTGGAACGCGCCATTACTATCGCCCGCGCGCGTTTCGACGATATGTTGCAATTGCGCCGGATGAACCAGGAATTGGAGTCGCGCAACGCTGACCTGGCGGCTTATTCCCATACGGTGTCCCACGACATCCAGAATTTTCTCCAACTGATTTATGGGTTTGCGGAGGCGCTTGATCGGTATTATGAAACGATGGATCGGGAGGACCTGACCACCTGCGCTACTTCCATTATGCGGAACGTCGAAAAGATGAATGTGGTCACGAAAGAGCTGTTGCTGTTGGCCGAGGTGCGCAAAACACGCGCGCTGACCCGTCCGATTCAAGATATGGGAGAACTGGTGGAAAACGCGCTGGGTCGGCTGGCGCATTTGGTGGAAGAATTTCACCCCGTCATCGAGTATCCCGAAAAGTGGCCGGTGGCGATGGGGTATGGGCCGTGGCTTGAAGAAGTGTGGTTGAACTATTTGAGCAACGCAATCCTCTATGGCGGCGCCCCCCCGCGGATTGAGTTAGGCGCATCCGAACAATTGAAGGGGCAGGTGCGTTTCTGGGTGCGCGATCACGGGCCGGGGATTGCGCTGGAAGAGCAGGCGCAGTTATTTAAACCCTTTGACGATGCCACGCAGGTGAAATTGGAAGGAAATGGCCTGGGGTTGTCCATTGTCCAGCGTATTGTGGAGAAGCTGGAGGGCACTGTGGGTGTAGAAAGTGTGATGGGGGAGGGCAGCACCTTTTTCTTTACCCTGCCCGCCATCGGTACGCCGCCGAAATTGCTCTGAGGCGTTGGGTCAGCTGATTGCGCGGACCGGCAGATTTTGGGGCTGAATCAGACTGCCGCCTCCCATCAGGAGGCGGCAGTCTTTTTTAGGTTCACGGCGCCCAAGAGAGCCGTTGATTTTCCCAGCCTGGATACGATGCGCCTAAATCCAAAATGCGCTGGACGTTTTGGCCGTCATATTGCATCACGTAGATGGCCCAGTTGCCATCGCGATTGCTGACAAAGGCCAGGCGGCTGCCATCGGGCGCCCAGACCGGCAGGCCCTCATCGGCAGCGCTCGTCGTCACTTGCTGTACGCCTCCCTGGGTATTTAGCAGGAAGATGTCCCAATTACCCGTCACATTGCTCATGTAGGCCAATAAATTGCCGGCCGGCGCCCAACTGATGGCTGTATCCACTTCGTTATTGGTGAGGCGGGCTACCGGTTGATCGTCATCGGGCTGATCCAACATGATGCCGCACACGCCGGCCTCGTCACAGCCCGTGTAAGCCAACACCCCCGCCGGCCCCCAGGCCGGTCCCCATCCCGCCGCCAAGACCCATGGCTCGCCGGTGTTGTTGGTGTTGGCGATGTAGATAGTCCAGACGCCATTCTCGTTCGGGGCGGCGTAGGCTGTGCGCAGGCTGTCGGGCGAGAGTGTGGGCCAGGTTTGTGAGCGCGGCGTGAGCAGTTGCAACGGCACGCCCTCCTCCGGCAGCACCATGCCCACGCCGCCCGTTCCCCGGTCGCGGTAGATCATCCGCCCGGTGCCACGTTCCCACCACGGCTGGTCGGCGCCGGCAGCGGCGCGGAGGATACGCCCATCCGGGAAGAGCGCATATACATCGTAAACGCCGGTGGTGCTGTTGTAGACGGGGTAGGCCAACCGGCCCATCGTGAAGCCGGGGACGGGCTGGGGGGTGAGTTGCGGAGAATCCCCAATCAAGGGCGCAGGGGTGGCGACCAGGCAGGTCTGCGCGGCCGTGTCCCGCTTTTGATCCACGGCGGGATCGGCGTACAGACGCAGGGCTTTGGCATATTGCAGTTCCGCCGGACACATCTCCCCTTGCGCGGCGAAATAGTCGGCGTAGGCTAAATGCGCTTGATAGAGCCGTTGTCCCACATCTTTGTAGTAAGGATCGCTCGCGTACAGCGCCTCAAACCGTTCGATGCACACGACCCAATCCACCCCCCAGTAGTTCAAGGCATCCATATAACGCGCCGCTACATTGCGGCGATTCACGGCGTCTGCATCCAGTGGGCGTAACGCGATGGCCTGATCGAGATATGAGATGCCGAATTCGAGGCTGTCTTCTTCCAGAAAGGCGATGCCGGCGTTATACAAACTTTTGAAGAGCATTTCCTCGACTTGCTGCTGGGCAAACGTGGCATCCAGGGCGCGCAATTGCGTGAGCGTGCGGGCCGTCGCCACCCAATCCTGCGCAGCGTAGGCGTCACGGGCTTGTTGCAGGAGCTGCTCGGTGAGGGACTGGACGGCTTCGAGGGTGGGCGTCGGCTTCACGGCGAGACGGGCGCGCGCTTCGGCAAGGCCCTGCTGCGCCAGCTTGTGGCCGGCGTCGAGTTGCAACACGTACTCAAATTCGGCGGCGGCGCGCTCGAAGCGACCCTCATTGAGCGCCTGGATGCCGGCGGCGTAGTGCTCGTCCAGCACCGCCAGTCGTTGCGTCTCTCGATCCCGTTCGCCATAATAGAGGCCGGCATAGATCGCTCCCCCCGCCACCCCGACAAAGAGCAGCACGGCGAGCAAACCGAGCAGAATTGTCCGCCAGGCCTTCCGCGCTTTGGGGACTTGTTTGTTCGCGCCGGCCTTTTCTTCCGGCGGCGATAGCACCGCACCGCAGTGCGGGCACAGTAAACTTCCACGAGCCAGGGGATGACCACATTCAGGACAATTTGTCATAATGGATTGAAATCGGGAAATGAGGGATCAGTCCCAGTGAAATTCTTCCAGCGCCAGATCGCCGATAAACTCCCGCAAAATGGAGTTTTCGGGCGTCAGGTTGATGTCCACCGTCTCGAACCATTGCAGGAACGTCAGCAAGCGTTTGGCCTCCACCCACTGGCGCGAATAGGGGTCAACCTGAAGCAGCAGGGGTTCGGCAAACAGTTTGAGCATAGAAAGTTCGTACACCAGCGCCGAGTTAAACATCACGTCGGCATTTTCTTGATAGGGAAAAATGTTGCGTTTCTCGCCGCGCCGCACGCTCTCCCAGCGCGCCAGCGTATCCATCGCGGTGTAGCCGCGCGTGCGCGCATCCCGCACAATGCGTCGGATGAGGCGCGAGTCGGTGGTGGGGACGCGGTTGTGCCGATCCAGATTCAACTGCGTCAGGGCGGAGACGTAAATGCGGAAGATGGCCCGGTTGGGCAGGCTGTATACCAGGCGCGGATTCAACCCGTGGATGCCTTCCACCAGGATGACCTGATCCGGTTCGAGGCGGACGACCGCGCCTGGCTCACGCATTCCAGTGTAGAAATTGAATTTGGGCATTTGCACTTCTTCGCCGCGCAGCAGGGCGCCCAAATGTTGATTGAACAGCTTGAGATCCACGGCTTCCAGAGCCTCAAAGTCGAACTCGCCATGTTCGTCCTTGGGGGTATCCTCCCGGTTGACGAAGTAGTGATCCATTTCCAGCGCGTAAGGGCGCATCCCATGCGCTAGCATCTGCACCGCCAGTCGTTTGGAGAACGTGGTCTTGCCTGAAGAGGATGGCCCGGCAATCAACACCAGGCGCACCCGGTCGCGGCGTTCCCACACTTGTTGCGCAATGTTGACGATGCGGTGTTCATGGAGCGCTTCCGACACCAGGATCACTTTGCGAATTTGTCCCTGCGCCACGGCCTGGTTCAGTTCCCCCACACATTCAACGCCCAGCAGGTGGAGCCAGTCGCCATATTCGCGGAATACAGTGAGCAACTGTCGGTTATGCTGTGGCTCCAACAATTGCGTCGGCAGATGGCGCTGTGGGAATTGCAGCACGAAGCCGTCTTCCCAGCGCAGCAGGCGAAAATAGCGCAGATAGCCGGTGGAGGGGGTCATGTAGCCGTGGAAGTAATCCCGATAGCCGTCGAGGCTGTAAAGCCGCAAATAAGTTTTCTTCTTGCGCGAACGTCCCCGAAAAATTGTCAGTTTATCTTGTTCGTGGCGTGCCTCGAAAATAGTCAGCGCCTCATTCAGGGGGACTTCTTCGCGCAGAATAGGGGTATCGGCGGCCACCCTACGCTGCATTTCCGCCATAATGGTCTCTAACTCCTCTTCGGTAAAGGGGGCGCGTCCCCGCACTTCACAATAGTAGCCGCCAAAGGGCAGCGAGTGATCCACGAAGATTTCTGCTTCCGGGAACAGGGCATAAGTGACGGCCACCAGCAGGAAGGTGAGGGAGCGGCGATAAATGCGCAGACCATCGGATTGGGAAATGTCCAGGGGATCCACGATGCTGTCCTGTTGCAGTGGATAGGTGAGCTCGCGCAGCTTGCCATTGACCAGCGCTCCCACAATAGGAACTTCGACGTTTGGATAAGCGACCTTGATGAATTCACTGACTTGGGCGCCCAGCGGGCCTTCAAAAGTGCGACCATCGGGCAGTGTGATCAAAATCGTTTCCCGTGGCGCAGCCAGGTACACAGCATTCGTATTCATAGGTATTTCGTCAAAAACTCGTCATGATGATTTTTATGGCGGCTACGTTTAAGACAACGCAGGCAGTATACCTTTTTTAGCCAGTTTGTAAAGATTGTTCAGAAATTTTCCCCAAAAATTAACACAAAAACCCTTGAAAAACTATCCTCTATGTGTTATGATGTAGCTTATGTCACCGGCCTCTTGTGAAAGAGGCTCCCCAATGACAACAGCCTGGAGCAGTCCATGCGGCCTAATTCTTGTGGGGAGAAACGATAAAATACAATGTATCCAGATAGCGAAATTTTGTTCCCGCCGCGTTGTATCCAACAATTGCGCGACCTGCGCGGGCCGCAATGGCAAAGGCTCATTGAACACGTGACGATGATGCCCAATAATCACGAAGAAGTGCTGGCGTTTGGCCTGATGATGATTAAGCTGGGCAGTTGTCTTACCTGCGATTTGGACAGTTATCGCGCCTCTCTGGGATGCTGCACGTGCGCCCGTCGCACTATCAGCGGCTTCAAAGGCGACGATACTTCCCTGCTGGAAATCTATGACAAGGCGCTGGAAGACGTCCACGGCTTTGTCATCAAAGAACAACCTCTCTCGGTCAAATTGCTGCTTGAGGAGCAAGTCGAGCCGGCCCTGCGCCGCAGAGGATAAGCGCTTCATGCCCCGCCGTTTGTGGCTCGGTGTCATTCCCCTGCTGATTGTGTTGCTGGCCGGCGCGACCTGGCTGCTGCCCGATCCTCACGCGCGGCTGTTTGACCTCACCGGCGAAGAACGGCTCATCCCGCAAGTGCGCGGCGTCGTCCAGTGGGCCTTCCGTTGGACGCGCCCCCAGCCGCAGACCGCCCCCGACGCCGCCATCGCCCACACCGACCTGCCGCCGTTTGGCGTCAACACCTTTTTGGAGCAGGAAGTCGAGCCGGAGAAGCGCGAACGCTCGCTCCAAATGATCGCCGACGCCGGGTTCCACTGGATCCGGCAGTCGTTCCCCTGGTATGACCTCGAAATTCACGGCAAGGGCGACTTTGAAGACCGCCGCCACGAGCCGTATCGTTCCGCCTGGGACAAGTATGACAACATCGTGGCGCTGGCGGAGCAACACGGGTTGGACATCATCGCGCGGCTGGAAGCGCCGCCGGAGTGGAGCCGCCACGACGGGCAGGCGCGCGGCGCGTTCGGTCCGCCGGACGATCTGGCGGACTACGGCGACTACGTGAGCGCGGTGGTCTCGCGCTACCGGGGCCGGGTGCGCTTCTACCAGATCTGGAACGAACCGAATATCTACCCCGAATGGGGCAACCAGCCGGTCAATCCGGAGGCGTACACGGAGCTGCTGTGCCTGGCCTACGCGCGCGTCAAGGCGGCCGATCCGGACGCGGTCGTCATCAGCGGGGCGATGGCGCAGACGATGGAACTGGGCACCTGGAATGAGGGATACCAGGGCAACAACCTGATGGACGTGGTCTTTTTGCAGCGGATGTACCACGCGGGGGCCGGGGATTGCTTCGACATTATGGCCGTCAACGACTACATGCTGTGGTCAGCGGCCAGCGACCACCGGCTGACGCAGCGCGAGATCAACTTTTCGCGCCCGCTGTGGGTGCGCGACGTGATGGTCGCCAACGGGGACGCCGCCAAGCCGGTCTGGTTCAGCGAGATGAACAGCAACGCCGCGCCCGAATCTATCCCCGAACGCTACGGGCGGGTGACGGACGAGCAGCAGGCGCGCTACGCGCCCCTGGCCTACGAGCGCATCCAGCGCGAATGGCCCTGGGCGGGCGTCACGACGGTGTGGTTCTTCAAGCGCGCCTCCGACGCCGAGGTGGATCAGCCCTTCTACTATTTCCGCCTCGTCGAGCCGGATTTCACGCCGCGCCCCGTCTACGACAGCCTGGCGACGTACCTCAACGGGTTGACGCCCACGCTGTACCGGGGACGCCATCAAGAGACGACGTGGCAGCTTGCCTACGCCGGCGAATGGGAAGCCGTGGCCGACGCGCAAGCCGAATTAGGGCATTATCGCCGCGCCGCGCCGGACGCAAGCGTGACGCTGACGTGGGAAGGCCGCCGCCTCACGCTGACGCCGGGGCCGGGGGAAGGCGTTCTCCGTATCACCGACGAAGCCGGGAAGTCCCGCGAGGTGGCGCTGAATGGAAAGCCTGTCACACTGGCGCAATCTCTGACCGCGCAGCCCCGCACGCTAACGCTGACCGCGATCAGCGGCGACGTGGGGATTGACGCGCTGGCGGTGCGGTAATTGCCTCTCGCCGGCCACGAATTTTGCACGAAACCACGAATGGGGAGTCGGCTTATTTGTGTATTCGTCAGGCGTTACGCGGTTTCTCATTTTTGACAGGATTAACAGGATTTTCAGGATTAGAGAAGGCTTGGTAGACACTTTTTTATCCTGTTAATCCTGTAAATCCTGTCCAAAGAAATGAACCGCGTCACTCCTGTATCTATAATCTGAGGGCTAACCCTCGTGGTATAATGCTGGCAGAGGTGCAAAAAAATGCCAGTTTTAACCGCCGAGATATTAGAACCTTCCAATTTATATCGTATGGGACGCGGCATGGATTACAACGCGCTGCGGCGTGGACAAGAACTCTTTCAACAGGGACTTGCCAGCGTGACCGTTTTCACCGGCGACACCGCGACGTGCCTGGTGCGCGACGGCGCGAAAAGTCACACGGTCACCTTAGCCTCTCCAAAGGCCAATCAACTCACCATAGAATGTAGCTGTCCGGCATCCGGGCGCGGCATGATATGCGCGCATCAGGCGGCCGCGATGTACACCACGCGCGTGTACATCTCCACCGTCGCCCAAAACCACTGGCGCTATCGCCTGCAACGCGGGCTGGAACAAGCGCCGGCAGTGATCCGCGAAAAGAGGCCGGCGCCCTATCTGGCGCTCTTCGGTTTGTTGCACCGCCAGATAGGGGTGGCGTCCCAATGGTCGTTTCATCTCTATACCCTCGATCTCCGGGCTTGCGCGTGGTTCGCAGCCGATGACCCACCGCGCACGGCCCAGGACTATGTGCATTTGCTGGATAAGCATCAAGAATGGCGGCGCAACGTCCGGTTGTATCAATCGCCCCTCAATCCGGCCGGCTGCCAGAACTTGCCGGAAACTGAGGCGATCTTCCTCAACACGCTGGCGCAGCGCAGCAACTACTACTACGCCTCTGACGTGCAAAGTTTCGGCGATTATTTGCCCTGGCTCATCCACTGGCAACTCCCGGTCTACCGGAGCGAACAACTGGGCGCGATCAAACAGCGGTTGGAAATCCTGGAAGAGCCGGTTGCTATCGAAGCGGCGCTCGGACGCGAAGGGGACGTTCTTAAGTTGCAAACCGGCCTCCGGCTTGGCGAGCATCTGTACTCCACGCTGACCGACAAACTTGACATCGTCTCAAGAGACCCGCTCTGGGTGCTGGCGGACCGTTATCTGGCGCAGGTCGCCAATCCCGCCGCACTGACGGTGATGCAAGTGGCGCCGCTCGACATCCCCATCGCCGAAGAAGAGCCGTTCCGCGCCGAATTCTTCCCGCGGCTGGCGGAGCGCGTGGATATTCAGGGGGAGATGATCGCGTGGGAAAACATCCAGGCCACGGCGACGCCGCGCTTGTATCTGAGCGACGCGGAAGAGACGCTGTACGCGACGCTGTGTTTCGGCTACGCGGACGCCGAAGCGCCCTGTGAACGCAATCCGGCCCCGTTTATGCAGGAGAACATCGCCAATACCTGGCAGTTCCGGCGCATCCACCGACAGATTGACCGCGAAGTGGACTACTACCAGATGCTCACCGACGCGACCTATGGCCTCAAACGCGCCGGCAGCGAGCATCCCTACGGCACGTTCACGCTGCGCGCCCGCACGCACCCCTACGATTTCCTCGTCAACTGCATCCCGGCGTTGACGCGCGCCGGCTTCGAGATTTACGGCGAGGACAAGCTCAAACTGGGGCGGATCAATCGCAACACGCCCACCCTCTCGTTGGGCATCAGTTCCGGCATTGATTGGTTCGAGCTGGAGGCCGTCGTACAGTATGGCGATCAATCCGTGCTGTTGCGCGACGTGCGCAGCGCGCTCCGCAAAGGGCAACGGTACATCAAGTTGGCCGATGGCAGCATTGGGGAACTGCCGGAGACCTGGTTAGCGCGCTACAAACGGCTCTTCGAGATGGCGGAAGAGGTCGCCGATGGCCGCTTGCGCGTCGCCGACTATCACCTGCCGTTGCTTGATCCGCTGCTGGACGCCGCCGCCGCAGTGCAGGCCAGCGCCGACTTCGCTGAACGCCGCCAACGTCTGCACGACTTCGAGCGCATCGCAGCGCAGCCCATCCCCGCCGGATTCGTCGGCGAGTTGCGCCCCTACCAGAAAGCCGGGCTGGACTGGCTGCACTTCCTGCACTACTACGGGCTGGGTGGCTGTCTGGCGGACGATATGGGCCTGGGGAAGACCATCCAGGTGCTGGCGCTGCTGCAATCGCTCCGCGAACAAAACCTGCGACAAGGCCCAAGCCTGCTCGTCGTCCCCAAATCGCTGTTGGTCAACTGGCAACGCGAGGCGGCGCGCTTTACCCCTGACCTGCGCATCCTGGAATACACCGGCATCACGCGCGCCAAGGACCCGGCGGCGTTTAACGATTACGATCTCGTCCTCACCACCTACGGCGTCATGCTGCGCGATGCCGAGTCGCTGCGCCAGAGCCGATTCGACTACGTCATTCTCGACGAGTCGCAAAACATCAAGAATCCGCTGGCAAAGAGCGCCAAGGCCGCGCGGATGCTCAATGCCGCGCACCGGCTGGTGCTCACCGGGACGCCGGTGGAGAACAACACCTTCGAGCTATGGTCGCAGTTTGCCTTTCTCAATCCGGGGCTGCTCGGTAACATCGAGTACTTCAAGCGCGAATTTGCCACCCCCATCGAACGGCATCAGGACGAAGAGGCCGCGCAGATGTTGCGCCGGCTCATCTATCCCTTCATTTTGCGCCGCACGAAGGAGCAGGTCGCCCCGGAGTTGCCCGCGCTGACCGAGCGCGTGGTCTATGTGGACATGGAACCGGCGCAGCGCAAGGTCTACCAGCGCACGCGCGATTATTACCGGCAGTTGTTGCTAGGGATGATCGAAGAGCAGGGCCTTGACGATGCGCGAATGAAAATCCTCGAAGGGCTGCTGCGGCTGCGCCAGGCGAGCATTCACCCGGCGCTGATAGAGCCGACCTATCACGGGGAAGCGCCCAAGTTCGAGATGGTGCTGGAGACGCTGGAAACGCTGCGCGCCGAAGGCCACAAGGCGCTGATTTTCTCGCAGTTCGTTGAGGTGTTGACGCTATTACGCAAGCAGTTGGACGCGCAAAAAGTCCCCTATGCCTATCTCGACGGGCAAACGCGCCAGCGCCAGGCGCAAGTGGATAAATTCCAGGAAGACCCCAAAATTCCGTTCTTCCTCATCAGCCTCAAAGCTGGCGGTCTGGGCCTCAACCTCACCGCCGCCGATTACGTGATTCACCTCGATCCGTGGTGGAATCCCGCCGTGGAACAGCAAGCCAGCGACCGTGCGCACCGCATCGGGCAAGACAAGCCGGTTTTCGTCTACAAGATCATCACGCGCGACTCGGTGGAAGAGAAGATTTTGACGTTGCAGGAACGCAAGCAGCATTTGGTGGAACAACTCATCAGCGCTGAGGGCGGCTTCTTCAAGGCGCTCACGGTGGAGGATGTGAAGGCGCTGTTCGCGTGACGTTACTTCAATAGTGCAGCTCGTCCCCCATCCCCACGCGCCCGCGCAGGACGCGATGCGCCCACGTCTGATAGGCGATGATCAGCGGCAGGCAGATCGCCACTACAATGGTCAGAACTCGTAGGGTGTAATCGCTGGCTGCGGCGGAGTGGACGGTCATGCTCCAGGTGGGATCGAGGGTGGAGATGAGGGCGTAGGGATACGATCCGGCGAAGATCACCACGGTCATCAGGGCGATCATCAGACCTGAACCCGCCAGGGCGCGGCACTCGTGGCCGGTGAAGCAGGCCTGCCGCGTCAGCCACCATAGCCAGCCTGCTGCCAGAGCGATCAGGAAGACGCCGGCCCCCGTCAGCGGCGCGAATATCCCGCTGGAGAGCACGGCCCAGGCGACGAAGGCCAGCATCACGCCCAGCAGCGGCCACGAGAGCCGCCGCACCCACATCTCGGCGCGCGCCCGGAGGTCGTCCTGCGTCTTAAGCGTCAGATACACCGCGCCGTGGAATGCAAACAGCAGGGTATAGGTCAGCCCGCTGAACAGCGCGAAGGGCGACACGAGGTCCCAGAACGTCCCGGCAAATTCCCAATCTTTGTCAATGGGCAGGCCGCGCCCCAACGTTCCCATTACGACACCCCACAGGAAGGCCGGTAGCAGGCTCCCGCCGAAGAACGCCCAATCCCAAAACGCGCGCCACCGGCGATCTTCCACCTGGCTGCGGAACTCAAACGCGACGCCGCGCAGGATCAACGCGACGAGCAGCAGCGTCAGGGGGATGTAAAGGCTGCTGAACAGCGTTGCATACCAGAAGGGGAAGGCGGCAAACAATGCCGCGCCCGCCCCCACCAACCAGACCTCGTTGCCATCCCAGAACGGCCCGATGGTGTTGAGGAGCACCCGCCGCTCGCCGTCGTCTTTGCCGAGGAGCGGCAGCCAGAAGCCCACCCCGTAGTCGGCCCCATCGAGGATAAAGAAGCCGGTCAACAGCCCGGCAATTAGCACAAACCACAACGTTGGCAGGTCCATTGTCGCCTCCTGTTATGATGAATCGTTATGGGAAATGGGTAATGAGTAAAGAGAAATGGGTAACGAGTAAAGAGAAATGAGTGAAGCCCGTCAGTGTCCATTACCTATTACTCATTTCTCATTACTTATTTCCGCTTTCCGTCTGCACGGACGTGCTTCACAATCAAGTAGACATCCACGCCGAGGAGCAGGGCGTAGATTGTGGTGAAGGCGATCAGCGAGAAGAGCACGGCGCCTGCCGAGATGCTGGGCGAGACGGCCTGGCTTGTTTTCATGATGCCAAACACCGTCCAGGGCTGCCGCCCCACCTCGGTCATCATCCAGCCGGCGCTGTTGGCGAGGAAGGGCAGCGGCGCGGCAAAGGGCAGCACTTTGAGCAGCCAGGGCCAGGGGAAACGCTTTTTAACGACGGTGACGTACAGCGCCAGCGCCGCCAGCACGATTAGCGCCGTGCCGGACGCCAGCATCAAGCGGAAGCTCCAAAAGATCAGCGCAACCGGCGGGATGTAGTCGCCCTCGCCGAACAATTCGGTATATCGGGTTTGCAAGTCTTTAAGGCCCAGCACCTCGGCGTCGAAGCGGTTGTAGGCCAGGAAACTGGTCACAGCGGGGATGCGCAGGCTGAAGGGATTGGTTTGCGCTGCTTCGTCAATGACGGCGACGACGGAAAAGGCGGCCGGCTGCTCCGTTTCCCACAACGCCTCGGCGGCGGCCATCTTCATCGGCTGGATGGATATGACGTGCTGACCCTGCAAATGCCCGATCCCGGCGACGGCCAGAGCCGCGATCAAGCCGTAGAGTGCGCCAAAGCGGAATGTCTGGCGGAAGTCGGCGTTGGCCGGGTCGCGGCGCAATTGGTACGCGCTCACGCCCAGGATGAAGAAAGCGCCCGTCGTCGCCGAGGCCGCCAGCACGTGCCCCAGTTGATAGAAGAGGTACGGGTTGGTCATCAAGGCCCAGAAATCCTCTAACTCCACCCGGTAGTTGCGCACTGTGTAACCCACGGCGTGCTGCATGAAGGAATTGACGGTGAGAATCCATAGCGCCGAGAGCACCGTCCCGGCAAACACCAGCCAGATACAGGCGAGATGCGCTTTCTTCGAGAGCCGCTCCCAGCCGAACGTCCACAGCCCCAGGAAGGTGGATTCGAGGAAGAAAGCCGCAAACGCCTCGATCGCCAGCGGCGACCCGATCACATCACCCATGAAGCGCGCGTAGTTAGACCAGTTCATCCCCAATTGGAATTGCAACACGAGGCCGGACACCACGCCGATGGTGAAGTTGATGGTGAAGAGTCGCCCCCAAAAGCGCAGCATCCGCCGGTGCGCCTCGTCGCCGGTGCGCACGTAGCGCGTCTCCAGAATAACGAGGAAGAGGCTCAACCCAATCGTCAACGAGGGGAAGATAAAGTGAAACAACGCAGTCAGCGCAAATTGCCAGCGAGCTAACAACAACGCATCCATCCGCACCTCCACAAAAGCAGGAAATGGGTAAAGAGAAATGAGAAATGAGTGGCTTCTTACTCATTTCTCTTTACTCATTTCTCATTTCTTGACCACCGATTTCTGATCACCGATTGCCGTTACCAACAAAAAAATCCACACCTTTTTTATAGCACAAAAGGTGTGGACTGGAAAGGCAGCACGTTTGGTGAATTAGTCCAGCGGCTCGAAGTCGTCTTTGCTGGCGCCGCAATCGGGACATTCCCAATCGGCGGGCAAATCCTCGAAGGCAGTGCCCGGCGCGATGCCGTTGTCCGGGTCGCCCTTTTTTGGGTCATAGATGTAACCACACACCACACATTCGTACTTTTTCATTGTCTCCTCCAAAGTGTAAAAGAGTAATGGCGCCAGACTGTTATCTGGACAAGGTGATTATATGGGTGGCTTTATGTCTGTCAAGTTATCAGCACGGGTATAGTAAGAGCACTCAAGCCAGTTTTTGAGCGTGCTCATAGTAATTTCTATGAGACCCAGGTTGTATGTTGCCCCAAAACCGTCCACTTCTCACCATCTTTTCCTAGCAAAAAAAATTGCCCGATACCTATTAAACTATCAGAAGTGTTCCCAACGTACACTAGAGCCTGTGTTTTTCCAACATTAAATGCAACCCGTGAAAATTCTTTTAAGCCACCTGAATGTGGATAGCGGCCACGGAAGTTGTTCCAATTCACTCCTTGGAGTATTTGACAGATTTCCTCTCTATCAATTAATACTACAGGTATATTCAATTCAAAGCGATCCTCAAAATGATACGTTCCTTGATTTTTAATACGAAAGTCATCTAACAAATCCTCCGTAACCGTTAGATCCCCAGCTACATGGATCATGCTCTCCAACAGTCTTTCGCTCCCATCCTCTACAATACCATTTTGTATCACGATTCGTTCTATACTTGAAGTAAGAAACTCAGCTTCTAACACTGCTACATAGACTTCGTATTCTTCATCCTCTGGAGCTGGAGAATTTTCTAACTCAAGCATCTCAGCTTGGTAGCGCCTTGCACAAATTTTATTCCACTGAACCTCTCGGAGCATCGGCGATGTTGGTTTGGCACAATCATAGACTATGAATAAGAAAACCAGTATTATCAATAGCAGGAGTCGTTTGTACATCCTGACCTCAAAGATTCTTTCACCACCCACCTTCTGATTATGTAGTCAACCCTACGTCCGTCAAGCCGATTTCACCACGCGCAATCCCCAGCGACCCTGCTTACTGGCGATGTAATCCGCCCGCCGCCGTCCAAACGCCGGATCGAGTTGGGAGAGCGGTACGACATCCCCTTTGATCAACACCGGCGGGTCAATAGCGCGGACTTTGGGCAGCGCCCACAGGTTGGGGTGGTCGTCGTCGCGCGCGAAGGTCACGTCCGGGCGGAGCAGGGCGAGCCAACGCTGGATGTCGGGCGAGCCGGCGGCGCGCACACGCTCCATCAGCGCGACGTCCGTGCCGAAGAAGTCGCGCTCGGCGATCACGCCCTGCGCCAGGGCTGCGCGCAACGCCTCCGCCGCGACCGCATACCAGCCGACTTCGTTCAACCCACACCAGCAGCGGTCGTCGAGCTGCATAAACGACTCGCCCAGCCAACGTGCCGCGTCCAGGTCGTCCACCACAATCTGTCCATCCCACACCCGCAGGTGCGCGAGCAGCGCCTGCACGTCCGCCGCCGTGAACATCCGCCAATCCACCACGCCATCGCGGAAGAAGTAGTCCAGCCGGTCGGCGCAGAGGCGGGGCAGCGGCTGTTCCAACAGCGAGAAGTGGTCAGCGTCCGTGACCCAGCGCCAGTCCAGCCCGTGGCGGGTCAGGATCGCGGGCAAATCGGAGGCGGCGAGCATTTCTTCGCGGTGCTCTTCGTGGTAAGTGTGTTCGTGGCTGGGAAAGACGAAGTCCACGACGTGGGACAGGGCGGTGTGCGGCGCGTCGTGGAGCAGCCCGGCGGCCTGCTCCGTCACGTCCGCGCCGAGGCGGCGCAGCAGCAGGGCGACGCCCACGGAATGATCCAGCCGCGTGGTCTGCCGCTCCGGCTTGATGAAGGCGGTGATTCCGCCCTGGTAGATGGACTTGAGCCGCTGCACCGCCGCGCTGTGGTACAGCTCGATGAGCAGCGGCTCGGTGAACGTGCAGGCGGCCTCGCCCGCGCCGTTACAGCCGTAGACGAGATCATCACAAAAAAACGGCTCAATTTCAGGCATAATCCTCCTAAAGAATTTAACGCAAAGACGCAAGGACGCAAAGATGCAAAGTTTTTTATATTAGCTTTCTTAGCGCCTTTGCGCTTTGCGTTAAAAATCTCGGTTTGCAGGGGAATCAACCATGGAACGGCAACTGGAAGTATTCGCCCTGGACTAATGCCTCGTCGGGGATTTCCAGCACTTTGAGCAGGTCGGCGATGAGGGCTGCCTTGCGCTCGGCGTCCTGGCGCGACCAGGTGCGGCTCTTGATTTCCAGGAACGTCCCGCCGTCTTCGGGCAGGATGATGCGATCCAGGTTCAAGGAGAGGTCGGTGTGACCGTAGCGGACGTGGTAGCGGCGGCGATGTTTGTGGATACGCGCCTCGCGCTGCGGCTGGAAGTATTCGGAGTAGAAGCGCAGGCTGCGCGTGGCCGGCGCGTCGAAGCGCGCGCGCGACAGCAGCACCGAACGGTCGTACTCGCGCTCCTTCTCCTGGTTGGTCAGGGTCAAGCGGTAGATCACGTCAATGAAGTTATTCGTGTCCAGCTCGAAGACTTCATCCTCACGATAGCGGACGCGCGTTTCCCACTGGTCGTTGAACAGGAAATACGTGTCGTACTGATGGCGCAACGAGGTGCGCTGGACGGTCAGGTCGGGCAACGCGAGCAGGCGCGCTTCCAGGGCGTCCAGATCGGCGCAGCGTACCTTCACCTGGATTTCAAAGGTCTGCGTCTGCGCCACGCCGCCAATCGCCACGAGTTTGCTGAGCACGCTGGCCTCTCGCTGGATGAGGAAGGTATCCACTTTGCGCGCCAGCGCGTCCGCCTCGGCCTGGAGCGCGGGGACATCTACCGTGAGCAGGCGGCGGTCGCGCATCAGCCACGCGCCGTTGACCATCACGTTGCGGATGTCTTCCTGGTGGCAGGCGTACA
>Ga0116144_10001965_pt1 | contig 23226 bp, 19 predicted proteins | sample AD_UKC035_MetaG_FD_89746 | JGI IMG/M metagenome (GOLD analysis project Ga0116144, IMG submission 89746) | Active sludge microbial communities of municipal wastewater-treating anaerobic digesters from USA - AD_UKC035_MetaG | ecosystem: Engineered > Bioreactor > Anaerobic > Digestate | place: USA...
TTTACAGCCCAGATTCTCGGGTTCTGCATTTCGGCCATGCCGATTTCGTGCCGGGCAACTTCTTTGCCATCGGCACCGATGGTAACCAGTGCGTGACCGGAACCTTCGCTATAATTGAGCATGTGCAGGTTATTGCTGCTGTCAACCGCGAAACCAGATGCCTGCCACGGAATGTTTCTCAGAGCGGTGCCATCGGCAGAAAAAACGGCGATACTGGCGGCAGCATAATCGCCGACATATACCTGACCATTTCGGTCAACGTCGATTTCGTCGAGCTGCATCATATTACCGGCTTTGATTCTTTTGATTTCTTTGCCGTCAAGACCGGCAACCACGATTTCTTTGGCGCGCATATCGATAGTGGCGACGGCCTTTACTTCGCCATTTTCGCCAAGCTGCAGGGCAAAATCCGTAAGAATGAAATCTTTGCCGAGGGCCGGCAAAGCGACTTCCTGGCGGACCTTGTTGTCAGCGCCAAAGCAGAGCACCCTGCCCTTGACCGAGTCGAGAACCCAGATATCAGAGCCATGAGCACGGTATGAACCCGGGCCAACCGGCATATCTTCATCATGAACCGGAGCAGTGATACCAACCTGAGCCTTTTCCTGGCCAAACGGGATTTCCCAGTTACAGAAGGCGGGGCTGGAGAAAGCGAACATGAACATGGCCATCAGCGTAACGGTTGCTTTTCTCATAGTGTTATCCTCTTGTCAAACCTTTCTCAGAACCTGAGTGATCGGCATATAGTTGATACTGTGAACGCGCGGGGTTCTTTCAGAAGAGCTGTTCGAAATGGCCTGAAAGGTATTGCCCTGCTTAACGATGATACCGATGTGACGACCGGGGCCGCGGCTGGTTGTCCAGGTGACTACGTCGCCTTCCTGATAGGGAGGAACATTTACTCTCTGCCATCCAACAGCCCTGAGATCACTTACGACTGCATCGCAGTTGAGCTGAACGCGGCTGAGAACACCGGCGTTCTTGAGAGCGGTTGAAACGACTTTGGCGCAGGCCAGGTTACCACCGTCGACGTCGGCACCACGAAAACTGGTGCTGCCGAGAAGTGAGCGGATGCTTGAAGCAATGCGTGCCTGCTGCGCAGTTGAAGTCGAATTAGTGGTACTCGCAGCAGCGTTGGTGGTGGTGGTTGTGTTGCCGACATCTTCGTCATCGCCGGCACTGGTAATGGTTACATTGGCATTGTTGCTGGCAGCCTGCTCATTGTTGGTGGTAGTAGTGTTGTTGTTGGTAGCAGTATCGGTATTCTGTGGCAGAGCGTTGCTGACGGTATTGATAACCTCTTTGACCGCCGGGATAGCCTTCTGAACGCCTTCAGCAACTTTGCTGATGACATCGATGATCTTCGAAGCATCACAACCGGTCATACTAACCGAAACAAGCCCCATAAGGACGATAAAGGTCAAGGCTTTGAAAAAACGCATAAAAACCTCCCTCGCAGACATGAAATTTAACTTCTACTAAGCATTACGCATGAAGCGAAAAGACGTAACAAAAAAAATCAGTCATCGATATTTTCGATAAGTTCGAGGGCGGCAATAACATCTGGTGCGGGCTGTGCAATCGGTATGATGCCAGAAATTGAAAACAGCGTCTCTTTAAGAGAATCAAGCCCGCATACCACCACGTGCCCTTCAAAATCGCGGTCGATCAAAAGAATAGCCTCGAGAATCTCGCCCATGGCCGGGCTGTTGATGAGTTTGCAGGCCGAAAAATCGAACACAAATTTTTTATGCCCGGCAACCGCAAATTCCTGCAGGCGGGCACAGATTCCGTCGATGCCTTCGGCTTTGCAGTTACCGATAAAACTGATTACCGGAAAGTTTTTTTTGATTGAGATCTGCAACTGAGAATTATCCAAACTGTAATACCCCCGGATCACTTTATTAATATTGGTTTAGCATAAATTGACCGGTTTATGCCATAAAAAAGGCACTGCCCTGCGGCAGTGCCCTGATTTAATTCTTCAGTGCCTGTTACGGCACAGATGATCATCTTCAGAAAAGACTGAGCTGATGTCTGTCAGGTAACAGACGATCGAGAATCTCGCCCATCAGGCGATTGCGGGCTTCGGTATCACCAACGGCCTCAAATCTGAAGCCAAGATACACACCCGAGTATGACTTGTCGTTCTTGCCTTTGCCGGTGGCATAAATCGCGGCACCTTGACCATCAGGCATGGTGACGAAAATTTTGCAGGGTTCGGCAGTTTTCATGACGGTGATATCAGAGGCAGTTCTGGCCGATTCGTCGCCGTTCAGATGCATGGTGAATTCTTCTTTGCCTTTGCAGACCAGCTCATCGAAGTCTTTTTCTTCGTCAACAAAGGTGAATTTGAAGTAATCCTTCAGCAGGTCGCGATGGATGTTCGACTTGCCCACCGACTGGGCGGCCATCATCAAACTGCCACCATTGGTCAGGTAGTCGTGCAGATCTTCTGAACTCGGAGCCATCTGACCCATGCTGCTGGCACTGACACTGTCGGTGATGACCATGCCTTTGCCGGCAAACTGGCGCAGAATATCTTTAAATTTGAAAGCGAACACTGCCGGATCCCATAATACCTGGAATTCTACCTTGTTGGCCTTGAGAGCATGTGCCACCAGCGGCAGGGTCATCGGATCCTGAACCATCTGACCGCACAACAGCACATCGGCTTTTCGCTTGAACACCGGCGTTTTTTCGAGGAATTCATCCCAGCTGGTATCTTTGGCAAACTTCAGGGCTTTGTAGTTGTTGCGGAAATTATAGGAAGGCGGGAAATAAATCGAGAGACCGTGACTGTCGCCCATACCCTGGGTATGACCTTCGATTACCATCGGTGAGGTTTCGGGGAATTTGGAAACGATCAGGTATTCTTTGCCTTGTTTGATGCGGCGTTTGTCCTGGGCTTTGCCATCCTGCTGAACTACCTGGTAGTTGATTTCTTCAACAAAGACCTTCTTTTCGAGGGCTTCATCAACAACCGGTTCAAACGGACCGATCTGGCATGAATAACCGCCGCCCTGCATTTCGCGCAACGGTGTCAGAGCCAGTCGTGACTGGAAAACGCGAGTGCCGGCAGGCCACAGTTCTTTGGGCGGCATACGCCAGCCATTGTAGCCCCATACCACGACACCGGGCTTGGTGCTGGTTATGAGAACCGGCTTGGCCAGCCGATCGTTTTCGACCGGGTAACCATAAGACTTGATGATATCGATGCAGAGTTCTCTGATATCAGAGGGGGCTTCTGGCATCTGGGCAAGCTTGTGGGTAAAGTCGATCAGGTCGACAAGTGTTTCGTCTGAATAGCGTTTGATAGAAGCGAAGCGTCCGCCTTCCGCTACCAGCAGGTCTGCATAAGCTTCGTGATTTGCCAGCAGGGCCTGACCAAGCTTGTCGAACTTTTTAACCAATGAACCGATTTTGCTGAGGTCAGTAGCGGCCTTGGTAACCGGCGAACCCTTAACAAAGGAATTCGATGCCGAACCGCCCTTGGCATAAGAATAAACATAGGTGCCGACCATGCGCTTGGTCATTTCTGCAGGGCTCAGGTCGGGGTTTTTCACGAGTGGAGCAAGATAATCGGCGTAGGGCATGCCGTTACCCGGCTCGTTCTCTTCAGATGCAACCATATACTGAGCGGTGTCAGAGATTTCATAGGCAACTTCGATAGTGCCCATCAAGCAGGCGTCAAAATCGACGATGGCAAACTTCGATTCTTTGCCATTAACCTTTGTAAGCTCTTTCTGGCCTTCTCTCAGGGCGTAGGAAACGTCGGTCATGCTGAGCATGCGGTCTGATTCTTCGTCATGTGCGATGCCCGACCAGCCGGCACCATGATTCCAGACGATGACGATGACATTGTCAGCCGGATAGGTTTTGACGCCCCACTTCAGGAAGTCTGCCAGCGTCGCCTTGTTGCCCATACACTGTTCGCCAAGGTTCATGACCATCTTGCTGCTGACCTTGCTCATATCATTGTCTTTGTCGACATAATATCTTCTGGTGCCGACCCAGTTTCCATCAGATATGGTATCGCCCTTGCCGCCGGCCATGCGGTCGATCTGAGCGACGATATTGATGTTATCACTGCTGCCGACTTTTTCCATTTCGTTGATATCGATCAGACCAAAGCGTTCGAGATCGTTGTCGGCGCAGATATAGGCGAGAATTGTCCATTTTTTGCGGTCTTTTTTGTGCGGAGTGCCGGTTTTGCGTCCTTCGGTCTCAAAAGCGACTGCATGCTGGGCATCATCATACCAGTGAATCGGGAAATCTTTGGCAGAAGCGTCTTTATACAGGGCGGCGATTGCGTCGTAGCGGTCTTTGTTGGCATTTTCGCGCATTTTGCCATAGACGGTCTGCCAGAAAGTATCGAGCTTCTTGATTTCCGGGCTGGGGTCGTTGGTTGCCTGGAACTTGCGACGGGTGGTCACTTTTTTAACCAGGTCGAAATATGCAAGTTCGAGCGGCGAGGCAGACTGCTTGATTACCGCACCGAGAACCGGATCAAGGGCCGGCTGATCTTTGAACATATCATAGGCGCGGCTGGTTTCTTCGTCTGATTTGGCAGCATAGTTGGCCATGAATTCGGCCTGATAATCGCCACGGATATTGGAGACGAAATTGCTCTGCAGCTTCTTTGGGAAGTCTGCAAGAATTTCGGCAAGAAGCTTATCGGAGCGCTTGTCAGCAAGGAATTCAAGGGTTATTTTGCGCTGCCAGACTTCCTGCAGCATCTGCAGGTGTTCAAGAACCTGCTGCTGATTAGCAGTCAGAGCTTTGGAAGTCGTTTTTGTCGTTGCCGCAGCCGAAGTCTGTTTTGTGCCGGCAGGCTTCTTTGCTGTTGTAGCCGGCTTTTTTGTCGACGCCGGTTTTTTGGCAGCGGTGGTTTCTTTTTTCTCGGCTGGTTTAGTCGAAGGTTTGGCTGTAGTTTTCTTCTTCGCGGCCGTAGTTGTGGTGGCCGGCTTCTTTTTCTGCTTCGTCGCAGTCGTAGTGGCGGCGGCACCCCAGCTTGGGCCAAGCGTCAAAAGGTGTATGACAACCAGTAACGCAGCCAGTATTCTCTTACTCATAATCAATTCTCCTTACTGAGAGCTAAAGAGCGTACATTTTTGACCATTATAACGGATTTTTAAAAAAACGGTAACTGCCTTTTTGTTTTTCTCTTCAAGGCACTTCCTGATATGGGTGTTTTGGTGTATAAATGTCTGTAAAATCATTGCCTGGAGAAAAAACGATGAATCTCGTCTACATTTCGCCACATTATCCTTCACATTACTCTCAGTTCGTCGAATCTCTCGCCAGATACGGCGTCAGAGTCTTCGGTATTTCAGACCTGCCCGACGAAGCTCTTGACCCGAGAGTAAGACAGTCTCTCAGCGGCCATTACCGTGTTGAACGACTTGAAAACAATCAGCAGGTAGTCGATGCGGCTGGTTTTTTCAAAGAGCACCTTGGCGAAATCGACCGGGTTGAATCACATCTCGAACCCTGGATAGAACTTGAAGCTCTGGTTCGCGATGCATATAATATTACCGGCCCCAAATCAGAAAATCTGCAGTTCATCAAACGCAAATCGATGATGAAAGACGTTTTTAAACGTGCTCAGGTACCCGCAGCGAGAGGCATAGTAATTAAAGACCTCAAGCAGTGCCAGGAATTCATCAAAGGCCATTACCCGGTTTTCATCAAGCCTGACATCGGGGTTGGCGCGGCCGATACCTACACTATCCGCAATGAAGAAGATCTCAAACACTTCTTTTCAATCAAACAGAGCTACGACTACTTCATGGAAGAATTCGTCGACGGCGATCTGCAGTCATTCGACGGGCTCACCGACAAAGACGGCAACATTGTGTTCTGTACATCGCATTATTTCAGCAATGACATTCACAAGGTCGTCAAAAACAACGAAAACGTCTGGTATTACTCATTGATAGATATACCTGCCGAACTCGAAAAGTATGGTAGAGCCATCGTCAAAGCCGCCGACGTGCGCGAAAAGTTTTTCCATATCGAATTTTTCAGGCTGAAAAATGGCAAGTTCCAGGCTCTCGAAATCAACATGCGCCCCCCCGGAGGCCTGACCACTCACATGTTCAATTTTGCCTGTGACATCGACGTTTACGACTGGTGGGCATCGATCATGGCCGGGCACGAACCGAAACGTCCGTTTACCCGCCGCTATCATTGCGCTTTTGTCAGCCGCAAACACAATCGCCCGTATAAATATTCTCACGATCAGCTCTATGCGAAATGGGGCGACCGTATCGTTCACAGCCAGCCAATGAACCCGATCGAATATGAAGTCATGGGTCACTGGGGCTATCTGGCACGCTCGGCCAACCTCGACGAACTCAAGAACGTCATTCGCGACATTACCTGGGAGGCCTGATGAACAGGGAATACCGCACAATTCACAGCAACGCTCTGGGCAGACAGATGGAAATGCTTGTTTACGGCACTTCCGGCAAGCCGATGGTGGTCTTCCCCTCTCAGGAAGGCCGCTTCTTCGACTACGAGAACTTCGGCATGATCGATACCCTGGCACCATTCATTCAAAGCGGTAAAATCCATGTCTACTGTATCGACAGTATCGACCACGAAAGCTGGTTTGCCCGCACCAATCCGGTTGAGCGGGTCAAACGCGCCAACGACTACGACCGGGCTGTAAAAGAAGATGTTATTCCGCACATCATGAACGACGGACATGAAGGGGCCGGGGTTATCGCCCACGGCTGCAGCTTCGGCGCCTTTCATACCGCCAATTTCGCTCTGCGACAACCAGAGGCTTTTGATTCAGGAATTGCTCTCAGCGGTTGCTACAACATCGAATTTGCAATGCAGGGCTTTTACAGCAACGAAATGCATCTGCACAACCCGATGCGCTACAGTGCCGACCTCAAAGGCAAAGATATCGTCGAAAAGCTGAAAAACAATCTTCTGATCGTCTGCAGCGGCCAGGGCGCCTGGGAAGAGTGGACCGGCGAAGCAATTCACATGTGCGACAATCTCAGTGCCGCCGGTGTTCCGGTATTACTTGACCTCTGGGGCTATGATGTCAACCACGACTGGCCCTGGTGGAAAAAGATGATTATCTACTTCCTCGGCAAATTTGACCGGGCAGGTTTTCTGACCTCGAAACACCGCATGACCACAGAGCAGAGCCGGAACTTCCTGCACAACTTTCATTCTATCTGACTTTCAGCACCAGCAACAGAGTGTTTGGTGCTGAGTGTTGTTACTGAAATATCAGTCACTGCAGACAGACTTTCCAGAAGTAAAGGAACCAGAGATGTCGAATACCAAGTTCGCAGATGCTTACTTCAAGTGGGGAGCCGGGTTCATCATCAGATGGCGGCGGCTGCTTTTCACGCTGCTGGTGATAGTTTCGGTCGGCGGCCTGTATTTCTCACGCAACATCAGCATCGACAACAGTCTCGAACTCTGGTTTCTCGAAGGTGACCCGGCACTTGAAGCCTATAATGAATTCAAGAAGCGCTACGGCAATGATGAAGTAATTCTGGCAATGGTCGACTGCAGCCGCGACGGCATGTTTTCACCGGCCATGCTTTCGGCCATTTATAAAGCATCGAAAGAAATTGAAGACGACACGCACAATTTCAAGCGGGTACTCAGCGTTGGTCTTTCACCATTCATAGGTCTGAGCGGCGAAGAACTGATTATCGAAGATCTTATGAGCGGCCCGGTTAATACAATTGAAGAAGCTGAAAAAATAAAACAGCGCTTTATGGATGACCCATTCAAGCAGCGTATTCTGCAAAACGCCAGTTCCACCTGGGCAATAATCATCGCTGAACCTGTTGCAACACCAGACATGGACAGCAGACGCCCTGAGATCATCGAGGCGATGCGGCAGAAACTCAACGGTTTCAACTTCAAACTCGCCGGTATGGGTGTCATGTATAACGAACTCAATCGCCTGAGCATTCAGGATGGCGCAGTGTTCAATGCGGTCGCCTATGTGGCTATCGCTTCGCTGATCTTTATTCTTTATCGCTCATGGGTTTTTCTTTTCATGGCGCTTGGCGCCATGTTCTTCAGCGGTCTGGGCTTTCTCGGATTCTATGGGCTTTTCGGGCAGAACTTCAACATGGTCACCATCGTTCTGCCGACGCTGATGATGATTCTTTCTGTTTCAGACGTGGCTTATGCCTACAACAACTACTGTTTCAATTCGGCTCTGGTCAAAAAGAACCGTGAAGAGGGTCTCGAGCATGTCTTTTACGAAGTTCTCTCGCCCTGCCTGTTTACTTCGCTGACCAACTTTGCCGGTTTCCTCGCCCTTGTTACCAGCCCGCTCGACGTTCTGCGTGTCTTTGGCGCCTTCGCGGCATTTGCCTGCATGGCCGAATACGTCGTTTCGATGATTGTCGCAGCTTTCATTCTCGGCCAGATCGACCTTAAAGAAGAAGTTCAGATTAGAAGACCTTTCGAAGCTCCGGTTAACTGGTGGATGCAGCGCATGCCAAACTACTATGTGCATATTCTGGTAATTGTCGCTGTTCTTTCGGCCATGTCGATTTATGGCATTTCAAAACTGCAGGTTGACACATATTCGATGGGCTTTCTGCATGAAAGCAACCCGATCAGAGTAGACAGCGACGCGGTCGAAGCAAACTATGGCAATTATCTGCCGCTTGAAGTACGTCTGATAACCGGCCAGAAAGAAGGCATCAAGAAAGTTGAATTTCTACGCCGGCTCGATCAGGCCATAAAAGATCTTCTTGCGATTCCGGGCATGGAAAAACCAGCTTCGATTCTCGACGTGCTCAAAAAGATGAATGAAGTCATGAGTGACGGGCCGGTTTCAGAAACCTACGTGGTTCCGGCCAGTGACGAAGCAGTCAGTCAGCTGCTGCTTCTCTATGAATCAGACCCCGACAACGATCTCGAATACATGACCGACAACCCGGATTACAGCGAAACCCGTCTGACGGTAAGAGTTCCGATGATCAGCGCCGCCGGGCTTTATGAATTTGAACAGAAAACCCAGGCCATTCTCGAGAAAAATTTTGGCGGCAGCGGCACCACCTGGAAATTCGGCGGCTACGTACCTCTATATGCCCGAATCATCAGTTATGTCACCTGGAGCCAGATCAACAGTTTCGCCTCAGCCTTCATTTTCGTTTTCGGGGCCATATTTATTCTTTTCAGGCGCCTGAAGGCCATGATACTGGTCATTCTTCCGAACATCTTTCCGATTCTCTTCACTCTGGGCTTTATGGGCTGGTTTGGCATAAAACTCGATATCGCCACCGTTACCATTGCGGCAATCGCCATGGGTATCGTCGTAGACGATACCATTCATGCTCTCTATCTGTTTTATGATCCTTCACGATCGAAATTTGCACCGGTTGCAGCTGTCGTAGATGGTATTCGCGAAGCCGGCCCGGCCATTGTGGCAACCTCGCTGATCTATTCGATTGGCTTTCTCTTCATGGTTTTCGCCAGCATTAAATCGGTCATCTACTTTGGCCTGCTGCTGTCAATGACGATCATCGTTGCCCTGTTCTGCGAACTGACGATTCTGCCAGCCCAGGTCTGCCTGCTGCACCGTTTTCTCTCATCTGACTTTGCCGACGACAAAAAACCAGAAACCGATCAACCTTCTACGGACAACGCTTCCTGAGCAGTAGACATTTTCCGTGAATTGGTTATATCATTAAGACATGAATCAACTGCCGGGGGTTTTGAGTATGGCCATCACTCTTACCTGCCCTTCCTGCGGCAACCAGATCACGCAGGTTACCAGATCTTCTCAGATTCTGGTGTGCCCGGCATGCAACACTACCAGCTTTCTACAGAACGGTAAGCTCGAAGATGTCGGTAAGTCAGCGATTCTTACCGATACCCCCAGTATTTTTCAGATTGGCCGGACTTTTAAGCATAAAGACTGGCGCTTCTCACCAGTCGGGCGCGTCAGATACGACTATGGCGACGGCTGGTGGGATGAATGGTTCGTCAGAAGCGATAACGGCAAAGAAGGCTGGGTATCGGTCGACGAGGGTGAAATTGCCATCGAAACCCTTGTCCAGGACAAATTGAATGTCCCGGCTTACGAAACCCTCAAAATTGGCAGTGTTTTGAATATCAACCGCATCCGTATGACGGTAATCGAAATGAATACCGCAACCATGATCGGAGCGCAGGGCGAATTGCCGTTCAAGGCCATACCCGGCGAGAAATACGATTATATCGATCTTCTCGGTCCCAAGCGTGCGTCTTTTACTATCGAATACCAGACTGGCGGCATAGAATGTTACCGTGGCGTCTGGATCGACCCGTTCGAAATTTCTGAGGTTTAACCATGGCAACCGCAACCCAGCCTCTGAAACTGCGAAAACTCAGCTGCACCCAGTGCGGCGGCTCGATAGAGATGCGCGGCGGGCATAACGTCAGGTCAATTGTCTGCCAGTATTGTGGTTCATGCCTCGACAGCAAAGATCAATTCAAGCTTCTGCATAAGTTTTTAAACCAGAAGCGCCCGTTTTTGCCCATCAAAGTCGGAGCCACCGCCAAACTCAGGGGAGTTCTGTTCACGACCATCGGCGTAATCCAATACGAGCAGAAAGAAGACGGTGAGGTCTACCGCTGGCTTGAATATCTGCTCTTCTCGCACACGCACGGCTACGCCTGGTTATGTTATGAAGATGGGCACTACGTGTTGATGCACGAGGTCAAAGACCTGCCCGAAACCCCGGTCGAAATTGTCAGCCCGCGCAAAACAAAATTTACGGTGCGTGACCGCGCCTTCAAGGTGTTCGAAAGTGCCGGAGCACAGATCTCCTATGTGGAAGGCGAAATGACCTGGCAGGCAAAGCAGGGCGAAAAGATCAGATACATGGACGGCGTCTGCCCTCCTTACATGTATTCAATCGAAATGCGCGGCCAGGAACAGGAATTCTTCTGGGGAGAATACATTTCGACGGGAGAAATCAGCGAAGCGTTCAGAATCGAAAACATTCAGCCGGCCACCGTATTCTGCTGCCAGCCATTTTCAGCCAACCCGACTTTCGCGGCAATGTCGCAGGGTGCATTGCTGTCTGCCGGCCTGGCACTGCTGATGTATTTTTTCATTTCTTCGAGCGGCACTCCGGTAATGCAGCACAAATTCGGTAATCAGCTGTTCACCGAAGGCGAAACCTCGAAAGAATTCAAGGTTGAAGCGCCCGGTTCCCTTTACGGCATTTCGGTTAACACGCCGAATCTCAAGAACGCCTGGTCATTCTTTGACGTAAAGGTGGTCGACCAGAAAGAAGAGAACCAGTTTTTCACCATGCCGACCGTTCTGGCTTTCTACGAGGGCTACGAAGATGGCGAATACTGGTCTGAAGGCGACACAGAAGTCGTCTCCTACTTCAAGATCCCTGAGTCTGGCGATTATAAGCTGTCCTTAGAAGGGGAAGGGGCGGCCGGCGAATCCGAGCAGCCATCGCCTGACTTTTCGCTCGGCAATGTCAATGTTTCTATTCGCAAAGGCATTCGCCTTGGGCATTACACGCTGGCCTGGTTTTTTACCTGCCTGCTTCTCGCCTTTCCTTACTGTTTCATGGCACTCAGCTTTGAACAGAAGCGATGGCAGGACGACGACGACGAGGATGACGACTGATGAATAAAATGGCTCTGATGTTCGCCGGTATTTTCAGCCTGATTACGGTTCTGGCCATAGCAACCGATTTTATGCGGCCGGAAGGTTTTTCGACAACACCACAGATCCGCAAGGAAAAGAATATTCGTGAGCGCAGTGTTTATACGCATGGCGGGCACCGTGGCTTCATGCATGGCAAGTAATTTTGTCTGCGCCTGGCGCAGATCATCATAATCAAATCTGGAGCAGAAAAAAACATGGGAACTAACATAGCAGAACTTTCGACCGGCCCGATTCTTTCAACGATTGCCTATTCTCTGATCGGCCTGGTAATGTATATCATCGCTTTCTGGTTGATCTGCAAGATCTCGCCTTTTTCGGTACGCAAGGAAATTGAAATCGACCAGAACACCTCGCTTGGCATCATCATTGGTTCTGTTATGATCGGCCTGTCGATCATCATTGCATCAGCCATGCATTAATCAAATGTATTTCTACTGAAAAACAGGCTTTGTTTCTACGAAAGCCTGAAAGGTCACAATTTTGCAGGTTTTTCTTCTAGTTGCAGTATTTCTCATTGCCGTCTGCGGGCTGGTTTATCAGCTGCTGGCCGGCACCATTTCGAGTTATCTTGTCGGTGATTCTGTCTATCAATTTTCTCTGGTAATCGGCCTGTTCATGAGCTCGATGGGGCTCGGTTCATTTTTGTCGCGCTTCATCAATGACAAACTCCACGACTGGTTCGTGCTTGTCGAAATCCTGACCGGCATGGCCGGCGGCCTGAGCTCAATTGTGCTCTTTGTAGCTTTTGCCCGCATCGATAATTACACACCTTTTCTTCTGCTGGTATCGATAACCATAGGCACGTTGATCGGGCTTGAACTGCCGATCATCCTGCGAATTGTCAAAGAACACAACACTCTGAAAATAGTAGTTTCGAATGTAATGACGGTAGACTATGCCGGCGCTCTGTTCGCTTCGCTGCTGTTTCCGATTATTCTGGTGCCGCAACTGGGGCTGGTTCGCACCGGGCTGATGTTCGGTACCATGAACGTTGCGGTAGCGGCTTCGGCAATTTATGTATTCAGAGAGCGCCTGAAATCGCGCAACAGTCTTATCGCTCTGGCAACAACGGGCATCATTCTTCTTGGCACCTGTTTTGTCTATGCTGACCACATTTCAACCTACACCGAAGATACGCTTTATAAAGACGAAATCATCTATTCAACAACATCTCCATATCAGCGCGTCGTTGTTACCCGCACCAAAAATGACATTCGCATGTTCATCAACGGCAGCATCCAGTTCAGCAGCCAGGATGAATACCGCTATCACGAGGCTCTTGTGTTTCCAGCAATGGCTTCAGCCCATTCGCGCCGCAATATTCTGGTTATCGGTGGCGGAGACGGCCTGGCCGCCCGCGAAATACTGAAGTTCGCCGAAGTTGAAAAGATAACCATTGTCGATATCGACCCGGCCATAACGACTTTCGCCCGCGACAACCTGCTGATGCGCGATCTCAATAAGGATTCGATGCGCAACTCCAAAACCCTGATCGTCAATGATGACGCCTGGAAGTATCTCGAAAATGTTCAGGAAATGTTTGACGTAATCATCATCGACCTGCCCGACCCCGATAACCTGTCGCTCAGCCGTCTCTATTCAAAAACCTTTTATCGCCTGCTGGCCGGGAAACTTGCGCGCGGCGGCAAGATTGTAACCCAGGCGACTTCACCACTCTATGCCCATAAAGCTTTCTGGTGCATCTATAACACCTTCGCCGCCATCGAGAACCCTCTTTTCAAGAGTGAAACAGCCTCTGAAACCGTTTATCTGCAGCCAGAAGCTTATCACTGCTATGTTCCGTCATTTGGCAGCTGGGGATTTGTCATGGCTTCGAATGCTCCCTTCAACTGGCAGAATATCGAAATTGGCGTGCCGGCAAGATTTGTAAACAACGATTTCATCAAAGTTATGAACAGCTTCCCTCCCGACATCGCCAGAATCGAAACTGATGTAAACACTATCGACACACATGTTGTCAAATCATATTACGAAGAAGGCTGGGAAAAATGGGCCCTCTAAAGCACACAAACCGATGCAGATGACCAGACCTGATTCAATCCATATAATTGCCGATTTCAGCAACTGCCAGCCAGAGCTGCTTGAACAAAGTCATACCGGCGAAATGATTCTGCAGAAAGCCATTGAAACCAGTGGTCTAAGCTGCGTCATGATAAGATCACATCAGTTCAAACCCTCCGGTTATACGGCAGCAGCTCTTCTAACCGAATCTCACATCACTCTGCATACCTGGCCGGAGCATCTGGCAGTGCAAATCGATATTTTTACCTGTGGCAGTCACGACAAAGCCAGAAAAGCTTATGAACTGCTGAAGAAAGAGTTCAAACCCGGCCAGATTGCAGAAAAAATAATTTTCCGCCGTCTCGACAGTCTTGCCGAAACTTGATTTTAACCGGTTGTCAATTAAGCACCAACAGATGATTTTCGGTTGCTTTTTCACAAAAAAAAACATAAGCTGTACGACGAAATAACTGGAGGAACTATGAGAAACTGGGAAAATTACATTTATGGCTTTGCCGGCGCAGCTCTCGGTGCTATGGGTTTTCTTTTTCTCATTCTCGGAGCTGGCTGCCTGCTCGGCTCGTTCGCAGCAATTGTTGTAACTATCAAGAAAAAAACAGGCTTCCAGCTTTTCTGAACAAAACTTAAAAGCTGATTCGCATGCTCGCATTATCTGACATTTTTCTTCTATTGCCAGGCTACTACGTCTATCTCGGCGGAGTATTTCTGATAATTCTCAGCGCTCTTCTCAATTCGACCCCTTCAGCCATAAAAGAGCAGCTGAAACTGAACTGGCTGATCCTCGGAGTTTTTGCATCAGGCTTGAGCAGAATTCTCATGGCCTTCGATTCTCTGTTCCCCGATGGCATTTTTCTCTGGCTCGAAGCTTTAATACGTCTCGCCGGCGCACTTTTTATCACAGAGTTTTTCAGGAAAACCTGGTTCAGTGAAGAGGAAACACTGCCGGCATATATTCTACACATCCCGCTGACAGCAATTATCACAGGGTTTTACCTGGTTAACGACGGACACGCTCACGCAGGCTTGATAGCCATTTTTCTGGTAGTCAAATGTGCCGCCCTGATAGCTGGCCTGAAACTGGCCCGGAAACTGGCAACAGAAAACCGCCGGCTCGCGACTTCCAGTTTTCTGCTTGCAATTGGCGCAGTAGTGCTTCAGAACTTTCTGCATCTGGCTTCAGCAACCAAAGAAAAGCACCTGATGCAATTAACTGACCAGACACTTTATCTTATTCTGCACCTCGATCTGCTGATTCTGATAAGCATTTCAGCAATGGTTATCATTGCCAGATATTTCCGCGAACAGCCGGCAAAAAATTCCGCGCAGACATCTTTCAGCCGTATAGCTCCGGGCGTCATATTTATTTCTATCATTTTTGTAACTGTCTTTGGCCTGCGACTGTCGCATTCGATGGCTCTGCAACAAAACCAGCACGCAACCCTGACCCTTGAAAAGGCTATTCAACTGCTTTCCAAGATTGTCGACCAGCGTTTCGCCTTTGCTTCAACCTCGTCGGTAATCATGGGTTCGGCTCCCGTCATGTCAGATTATTTTATCAATCGTGCTCCAGAAAATCTGGAGCGCCTGAACCGTTATTTAAAGAACTTTACCGCCAACAATCCAGGCGCAATCTGCTACGTAATGGATATGAAAGGTGTAGTACATGCGTCATCGGATCTTGAACACCTTTTTATTGGCAAAGACCTCTCCTTCCGCGATTATTTCAAGTCTGCCTCCCTGGGGAAACCGGGAGTCCAGATAGATATTGGTGTTTTAACCAGCACCCTGGGTTTTTATTCAAGCTATCCGATATATGGGCCCGATAGCCAGGTGATAGGAGTTTGTGCCGTCAAGCGTAATCTTGACGACCTCGACAAAACTCTGCGACTGTATCATCCGGCCATGATTATCGACGCTACCGGCACGGTTTTTCTTTCGAGTGACTACTCTTACCTTGGCCGCAGAGTTGCCATCACCAACAGTTCAGCCAGAAGCATTTCTCCCCTCAAAGATTTTCCTGAACTGCAGTTTCCGGAACTCGAGGCTTCCAGATACCTGCTCGGGATCGAGCCTTTACAGACCCTCAACAGCAAGGTTCTGATGCTGATGGAATCAAATGTTCGTAACAATCAGATCTGGGTGCTGATGGTAATCCTTCTTATTGTCATCATCTTTGTGGTCATTCTTAACGGCATTACAAGAACTGCAGAAGCAATGCGCTCGCTCGAAGTTGCCCAGAACCGCTTCAAAACTCTCTTTGACAATGCCCCCGAAAGCATTTTCGTCGTTTCTCTTGTGACGTTGAAAATAATTGAAGCCAACCAGAGTATGTTGCGCCAGTTTCAGCTGACCCAGTCAGCGATCGGCATGAACTATTTCGATCTTATGCCAACCAGAAAACGCAATCTGACCAACTCATGGCACAGTGCTTCAAAAAAAATGTTCAAGCATGAACGTGAGTTCAGAAAGCAGAATGGCGAAGTTTTTTCGGCCGAAGTCACTGGCGCAATCATGGACTTTAACAGAGAAAGAGCCCTTTTACTGATTCTGCATGACATTACTATGCACCGTGAAATCGAATCGCGCCTCAGAGAAGCCAACGCCCTCAAAGGTCGCTTCTTTGCAAATGCCAGCCATGAAATCAGGACCCCGATGACAGCAATCATAGGCCTGACTGAGCTCGCCGCTTCGAACTGCGCCGATGATCGCCAGAAACATATGCTCGAACTTATCAGATCTTCGAGCAAATCGATGCTGACACTTCTCAACGACATTTTTGACCTGGCGCAGATAGCATCGGGAAAGCTCACCATCAACCCGGTTCAATTCAATCTACATCTTCTGCTGAAAGATCTTGTCGAGATCATTCAGTTTCAGGCCGAAAAAAAGTCTGTCCGCATCGTCCTGAAAATCAACCCCGATGTTCCGGAAATGGTTATTTCAGACCCTGACCGCATTCGCCAGATTCTGCTGAACCTGCTTTCCAATGCCATCAAATTCGCTCACCACGGTGAAGTAAAGTTAAATGCCTCACTTCAAAAAACCTCACAGTCAGCCTGTGTCATTGAATTTGCCGTTTCCGACTCCCGGGCAGGAAATTCTGAACAGATGCAGAAAAATCTTTTTGGCGCCTTTGTTTTCAATGACCCGTATGTAAAAGACGAAAAACGTGACGGCAGTCTGGGTCTGTCGATAAGCAAGCAGCTGATTGACCTTATGGGCGGCAGAATCAAGGTAGAAGCAAACGTCGAAGAAGGCACCACCTTCAAGGTTTCGATCCCGGTAACTGTAAAATCTGTTGCGACAGCCCCGCTTCCCGAAGCACCTGCAGAAATAAGCCTCATTAGAGACGGCCGCCCCCTTAATTTCCTCATAGCGGACGACAACGAAATAAATCTTTTCCTGGCCAGTTCCATAATCGAAAAGTTTAACGGCACTACGGTATGCGTAAGTGATGGCATTGAGGCCATCACAGCGCTTAAAAACAATGTCTTTGATGCTGTTCTTATGGATATTCAGATGCCGCGCATGGATGGCATCGCTGCCCTCAAAGAAATCCGCAAAATGACCGGTTCAGTCGCAGAAATTCCTGTCATAGCCATCAGTGCCTTCGCTTCTGAACAGGAAAAAAACATGGCCAGAGATGCAGGTGCGCAGAGTTACATCAGCAAGCCCTACTTCCCGGAAGACCTGCTTAAAGCCATTTCTGAACTTTTCGCGACCAGAAATGCCGAAACATCAGAAAAGCCGGCCAGAATCGAAGAAATTATCGTAAAAGCACCGGCCAGCGGCCTCAGACAGATTAATCGCAGTGAACTTGAGTTGCGCGTTCTGAAAAAACCCGAAAACATTCTTCAGATAAACGAAATCTTTCAGAGACGTTCCGGCATACTGCAGAAGGATCTCGAAGATTGTGTCAGCACATGCAGTTGTGAACGCCTGCGCGAAACGGCGCACTCTATCAAAGGGCTTGCCGGCATGCTGGCTGCTCCCAATGCTTTCGAACTGGCCAGAGAAATTGAATTTTTGAGTCGCGACGGCAAGTTTGACCAGGCTGTGGTCCATATATCTGAGCTTAAAAAGCTTCTCAACGAAATTGCCGAAGACCTTAACCTTCTGAAAAGCGAAATTGAGCAACACTAACCTTGGCATATTAATTGCTTAGATTGCACTTTTTATTTTCACTGCGCAAAAATTGAACCGGAGAAGCGGATGCTCAACAAAAACACACGTCGAAATCTTAAACTGGCCGCCAAATGGCTGCTGCTGATTATTTTCCTGGTAGCATTGGCCGCAATTCACCTGATTTACGGGAAAAAGGCCTGCGACAGTTTTGCAATATTTTCCGGGTCTCTGGGAATGTTCATTTTTGGCATGAATATGATGAGCAACAGCCTGCAGATGATTGCCGGAAACCGCCTTAAAACGATAATCTCGACTCTGACGCGCAACCCGGTCACAGCAATGCTGACAGGCCTTGCCGTGACAGCGGTCATTCAAAGCAGTTCGGCCACAACCGTCATGATTGTAGGCTTCGTCAACGCCGGCCTGATGAACCTGACCCAGGCCATCGGCGTCATACTTGGCGCCAACATTGGTACTACGGTAACGGCACAGCTGATTGCTTTCAAGCTTGACGACCTTGCCTGGCCGGTTCTGGCAATTGGCAGCACCATGATCATGATCTGCAAAAGCCGCAAGAATCGGTCATGGGGCGAAGTTCTGCTCGGCTTTGCCATGCTTTTTCTCGGTATGAAATTCATGGGCGATACCCTGAAAGTTTACCGTGAGCACGAAACCTTCAAACAGATTTTCGTCGCCCTCTCTCACAACCGCTTTCTTGGCGTTTTTGCCGGCCTTGTCGTCACACTGATTGTTCAAAGCAGTTCGGCAACCGTCGGTCTGACCATGAGCCTTATGGGAACGGGCGCTTTCGGTGATGACCCCCACCTTGCTCTTATGGCAGCGGTTCCGATCATTCTCGGTGACAACATCGGCACTTGCATAACTGCAGTTCTTGCGGCCCTTGGCGCATCGCGTGCCGCGCAGAGAGCGGCTCTTGCTCACACCATGTTCAATGTATTCGGCACTCTTCTGGTTCTCCCGGTTCTGCATTATTACTGCCAGATGATCATGCTGACCTCTGCAGACTCTTTGCGCCAGGTTGCCAATGCCCATTCTCTCTTCAACCTGGTTAACGTCATGGTCTTTCTACCCCTGACAGGAGTTCTGCGCTCTGCAGTGCTGCTGATCCTGCCACAATCAGAAGAAGAAATAGCAACCGTTACCAATCTCGACAAGCGCTTTCTTGCCACTCCCCCCGTCGCCATTGCCCAGGCGGAAGCTCAGCTGAAAGTCGCTGCGGACATCATGAAAAAGAAATTTGCCAAAATCAATGAACTGCTGCAGAATCAGGAAAGCGATATCGATGAAATCGCCTCGACTACGAGCAGTATTGATTCGCTGCGAAAACAGCGCGATGAAATAACTCGTGACCTCAACCGGTTTTTGATCGCTCTGGCCCAGAAAAATCTGCCCGAAAACCTCAGCCGACAGGTTACCAGAGCCATATATCTGAGCAAGGATATCGAAATTGTCTCGTCTCAGCTTGAAAAATTCATGTCGCTGCTGACCGAACAGTCTGAAAACAGCAAATCACTGACAGTCGAAGCCAGAGAAGAACTTCATCTCTGCATGGAACGCATCATGGAAATCTATGGTTGTCTGATGGGAAATCTAAAGCTGACCGAAAAGGAAGCCGAGGACATCTCGCAACAGGTTTACAGTCAGGCAATGCTTAACCGGGCCGCCAGAAGCAACCTGCTGCATCGAATCAAAACCAGCCAGCACGACCCCTTCGAGAGCATCATTCTTCTCGATTCTCTGCGCAGCATCGACAGCCTGCTCAGCTCGCTCAACCATGCCTGCGACCACACCATGTATAAATTTTGAACAAACCTCTGTTTAATTCAGCCGCCAATTATTACCAGAAAACATTTGGCGGGCGGGTTCAGAAAATTCCCGTCGATGCCGGTTTTTCATGCCCGAATCGCGATGGGACACTTTCGACCACCGGCTGCATCTATTGCAGTAATAGAAGTTTTTCGCCATTTTATGTTACCGCCGAGAAAACGGTCAAGGAGCAGCTGCAGACGGGCATCAGATTTTTCTCAAGCCGCTACGGCTGTAATCGTTTCTTTGCCTATTTTCAAACATTTTCAGGCACTTCTGCACCGATCGAGACTCTGCATCGCCTCTACCGGGAAGCATTATCAGTCGAAGGAATTGAAGGTCTGGTTATCGCAACAAGACCTGACTGTCTGGGCGAAGATGTGGTCGAACTGCTCAGGAAAATTTCCGATGAAACTTATCTGAGAATCGAACTGGGAATCGAATCTTTTGAAAATAGAGTTCTGCAAAAAATTAATCGCTGCCACGACGTACAAACATCTCTCAGCGCTCTTGCAAGGCTGAAACAGGCCAGAATTGAAAACTGTGTTCACCTGATCTTCGGACTGCCCGAAGAAAGCCCGCAGGCTCCTGAAAACAGCGCCAGAATAGTATCTGAATCTCAGACCCGCTTTGTCAAACTGCACCACCTCCAGATTGTCAGAGATACCATTGCAGCAGACCTGTATCAAAATTCTCCTGAAGCGTTTAAGCTTCATACCCCGGCAAGTTATGTTTCTTTACTCACCCGTTTCATAAGCCACCTGTCAGCTGATGTTTACATAGAACGCTTTTTGAACCGGGTACCGACCGATTTTCTTATAGCACCACGATGGGGCGGAATAACCGAAACTGATTTCCGGCAACTGCTCGAAACCGAAATGACAACGCAAAACCTCTGGCAGGGGAAAATCTGCATTACTGACCACCCCCAATTTTCGTATTGAAACTAAAAACTGGCAATGAGCTGCTGAAATTTCGGCACAACGAGTCTTTTTTTCACCATACTGCTATCTCAACACCTTTAAACTGGCCATTTTCAGCTAAATTTTTGTGTAAAAAATGTCGAATAAGTGGTACATGTCTTGCTTGATATAAATCAGACAGAACAAAAGCTGGTGAATGAAGTATGCAGAAAACTACCTTGATAATTCTGTTGGTAATGGCCTCTCTCTGCTCAGGGCTGGCGCTTTCTCATGAAAACTTCAGCGCTGGCAGCCTCTTTCAGTTCATAGCTTCTATGTATGCCCCCACCGACCCGCGTCAGAATGACCGGGTGATGACCTTCGGCGAAGAATTCCGCCCGGAAGCAAAAACCGCTAACATTCCGCAACCAACCTACTTAAAATAACCTCAACCTCCATCTGTTCTCTCTCTTTATAAAAATGGCCGCCGACAGCGGCCATTTTTTATCTCTGTCAATAAAAAACACATCTGGTGACATGCGACGGGGTTCTGGCGTATCTTTCGTCGAGGCCGCGGTTCCAGAGCAGGTAATCAAGCCCCTGAGAACTGACCAAGATATTTCGTATGGCAAGTTCTTCGCGCATAAGTTCAACTGCATGCACACAACAGGCCCTCATTTCAATTTCCGCATCGGAACCAGAGACAAGCATTTGTCCAGAAGCAATCGCAGCGGCGAGTGAATCACTGTATTGAAGAATACCATCAAGCATCAACACATGCGGCACCAGATTATCTGCAAAAATGGTCAGATCACAGATATCATCGAACCTGCCATAGCCGCTGCCGTTAAAAGCAATATATAGATCAGAAGCAGTTATTTGCACTCTCTTCAAAAGATAGACATCTCTACCCGCATAAGGAAAAATGTCACGATAAAATGGCATTTTGAGAAGCCTGGCGCCAAGTTCGGCCGCGGAGTTGCCCGCCCCCAGAACCAGTTCACGGCACGAACCCGAAAAATCGCGCTGCAGAAGATTGCCAAAATCACGCAGAGCCGCTGCAAAAAGATTCATCAGCTGAAAGGCCGCCGGGTTATCGGGGCGCTGGCCGAAAACACGGCAACATTCTTCGGCACTCATCTGCTGCAAAAAGCCTGGAGAATAGTTTCCCCTGGCGATGAAATCGCGTTTCAGGCGCGAAGCAATCGTGAAATAACCATTGCTGCAACCTGACTCAAGGTCGAGCTCACTGAACCAGCCAGAACCGAAATTTATGCAGTCGAGAACAAGGAAATAGACCAGCGCTGCTTCGGAGTCGTCGCAAAAATGATTTTCCGTATCCATCACAGGGTTCAGCGCCTTTTCGATGGGCAGAGAGGTAACATAGTCACCAATAAGGTCGCGATTTATGCTGACTGAGCGAGCCAGACCGGCCACACGGGCACAGCTTTCTCTGACTAAGGAAAACAGACGGTTTTTCATGAGGTTCTCCGCAACTCCAGAAATTAGCTCCAATTGTACCGCTGCGCCGCAACTTTCTCAACATTTTTTAAACTGATATTCAGATCAAAGGTATATTATTAATAGACTTAAATACCAAGGAGCATGAACATGCGCATATTTTGCGTGAGTCTGATTGCCCTGCTGTGCTTTTTCTGCCAGTCAGCCGCCAATGCCGCTTCACCTTTTGCCAATGAGCCGGTTAAGGTCAGCAAAACGGCAGAATCTTTAAACCAGGCTCCGGTCAAGGCCTTACTCAAGTCAGAAAGCAGCCTGAAGAAAATCAGGGTCGGCGGTTACAACATTGCGCATGCACGCGGCGAAAACACCGGCGGCCTCAATGAAGTCGGCAAACCTTCGAAACTGAAGGGCATCGCCAGACTGGTAAAAAACAACCGCCTCGATATCATTGGTTTTACCGAAATTGCCAGTGGCGACCTGCGCGTTCTGTTCAAAAACCAGCCCAAATTCATAGCAGAATATCTCGGTTTTCATCACGTATACGCCCAGAACCTCAAACGTGGCCTGTTCGGCAAAATGGCGACCCAGGGCAATGCCATCGTTTCAAGATTTCCGATTGTGGCACACAAGAACCACAATCTTTTTCGCTCTGACGAAAAGAATGAGCAGCGAAGCTGTCTTGAAGCTACCATCGATCTCGGAGTTGAAGGCAAAATAAAGGTTCTCGTTGCCCACCTCAGCCTGAAAGCTGAAGAATCGACCCGACAAGTGGAACAGATTTGGAAAATCGTTGAAAAGAGCGAGTTTCCGGTCATTCTCTGCGGCGATTTCAACTCACGACCCAAATCAGACCGCATAAAATGGTTGTCTGAACGAATGAAAGACGCTTCGGCCAATCTGAACACTACCTTCAAGAATCTGCCTGACGTTAAAATCGATTATCTCTTCACTTACGGCCCGTGGCGGCATGCAACCAGCAAAGTCACCGGATTTGATCTCGATTACTCAGACCATGGCCTTCTCTATAATGATTTCTGGCTTCTCAAAGCTCAGCCGGGTAAACGCAAACTTAATTAACTCTAGACGCTGCTTTCGGCAGGTCAGGCGATTGCATAAGCGAGCTTGTCGAGCACCCCATAGTTCCCTGCGAACGATGCCGCTAAGACCGGACGTTTTGCCTGGATGGCAAAA